>Ga0335075_10009250_pt1 | contig 15048 bp, 13 predicted proteins | sample Lox_Sample_24_FD_206723 | JGI IMG/M metagenome (GOLD analysis project Ga0335075, IMG submission 206723) | Soil microbial communities from Loxahatchee National Wildlife Refuge, Florida, United States - Lox_Sample_2.4 | ecosystem: Environmental > Terrestrial > Soil > Wetlands | place: USA...
GCACCCACGGCGAGCGCCTGCCGGGGGACCACGCGGCCGTCCGCCAGCCGGACCCCGGCGAGGCGATCGTCTTCGACCAGCACGGCGCGGACCTCGCCGTCGACGACGCGGACGCCCCGCGCGGCCAGCTGGGCGGCCGCCTCGTCGTCCAGCGGCGTCCCCTGCCTGAAGTACACGATGTCGTCGCTGAGCTGGCGGAACAGCAGGGCCTGGTGCACCGACCGCGGCCCGCTCGCCAGCACGCCGATGGCCTGGTCCCGCACCTCCCAGCCGTGGCAGTACGGGCAGTGGATCACGTCGCGGCCCCAGCGCTCGCGCAGCCCGGTGATGCCAGGCAGGTCGTCGACGAGCCCGCTGGTGACGAGCAGCCGCCTGGCCCGCACCGCGCGCCCGCTGCCCAGCGTGACCGTGAACCCCGCGGTCACCTCACCGCCGGCGGACGCGACCTCATCGTCCACCACCTCGCCGCCGTACCGGCGCACCTCGTCCCGCCCGCGCGCGAGCAACTGGGCGGGCGGCAGCCCGTCGTGCCCGAGCAGCCCGTGCACCGCCGCCGCGGGCCGGTTGCGCTGCTGCCCCGCGTCCACGACGAGCACCGACCGGCGCGACCGCCCGAGCTGTAGCGCGCCGTTCAGCCCGGCGGCGCCGCCGCCGATCACCACCACGTCGTAGGCCTCGTTAACCTGACCGCTCATCGCTGACCTCCTCGCTTGTCGCAAGATCTCGCAACCGAAGCTAGGAAGCGCGGCCACAAGTTGGCAAATGCCTTTGCTGATATGGCAAGCTAGTGAGCATGACCGACGATGTGGACCAGGCGCTGTCCGCCGTCGGGCCGAGGCTGCGCACGCTGCGCCGTCAGCGCGAGATCACCCTCACCGGCCTGTCGGCGCGGACCGGCGTCTCGGTGAGCACCCTGTCCCGCCTCGAGTCCGGCGACCGCAAGCCCACCCTGGAGTTGCTGCTGCCCCTGGCCCGGGCGTACGGCGTCACGCTCGACGAACTCGTCGACGCGCCGCCGACCGGGGACCCGCGCGTGCACCTGCGCCCGGTCAAGCGGCACGGCATGACGATGATCCCGCTGACGCAGCGCGCGGGCGGCATCCAGGCGTACAAGCTGGTGATCCCGGCCGGCGGCCGCCAGGGGCACCAGCAAGGGGAGTTGCAGACCCACGAGGGCTACGAGTGGGTCTACGTGCTCAACGGCCACCTCCGGCTCCGCCTCGGCGACCACGACCTGACCCTCAGCCCGGGGGAGGCGGCCGAGTTCGACACCCGCGTACCGCACTGGTTCGGGCCCGTGAGCGAGAGCGAGTCCGTCGAGTTCCTCAGCCTCTTCGGCCGCGAGGGCCAGCGCGCTCACCTGCGCGCCCGCCCGGCGGGCGCCAAGGAGGAGGTGCCGTGACGGGCCGGCCAGCCACCGTCGCGGACGTGCACCGGCTCGCCCTGGCGATGCCGCACGTCACCCGCCTGGACGGCTCTCAGGGCAAGCCGGTCTACCAGGTCGGCGGTAAGTCGTTCATCTTCTTCCGCAACCCGCGCCCGGACGCGCGGGACCCGGTCACCGGCGAGCGCTACGACGACGTCATCGTCTTCTGGGTACCGGACGAGGCGGACAAGCGGGCGCTGGTCGGCGACACCAGCACGCCGTTCTTCACCACGCCGCACTTCGACGGCCATCCCTCGGTCCTCATCCGCGCCAGGGACCTCCCCGGCGTCGGCTACCAGGAGTTGTCGGAGCTCGTCGAGGACGCCTGGCTGTGCCGGGCATCGACCCGCCGGGCCGCGGACTGGCTGAAGTCGCACGCCCCGCCCGATGAGCAGCCGCAAGCCGGCCAGGGTCAGCCGAGCCCGTTACTCGGAAACCAGGTCGTGGTCAGCGGCGGTGACGCGCGCGGCCGTGATCAGCTCAGTTGCGGATGCGGTGGCGGCGGCGTGGCCGCCTGGGTGCGCCCGGCGTCGGTGACGACCAGCGTGACGGCGGCGACCATGATCAGCAGTTCCACCAGGCCCACCGCGATCAGGTGCGGGTCGCGCCGGTAGTCGTTGAGCGAGGCGATCCGGTACGCGCCGGCGAGCGCGGCGAGCAGCGTCAGGGTCAGCGACCACACGCCCGAGACCGCGGTCCGGCGGGACAGCGCCCTGGGCGCGTGCGCCACGCAGGCGAGCATGACCAGCAGGCAGAGCAGCCCGGAGTTGTCCGGCAGCCAGGCGCCGTTGCCTGTCGCCTTGACCACCATCAGCGGCACCGCCACGAGCAGGTAACCGGCGGGCAGGGCCACCAGCCACGGCCAGCGCGCGGCCGGCGGTGCGTCCCGGTGGAACGCGGCCATGGCCAGGACCGGGACCAGGTTGAGCAGGATCCAGAAGGCCCAGGGCCCGATGGCGAGCGTCGCCAGGGTGCCGGTGAACTCGCCGTAAAGCAGCCAGATCAGGTTGGGGACGATCGCCGCCGCCGCGATGAACCTGGCGGCACGGTAATGCCCGAGGGCCAGCGCCAGGAGGGTCACGATCCAGGCGCAGTCGACCAGGTGCCACACCGTGGGCGGCAAGACGCCGACCGGGGTGACGGACGCCAGGCTCGCGGGCGGCGCGGGGAGCCAGCTAACCATCCGCCGGTTCCAGTCCAGGAGCACCAGCGCGTCCAGCCCCGCCATCGCGTGGACCAGCGTCACGGCGAGCACCGCGCGCCGCACCGCCTGGCCCCAGGCGAAGTACCGGCGGGGAGTGCTCGCGCCGCCCAGGTAGAGCCGGACGGCCAGCCGGGCCACGCTGGCCACCTCCGTCAAGGCGGGCCGGCCGAACTCGGCGACGTACTCGTCTTCTGCCTCGTCACCGGTGACCCGGCTGTCAAGGTAGGCGGCGACCATGTCGTCTTCCCACTGGTCGCGGTAGTAGCCGGGCAGCACCCGCAGCACCCGCCGGTAACGATCCTCGAGGTCCTGGCCGTCGTCTTTCACCCGGCCGCCTCCCCGCCGGCCAGGCCGAGCCTGGTCCGCACGACGCGGGCGGTGGCGACGCGCAGTTCGGCCTCCTCGGCCAGGGCTTGCCGCCCGTCGCTGGTCAGCCGGTAGTAGCGGCGCAACCGCCCGTCGCGGGCCTCCTCGCGGTCGGGCTCGATCAGCCCCTCGGCGGCGAGCCGGTCGAGGACGCCGTACAGGCTGCCGATCTTCAGCTTGACCCGGCCCTGCGACAGGTCGGCCACGTCGCCGACGATCCCGTACCCGTGCCGCGGGCCGTCGGCCAGCGCGGTGAGCACGAAGAACGCCTGCCCGGTCATGGTGGTGGAAGCCATGTCGCCAATATAATGAAAACCAGGATATAAGTCGAGGGCTTACTTGAAGTCGCGGAATTGGCCCTCAGTTGGACCGGACCCGCGGCCGCGACGGGCAGCCGCCCCGCGAGGGCGGATACTGGCGGCATGATCGACCGGCAGATCTCGCTTGACGTGGCGGTACGCCACGCACGTGGCTGGCTCGACGGCCTCGCCGCCCGCCCGGCCCCGCCGCCCGCCTCCGTCGCGGAGGTGGCCAAGGCGCTTGGCACGGAACTGCCCGACGGCCCGACGCCGGCGGACGAGGTCATCGACCTGCTGGCGACGGCCTGCGATCCCGGCCTGACCGCGATGCCGGGCGGCCGGTTCTACGGGATGGTGATCGGCGGCACCCACCCCGCCGCCCTCGCCGCGGACTGGCTGGTCAGCGCCTGGGACCAGAACGCGGCGCTGCGCCTGCTCACCCCCGCCCACTCGGCGGTCGAAGACATCGCCAGCGCCTGGCTGCTCGACCTGCTCGGCCTGCCGGAGACGAGCGGCGTCGGCTTCGTCACCGGCGCGACGATGTCGAACTTCACCTGCCTGGCCGCCGCCCGTCACGCGGTGCTCAAGCGGCACGGCTGGGACGTCGCGGCCGACGGCCTGTCCGGGGCGCCGCGCGTGCGGGTGCTCGTGGGCGCCGAGCGCCACGACACCGTCGACCTGGCCCTGCGCTACCTCGGCCTCGGCGCGCCGGAGCCCGTCGCGGCCGACGACCAGGGGCGCGTCGACCCCGCCGCGCTGGCGGGCGCGCTGGGCCAGATACCGGAAGAAAGCCCCGTCATCGTCGTCCTGCAAGCGGGCAACGTGCACTCGGGCGCCTTCGACCCGTTCGCCGACGCCATCGCGATCGCCCGCCGGCACGGCGCCTGGGTGCACGTCGACGGCGCGTTCGGCCTGTTCGCCGCCGCTTCCCCGGCGACCAGGCACCTCACGCGCGGCTACGAGCAAGCCGACTCCTGGACCACGGACGCCCACAAGACCCTCAACGTCCCTTACGACTGCGGCATCGCGATCGTCGCCGACCGCGAGGCACTGCGCGCCGCGATGGGCATGCACGGCGACTACTTCATCCACGACGCCGCCGGCGATTCACTGGAAACGGTGCCTGAGGTGTCGCGGCGTGCCCGTGCCATCCCGGTCTGGGCGGTGCTGCGTGCCCTCGGCCGCGACGGGGTCGCCGACCTGGTGGACCGCCTGTGCGCGCACGCCGCGGCGTTCGCGCGCGGCATCGCCGCGATCGATGGCGCGCGAATCGTCAATGACGTGGTGTTCACCCAGGTCTGCGCCGCCTTTGGCACCGACGACCGCACGGCGGAGGTCACCCGCGCGCTGCTTGCCGACGGCACCGCCTGGATGTCGGGCTCCCGCTGGCACGACCAGACCGTGCTGCGCGTATCGGTCAGCAACTGGTCCACCACCGGCGAGGACGTGGCCCGCAGCCTGGACGCGCTGAAGCGGGCCGCGGGATAGCCCCGGAATAGCCCCGGGACAGCGGGATAGCCGGCCCGCCCGGCGCTTGTCCGGCCGCGAGGGCCGATTTACAGTGGCCTTGACCAGGCACGTCGCGGCACAAAGGCGGCGCGCACAACCGGGGCCGACGCCCCAAGCCCGGGCCGGTTCCAGGAACCGCCGATTCCAAGAACCAAAGTCAACTTCCGGATTATCCCGAACGAGTTCGGCCCTCCGCCCGTCCCCGCATGCCATGGCTCCCCCGGCGGGGATAGCGTTCGGGTCATCTCGGAGGCGCTGGTGCCGAGCGGTTCGCTGCCCGGCCCACTGTACGTGCTGCGCGGCGCTCGCCGGCTTGGCGGCCGTACCCGCCGCTACTCGCAGATCAGCCGGATACTCGCCCGCCGTGGGCTGCCACCGTACCTGCGCGGCGGCCGCCGGTCGGAGCTGGCCACCGCGGACGGGCGGGCCAGGCTCGCCCGCTCGCTGCGGCTGGCCCTTGAGGACGGCGGCGTCACGTTCGTCAAGCTCGGCCAGGTGCTTTCCACCCGGCGGGACCTGTTGCCGCCGGAGTTCATCGGCGAGCTCAGCCGGCTGCAAGACGACGCCCCCCGGGTGCCGTGGCCGGACATCAAGGCGGTGCTCGAGGACTCGCTCGGCGGCCCGGTCAGCGAGAAGTTCGCCAGCTTCGACACCGAGCCGATCGCGGCGGCCTCCATCGCCCAGGTGCACACCGCGACGCTGCCGTCCGGCGAGCGGGTAGTCGTCAAGGTCCGCCGGCCGGAGGCCGCCGGCCGGGCCGGCGCCGACCTGGACATCGTCCAGCGGCTGGCGGCCCGGCTGGAGCGCGGCACCCTCTGGGGCCGGTCCATCGGCGCGGTCGACCTGGCCAGGGGATTCGCCGACGCGCTGCGCGAGGAACTCGACCTGCGGATCGAAGCGCGGAACATGACGGCGGTCGCGGCCGCGACGGCCGCGAGGGACGACGCCGTCCGGGTGCCGGCCGTGTACGAGCCGTACTGCGGCGAGCGGGTGCTCGTCATGCAGTTCTTCGACGGCCGCCCGCTGCTGGCCGCCGCGGCCGGCCTGGCCGCGGGAAAGCGGCAGGCGCTGGCCGGCGAGCTGCTCGTGGCCCAGCTAAGCCCGGAGGCGATCAGGAAGACCGCGGCCGACGAGCTCGCGGCGCTCGTCCCGTTGCTGCGGCGGCTGCCGCGACGGATCGACCGGATCGGCGGCGCGCTTGAGGACGGCCGGCTGACGCTCGGCGTCCGCCTGCTCGCGGATCCTTCCGACCGCCGGTACCTGACCGGCCTCGTCCACCAGGCGCTGCTGGCGTTCCTGGCCGCGGCGGCCGCCATCACCGCCGTGCTGATGATCGGCCTGCACGGCGGTCCGACGCTGACTAGCACCGTCAGCCTGTACTCTTTCTTCGGCTACTGCCTGCTGGTGACCGCCGCGATCCTGGCGGTGCGGGTCCTTGTCCGGGTATTCCGACCCGGCACGGACTAACCCCGGTGTTCAAAAGTTCCCTGCATTGCTTTACTGGGTGTACTTACGACCCAAATACGGGCGCTAAAGACACCCGGTCTTTCCCGGTATACGGACATGTCCGGATTCGGGGTGGCGGGGGGCGTGGCCGGGGCGGGGCAAGCCCGGCGGGTCACCTCCATCACAACGGACGTCGGCCCCCGGCACTGCAAGGCCCTCTATGTCGCGGGGAGGCGTTCGCTGTGCGCTAGTGCCCGTCCGGCTCCTCGGACGGCTGATCGTCGTGCACCGGCGCGTCGTCGTCGGGGAAGTACCGGGACCACCGGCGTCCGTCGAGCACCCTCAGCCACCGTATGTGCCTGATCTCGAGCACGAACAGCGCCAGGGCCGTCGCCACGATGGCGAGGAGCAGCCGTCCCTGGCCAGCGGCGGCGCCGATGGCGGTGGCCGCGAATATCGCCGCCGCCGTCGTCACCCCCATGACCATCTGCTGCGAGCGAAAGGCCTGACGAAAGATCAGCCCGCCGCCGATGAAACCGATCCCGGTGATGGCGCCGGCCAGCGCGTTGGGCGCGCCGTGGAGTGCGATGATGCCGACCACGCCCGCGCCCGCGCCGATCAGGGCGAACACCCGGTCGCCGGCCGGCGCGCCGCGTATCTCCCGCTCGAAGCCGAGCAGGTAGGTCAGCGCCACGGCGACCACCAGGTGGGCCGCGTCGGCCTCGCTCATCCCCATGGCGTCACCCCGCAGAGTCCTGTCCGTGCCGAGCCGAAGGCAATTCCGCGTGAGGCACAGCGTACGCCGCGGCGCCGGCCGAGGGGTCGGCCACGGCCTGTCACCAGTGCCACATCCGGCCGGCGGCCGTAGAGTGCAATCAACAGGCCTGACCTTCCTAGAGCGTCAACCGGAGGCCCGACAGCCCCGCCCCGGGAGGACGATAACCGATGAGCACCGAAGAAGCTGTTTCCTACCTGCGCTGGAGAAAAGACGTGGCCGAGCACGATTACGCCGCCGCCTCCAGCTATCTGAGCATCCGGTTCGGTGAGGTACGGGCCGAGACGGTGGCGGCGGAACTGCGCAAGCTGCCCGTCATCAGCCGGCGGGCGAACGACATCCTGCGGGCCACCGGCCGCGTGCCGCTGCCGCTGTCCGACCCCGGCGTGCTGAAGGACCTGCAGAAGGTGCTCAGCGGCGAGAAGCTGTCCCCGGTCCTCGTGGCGAACGGTGACATCGCGGACGGCTACCACCGGATCTCCCTCGCCTACGCCCTCGACCCGTACGCCGTGGTCCCGCTCAAGCTCGGCGGGGTAGGGGAGTAGCCAGCCGGCCGGCCGCCCGGGCGCGCGCACGCGGCGCGCACCCGGGCGTCCCCTGGCGGGTTAACCGGCGTCCCAGAAGGAGCACTGGTGCTCGGCGCCGAAGGTGGCGGCGCTGATCAGCTGGGTCTGGTCACCGGGCCGCAGTGACATCAGCTGGCCGCTGCTGTACCGCGGCCAGGCCGGCTGGCCGGCCACGTCCGGCCTGCCGGTGGTGACGAACGCGCCCCAGTACTTGACCATCTGCTGTGACAGCTCCAGCTGGGCCGGCGTCAGCAGGTCATAAAGCGAGTAGCCGTTGTTGAAGCTCGGCCACAGGTAGGCCAGCTCCATGGCGTGCCCGGCGCCCCACTGGTACCCGGGGTCGTCGTTGTTGAGCCCGGGCGCGTGCAGGTCGTCGAACTGGTAGAAGTACGTCCGCGTGCCCGACGCGAACTCGGTGGCCAGGTTCTGGGTCGGGCAGCCGCCGATCCCGGTCAGGAACCCGCTGTCGGTCCAGATGTCACCGATCAGGTAGGCGGCGGTGTACGGGCTCGGGTAGGAGCTCCACGGGTAACGGGCGAGGATGGCCGGCGCCCGCGACCCGTATTCTGACTCGATGAGCGCGTCGGCCTGCGCCTCGGTCAGGCCGGTGAGGCCCTGGGAGAAGGTGCGGCCCTCATCGTGGTTGGTTCCCATGAGCACCGGCACGTGGTCGTAGTCGCCGGCGGCCACCGCCGACGCGTCGGCGGCGGGCAGTTCCGGGCCGCCGTAGGTGAACTCGGGCTGGTAGCTCGAGCTGGCGCTGAGCAGCGTGGCCTCCGGCAGCGCGCGCAGGCACGCCGCAACGCTTTCCCCGCCTGCCGGCCCCGACCGACCTCCCGTGGTCGCCGGGCTGGGGCAGCCGGCCTGCTTGGCGAACGCGAGGCCCGCGGCCTGGGCGGTGGCCGGGCTCTGCGAGGCGCAGCTGCCGCTTTCCATGATCACGCCGCGGAACAGCCCGCGCGCCGGCGGAGAGGTCAGCAGCGCGCAGTCGGACCAGCCGCCCGCTGACTCGCCCGCGATCGTTACCTTGGCCGGGTCGCCGCCGAAGGCGGCGATGTTGCGCTGCACCCAGCGCAGCGCGGCCTCCTGGTCGAGCAGGCCGAAGTTGCCGTTCACGGTGGACGCGCCGGTGCCGAGCCCCGGCACGTCGAGGAAGCCGAACGGGCCGAGCCGGTAGTTGATCGACACGACGATGATGTGGTCGGTCGTGACGATCAGCGACCCGTCGTGCTGGTCACCCGCGCCCGTGGTGAGCCCGCCGCCATGGATCATGACCATCACGGGGAGCCCGCCGCCGCGGTCGTGGCTGGTGCCCGGCGGCGTGTACACGTTGAGGAAGAGGCAGTTCTCGTTGTCGACCCGGGGGCCGTTGCCGCTGGCCAGCTGCGCGCAGCGGCCGCCGTACGAGGTGGCCTGGCGGATTCCCGGCCAAGGCGAGGCCGGCTGCGGTGCGGCCCAGCGCAGCGCGCCGACCGGCGGCGCCGCGTACGGGACGCCGAGGAACTGGTCGGTTCCCTCCGCGTAGGTGCCCTCGATCAGCCCCTTGTCGGTCGCCACGATGAGCCCGTTACCGTGGCCGCCGGCCGGCGTGGCCGACGCCCCCGGTGCCGCCGCCACCCCGGTGCCCAGCATCGCGGCGGCGAGCACAAGCCCCGCGGCGATCCTCCGTACCTTCATCACCGCACCTCCACCTGCGCGGTCAGCGGCAGGTTGGCCGACGAGTCGCCCACCATCAGGGCGTACGTCCCCTGGCTGACCTCCCAGTGCCCGTTCCACCAGGCGAGGTCGCTGGGGGAGACCGAGAAGGTGACCCGGGTCGTCTGGCCGGGCCGCAGTTCCACCCGCTGGTACCCCTTGAGCTGCTCGGCCGGCTCGCCGGTGGACGCCGGGTCGCCGACGTAGAGCTGGGCCACGTCGGCCCCGGCCCGTTGCCCGGTGTTCGTGACGTCGGCGCTGACCTGATAGCCGTCCCTGCCGTGGCGGACGACCAGGTGGGAGTAGTCAAAGGTGGTGTAGGACAGCCCGTAACCGAACGGGAACAGCGGGGTGATCCCCTTGGTGGTGTACCAGCGGTACCCGACCAGGATGCCCTCGGAGTACTGCACCTTGCCGCCGGTGCCCGGCCACTGCGCGGCCGTGCTCGCCGGCACCTGCGCGAGCGATTGCGGGAACGTGACCGGCAGCTTGCCCGACGGGTTCACGTCGCCGAACAGCACGGCGGCGATCGCGTTCCCGTCGTTCTGCCCCGCGTACCAGGCCTCGATCACGCCCTTGACCTGGTCCAGCCACGGCATCGTGACCGCCGAGCCGGTGTTCAGCACCACCACCGTGTTGGGGTTCGCCGCGGCGACGGCGGCGATGAGCTGGTTCTCGTTGGCCGGCAGGTTGATCGTGGCCAGGTCCGCGCCCTCGGTCTCGTAGTTGCTCGCGAACACGACCGCGACGGAGGCCTTCCTGGCCGCGGCGACGGCCTGGGCGAGCAGGTTCGCTGGCGGCTGCCAGCCCAGGGTGACCCCGTCCGTTCCGATCGGGACCGAGTCGGCGTAGTTCACCGCGATCGTGGCGTTGCCGGCCGGGAGGGTGATGGTGGCCCGCGACAGGCCGCCGTAGGTCGTCTGGCTGGCGAACGCGGTCTTGCCGTTGATCGTGACCGAGGCGGTCCCGGTCAGCGACAGCGACAGCGCGTAGGATCCCGCGGCCGGCAGCTTGATCGTGCCGGCCAGCTTGACCGACCATCCCGAGGCGTTGACGCCGGCCGCCGGCGACTTGCTGCCCCACGACAGCGCCAGGTCGGAGACCTTCCCGGTCGCGGCCGGGGTGCCGGTGAGCGTGGTGTTGTTGTAGTACGTCGCGGTCAGCCCGTCCGGGAACGCGGACGCGGGCACCGCGCCGAGTGCGCCTTGCGCCGGGATGTCGCCCTGGGCGTAGGTGACGCTGACGCCGTCGGCGGCGGCCCGCTTGGTGATGCCCTGGACCGGGGTCACGGTGTACGGCGGGATCACGCCCGCGCTCCCGCCGCCGGACGTCAGCGCGTACTGGCCGGCGTCGCTGCCGATCACCGCGACGCTCTGGTCGGACCGCGGTGACAGCGGCAGCACGTTCCCGTCGTTCTTCAGCAGCACCGTGCCCGCCTCGGCGACGTCCTGGCCGGTCTGCGCGTGGGCCTGGGTGGTGACGGTGTCAGTCAGCGACCCCGTCTGCGGGTGATCGAACAGGCCGAAGTCGAACATCTCGAGCAGGATCCGCGACACCATCTCGTTCAGCGCGGACACCGGCACTTGGCCGTCTTGCACGGCCGCCTTCAGCGGCGCGCCGTAGTAGTCGGGCCCGAGCAGGGTGCCGCCGGGCATCGACAGGTCAAGGCCGGCCAGCGCCGACGCGACGGTGGAGTGCGTCGCGCCCCAGTCGGAGGTGACGAAGCCGGAGAAGCCCCACTGCTTCTCGAGGATGCCCAGGGTGTCGCCGTTCTGGCAGGCGTACTGGCCGTTGATGGTCGCGTAGCTGCACATGACCGAGGCGGCGTGGCCCTGCGTCACCGCCGCGTGGAACTGCGGCAGGTAGATCTCCTCCATCGCCCGCTGGCTGACGATCGCGTCGTCGGCCGCCGTGTTGCGGTTGGTCTCCTGGTTGTAGACCGCGTAGTGCTTGACCTCGGCCATCACGTCCTGGCTCTGGACGCCCTGGATGTAACCGACGGCGGTCTGGCCGGACAGGTAGGGGTCCTCGCCGTAGCTCTCGAACGCCCTGCCCCAGCGCGGGTCGCGGACGATGTTGACGGTGGGGCCGAGGTTCACGTCGGCGCCCTTGCCGTGTTCCTCGCTGCCCACGACGGCACCGTACTGCCTGGCCAGCGCGGGGTCGAAGCTCGCGGCGAGCGCCACCGGCGCCGGGAGTTGCGTCACGCCGGTCACGCCGTCCGCGACGCCCTGCGGCCCGTCTTCCAGGTTGAGCGCGGGAATGCACAGCCGCGGGTTCGCCGCGACGTGGCCGACGTAGCCCGCCGTGCCGGTCGAGAACCCGGTTCCGTCGACCATGGCGAGCTTGTCGTCGAGGGTCATCTTGGCGAGCACCTCGGCGACCCGGGTGGACGCCGGGGCGCGGGAGCCGACCCACGGGCAGGCGCTGGTGGTGGTGGTGGTGGCGGCGGCCGCGGCCTGCCCGGTGCCCGCGGCGGCGCCGGCGAGCGCCAGCGCGGAGCACGCGAGGGCGGCGGCCGCGGCCCCGGCGATAACGCCGCGGGGGCCGCGATTGCGACGGCGGTTACGCCAGGGGTGGGATATGTCGCGAGTCACGGGTCCCTCCAGCGCTTGGTGGCCACGGTGACACTTGTCACGCCGATACGGGGACCTTCTGGCAATCCTGAATGGTTGTCAAGAAATGCAGGAAAAAGTGCAAACAGCCGACCTGATACGTCAAATCTGAATAAATAGCACGCTCTGTAGGGATATTTTGGCCGGAAAATGGTTAGTGTTCCGGCCATGCAGCCACGCGTCAGGACCGACAGGCCGGTTCCCAGGTCGACCAGGGACCTCGTGCTGACCACGCTGCGGGCGCGCGGCCCGATGAGCCGCGCCGACCTCGCCCGCCACGCCGGCGTCGCGCCGTCCACGATCAGCGGGGTGGTTCAGGACCTGCTCCAGGCCGGCCTCGTGGTGGTGTCGCCGCACAAGAGCGACGCGGCCCAGCCGGGGCGCCCGGGGCTGAGCCTGACGCTGAACCCGCGCCTCGGCGCGGTCGCCGGCGTGGAGTTCTGCTTCGACGAGGTGCGCGTGCTGCTGTGCGACCTCGCGCACAACGTCATCGGCACCGCCAGGTGCGAGCTGCCGCACGCGCACGGCAGCGACACCGCCCTCGCGGCCGCCGGAAGGCTGGTGGGCGAGGCGCTCGCCGCCGCCGGGCTTGGCCGTGAGGCCCTCATCGGCGCCGGCGTCTCGGTGCCAGGCCCGGTCAGCAGGCACCCGGACGCGGTCACGCCGTCGGCCATCCTTCCCGGCTGGCACGGCGTCACCGCCGACCGGTTCGCCGCCGCCCTCGGCGTCGCGGTGAGCATCGACAATGACTCCAACCTGGCCGCACTCGGCGAGCACGTCTGGGGCGCGGGACGCGGCTGCGACGACAGCGTCACGCTCAAGTTCCACTACGGCATCGGGTGCGGCCTGTTCGTGAACGGCACCCTGGTCCGCGGCTCCGGCGGCGCGGGGGAGATCGGCCACATCGCCGTCGACGAGCGGGGCCCCCTGTGCCGCTGCGGCAAGCGCGGCTGCCTGGAAACCTACGCGTCGATCTCCGCCATCGTGGAGGCGCTGCGACCGCAGCACGGCGTGCTGACGCTGGCACAGCTCATGCGGCTGCTGTCGGTCCGCGACCCCGGCGCGGTGCGCGTGGTCGGCGACGCGGCCGAACTCGTCGGCATGCACCTGGCCGCCGTCTGCAACCTGCTCGCGCCGCAGCGGGTCGTCGTGACCGGCCCGATGGCGCAGGCGGGCGAGCTGGTCCTTGAACCCATCAGGATCGCCGTCAGGCGGCACATCGCCCCCGGTGCGGTCCCCGAGGTCGTTCTTGGCGCCCTGGGAAAACGGAACACCGCGCTCGGCGCCATCGCCCTGGCCCTGGACGAGACCGACTGGCTGCCGCGGAAGCGCCCGCCGCGGCCGCGCGTCCTCGACGGTTAGGGGCTCATTTACCGATCGGCGGCTTTTACGTACATTGTCCCTTAGGTGTCGGGCGCGGTGCTCGGCCGAACCCGCCGACGGTGTCCAATGAGGGGCAGGTGCGATGCCGGACATTCTTTCCGTCTATGCCCAGAGCCAGCCGGATAAGGTGGCCGTCATCGACGACAAGCCGGACGGCACCGTCGTCAGCTGGTCCTACGCGGAGCTTGAGGCGCAGGCCAACCGCCTGGCTAACCTGCTGCTCGGTCTTGGCGCCGGGCCGGGCACGAAGATCCTCTGGTGTGGGCCTAACTCGCTGCCCGTGGTCGCGGTGATGAACGCGGCGCGGAAGATCGGCGCGATCGCCGTCCCGCTCAACTACCGGCTGACGCCGGAGGAGGCGTGCTACGTCATCGACCACAGCGACGCCGAGATCGCCTACGTCGACCACGAGCACGCGCCCATGTTCGCGGCCCTGCGCGACCGCCTGACGAAGGTCAGGCACGTCATCGCGGTCGGCGGGCCCGTGGTTGGCGATGCGGGTCCAGACCAGATGCTCACCGACGCCGACATCGCGGCCGCGCCGTCCGATCCACCCGACGTCGGCGACGCGGCCGGCCTGGGCGGGACGATGATCTACACCTCGGGGACCACCGGCAAGCCCAAGGGGGCGGTCCGCAGCGGCGGCCAGGACCCGGAAGTCCTCGGTGCCCTGCTGAACCTGTTCGGCTACCGGCCGGACGACGTCTACATCACCTCCGGGCCGCTGTATCACAGCGGCCCCAGCGCGTTCATGGGCGCCGGCCTGCTCTTCGGGCAGACGATCGTCGTGCAGCGCCGGTTCGACGCCGAGGACTGGCTGCGGCTGGTCGACAAGTACACAAGTACAAGGTGAGCTCGACGTTCTCGGCGCCCGCGCTGATCAGGATGATCTGCTCGCTGCCGGAGGAGGTCAAGGAGCGCTACGACCACTCCACGATGCGCGTCATGATCGCCAACGCGGCGCCGTGGAGCTACGCGCTCAAGCAGCAGTACGTGGCGAACTTCCCGCCGGAGTCCCTGTTCGAGGTCTACGGCTCCACCGAGCTAGGGGTAGACACGGTCCTCATGCCCAAGGACCAGATGCGCAAGCCGGGATCATGCGGCCAGCCGGCCCCCTTCATCGAGATCAGGCTGATCGGCGACGACGGCAACGAGGTCACCGGGACGGGGCCGGACCATCCGGGCGAGGTCTTCGTCCGTTCCAAGAGCGTCTTCGACGCCTATTACAAGAACGACGCCAGCTACGCGGCGAACAGCCAGGGCGACTTCCATACCGTGGGTGACGTCGCCTACTGGGACGACGAGGGCTACCTGTACATCTGTGACCGCAAGTCCGACATGATCATCACCGGCGGGATGAACGTCTACCCGGCGGAGATCGAGGCCGTGCTCGAGCGGCATCCCGAGGTCTACGACGTGGCCGTGTTCGGCATCCCGTCGGACGAGTGGGGCGAGGCCGTGCACGCGACGGTGGTGCTCGCGCCCGACTCGACCCTCGGCGGCCAGGAGCTCACCGCGTTCGCCCGCGGTCACCTGGCCAGCTACAAGGTGCCCCGGTCGGTGGCGTTCACTGACGAGTTGCCGCGCACCGGCTCGGGCAAGCTGCTCAAGCGCCAGCTCCGCGCGCCCTACTGGGCCGGCCAGCCAGGACGCTAGCCTCGGCGGCGCGTCGACGGGTCACACGGCCGCGTAGCCGCCCTTCCACCAGGCGGTGACAAGCGCCGCGTACTCATCCGGCGCCTCCTCCCAGGTGAAGTGCCCCGC
>Ga0335075_10009252_pt1 | contig 15046 bp, 17 predicted proteins | sample Lox_Sample_24_FD_206723 | JGI IMG/M metagenome (GOLD analysis project Ga0335075, IMG submission 206723) | Soil microbial communities from Loxahatchee National Wildlife Refuge, Florida, United States - Lox_Sample_2.4 | ecosystem: Environmental > Terrestrial > Soil > Wetlands | place: USA...
CCGGGAGGGCGGTGATGCCGGAGGGGAGGTCCCCGACCGCGAACTTCTCGGGGTCGTGGATGACGGTGCCGCCGGGACGCAGCGTGGGGACGTGCACCTCGACGGTCTGCTTGTCGAGCGCGTAGAGAATGTCGGCGCCGTCGCCTTGGGAGTACGCGCGACCCGGGCCGGTGCGCGCCTGGTACCAGACGTGCCCTCCGCGGATCACCGACTGGTAGGCGTTGAGGCCGAAGACGTGGAGGCCCATCCGGGAGTAGCAGCGGGCGATCGCCTCTCCGATCGAGGCGATCCCGTCTCCCGCCTGGCCACCGGCCCGCACCGAGAGCTCGTTCATGGACCGGTTCTATCGAACGAATCTATAAGCCGTTTAGGGCGCGGCCGCGCGGGGCACAACAATCCTAAGGGCGGGCGGCCCCTGCGCGCCGCGATGGCGCAGGCCGTGACCGTCCTCCTCTTCGGCCCGGCCCGGGACGTCGCCGGCCGCGGGTCGATCGCCTGGGCGGTCCCCGAGGACGGGATCGCGGCCCGCGCGCTCGTCCGGTCGCTCGGGGAGCGCTACCCCCGGTTGCGCCGGACGCTCGAGACGAGCCGGTTCCTCCGGAACGGACGGTACCTCGCGAGCCTCGCGGTCCGGCTCGACCCCGGGGACGAGTTCGCGGTCCATCCCCCGTACGGAGGAGGCTAGCCGTGTCGGTCCGGCTCACGGATCGGGCGCTCTCGGTGGCGTCCGCCTACCGGGCGCTCGAAGGCCCCGGTGTGGGAGGGGTCGTCGTCTTCTGCGGCCGCGTGCGCCCGGATCCCGGGCCCCGGGGCCGGGTGGTCGCGCTCGTCTATGACGTCCACGCCGCCCCCGCGCTCGCGCGGCTGCGGGTCCTCGAGGCGACCGCGGTGCGTCGGTTCCACGCGCGCCGGATCGTCCTCTGGCACCGGTTCGGTCGGCTTCGCGTGGGCGAGGTGTCGGTCGTCGCCGGGGCGGGCTGCGCCCACCGGGCGGAGGCGTTCGCCGCGGCGCGCTACCTCATCGAGGAGCTGAAGCGTTCGGTGCCGATCTGGAAGACGGAGCGAGCACGATCCGCGCGTCCACGGCGATCACGCCCTGCCCCGCGGGCCGGACGAGCAGCGGGTTGAGGTCGAGCTCCGCGATCTCGGGGACCTCCATCGCCAGCTGCGAGACCCGCTCGATCGCCTCCTCGAGCGCGGGGAGGTCGCTGGCCGCCTCGCCGCGGAACCCCTGGAGCAGCGGGAACATCTTGATCGAGCGGACCATCCGCTCGGCGGAGAGCGGACGGATCGGCGCGAGGCGGAACGTGACGTCGCGCAGCACCTCGACGTAGATGCCGCCCATCCCGAAGACGACGATCGGCCCGAAGTCGAGATCCCGCTGCACCCCGACCAGGACCTCCTTGGCGCCGACGACCTGCTGCTCGACCTCGTATCCCTCGACGCGCGCCTGGGGGGCCCGGGCCTTCACCGTCCGGTCCATCCGCGCGAACGCCTCGCGGACCTGGCCCGCGTCCGTCAAGCCCACGGCGACCCCCCCCACCTCGGTCTTGTGGGAGATGTCGGGGGACGCCACTTTGAGGACCACGGGATAGCCGATCGTGTCGGCCGCCCGCGCCGCTTCGTCGGCCATCGTGACGCGCGCGACCTGGGGGAAGCGGAGCCCGTAGGCCGCGAGCAGGGAGCGGGAGGCGTACTCGGGCAGGATGGTCGCCCCGGCACGGTGGGCGGCGTCGAGGGCCGCCTGGGCGGCCGCGCGATCGACCGGGAACGAGCGGACCTCGGTCCGGGGCCGGGTCCGCCAGGCGTGGTAGCGGGCGAGGCTGCCCAGCCCTTCGACCGCCTCTTCCGGGAACGTGAACGTCGGCACGCCGCGGTCCTCGAGGAAGGAGACCTCGCGCGAAAGGTCGGTGAGGCCGAACAGGCAGGCGACGATCGCCTTCGGCGTGGTCGCCTTCGCGTCGAGGATCGCCTGGGCGACCGTGCTACCGGTCATCGTGCCGGTCGGGGTCGCGATCACGAGCGCTCCGTCGATCTCGGGCGTGGCGAGCAGCGCGGCGAGCGTCCCGCGATACTGCTCGGCTCCGATGTCGGCGGTCATGTCGAGCGGGTTGGAGACCGCGGCGATCGCCGGGAGGTGGCGGGCGATGTCCGCCCGCACCGTGGGCGACGGCACCGGCAACTCGAGGCCGCCCCGGATCGCGGCGTCCGCCGCGACGATCCCCGGGCCCCCGGAGTTCGTGAGGATCGCGAGCCGGGGGCCGCCGAGCGTCAGGCCCGACGCGAAGATCTTCGCCGTGCGGAACAGGTCGCCGAGCGTGTCGGCCCGCAGCACGCCCGACTGCTCGAACAGCGCGTCGTAGAGCTGGTCCCGGCCGGACTGCGCGAGCGAGCCGGTGTGGCTCCTCGCGGCCCGCTCCCCCGCCGCCGTCCGTCCGCTCTTGATGACGAGCACCGGGGTCTGCTCGGTGACCTCGCGCGCCGCCTCGAGGAAACGCCGGCCGTTCGCCAGGCTCTCGACGTAGAGGAGGATCACCTTCGTCGCCGGGTCCGAGCCCAGGGCGTGGAGGAGATCGTTCTCGTCGACCCCGGCGCGGTTGCCCACGGAGACGAACCGCGAGAAGCCGATCCGCTCGGCGATCCCGTACTGGAGGATCCCCGCGCACAGCGCGCCGCTCTGCGAGACGAAGGCGATGTTCCCCCGCGGCGGCAGGCTCTCGCTGAACGTCGCGTTGAGGCTCACGTCCTCGGCGGTGTTGAGGACGCCGAAGCAGTTGGGGCCGACGAGCGACATCCGGTAGCGCTGCGCGCGCGCGACGACCTCGCGCTCGAGCGCCGCGCCGGCGTCGCCGACCTCCCGAAAGCCGGCGGAGATCACGACGACCCCGCGGGTCCCGGCCGCCCCGAGCTGCTCGACGACGTCCGCCACCGCCGCCGCGGGAACGATGACGACCGCGAGCTCGGGGGCCTCGGGCAGGTCCCGGACGGAGGCGTAGCAGCGGACCCCCGAGACGCTCTTCGAGGACGGGTTCACCGGGTAGGCGACGCCCTTGAACCCAGCCTGCAGGATGTTGCGGAAGACGCTCGTCCCGACCTTGCCGGGCTTGTTCGAGGCGCCGATGACGGCGACCGAGGCCGGCCGGAACAGCTCGTCGAGCTCGGGCGACGCTCCGACGCTCATGGGACGCCCGAGAACCTCGGCGCCGGACCGCCCCCGCTTATATAGCGACCTCCCCGTGCTACGGCGCGATGACGGCCGAAGGTTCTCCGATGTCGAGCCGTCCGACGTCGACGCCGCCCCAGAGCCAGGGGCGCCCGGGGCCGCGGGGTCTGCTGCAGCGCATGGACAAGGGGCGCATCCGGCACGTGGTCGCGGTCGGGAGCGGCAAGGGCGGGGTGGGGAAATCTTCGGTGACCGCCCTCCTCGCGGCCGAACTGACCCGCCGCGGGCTCGCGGTCGGCGTCCTCGACGCGGACATCACGGGCCCGTCGATCCCGAAGCTCCTGGGCCTCAAGGGTCCGCTCACCGATCGCGGCGAGGGCATCGAGCCGGCCCGCACGTCCTCGGGGATCGCGGTCGTCTCCTCCCAGTTCATGGTCGAAGACGAGCAGACGCCCGTCATCTGGCGCGGTCCGCTGGTGACCCGCCTCATCACGCAGTTCTTCGGCGGCGTCAACTGGGGACCGCTCGACTACCTGCTCCTCGACATGCCGCCCGGCACGAGCGATGTGCCGCTCACGGTCTTCCAGACGATCCCGATCGATGGGATGGTCTTCGTGCTCACGCCCCAGGACCTCGCCGCGCTGATCGTCAAGAAGGCGATGAACATGGCGCGCGACCTCCACGTGCCGCTCCTCGGCGTCGTCGAGAACGAGGCGTTCGTCGTCTGTCCGCACTGCGGGCAGCAGATCCGGCTCTTCGGCGCAAGCCGGGTCGACGCGGTCGCGCAGGAGTACGGGATCCCGATCCTCGCGCGGATCCCCGTCGAGCCCGCGATCTCCGAGCTCTCCGACGCGGGCCGCCTCGAGGACGTCGTGTCGCCGTCGGTCGGCACGCTCGCCGACGCCTTTGTGCGGGCGATCGAGGACGCTACGAAGGGGACCCCGTCGGTCCTGTAGCCGCCCGCAGCGTGCGGAACGGGATCGTCTCGACCGGCACGCCGCGCCGGTGGAGGGCCTCCGAGAGCCCCGCCAGATGCGCGTCCCCGACGACGGCGGCGATCCGCCCGTATCCGCGGCGGCGCAGTTCGGCGAGCCGGTCTGCCATGTGCTCGTTCCGGTCGTCGACGAGCACGCGCGCGAGCGTGGGGCTCGCGCGGCGCAGCTCCTCAGTGTACTCCTGCGGGGCCTCCGAGTACCGGTCCATCTCCCGCGAGACCACGCGCGCGGGCACGAACAGCCCCACGACCGCGCTGCCGAGCAGCACGACCCGCTCCTTCACGGGCAACGACTGCACGAGTCGCAGGAGGGTGAGCCGGATCGGATCGTCGATCAGGAACAACGGCAGCGCCCGGGCGCGCGCCACGGAGGCGGCGACCTTCATCTCGGCCCCGGGGGGACCGCCCCCGATCTCGGCCCCGAGCCGGCGCTGGACGAGGCCCCAGAGACGGGCCAGCACCGGCACGCCGCGCGACCCGCGGGGCCCGGCGCTCGGCTCGAGCAGCGCGCGGGCCCGCTCCGCGTCGAGCTCGACCGCGACGCCGTCCAGCACGCGCTCCCCCAGCACGCGCTCAAGGGCGGCGGAGAGATCGACGACGTGCGCGGTCCCGACGAGCAGCATGGGGGCCTCGGCCGAGGACGCGTACACGGGGCCGTTCAACGGGGCGCGCCTCTTGTGCCTTCGCCCACGTCCGAAGTTGCCGGGGAATCGGATCGGGAGTGGTCAGATAGTGAAGGCGCAGAGTGGGGTACACTATAACCCATCGTCGGTTAGTGCCACCATGTCCATTGGCGTTAATAATTGCTTGAGCCCAGTTTCGGTCGACCGACATCCGATATCCTCGCTTACGGCCGACTCGCGAGGAGCCCCGACAAAGGGCCCGTCTCAGGGGGCTGACACTCCCCTGGTGTCGATGGCGACCAAGCGCCCGGTGAGTTGGCGGAAGTCGCGACGACTTCGATCTGCCCAGACACTCCGTTCGATTTCGATCGCGGTCGCCGTCTTCATCCTCGTCTTCAGCGCGCTCGGTGCGCTCACGGTGGCGGTCCCCGATGCCAGCGCCGGCTCTCAGATGCAGTGCATCATCGAGCACAACTCGGTGGGAGGCGTCTCGTCCACGGCCACTGCCACGAACGACACGACGAGCTGGACGGAGGGGTATCCAGTCGCCGCGACGCTGTACTGGGGCAACACGTCAAGTCCGTACCCCTTCTCGCAAAGTGTCTACGACGGCGGGACGTCCTTCTCGGTCTTCTTAAATTACCTCGAGCCGGCGACGACCTACTACTTCGAGATCTCCGCGCCGAACGATCAGATCGGATCCATCTGCATCGACGGAGCCACCTACTCCGGGTCCTTCACGACCGCCGCTTGGCCGATCAATGCCCCGAGCGATCCCCCGGAGTTCATCAACGGAACGATCACGAACTCCACCGGAGCGTCCCCGTCCGGGAACACACCACTGGAGATCAATTGCCTCAATCCGAGCCTCGATGGACCCGGAGGACCGATCTACACCTACGCCACGGACGGGTACTTCTATCAACTGGTTTGGGACCCCAACTATGTTCCGCTCGGTTGCGTCGAATACAAGGACCCGATCGTCGTGGAGGTCCTCAACTACCAGAACCCGGACAATCTCAATGTCCAGTATTGGCCGGGACAGTGGAACGAGTCACTGATCATTTGGGCCCCGCAGTTTGTAAATTTCGTTCTGCCGCACAACTATGTGGGCCCGTACTCCCCAGTCGTGCTCGATTTCAGCAACGCCCCGGCTGGCTACTCGGAGCTCGAGTACGAGGCGTGCGGGTCTCTCTCAACGACACTTACTGACAGCTGGTCGATATCCGGCGGAGTCGCCGGTAGCGGCGTGGGATCCGAAGGATCGTCCTCGACGACCGTCACGAACCAGATGTGCGGGGGCGAGGGGTCAGAGGACGGGGACCTTGTCTATCTAGCAGAGTACGAGACCTCCGGAACGGTGGAGTTCAACGCCATTTACCGGGGTTGGGCGGAGACCTCGGTGAACCTCTATGGATTGCCGGTCAATGCATGCTTCCCATCGTCAGACTGCGATCCAAGTTATGCCGCGCCCACCGACTGGCTCTACCCCGGAACCAGTGCCTCCGATGTCTACTTTCTACCGGACAGCACGGGCCACTCGGTTCATGGCGACCTCGTCCCGGCTGGTTACGAATTGTTTGGGGCCGTCACGACTTCAACGACCAGTGCGGTCGAGGGCGGATTCTCTGTCACGCTCGGAATCGATGCGGATCTCCCAGGCGTAGGCTCGATCGACCTCTCCGCGAGCACCGGGTGGTCTCAAACCTCCAGCACTTCAAACTCTAACAATCTCGAGTGGTACGCAGTCGTCCCCCAGGGAGGCACGCAGACCTGCTTCGATGCGTTTGCCCAAGGAGGGAGTCTTGCGCAGCTTACGGCCGATGTGGTCGGTATCTGGGCCTGGGCGCCGACGTACTACTCAAGCAACTCTACTTGGGGTTGTCCGTAGGGAAGAAGTACGGTGCGTCCCATGTCTGTGATTGAATGACCGATGATGCCCGCCCCGTGCGGAGGAGAGCCCTCTTCGCTCTTGCGGTAGCGGGACTGGTGGTCGTCGCCGGGGCCGGCGTATACGGTCTGATCTTGAACGCCCACCGCTCAACTTCCTCCGTCGAGACGCGCGCGGACGGTCCGACCCTCTATCAAGCCTTGGCCGAAGTGAACGGCTCGGTGAACAACACGGTCGGCGGCCCCTGGAGCCTCTTCTCGGTCTACGGCATTGCCGCCCAGATTCCGTTCAGCCCGAACGTGATCGGTTATCCGACGAACAACCACACCATCAACAATTGTGGGGCCGTGTTCAACGGCCTCACGCTCTGGAACGGCACGATCCCCCTCTTCAACGGGACCTTCAACTCGGGGACGGCGCCCTTCTGGCAGTTCGCGTACTTCTCGAACACGAGCGAGTCCATTCTGCTCGCAACCGACACGCTCGGGAGCGTCGAGGTGTTTGCGCCGCAACCTTACCCTGGACCGTGCAACGCATGGTACGATCTGGGTTCGAACCCGAGCTACTGGTACATCCCGCCCAGCCTCTATCCGGCGGACAGCCCGGCGGCCGCCCAGTCCGCTTGGGGCGGGAGCGTGTCCGGCTGGATCCAGGAGAACGAGCCGATGGTACAGATCTTCACGATCGGCCCGGGCGTGTTCGACGGTCTCGGGGATGTATCGGGCTATGGAGTGTACTTCGAGCGGTGTGGTCTCGTCGGAGTGACTGGGGACGCTGAGCCCCTTGTGCAGGTCGGGGAAGACCTCCAGGGCCAGTCGGGAGAGGTGTTCAATCTGAGCCATAACTGTGCTCTTCCGCGGGATGACGTCGCCGTTCCGCAGGTGGACGGCATCTACGATCTCGTCTGGCAATCCCCCGAGGTCTCTTCGTCGGGTCCAACTCAGTGGATCAGCGCTCAGTTCCAGGTCGCTTTTGCCTATTCAAATGGCACGCTCACGCGTAACTACGACGGCTGGGGTCTCGCCAATTGGATGACCGCGCTGAATGTTTCGAACGCCAGCGGATCGGAACTTCCAGTCGGAGCTCCGGGGTGTCCCGCTTGGATTGCGAACGTCAGCGAGTGCGCGGCGAACTCGACCGGCTGGTATGCGGTAGATACCTCCTCCCATGGCGAGTGGATCAACGCGTACGGAGCGCTCGCGAACGGGACGGTCGGGTGGACCGAGCCCGTGACGGACCTGGCAAGTCTCCAGCACCTCGTCATCGTGACCCCGGCGTCCTGGGACCTTTCGTCCGACCGGCTGAGTGTTAACTCAACAGTCTCGACGTCAGCAGTCGTGGGCTCGACGACTCTTTGAGCTGGATCGTTGCGCAGTCACGAGGGAGACGCCCCCACTGCGACACGGGGGCCTCGCGGGCAGTGAACAACGGCTCGAGGCGAGGATCCGAGCGGGACGCGCCCCCGATCCAAGACCGCACCCCCGACCGCCCGGGCTCGGAACCGTCAATCGCTCCTCGGTCGCGCGAGGGGCCGACTCCGAGCGAGCCTGGAGCAAGTCTTCGGCTCGGCCGGGATGAGCTCTCGCATCGTGCCCGCGCCCGCAAACCCCCTTATAGCCAGGCGCGGTCGCCCGACCGCCATGGCCTGGACCCTGTTCGCCGTGCCGTCCGCGAAGCGCACTGAGCTCGACGCCGTCCTGAAGGACGACCGGGTCTCGCGGCAGAGCCAGAAGGTCCGCGAGGCGAGCGCGCTCGGCGGTCCCGCGGACACCCTCTACGTGCTCGTCGAGGGCGCCGAGGACGCGGTGCGGCACGCCGGCGAGCTCCTGGGCCCCGTCGGCCAACGCCTCCCGCCCACCGAGGCGGAGCCGATCTACCGGAAGTTCAAGGACGAGGAGGAGGCCGCCTCCGCGGGGATGGGCCTCTTCTTCACTGAAGAGTAGGACTCCGTCAGTCGTTCGTCGGGGCGTGCGAGGGCTCGAGGTCCTCGCCGCCCGCGAAGACGTTCTGGCAGGCGTGGTAGAACGCCTCGAGGCCGGTCCCGTCCTTCGCCGAGATCGGGAGGAGCCCGGTGAGCGGGCCCATCGTCTCGATCGCGCGGAACATCTCGGTCGAGAGCTGCGTGTCCGGCGTCGGCGCGTCCCGGGTCACGGCCTCGTAGAGCTGGTTGGGGTCGTCGGACCAGCCCATCACCTCGCCGAGGCGCTCGGGCGCGAGGACGTCCGCCTTCGCGAGGACGTTCGTCATCGGCAGGCGGAACCGGAACTCGACGGTGGCGCTCAGCATCAGCAGCGAGACGAAGCCTGCGGGGCTCCGCGCGAGCGCGGGGTCGAACAGGAAGGAGACGATCGACCGGTCGCCCGAGAGCGCGTCGACGATCGCCCGGGACGCCTCGCGGAACGCGAACAGCTCGATCTGGCCGGGCGTGTCGACGAGCACGTAGTCGCCCTTCAGCTCCTGGACGGCCTGCTTCACCTCGAAGATCTTGAGCGCGATCATGTCGGCCGCCGCGACCTGAGCGCCGTTCGGACCGAGCCCGTACTCGTCCTGGAGGTCCGCGAGCCGCACCCACTCGCGGATGTCGACGTCCGGCTCCCAGTCGGTCGCCTCGCTGCCCGGGTCCAGGTTGAGGATCGTCACGTCGTGGCCGGCGTGGCGCATCCACTCGCCGAAGGCCCGGACGAGCGTCGTCTTGCCGGCGCCCGCGGTCCCCGTGAAGTAGACGGTGCCCGGTTCCTCCATGGTTCAGCGCTTCTGGGCGGTCGCGCGCTGGCGCGCGAGCTCGCCCGCGAGCTGTCGGAGGAAGCCGGCCTTCGACGTGCCGGCCCGCTTCGTCACCTTGACGCGCCCCGCATACTGCGCGGCCTGCCGGGGGTAGTGCCGGTCCGCTTCGATCTCGACCTTCAGGCCGAGCTTCTTCGCCGCGGCGGCGATCTCCTCGAGCGTGAGGTCGGTTAGCGCGAGGTCCGCGCGCAACCGGCGCCCGTCCTGGCGCGAGAGCCCCTTCCCGAGGTAGGCCGGGTACACGAAGAAGTGGTCGGGCATCGGCCGGACCGGCCCGGGCTCACGCCGCGGGCGCCGAGGGGGCGGCGACGCGGACGCCGTTCAGGATGCCGTCCTGGCCGGGCCGCGAGAGCACCTTGACGAGGCCCAGGTCCGTCTCGAGGATGGCGCCCTTGGTGATGATGTTCCGCTGGACGTAGTTGGGGTTCGCCGGGTTCTCCCGGACGGTGATGACCTTCGCCGGCTGCATCTTCTTGCTCGCCGGGTCGAACACGTTGATCGTCTGGGTCGTCAGGATGCGGAGCTTCAAGTTCCGGCCCCGCACGCGGTACTTCTTCACCGTGCCGGACCCGATCGTCGCGGTCTGCAGTTCGCGCGCGATCTCGAAGCGGCGCTTCTTGCGGATCGGGCGAAGGCGTCCGCCCGTCCGCTTGCGGCGCGAGCGTCCCTGCCAGGTACCCATCGGCTCTCCGAGGAGCGGTCGGAGCGGGGTAGCGTATATGACCTTTATCCGGGCGCGACCTCGAGGACGGTCTTGATCGTCCCGCCGAGATGCTCGGCGAGGACGTCCGCGACGTCGGCGAGCGGGCGACGGGCCGAGATGAGGCTCGCCAGGGCCCCCGGCCAGCGGGCCTCGAACGTCGCCATGTCCGCGAGTCCCGACTCGAAGTACGTGCGGTTGGCGTTCACCGACCCCACGATCGCCCGGTTCCCCAGCACCACCTCACGCCAGAGCGTCCCGGCCGAGACCGCGGTGGGCGGACCCGAGGCGTCCGGGATCCCGGTGAGCACGAGGACCCCGTTGGGGCCGAGCAGGTTCGCGAGCCCGAAGTCGAGCGTGACGGATCCGGTCGCCTCGACCACGAGGTCGAAGGTGCGGGACCCGAGCACGGCGAGCCCCGCCGCGGCGTTCGCATGGGTCGCGCCGACCCGGGCGAGCGTCCGGGCCGCCGGTGTCGAGTCGTCGTGCCGGTCGATCGCCACCACCTCGTAGCCGCGCACCCGCAGGACGAACGCCGCCAACATGCCGATCGCCCCGGTGCCCGCCACGAGCGCGCTCGGGGCCGCGGCGCGGGCGTGGCCCGGGGTCGGCTCCTTGCGGTCGAGGACCACCTGCCCCTGGAGGATCGCCTTCTCGACGACGCTCAGCGGCTCGAGCAACACCGCGACCGGCCGCAGGGCCGGGTCGACGTGCACCAGGTACTCGGGGACCTCGACGTACTGTTCGGTCATGTAGCCGTGGGCCCCGCCGATCCCGCGCTCGGTGAAGCCACCGGACTCGCAGAAATCGGACTTGTTCACGAAGCAGAACCGGCACCGCCCGCAGCCCCGCCGCACGGTCGCGACGACGAGGTCGCCGGGCTGGAACCCGGCGACCGACGGGTCGCCCTCGAGGACCCGCCCCAGGTTCTCGTGGCCCAGGATGAGGTACGGGGAGCCCGGCGGGGCCCGACCGTACTTGCCGGACGCGACGTCGTGGTCCGTCCCGCAGACCCCGCACTCGAGGACCCCGACCCGGATCTGCCCGGGCGCGCGGACCGGTGGGGGGACGTCGGTCAGCGCGACGCCGGGCACCGGCGGACGCACGACGACCGCGCGCACGGTCAGCGCCCCAGGAACGGGGCGAGCTTCGACTCGAGCGGGGCGAGCTTACCGAGCACCGCCGCCTGCTCGTCGGGCGACAGCGGGTCGTACGGGGCTCGGTAGCCGACGTCCGCGCCGCGCAGCCGCTGCGCGAGGAACTTGTCGACCGCGGGGAACGGACCCGCGTGCGTCACGTCGACGAGCGCATCCACCAGCGCCTGGAGCTCGGACGCCCGGGCGGAGTCCTTCCCGCGGGCCGCCGCGACGAGCTCGACGCACAACCGGGGCACCAGGTTGGCGAGCCCCATGACCGCGCCGCTCGCGCCCCGCGCGATCGCCTCGCTCGCGAGCCGGTCGTCACCGGGCATCACCGCGAATCCCGGCGGTGCCCCGTCGAGGAACGCCGTCACGCTCGCGATCGACCCGGCCGTGTCCTTGATGCCCGCGAGGACGTGGTCGCTCGCGAGGCGGTGGACGAGCGTCGGCGCGAGCGCGTACCCCACCAGCGACGGGATGTTGTACGCGAACAGGGGCACGCCCACGGCCGCGTGGATCGCCCGGTAGTAGCGTTCGACCGCGGCGGGGGTGGGATGGAGGTAGTACGGGGGCACCGCGACCAGCACCTCGGCGCCGGCCGACTCCGCCGCCGTGGCGTAGGCGACCGCGCGCCCGGTCGACGGGGCGCCCACCCCGACCCAGAGGTCGGTCTTGCCGCTCACGCTCTCGACGAGCAGATCGACCAGCTGGGCGCGCTCGGGATCGGTGAGGCTGGCGAACTCGCCGAGCGATCCGAGCGCGAACAGGTGATCGACCTTGGCGTCGGAGAGCGTGCGGGCGAACCGCGAGTTCCGTCCCAGGTCGAGCGCCCCGGCGTCGTCGAAGAGGGTCGGGATCGGGACCGAGAGACCGTCGAGCGCCATCGCCGCGGAAAGGTCGGCTCCGGTTTAACTCCTTGGGGCCGATGCCCCTGCGGAGGGGGAGCGAACGGAGCGTCCGTGCGTCCTCGGCCTGGACGAGGCCGGGCGGGGGAGCGTGCTGGGCCCGCTCGTCGTCGGCGCGTTCTGGATGCCCGAGGGCCGGGACGACGCGCTGCGCGCCCACGGGGTGAAGGACTCGAAGCAGCTCGCGCCCGAGCGCCGCGCGGCGATCTACCGCCGCCTGCGGTCCGTCGGCGAGTTCCGCTCGATCGCGCTCCCGCCGCGGACGATCGACCGCTGGGTCGCCCGGGGACGGCTCAACGACCTCGAGCTCGATGCGTTCGCCCGGCTCATCGTCGCGGTCGGGCCCGAGACCGCGATCGTCGACGCCTGCGATCCGAACGCCGCCCGGTTCGCCCGACGCCTGTTCGCGGCGACCGGTGGGTGCGCCCGCATCGTCGCCCGGCACCGGGCCGACGAGACCGAGCCGGTCGTGGGCGCCGCGTCGATCGTCGCGAAGGTCCGGCGGGACCGGGCGCTCGGCGACCTGCGGCGACGGCTCGGGGACGAGGTCGGCTCGGGGTACCCGTCCGACCCGGTGACGCAGCGGTTCGTCGAGCGGACGGTCGGGGCGGGCGGACCGGCGCCGCGCTGGCTGCGCGCGAGCTGGGCGCCCGTCCAAAGGGCTAAGAGCGCCCGGTCGGCTCGTACCCTGGACGAGTTCCTTCCATGACCGTCGAGGAGACGCTCGCGGGCCTCGTCGACCGGTTCAACCGGCACGCGGCGAAGAACCCGGCCGTCGCGGAGGAGCTGAAGGGGCTCTCCCGCACGATCCAGGTGCGGCTCACCGACGAGGGGACCTACGCGGTCGACCTCGCTCAGGGCCGGCTCACGAACCTGCGGACCGCCCGCGCCTCGAAGGCCGACCTCACGATCACGACGGACGTGAAGACGTTCGACGGGCTCATCAAGAAGGAGATCGGCCCGATGAAGGCGCTCGTGCTCCGCAAGCTCGCGATCGAGGGCAGCCTCGAAGATAAGCTCCTGTTCCGGCGGCTCCTGTAGCCGCGGCGGGGCCCTACGGCAGGAAGACGCACGCGGCGATGCAGACGCCGTAGTGGTCCATCGGGATCGACAGTTCCTCGGTCCGGTAGTGGATCCGGCGGAGCTCGACGCCCCGGAAGTGGGCGATCTCCTCCATCCGCCACTTGAGGAACTCCTTGAGCGACTTCTGGGTCCCGTGCAAATGGCCCTCGGCGACGTAGCCGCCCTGGCCGTCGTTCCGGAAGCCGTAGGCGATCCCCGCGCTGATCACCTCGCCCTCGCCCCCCGAGTAGCGGGAGAGCACGGTGTGGGTGATCGCGCCGCGGGCGATCCGGGTCCGGTCGACCTGGCGGATCCCGATCGGGAGGACCGACGAGACGCTCACCAGGTTCTGCTCGCCGATCCCGGCCTGGAGCAGCGCGAGGTCGAAGGCGTTGAGCTCGCTGGTGCGGTTGATCCCCTTGCCGCTCGTGACGAAGAACCGGGTCGGCACGGGGACGAGCGTCATCGCGTTCGGCCCGTTCGGTCGCGGCACGGCCGCCGGGGATGGCGCCCCGCGCTTAAGGTTTCGGCCGCGGGGCTACACCATGATCGCGTGCCGGCGGCGCATCGAGCCCTCGGTCTCGCCCCGGGCGCGCATCAGCTCGGCGATGAGCGCGTCGGTGAGCCGGAGGCTCGCCTCCTCGAACAGCGTGCCGAGCGGGGCGAAGCGCGGCCGGTCCGGGTCGTCCTCGAAGTCGAGCGTCAGCAGGAGGGTCGCGGCGTGCGCGAGCTTCGACGACCCTTTCGCGGTGAGGACGACCAGGTCGGCGCCCTCCCGTCGGACGATGTTCGCCGTCTGGATGCTCGACGAGCTCTCGCCCTGGCCCGAGAGGATGAACACCGCGTCGCCGCGCTTCACGATCGGCGTGACGCTCTCGCCGATGACGTACGCCCGCAGCCCCGTCTGCACGAGCCGCATCGCGAAGGCGCGCCCGACGATCCCGCTGCGCCCGGCCCCGTAGACGAAGATCTGGGGCGCGGCCGTGAGGATCGCGACCACGCGGCCGACCACCCGCGCGTCGATGCGGTCGAGCGCGGTCGTGACCCGGTCGGCCACGTAGCGCTGGGCGAGCACGAACGTGGAGCCGTTATCGTCGCCGGTGCCGGTCACGCGACCGCACCTCCTTGCGCTTCGGGGCGGGGCGGGCACGGGCCGCCGGCGCGGGCCGGGCCGCGGGCCGGGCCGCCGGCTTCGGCTTCGTCGTCGGTTTGGCGGCGACCGCCTCCTTGGGCGCCGGCTTGGGCGGGGGCGGGGCGTGCTGCTTCGTCCAGCGCCGGGTGAGCGCCCGCTCGTAGAGGAGCTTCATGTACATCGCGTCGTGCTCCAGCAGCGGCGAGCTCGAGATCACGGTCGCGTCGTAGTCGCGCTCGGCGAGGATCTCCGCGAGCGGGTCGAACCGCACCAGCCCGCGCTTGATCGGGGTCAGGCGGAACTCGCCGGGCCCGTAGAACTCCACGCCGGAGAAGTTGAGGTAGAGCGGTCCGTTCGTCGCGGCGACGAACTCCTTCACCACGGGCGCGAGGGACTCCGCGGTCTCGAACGACGTGCGCTCGCGGGCGGCGAGGTGCGGCAGGTTGAGGACGGGGATCGTGCCCTTGACGTGGCGGGCGAGCTCGAGGACCTCCTCGCGCGACCCGAAGACGTCGGGGTGCCCGCTCGGCTCGATCGCGAGGCGGACCGTCCCCTTCGAGAACTTCTGGAGCCAGTCGGCGAGGTCCGTGACGATCTCGGTCAGTTGCTGGATCGAGTCCGCCCGCTCGCCGCCGCCGTAGAAGCCGAGGTGC
>Ga0335075_10009253_pt1 | contig 15045 bp, 14 predicted proteins | sample Lox_Sample_24_FD_206723 | JGI IMG/M metagenome (GOLD analysis project Ga0335075, IMG submission 206723) | Soil microbial communities from Loxahatchee National Wildlife Refuge, Florida, United States - Lox_Sample_2.4 | ecosystem: Environmental > Terrestrial > Soil > Wetlands | place: USA...
TGGCTCCGCGAGCTGCTGGCGGGACGTGAGCTCGCTGCGGCGGCCCGCCAGGAAGCGCGGCTAGGAATTGACTCTCATGTCCTTGGCAGTGCCGAGCGCATTGCCGTCGAGGCCCTTTCGTCCCATGGCCCGTCAACGCGAGCTGAGCTCACGGCGGCATGGCAAGCTGGCGGCATCGATACCAGCAGCCAGCGCGGTTACCACCTCATCTGGCACCTCGCGCACACCGGCACCGTCCTGTTCGGGCCGGTCAGAAACGGCCAGCAGCTCCTCGCTCTGGCCGGCCAGCAGACCCGCGCTCCGGCTGGCCTCACTCGCGACGAAGCCCTGACGAATCTCGCCCGCCGGTACTTCGACGGCCACGGCCCGGCCACCCCTGCCGACCTGGCCCGCTGGGCGAACCTCACCATCGCCGACACCAAGCTCGCCGTCGCCGCCGCCAGGCCCCACCTGGCCGCCCTCACCGTGGCCGACACCGAGTACCTCCTCGGGCCGGGAACTCAGGACGAACTCGCCAGCTGCCGGAAGGAGGCACAAGATGTGATGGCCCTGCCCGGATTCGACGAGATGCTCTTCGGCTACCGCGACCGCACCCCGACGCTGCCCGATGACCGGAGCGACCACGTCTTCCCGCATCGCAACGGCATTCCGTCCTGCACCGTTATCGTCAACGGTCAGGTCGCGGCGACCTGGCGACGCCCGACGAAGCGGCACGGGGAGATAGCCGACATCACCCCGCTCGTGCCGCTCACCAGGGAGGCTCTGCGCTCAGCGGCTCGCAAGGCCGCGGCCCTCGCCTGAGGGACCGCGCAACCCGGCCCGCCAGGCTGCGCCAGCCAGCTGGCGGCGGTGACGACGAGGCAGCGCCTACGTCGAGGCCGGTCTCGCGGCACGTCGGGTCATCCTGCGCGCCCGTCGCTGTACATCGACAGAATGTCGAAGACCGCCCGGTTGCACGGCGTCGCGACTCGGAGCGCCGCTCCGCGCTCGACAACGTCGCCGCTGAGCCAGGCGACTTCCAGCCGGTTGCCGTGCTCGAGGTCGTGATGCATCGACGACGTCATGCCGGCGGGCAGCCGGTCGGCAAACGCGAGCCGGCCGTCGGCATAGTCGCCTGGCAGCGGTACCCCTAGGACGCGGGCCACCTGCACGACCTCGTCCATTGCGTCGTGCAGGAAGGCACGCGAGCGCGGATGACTGCGGATCGGGCCGATCGGCGATCGTGCCAGGCTGGTCGTGCCGGACAGACCGACCAGAAAGACAAACTTTTCCCAGATAGCCTGCTCGATCTGGTCGCTGATCTCGGCGTCGATACCGCTGTCCGCGCATGCATCGCGGAACCGCCGCACGCGGGGCGACAGCGAGCCGTCATACTCGCCGAACACCAGCTTGGCGAGAGTGCCAGAATGACGGATCAGCCCTGGCTCAGCGAGATTAGCCGCGATGTAGCACACGCCGCCGATGACGTGCTCGGCACCCAGAGCCTGTGCCAGGACATCGTCCTTCACCACCCCGTTCTGCACCGACACCACGACGGTTTCTTCCCCGAGTACCGGTTCGATGGCCTCAGCCGCCGACAGCGTGTCCCATAGCTTCACGGCGAACAGCACGAGGTCCACGGTGCCGATGACGCCAGGCTCGTCAGTGACCTCGATATTCGGCAAATGCATGTCGCCCAGTGGGCTCTCCACGCGGATTCCCCCGGCGCGCAGCGTTTCGAGCTGCCGTCCACGAGCCACGAACGCCACCTCGTGACCGGCCTGCGCCAGCCTCGCGCCGAAGTAGCCCCCTACGGCGCCGGCAGCCATCACCGCGATCCGCATGGCGCCTCCCGGCCGGCCAGCAAGGCACGTCCGCCGAGCGTCATACCCGGGCTGCGGGCCTGAAATCCGGATCAGGCGGCGACGCGATTCGCCCGCGGCGGGTGGTGCGCTAGCGCATCCCGGAGGGAACACTCCTACCGGTTTAAGGGTCACCAGCGGCCGAGGCAATGAACAGAGTCACCGGGGGATCAGCAAATGCCAAAGACGGTAGTCCAGCACGTGCTCGGACGGCTGAAGGACATCGGGATAGATGACATCTTCGGTGTTGCGGGCGATTTCGCTTTTCCCGTTCAGGACGCCATCGTCCAGTATCCGGGCATCAACTGGATCGGATGCTGCAACGAGCTGAATGCGGGCTACGCAGCCGACGGGTACGGGCGCATTCGCGGCATCGCTGCTCTCAGCACCACCTACGGTCCCGGCGAGCTCGGCGCGATCAGCGCGATCGCCGGAGCTTATGCGGAGAATGTTCCGGTCTTCCACCTGACCGGGATGCCGACAAGGACCGCTCAGCACAAGCGTCAGCTGGTCCACCACACCCTGGGGAACGGCGAGTTCAGCTTTTTCGCGAAGATGGCCAGCCCGGTCGTATGCGCCAGCGCGATCATCACCCCGCAGAACGCCGTTTACGAGACCGAGCGCCTGATCGGCTGCGCCCTCTATCACCGGCGACCGGTTTACCTGGCGATCCCGAGTGATGTCGCGGACCAGGAGGTCCTCGGCTCCGTGCAGCCTATCGACGCGCCGCGCAGCAACCCGGACAGCGTCAGAGCCGCGACCGAGGCGATCGTGTCTGCACTGGACAGGGCCGGCACTGCGTGCATTCTGCCCGGAATGCTGGCCAAGCGCATCGGGCTCCAATCACAACTGCAGGCGTTCGTAGATGCCAGCGGCATGCCTTTTGCCACGATGTTTGCCGACAAGTCTGTCCTTGACGAGCAGCAGCCGTCCTTCATCGGGATGTATGACGGCAGGCTCATGAACCCCGACGTGCGCGAGTACGTCGAGTCCTGCGACCAGGTGGTCACGGTCGGGACGCTCATGACCGACTTCAATACCGGCGCGTTCACCGCGCGCCTGGACCCGATGAAGACCATCGCCATCAAGCATCACTTCACCCGCGTCGGCCAGCAGGAGTTCCACGACGCCGAGATGGGCGATGTCCTGAGCCTGCTCGCCAGCCGGGTCAAGCGAGGCGGCGGTGCGAGCTCCCTGCGGCCGGCCTCGCTCGGACCGGCGGCCGGCAGCGGCGGCGACGCCATCACGGCCCAAGCGCTGTACCCGCGGTGGGCCGAATTCTTGCGGCCAGATGACATCGTGATGGCCGAGACGGGGACTGCCTCGATGGGCCTCGCCTTCGCGCAGATGCCGAAGGGCGCGGCCTTCCACAATCAGACGCTCTGGGGAGCGATCGGCTGGGCCACCCCGGCAGCGTTCGGCGCGGGCGTCGCCGCTCCTGACCGCCGCGTCGTTCTCCTGACCGGGGAGGGATCCCACCAGCTCACCGCCCAGGAAATCAGCCAGATGGGCCGCCGCGGACTGAAGCCCACCATCTTCGTACTCAACAACTCCGGCTACCTGATCGAGCGGCTCCTGTGCAAGGACCCCAACATCGCGTACAACGACCTGGCGGCATGGCGCTACTCCGAACTTCCGCACGCTCTCGGCTGCGACGGCTGGTTCACCACCCGCGTCACCACCTGCGGCGAGCTGGATAAGGCTCTGCAACAGGCCAGCCAGAACAGCTCCGCCTCCTACATCGAAGTCATCACCGATGAATACGCCGCGCCACCGCTGCCGCAGAAGATGCACGAGAACCGCGACACGCTCTACGCGAGGTGAGCTGATACTGCCGCCCGGGGCCTGTCAGCCCGACCTCAGCGGGGCGGCGGTACCGGCAAGGCTGCCCCGGTCAGCTGGTCAAGGCCGGCATGCTGCCTAGATGGCACCTTGACGCTTCTGTCGACCTCGGCCATGGTCTTCCGCAGTGACCTGAGCGACGCTTCGCGCATTGCCAGCGCGTCGATCTCCTCGCGCAGCCGGCTGTTTGCCGTGGGCTCGCCATCGCGGCTGCTGTCGACCTCATCCAGGACTTCCACGCCGAAGCGCGATACCCGCTCGGCTTCATCCAGCGCGGCCCTGATCAGCGCGAGTTCCGTTCCGGTCACCATGACCTGGTACTGGCTCTGGGATAGCTGCCTTACTGATGCCACCTTGGTAACCTCCATGTCGCGATGGCGCGTTCCTAGTGACATCCATCCTGCGGCTGGAACAGCTTCGCGGCATCGCGGCAAGCCCCCGTTCTTCGCTGCAGCCACCCGGAGCCGGGGGTTCCTGCTAGCGGGAACGGAGCCGGCCTGTCCAGCCTTGTCGTAACATGACTTCGGAGTCGCCTTATGCCTATCGCCGACGTTGTCATCTTCGCTGGCTGGGTAGCCTTCTGGATCTACTGGCTCGCCATGTCCATCGGGGTCAAAGCTGGTCAGACCGGGTGGACGCGGTTCGCCGGCGTCCGGGTCGCGGCCATTCTGATCGTTCTTCTCCTGGTCCGGCTCAGAGCCGTCAAAGGGCATGCGGCCACGAACCACGACCCACTGTCGGAGGGCATCGGCCTCGCCGTGTTCCTGCTTGGCCTGGCACTGGCTATCTGGGCCAGGGTGTACCTCGGCAGGAACTGGGGGATGCCGATGACGCAGAAGGACGATCCGGAGCTGGTCACGACCGGCCCGTACCGCAGCGTTCGTCACCCGATTTACTCGGGCATCATCGTCGCGATGATAGGGACGGCGATCGCTATCAGCCTGTACTGGCTTGTCGCGGTTGTCCTGCTCGGCGCCTACTTCATCTACAGCGCGATCGTCGAAGAACGCCTCATGGGCCGTCTCTTCCCTGACTCATATCCCAGGTACAAACAGTCCACCAAGATGCTGATCCCCTTCATACTCTGACCCTTCGCAGCTGACGATTATCGTCGGCCCGGGTTAGTTCCCCGGTGCATGAGGACCTGCCAGGCAAATTGTTGTGATGCGAGCTTGGCGAAGCAGTTGCGGATCACCTGCTGGGCGGGACGATGCAGGAACGTCAGCCGGTCGGTCGCAAACGAGCGCGGGGCGGCCGGGTTGGCGTCAAAGTTAACCTCCCAAAAGTAGATCCCCCCGCCGATCTGCTCGTCCGAGACTGCGTTGCACGCCGCCCGGTACCAGGAGGCCTGGACGCGGGTGTCGATAGGCGCGTTCGGAGCGCGGTTCCAGTTCCACGGGGCCGCATACGATCCGGCCGCCGCTTGAATGCCGATCTCGCTCAGGGTGAGTTGCCGGCGTACTGACAGCGGATGGGCTCCGAGCCAGGCATCCCATGCCCCGGTCAGACGGGCGACTGATGCGCTGTCCGGCAGACCGAACCCCGGGTAGGCGTCGACGTCGTGGCTGTCTACCGGCGGGTTCTCGGTGCCCGAGGCGAACGCGTCGTAGTTCTCGTCATAGATCAGCTGACCGCGGTAGACGGACCTGAACGAGCGGATGAGGCCTGGCCACTGCGGTGCACCTTCCAGCGAGTTGAGCTCTGTTCCTATTACGAAGCTCGCGGCATGACCTGTCTGTGCCGCGTCCAGATAGGGAACGAGCATTTTGTGGTAGCTCCGGAACCAGGCGGCGCGGTTCGGCGGCTGGATCGAGCCGCGCCAGGCCTGCGGGTTCTGCGCGATCAGCGCTTTCTCGCTCAGTTCCGGCCGCAGTGTAACCCGTAGATGCGCCGCCGCGGCCGCGGCCAGGAAGATCTCGATATGCCCTGGAGTGGGCGTTACCGCCCGCTGCGCATACACGGCGTCTGCGGTGAGGCCATGGGCGAAGAACGGGAAGGTCACGGATATTGAGTTCGCGTGCAGGCTGATTGCGTAATTAAGGATCCGCTCGGCTTTAGCCCGGACTACGGCATCAGAGTCATAGCGGTTGGCTGCCCAGTACACCTGGATCCCGAGTTGCCGCATGCCTGGGCGCCACGGATCGCGCACGGTCTGCACGGCGCCGACTGCGGGTGTTGCGTGCTTCGATTGTGGCCACCACAGCGGTCTGGACGGGATCGAGCACGCAGTCAGAAGAACAAGCAGCAGCGCCGCGCCGACGATCATGCTAGAAGCACGGCGGCCTGGGGCCGTCATGACGGCTTCGCGATGACGACGAACTTGTTCTCTACGCGGCGGACGAACTTGAGGAATCCGCGCAGCCCGCCGAACCCCTCCATTAGTCCGAAGACCGGAATCAACAGGATCACGGCCCAGGGCTCCCACCACTTGCGCCGGCCACGACCGGATACTCCGGCATTGAGGCGCAGTCCCTCCCAGTACATCCAGATCACATAGGCCATGTTCAGCGCCCACAGCGGAACGATAAAGATCGTCACCGGCGAGGTGCTGTGGTCGGCGACAAGATAGGCGACCAGCATGACTACCGCGACATTCTGAATAGGTCCGGCAATCCACGACATCACCGAATATCCGAGTAGGAGCCGGTTGCGCAGCTGCAGGGACCGGTTGAACACCAGGCCCCACAGGCCCCAGCACCACCGCTCTCGCTGCCGGATGAAATCGCGGAAGCAGGCCGGTGAAGCGCCGTAGGACCGCCCGCCGAACCAGGCACTCCGGCCCTTGTAGCGGGCGCTGAAGATCAGGGCGAACTGGGCGTCCTCGACAATGCTCCGAGGACCGAAATCCCAGCCTATTGTCGCCTCGATCGAGGCCCGAACCAGCAGTAGCTCGCCATGCAAGCCGGCCCGTGGCGTGCCGCCGCCAGTGAAGGCGGAAAAGCGCGCTACGTCTTCAGCAGGCCGGGCCGAGTCCGCGAGCCAGGTGAGCCTGTTCATGGCGTACTCGCGGGGGTAGGTCAGGATGCCCTGAGCCATGTGCTTGCCGTTGGCACCGGCCTGAAGCTGCTCCTGCACGAACCTCGCCATGGCCAGGGCGGTATCGGGGCCTACGCCAGTGTCATCGTCCATGTGCAGGATCCACACGTCGTCGCGAGCCTCGTGCTCGCGTATCCGCAGTTCGTGCGAGTAGTGGCTGGCGCGCGCCTTAAATCTCGTCCCGTTGGCGGTGCGGTAGGACCTCGGGACGGTGACGACCCGTATCTGCTCGCTGCCGGCCGCCAGGTCCTCGATCCGGCTTGTTGCCTCGCTGCCCTCGTCGATGACGATGTCGATTCTGAGCCGGGGAAAGCACTCAGGGAGATAGGCAAGGTACGACAGAACGGACCGCTCGAGCGCGGGGTAGGTGTCGTGCCGCCCGATAGTGGAAACGACCACGATGAGGAAATCCTCGCACTTCGTCAGCCCGCCATCCGGCCAGCGAGTCTTCGACCTGCGCAGCGCCTTCCGAGTCCGTCGTATACCGACAAGGCCGATGATCGTGGTGAAGATAGGCCACGTCCACAGAATGGTCAGCGGCCAGCCAAGCAAGCCGCCAAATGGCTTGGTGTACCAGCCGACAATCACCAGATCGATGACAAAAGCGATAAACAGCGGCCAGACCGTCGGTCGCCAGCGCGCTAGTCTGCTGTACAGTTCTGCCGCCTGCCGCGGACCGCGGGAGGTCTGCGTGATCCTGAACTGCCACCTGCTATCCGGCCAGCCTGGCTCCGACAGTACTGTCGTCGGCTGTCCGTTCAGCGCCTCTGCCGTCGGCGCCTGGACTGCGCGATCGCTGGCGATGACCTCCCCGCCGCGCCTCTCGCCCGCGCCCCGCCGCCGTGATGCTGCCAGCGCTTCCCGGCGCGCACGCCGGGTGTCCCAATCCGGAGGCATGGATTTCGGTACTCCCTTGCGCGTTTGACTACGTCGGTCAAGGGTGATTCACGAAGTGGAAGCGCAACGGACAGTCGCAGACCAGCGACCGTGAGTAAGTACCCAGCGACAGATCGGCCCAATCCGGGGTGCGGGGCGTCGTCCCGATGCCTGAAATCCCGACCGCCTGCGGGCGTCGGGATGACGGTGTTGCCCCGGTTCACCGACCGGGTCACGTTTTTACGGATAGATCCCGTCGAAGGGGTCAGCCGCTAACTGTCCGTTGTGACTCCGTGTGATCTTGCCGAACGCGAAGGAGCGCCGAAGAGATAGACACATGGTTCACCGGGGCCAAGGCTGACCCCGGTGCCCCAGATTGCGGCAGGGCCGCTACATCATCATCATCATGTCGAGAAGCTGCCGGCACGCCTGCTCGCAGCGCCGGCAGGCCTGCTCGCAGACCTGGCAGTGGGCGTGCTTCATCGCCATGCGCTCGCACTCGTCGCCGCAGCTGCGGCAGCTTGCGATGCAGGCCTCGAGCATTGGCCTCGTGACGTTGGGGTCGGCTTCGGTCTGGCGGCTGACGACCTCGGCCGTGGTCGTACAGATCGAGGCGCAGTCCATGCAGAGCCGGATGCATTTGACGAGGTCGGCTACATCGGGCTCACTCAGGTCGTTGTCCGCGTCGGCGGTGCATGCCTGCGCGCAGTCGGTCAGCGCGTCGATCGCGGCGGTGACCATTCGGGCGTCCATGTTGAAGGTTCGCGGATAGCTGTCGAGCAGCTGGCTTGCGTAGCTCATGATTCCCCTTGGATTTTCCGGTGTACGGCCGCTAGTTACCCCCGAGCTCAAGCCCGATAAACCGATGAGCACTCCACCGTTTGGCATCAGCCAGGTAATCAACAAGGCTAGCCCGCCATCTCGTGGTGCTGGCTGCCAGCGCGTGGCGGATGCCACATTCACAGCGGCGTCCGACCGCGTTAGAACCGGGATATGCGCTCACGGAAGTACCGCATTGTCACGACGCTGGAACGCGGCAGCAACCGGCTGATCCGCTTCGCCCTGCGCGGTGGCTTCGCGCCTCATGCGTTCGCGATGCTGGAGACGACCGGCCGCCGCACCGGACTGCCCCGGCACACTCCGGTGGGGAACGGGCTGGCCGGCGATACCTTCTGGCTGATTGCCGCCCACGGGACGCAAGCCGACTACGTCCGGAACCTGCAGGCCGACCCTAGGGTCCGGATCAAAGCCAGCGGAACGTGGCGTTCCGGGATGGCGGTTGCGCTCCCCGGCGATGATCCTGCCGCCCGGTCCCGAACGCTGCCGTACCAATGGGATGCCGTGATCGGCAGGATGATGGCATCGACGCCGCTTACGATCCGGATCGACCTCGATCCTGCTCTCCCGGAGCCGGGTCGCGGCTAACCGACCAGGACCAACGTCCCCGTTCCGGTAGAACGAAGACCCTGCCGGGAGGCGCCCGCTCGGCGGAATGCTGAGGCAAGGATCCGAAGAGTCTTACGAGTCGGGGAGCGGGCAATGAGCGCCGAGCCAGGCAACTGCGACCAGGATCACCGCATTGTTGTCGGAGTAGACGGATCGCAGGCCTCGAGGGAGGCGCTTGCCTGGGCAGTCGGGCAGGCGCAGCTGACGGGCGCCTCGGTCGAGGCGGTCACGGCCTGGCACTGCCCGGTCGTGATCGGCGGTATACCGTACGCGCCGCTCACGGTGCTCGAAGAGGCTGACTTCGGCAGGTTCGCGGCAACTACGCTCAGCAACGCGATCAGCGCTGCGGTCGGCAAGGATGCCCCGGTCAAGATCAGTTCGACCGTGCGCCAGGGGAACGCTGCGCAGGTCCTGCTGGATGCCGCTAACCGAGCGGATCTGCTGGTCGTCGGTAGCCGGGGCCACGGCGGTTTCACCCAGGCACTGCTCGGCTCGGTCAGCCAGCACTGCGTGCACCACTCGACATGCCCGGTCGTCATCATCCGCTGCAAGGACGGCAGAAGCGCCGGCTGACCGCGGGGACAGGGATCAGTCGGTGCGCGCGGGCCTGGCGTGCCTGCGAAGCCACGCCTCCGGCTGACCTGACACCGCTGCCATCTGCTGCCAGGTCAACCCGCGGGCCCGGCTCCGGTCAATGAACTCAGAGATCGAGCCGTAACCCAGCGCTGCTGCCACTTCGGAAGCGCGGCGCTCCGCGGCGTGGCGCTTAGACGCATGCGCGGTCATAGCAAGCCCGTGCCGGGACAGCGCTGACCTCACCGTGTGAAACGACAAGCCGACCTCTCCGGCGATCGCGTTCACGCTCATATGCTCGACGAGGTGCCGCTGCCTGAGGTAGCTGGCAACGTCGGAGTAGCCCATGGCCAGCAGAGGCAGCAGCCAGCGCGAATCAAGCCGGTCATCGCCGCGGCGAACGGCAGCCGCAGCCGCCACCGGATCGAGCTGTGGCAGATGGCGCTGCATCCAGTCCTTGTCCAGGCCGCACGCGCGGCTAATGGCGGCCAGGCTGAGTCCCGCGCGCGCCATGTCAGTGACAAGCTCACCCAGGTCGGCATATCCATAGCGGGTTGCTAGCGCTTCGGCGACCGCGGCCAGATGCTGGCTGGCCCGTTCCCGGTTAGCCCGGGCGAGCTGGGCGCGCGCAGCCGTCGAGACGGCGGCCCGCTGGCGTTGACGGCGTTGCTCAGGGAACCGCCGCCCGCGTGCGGCGTCAGCTGCCTGCCGGGTGAGCTCGCCGCTGGCTGCTCTCTGACGTCCGTTAGCGCTGCCATTGCGCAGTGCCGGCTCAAAGATCAGGCGCGCGCCAAACGCAGCCGCGCGCAGCTTGCGAGTGTCCGTGCCCTCAAGCGACTGCGTGAGCTCGAGGCCGAATGCCTCGCAGTACTGCGCCTTTGTCCAGCCATGCGACGCCAGGTGCGCTGCGACTGAACGGAATGTCCTACCGCAGAGGTGACAGGTCACCAGGGTACCCTCGGCCTCAACCTGGCCGATGGGGGCGAAGTAAGGAGTGCCGTCGCCGAGAACGCCGACGACCGGTCTGCATCGCCCGTGTCCCGGCCTGACGAGCGCCAAGTCGGCCGGATCAGCGCACACAGTCGTGACCTTCCGTGGCAGCAACGCAAAGACCAGTAGTTACGTTGAGACTACTAGCCTCGGGAGTGGCTTGCTATCCCGGAACGCCCGGCTTATCGAGCTTGCGCTTCCGTCGCCGGCTCGCTCACGGCGTCATCAAGGAACCGCAGGGTTGCCACCACCATCTCCCAGCGCCACAGCACGACAGTCCGGTCGAACCCGGTCGTCCGGTCCAGTTTCCGGTGGAGCGCTTCAGCTACCGGCTCGAGTTGCGCACGCTGCGCGGCCAGCAAATCTGCCGGATCAGCTCCGGCCCTGTTGAGTAGCGCGAGCTTGGCCAGAAGCTCTGACCGGATATCGCGATTGTGGCGAGCGGGCTGGGCGAGCCATGCCGCGGCGGCGTCTTTGCCCGCATCGGTCGCGTCAACGAGCGAGCGCACGGGACCGGAGTTCGACGGCTGGAGCTCCACGGTTGCCACCAGCCCGGCGTCCTCAAGCCGCTGCAGTGCCCGGTAAATGACCGGCTTAGGGACGCGCCAGATCTTCCCGAGTTCACCTTCTTCGGACAGGGTGCGGGCCAGCGCGAACCCGTGCGCCGGGGCTTCTCGGATAAGGCACAAGACAAGCCACTCCGCCAGGGAAAGCTGGGGAAAGGGAGCAGCCATGTTCCAACATTATGGCTTGGCGCACCGGCCGGTCGCCGACCCTGCTTGGCCTGGCGACTGACCCAGGTGTGAGCTCGCATCGTTGCTCTGCGCGCTTGTGCGGCGATGCCATCTGTAGTCTCATAGAGACTACTGGCCTAGACCCGAGCATCTCCCTGGCCGGCTAGTGCCGCGGAGCTGCCCCGCACGGCCCCGTCGGCAGCGTGAGCCGCCCAACCCGCAGGCAAGGAGATGGTTCCCATGACGGTGACCCTTGACCACAACGTCGAGGCCTTCATCGGCGCCACTCGCCCGTTGTTCATCGATGGCGAGTGGGTAGAAGCGGCATCCGGCAAGACATTCGAGACCCCGAACCCGGCCACTGGCGAGACCCTTGCGCGGGTAGCCGAAGGGGACGCCGAGGACATCAACCGTGCGGTCCGCGCGGCACGGGCGGCTTTCGACAGCGGTTCGTGGAGCCGCATGACGCCGTCCGAGCGCGGACGCATTGTGTGGCGGATCGGTGACCTGATTTTGGCGCACGTCGACGAGCTAGCACAGCTAGAGTCCCTCGACAACGGGAAGCCGTTCCTTGTCGCGCGGGCAGCTGATGTTCCGCTCGCTGCCGACCTGTTCCATTACATGGCGGGATGGGCCACCAAGATCGAGGGCAACACGATCAACATCTCGGTGCCCTACATGCCCGGCGCCAACTTCCACTCCTACACGCTGAGGGAGCCTATCGGCGTCGTGGGACAGATCATTCCGTGGAACTTCCCGCTGCTGATGGCCGCGTGGAAACTCGGTCCTGCCCTGGCCACTGGCTGCACAGTCGTGCTCAAGCCAGCGGAGCAGACGCCGCTGACGGCTCTGCGCCTGGCCGAGCTCATCGCGGAGGCAGGGGTGCCCGACGGAGTCGTCAACGTCGTGCCCGGCTTCGGCGAGACGGCGGGCGCGGCGCTGGCTGCGCACAACGATGTCGACAAGGTCGCCTTCACCGGCTCCACCGAGGTAGGGAAGCTGATCGTCGGGGCCGCTGGGGCCAGCAACCTGAAGAAGCTCACGCTCGAGCTCGGGGGCAAGAGCCCCAACATCGTTTTTGACGACGCCGAGGATGGCGCGATCGAGGGCGCGGCCAACGCCATCTTCTTCAATCACGGCCAGTGCTGCGTGGCAGGCTCGCGGCTATTCGTCCAGGAAAGCAGGTACGACGAGGTCGTCGACGGTGTCGCCGAGATCGCTAAGTCGATCAAGCTGGGATCTGGCCTCGACCCGACCACCCAGATGGGCCCGCTGGTATCGGACGAGCAGTTCCGCCGCGTCACCGGCTTCCTGGAGTCCGGCAGGGTGGACGGCGCGACCGCTCTCGCGGGCGGTGGCCGGTACGGCGATCGCGGTTACTTCGTCGAGCCGACAGTGCTCACGAACACGCGCCCCGACATGAAGGTCGTCCGGGAGGAGATATTCGGGCCGGTCGTTGTCGCGGAGAAGTTCTCCAGCCTCGATGAGATCGCTGCGCAGGCCAACGACACCGAATACGGCCTCGGGGCAGGCATCTGGACCAGGGACATCTCCAAGGCACACGCCCTCGCCAAGAAGCTCCGGGCCGGCACAGTCTGGATCAACTGCTACAACGTCTTCGACGCCTCGCTGCCGTTCGGCGGCTACAAGCAGTCGGGCTGGGGCCGCGAGATGGGTCACGAAGTCCTGAACAACTACACCGAGGTCAAGGCCGTTACCACGCTGCTGTAACGAGGCAACTTCGATCGGAGGCCGGGCTGTCAGCTTGCCCGGCCTCGGATGCTGTCAGTTAGCTACCAGGGCACTACTGAACCATCGAAGGACAGAAACTGGCCGGTCGGGCCGTCGTCAGGCAGCAGTGCCAGGCGCACGGCGCCCGCTGCCGCCTCCGCCGGGTCGCCGTCGCTGGCAGCGGCAACAGCGTTGAGGTCGGTACGGCGGAGGCCCGGGGCGAGCGCGTTCACCTTGAACCCGTCAGCAGCGAGGCTGTTGGCATAGAGCACGGTGAGTTCGTTGAGAGCTGCCTTGGACGAGCGATACGCGGCAAAGCTACCCGTCCTCGGCCTGGCGGACACCGCGGCGGCCGCTGGCTGTCCGGCAGAGGCGGCAAGCGAGCCGGTGCCGCTAGAGATGTTCACGATCCGGGGATGCGCGGAGCGCCGGAGCGCGGGCAGGAATGCGTTAGTCACGGCGACGACGCCGAATACGTTGGTCTCGTAGATGCGGCGGAAGGTGCCGACGTCCTCAGCGTCCGGCCGCTGCCCGCCGCCGGAGATCCCGGCGTTGTTGATCAGGATGTCCAGCGCCGGAACCTGAGTCGCGGCAGCCGCGACGCTGGCCTCGTCCGTGACGTCGAGAACGAGAAGCCGCACGTCCCCGCCTATTTGACTGGCTGCACGCTCGCCGCGCGCCGCATCGCGGGATCCGAGGTAGACGGTGTGGCCAGCAGCAGCGAGCTGGCGGGCAATTTCCCTGCCGATGCCCTTGTTGGCACCCGTGACCAGGGCAGTTGATCTTTCCATAGCATCAGAGACTGCCCGTAGCCTGGTGGCGGATCCAGGCACAACGAGTGCCTGGCTGAGGGAGGCGCGAGGTGGCGCGACAGGATCTGGCCCGGTTCTTGCGCGAGCGGCGGGAAGGCCTGCGTCCGGCCGAGGCTGGCCTGGTCGCCGGACCACGGCGCCGGACGCCGGGCCTGCGCCGGGAGGAAGTCGCGGCGCTGGCGACCATGTCGGTGGAGTATTACGCCAGGCTCGAACAGGCTCGCGGGCCACGGCCGTCGCCCAGAATCCTCGACTCCATCTCCGGCGCGCTTCGGCTGGAGCCGGCCGAGCGGACCCACCTGTACCGGCTCGCCGGGGTCATTCCTGCGGCGCCGCCGGGTCCGCCGCGCCGGGTCCGCCCGCACATCGCCCGCCTGCTAGACCGGCTCGACGACACCGCTGCCATCGTCACCGCCGCTACCTACGACGTGATCGCCTGGAACCCGCTCGCCGGGGCGCTGTTCAGCCTGCAGGGCAAGCCCAATCTCGCACGGCGCCGGTTCCTGCACCGCGATGAGGTGCTCACGTCGGGACACGAGGATTTCGGCGAGATCGCGGTCTCGCGCCTGCGGGCTGCGGCAGCCCGGTACCCGCACGACGCCAGCCTTTCGGCGCTGCTGGCCGACTTGCGGGCCGGCAGCGACGAGTTCGGCGTGATCTGGGACACCTATCCAGTGCGTATTGCTGGCCACCGGACAAAGTCCATGGTGCATCCTGAGGTCGGCCGGTTGCAGGTCAGCTGCGATGTGCTCACCGTTCCTGATGACGATCAGCAGGTTGTCTTCATCACCGCCGACCCGGCCTCCGGGAGTGCTCGCGCGTTGCGCCACCTGGCCGCCGCGCTGCCGGGTGATGGCAACGGCAGGTTCGCTGTCAGCAGCCGCTAGCGCGGCCGCACACGTCGCGGCACACTGATAACAGTCGTCGCGCACAGCCGGAAAGCTGACGGAGCAGTGTGAAGATCGTCGACCTGACGCATCCTATGGCTAACGGGATGCCGGTAATGGCGGGCATTGAGCCCCCGCAGTTCCGCGAGCTTGCCGATGTCAGTGCCGATGGCTACGCGATGTCGCAATACACGTTCGTCAATCACACCGGCACTCATGTAGATGCTCCCGCGCATCAGATCGCCGGGGGCGCCAGCCTGGACGAGATCCCGCTGGA
>Ga0335075_10009254_pt1 | contig 15044 bp, 9 predicted proteins | sample Lox_Sample_24_FD_206723 | JGI IMG/M metagenome (GOLD analysis project Ga0335075, IMG submission 206723) | Soil microbial communities from Loxahatchee National Wildlife Refuge, Florida, United States - Lox_Sample_2.4 | ecosystem: Environmental > Terrestrial > Soil > Wetlands | place: USA: Florida...
ATACTGAGGTCAATCCATACTTTGCTGTCAACATCCCAGGTTTTGACGCCGATCTGAACGGTCTCACTCAAATGGCAAATTTTGGCTTGACGACAACCATCAACAATTCCACCGTAAATGATGCTCGGTTTGTCTATCTCAGGGATGTAAACCTGCAAGGTGTCCCAGTGGGAGGTCTTGGCGTCACGCTTTCTTCATTAGGATTCAACACGCCCTGGGGACCGACCGGCGGCATTGATTCCACAGACCCCTCGTTGGAAGGCGTGCCCAACGTGGGCTTCAATAACTACAGCTTCGGCGTGCCTCCGGATACCCTTCGCCAATTCAATAACACGGTTCAGATCATTGATAACGTCACTAAGATTCTTGGCACACATACGATCCAATTCGGCGGCGACTTCCACTATGATCAGATCAACGAGCGCAATACCTATGGTCAAAATGGACAGTTTGGTTTCGGCGGTCAGGAAACTGGCTTTGATTTTGCGGATTATCTCATCGGAGCTCCAAACTATTTCATCCAGGCCAGCTACCAGATCCTGGATTCCCGCAGCAAATACTACGGCTTCTATGGGCAGGATAGTTGGCGCGTAGCTCCCACCGTCACCCTCAACTACGGATTACGCTGGGAAGTAGCCACGCCATGGTATGACACCCAGAACAAATTAGAGACGCTCATTCAAGGAGAGCAATCTCTATCGTTCCCAGGCGCGCCCACGGGCCTTGTCGTTCCGCTCGATCCCGGTGTGCCGCGGACCCTGGCGCCGGTCAAATACACCAACTTCGCTCCCAGAATTGGAATTGCATTTGCCCCTGCTGTCTCCGAGGGTTGGTTGGGAAAACTTCTCGGTGGCCCCGGTAAGTTCAGTGTCCGCGCCGGTTATGGAATCTTCTACACCTCCATCGTTGACGCCACCGGCTTTGTAGAAGTTGGCGACGCACCCTACGGACTTTTCTATGCCAGCCCTGGCCCTCCTCTGTTTGCATCCCCCTATGTGACTCGTCAAACCGGGCAGGTGCAACCGAATGCATTTCCATTCGTGTTTCCGCCAACCAATGTATCGCCTAGCAATCCGGACACTACTTTCCCATGGTCCCAGGTCGAGCCGATCTCCGGTTCTGACTATTTCTCTCCGACAAACGTACTGCCATACACGCAACAATTCGAGTTATCTCTCGAACGCCAGCTAGGTACCAATACCGTTGCCAGCGTCAGCTATGTTGGCGCGGTAGGTCGGCATAACCTAACCTTCATTGAAGCCAATCCAGGCGACCCGGCGCTCTGTTTGTATTTAAGCAATCCGGCGAACGTCGCTCCCAATACTCAAACCTGCGGCCCGTTTGGAGAGCAAAACCAGTACATTGAAGCCAATGGAACGGTAGTTAATAGTACCCGTACTCGGTTTGGATCCGCCTTCGGCGCAGACTCGTTTATGTCCTCGGTAGCTAGCTCGAGTTACAACTCCCTCCAGGTAAGTGTGCAGCACACCGAAAGGTATGCGAACTTCCTCATTGGCTATACCTGGTCGAAGTCCATGGACAATGGTTCGGGAGTCTTCGATCCAACCAATGTCTTCAACCCCGCCGCCAGCCGCGCGCTCTCCACCTTCGATGTGCCGCAAAACCTGGTGATCAGTTACACAGTGCAGCTACCGTTCGATAACTTTATCGGTAAAGGGGGTGTGGCGAAGCGCTTTACGGCAGGCTGGGCGCTGTCCGGAATCACCAGTTTTGTGTCTGGCGAGCCGGTGCAACTGAGCGAGAATGACGATTTTTCTCTAATCGGAGCCAACACCAGTTTCGACGTCCCCAACTATGCCAATAATGGCAGCCCGCTCTACATCAACCGCAATCCAAGAAAAGGATTGCCATACTTTAATCCAAATTATTTTGCGTCGGAAAATCTTGGCCAGGTGGGCGATGCAATGCGTCGCTTCTTTGTCGGCCCTGGAATCAATAACTGGGACATGGCGCTGCTGAAGGATACCGATATCCACGGAGATATGAAACTTCAATTCCGCGCCGAGGCTTTTAATCTCTTCAACCATGCGCAGTTCAACAATCCATCGGGCAATTTCAACAATACCGGCGTCAACGGTTTTGGTTATGTGACGTCAGCACGCGATCCGCGCATCATGCAAGTCGCGCTAAAGCTACTCTTCTAAGTCGCGGTATCAAATACAAAAGAAGCTCCGGGTTTTGCTGGAGCTTCTTTTGTAGATCCAGAGAGTCGCTTCCACTTACTGAAGGATGGGCACGCCCGCAATTCTAGCCTGCCATTCCTTCGGCCCGGTGTGGTGGACGGAATTGCCTTCACTATCCACGCCCACCGTCACCGGCATGTCCTTCACATCGAACTCATAAATCGCTTCCATACCTAAATCTTCAAACGCCAGCACGCGGCTGCCGCGGATCGCCTTCGACACCAGGTACGCCGCGCCGCCCACCGCCATCAGGTACACGGCTTTGTAATCACGGATCGCCTCAATCGCCGCCGGTCCACGCTCCGCCTTGCCTACCATGCCCAGCAGTCCCGTCTTCTCCAACATTTGTCGCGTAAACCGATCCATGCGTGTCGAGGTCGTCGGTCCCGCCGGTCCTACCACTTCATCCCGCACCGGATCGACCGGTCCTACGTAGTAAATAAATCGATCTGTAAAGTCGACCGGCAGCTTCTCGCCGGCGTTCAGCATGTCCGTCATACGCTTGTGCGCCGCATCGCGCCCGGTCAGCAGCTTGCCCGTCAGCAGCAGCACTTCGCCCGGCTTCCACGTCGCTACCTCGGCGCGTGTCACCGTATCCAGGTTCACTCGCCGCGCCTTCGATACATCCTGCGTCAGCTTCGGCCAGTGTTCCAGCGACGGCGTCTCCAGCGTCGCAACCCCGCTGCCATCCAGGACAAAGTGCGCATGTCGCGTGGCCGCGCAATTTGGAATCATCGCCACCGGCAAGTTCGCCGCATGCGTTGGATAATCCAGAATCTTCACGTCCAGCACCGTCGTCAGTCCGCCCAGACCCTGTGCGCCGATTCCCAGCCGATTTACTTTGTGATAAATTTCGATCCGCAATTCTTCCAACCGGTTCTTCGGTCCGCGCGCAATCAATTCCTGCATGTCGATCGGATCCATCAGCGACTCTTTCGCCAACAGCATCGCTTTTTCCGCCGTGCCGCCAATCCCAATTCCCAGCATTCCCGGCGGGCACCATCCCGCGCCCATCGTCGGCACCGTATTCAACACCCAGCCCACAATCGAGTCGGTCGGATTCAGCATCACAAATTTCGACTTCGCCTCGCTGCCGCCGCCCTTGGCGGCCACCGTCACATCCACATTGCCGCCATGCACCATCGAGATACTCACCACCGCGGGCGTATTGTCCTTCGTGTTTTTGCGCGCTCCTGCCGGGTCGGCCAGTATTGAGGCACGCAGAATATTGTCCGGATTCAGATACGCCTGCCGTACGCCCTCATTCACCATCTCCTCGACGGTCATGTCGGTGCGGTCCCATCGCGCGTCCATTCCCAGCTTCACAAATACGGTGACGATGCCGGTGTCCTGGCAAATCGGGCGATGGCCCTCGGCACACATGCGGGAGTTGATCAAAATTTGCGCCATCGCGTCCTTGGCGGCGTGCGACTGCTCCAGCTCGTACGCGCGCGCCAGGTTGGTGATGTAATCGACCGGGTGGTAATAGGAGATGTGCTGCAACGCGTCGGCGACGCTCTGGATAAAATCCTGCTGGCGAATCGTGGCCATGATGATTGGTGTTTTCCTCGAAGAAAGTCGAACATACTAGTTTAGCCCGTCGCGACTGCCCGTCGCCTGTGGCCGCGGTCACACAACCCATATGCGAGCTTCAGTTGCAACTACGGCTTTGATGTACCGAGGATTCATAACGAGAGGATCTGGATAATGCTAAGTCTTGACAGCGCCGAATGGGCAAACTTACGAGACGCATACGGATCGGCATCCGATATCCCGGAGCTGCTGCGACGGTTAGAGATGTGTCCCGCCTCTGACGGAAGCACGGAACCCTGGTCCTCCATCTGGAGTGCTCTCGCACATCAAGGCGACGTCTACTCGGCCTCATTTGCGGCGGTGCCACATGTTGTTCGAATCCTGACCATGGCGCCGACGCAGGTCGGGGACGACTTCTTTCGCTTTCCAGCATGGATCGAAATTTGTCGACAGCGAGAGAGCATTTCAGTGCCGGTAGAGCTTTCACTAGCCTATTTCGACGCTCTTTCCAAGCTGCCGGAACTAGTGGGTGCTGCAGCCGTCCGCGAATGGGATCCCGACTTTCTTACCGCTGCCATGGCGGCATTAGCTGCTGGAAAGGGATTTGGTTCAGTAGCGGAAGCGGCATTGGAACTCGACCTTGCGACAGCTAAAGAATTCTTAGACTGGTTTCATTCGAGGTGAAGCAGACATCATTAGTAGAACTTCGCAGAGCAGGAGCAAATCGTCATGCCCAAGACACGCATAGAAAAAGATTCGCTGGGAAACATTGCCGTGCCGGCGCGCGCGTACTACGGTGCGCAAACGGCGCGTGCGGTCCAGAACTATCCCATCTCCGGCATGCGCGCGCATTCTCTTTTGATCCGCGCTATCGGTATGGTCAAGCGAGCGGCCGCCGAGACCAATAAAAAGCTTGGCCTGGTCGACGCGCACCGTGCCGACGCAATTTCGCAAGCTGCGCAGGAAGTGATCGACGGCAAATGGGATGAGGAATTTCTCGTCGATGTTTTTCAGGCAGGCGCCGGCGTCAGCTTCCACATGAACGCCAACGAGGTGATCGCCAATCGCGCCAATGAAATCATTGGCGAAAAAACGGGAGGCGGCAAGCTCGGAGAGTACACCCACGTCCATCCCAACGACCACGTGAACTACGGTCAGTCCACCAACGACGTTTTTCCTACCGCCATGCGCCTGGGAACTTTGCTGGCGCTCGAAGACCTGTACCCCGTGCTCGATTCGCTCGCCGGCACCTTCGAGGAAAAAGCCAAAGAGTTCGACAGCATCCTTAAATCCGGTCGCACGCACTTGCAGGATGCCGTCCCGATTCGCCTCGGCCAGGAATTTGCCGCGTACGCCGAGGCCATCCGCAAAACGCGCGCCAACATCGCGCAGCAATCTGTCACTCTGCGCGAGCTCGGCCTCGGCGGCTCCGCTGTTGGCACCGGCATCAACACGCATCCGCACTATCGCGCCGAAGCCATCGCGCGCCTGGCAAAACTCTCCGGCCAAAAACTCACTCCGGCGAAAGACATGCGCTGGGCCATGCAGTCGAACGCCTGCATGGCAGACGTCAGCGCCGCGCTGCGCTCGCTCGCCCTCGAAATCATCCGCATCTCGAATGATCTGCGCCTGCTCGCCTCCGGCCCCAATACTGGTCTCGCGGAAATCGTTCTGCCCAGCCTGCAGCCCGGCTCCTCCATCATGCCCGGCAAAATCAATCCTGTGATGGCGGAGCTGGCGGCCATGGTCAGCTTCCAGGTCATCGGCAACGACACTGCTGTCGCCTACGCCGTGCAGGCCGGCCAGCTTGAATTGAACGTGATGATGCCGACCATGGCAACCAACGTCCTGCAGTCGATCACGATTCTGGCCAACATGCTGCGCCAGTTCGATGTCCATTGCGTCGCCGGTATTGCTGCCAATCGCGCCCGCTGTCAGCAATATGCCGAAAGCACCGTCTCGCTCGCGACCGCGCTGAATCCCTACATCGGCTACGCCAAAGCTGCGGAAATTGTCAAAGAATCCGTGGCTACGGGACGAACCATCGTCGACTTGGCGCGCGAAAAAAATCTCCTCAGCGAAAAAGAAATCGCCGAAATCCTCGATCCGAAACGCATGACCGAGCCGCAAGCGCCGTTGAAGGCAGCAAAGAAGCGCGATGCCGCAACCCCGCGCCGCAAAAACTAAAGTCACAAGCTTGTTCCGTACGATTTCTGACCCAGTCATACTCGCGTTCTCGTTCCGCTCAGCCTTTGTGCCGATCCCGCTTTGCCTCCTTTTCCACACATCAATACGTCGCGTCTGCTCCGTCGATCCCAACTCACGCCAAGTTGCTAACCCGCTTCTTTCGCGCCTTCCAGAGCACGGGGCATTCCCCCGGTTGATACCTTCCACGATTCCCCTCGGCCAACCTTCCATCCGCATGCGCTCTCGCATGGCCTTACAATGGGAGGTAACACGATTCCCCTAAAGGCACGTTAAACACTGAATGTCCTCTAACGGCTATCACTCACGCTCCTCACGCAGTCATAATCTGCGTTCGCTGTTCAGCTTGTTTTCAAGCGATCTGGCCATCGACCTTGGCACGGCCAATACGCTTGTCTTCGCGGCTGGCAAGGGCATCGTTGTCAATGAGCCTTCCATCGTTGCGCTGAACAAGGTTACGGGCGAAGTGGAAGCGGTGGGCAAGGAAGCCAAGGAAATGCTGGGCCGCACTCCCGGCAACATCGTCGCCATCCGGCCGATGAAAGACGGCGTCATCGCCGACTTCAAGGTCACGGAAAAGATGCTGAATTACTTCATTCAGAAAGCGCATGGCCGCAAGATGCTGGTCCATCCGCGCATCGTGATCGGAGTCCCGTCAGAAATTACCCAGGTGGAAAAACGCGCGGTTGAGGATTCCGCCTATCGCGCCAAGGCCAGCGAAGTCTATCTTGTCGAGCAGGCCATGGTCGCCGCCATCGGCGCGGGTTTGCCGATCACCGAGCCTGGCGGCAACATGGTGGTCGACATCGGCGGTGGCACCACAGATATCGCTGTCATCTCGCTTTCCGGCATCGTCTATTCGCGTTCCGTCCGCATGGCCGGCAACCAGATGGACGAAGCCATCATGAATTACCTGAAGCGCAAATACAATTTGCTGATTGGCGAGCGCACCGCTGAACACATCAAGATGGAACTTGGCTCCGCTTATCCGCTCGATAAGCCTGTCACCATGGAGATTAAAGGTCGCAATCTGATTGAAGGCGTGCCCAAAACCATCACCATCGACGACAGCGAAATTCGCGAGTCCCTGGCGGAATGCATCAGCACCATCATGAACGCGATTCGCGTCGCTCTGGAACGTACCCCGCCGGAACTATCTGCCGATATCAGCGATCGCGGCATTGTGCTGACCGGTGGCGGCGCGCTGATTAAAAATCTGGACAAGCGGATTCGCGAAGAAACGGGGCTGCCGGTTTCCGTCGCCGACGATCCACTGGCCTCTGTTGTATTGGGCACGGGAAAAATGCTGTCGGACTTCCGTTTGCTGCGCAAGATCAAGATTGATTAATTTTGCCCTCCCCCATAGATCCACTGGGCTGCCAGGCGCGCACCTCGCAGCCCGCCCATAGAGCAAAAGCAGGGCAGGTTTAATGTGGAACGATCGTAGATGGAAGGTTTTTCCCCCCGGGGAAAAGCCTACATAAGGATTTTGAAATACATCAAAGCAACCCTGCTGTTGCTCTAGCCCCATGGAATCTTTTCTCAGCCGCTACCGTAATCCACTGGTCCTGCTGGCGATCGTGCTGGCGCAGTTGCTCGGCCTCGCCGTGCAGGTTCGGCGTCCTAACACCGGAAAAGATGGAGAGCAGACCCGCCTCATCCGCTATTGGGTGGTGAGTGCCTTCTCACCGTTTGAGCGCGCATTTCTTTTCGTCGGCCACGGCGTCAGTTCCACCTGGCACAACTATCTGGACCTGCGTCATGTCCGCCAGCAGAATCAGGAACTGCAGTCGGAACTGAATCGGATTCGACTGGAACAATCTTCCCTTGCCGTCGACGCTCGCGAAGGACTTCGCCTGCAGAAATTGTTCGGCTTCCAACACCAATACATCGCGAAGACTGTTGCCGCACATGTTATCGGAACCAGCGGAACCGACCTGTCGCGCGTGCTGGTGATCGACAAAGGCTCGCGCGACGGCCTCAAAACGGATATGCCGGTCATCACACCGGACGGCGTCGTCGGCAAGGTGCGCGATGTATTTCCACACACCGCCCAGGTTCTTGAAATCAACGATCAAACCAGCGGTCTCGGCATCGTTCTAACCAAGACGCGACTGCGCGGCATTCTGCGCGGAAACGCCGCCGGTCAGACAGAAATCATTGACATCCTTCCGGATGAACGCATTCAGCCCGGCGAGCCGGTGGTCACCAGCGGAGGCGATAGCGTCTATCCGTCCGGCCTGTCCGTCGGCACCGTCGAGCGCGTGGTGAATGATCCCGAACACAATCCGTACGTTGCTGTCCTGGTTCATCCCGCCGTCAATCTGTCGCGATTGGATGAGGTGCTGGTCATCACGCAGACTCAAAACACCATGCCTGCCAGCATGGAGCAGGATCTTGCCACCAGCGAGCAGAAGGCCGCCGACATTCTGGCGCAGCGCCTGCCCAGTGTGCCGCCGCCACCCACGGTCGGCCCGGATGGCAAGCCGATCAATCCCAATGCGCCGCCGCCGCCGGTTCGTCCCCCGGCTTCGCTGCATCCGGATCAGTTCACGCCGGATGCGACTCCGCCAGCTGCGTCACTGACTCCTGGGGGCACGTATCCCAATCAGGTGTACCCTGCGCAACCGCCGCCCGCGGCTGCTGCGCAGGCGACTACCCCAGCCTCACCTAGCTCCAGGCCTGCGGAAACGGCCCCAGCGCACTCTCAGACGAAACCGGCAACTGCGCAACCGAAACTCACGACGCCCCAGTCGAAGCCGGCCAACGAACACCCCACGGCCACCACGCATCTGGATTCCGCAACGCCGGCATCCACCACAGAACATCCGAAGCCCGTGCATCATCCTGCCGCTGCTACATCGACGACTACCGGTGAGGAGCCGCAGAATTGACCATGGCCCTCCTGACGCAGCGCTCGCGACGAGAAATGGAAGAGCACCGCTTCCATCCGGCGGTCCTGATTCTCGTTCCTCTGATTGCCATTTTTTTGCAGGTCTACATTCCGCTGCGCTTTCCGTCCTTCGACATTCTTAACCTGCCGGTTCTGATCGTCATCTATTTTTCCGTCTCGCGTCGCAATCCCATCGGAGGCACGCTGCTCGGTCTGGTCATCGGCATCATTCAAGACGCCATGACCCACCTGCCCCTGGGCATCAATGGCATCATTGACTGCATCATCGGCTATCTTGCGGCTTCCATCGGCGTGCGTATCGACGTCGATAATCCTGGCACCCGCCTGATCATGAATTTCTGTTTTATCCTGCTGGCCAGCACCTTGCATGTGTTGATCTTGCGCCGCCTGATCGGCGTTCATGAGCAGTGGTATGGGCTGCATGATCTGGTTCGCGCCCTGGTCAACGCGCTGGTGGGGGTAGTCCTTTTTGCACTGTTCGACCGGCTTCGGCAGCGCGAATAATGCAGTAAATCCGGAGTATTCTAGAGGCAAACCTTCCCCATGGCTGGCACATATAACAAAGACGATCGAATTCCCACGATCAAGCTGACAGTGATGCAGTACATCATCGCTGCGATCCTGGTGATTCTTGTCTCCGGCCTGTGGCGATTGCAGGTGCTGGGAGCGCAAAACTATCGTGCGCTCGCGGAAGCCAACCGCATCCGCAAGGTTCCCATCCTCGCCCCGCGCGGAAAAATCTTCGATCGCTATGGTCGCCTGCTGGTCGACAATTATCCCTCCGTCACTTGTTTTTTAGTTCCCGAGCAGGCCCGCAATCTTAACGCTGACTTGCCGCTGATCGCGGATGGTTTGCACATTCCGCTCGACCAGCTGAAAGCGATCATTCTGCGCTATCGCCATCAGCCGAAATATCAACCCATTCCGCTGCAGCAGGACATCACGCCGGACATGCAGGCCTTCATCGCTGCCCATGCCGATGAACTGCCGGAGTTGGAAACGATCGAGGAGGAGCGGCGACTTTATCCCAGCAACGGTTTTGCCGCCCACCTGATCGGCTACGTCGGCGAAGTCTCGGAAGACATGCTGGAGAACGATCCGCGCTACGCCTTCTACCAGCCCGGGGATGTGGTCGGTCGCGCCGGAGTGGAAGAATCTTACGATCCCATCCTGCGTGGTACCGACGGTTCGCGTGATGTCATCGTCGACAGCCATGGCCGCGAACTCGGTGCGCTCGGCATCGAGCCCGCAACGCCGGGAAAATCGATCAGGCTCACCATCGATCTCGATGTGCAGAAGGCTGCGGAAGAGGCTTTGGGCCCGCGCCAGGGTGCGATTATCGCCATCGATCCACGTACCGGCGAAGTGTTGGCCATGGTCAGCCATCCAACCTTCGATCCCAATGAGTTCGCCATCCGTATTCATCGCGACGAGTGGAACAAGCTCATCACCGATCCTGACCATCCGCTGATGAACAAGGCCATTCAGGCCCAACTCGCTCCCGGTTCGACTTTCAAGATTATTGAAGCCATTGCCGGCCTGCAGGAAGGCATCGCGGAGAATATGACGGTCGACTGTCATGGCGGCGCCGTTTTCTACGGTCGCTATTTCAAGTGCTGGATCTCTGCTCGCCACGAGACCCACGGTATTACCGATCTCACCAAAGCCATTTATCAGTCCTGCGACGTTTTCTTTTATACGCTCGCGGAAAAAATGGGCATCGACCAAATTGCCGAATGGGCCCACAAGTTCGGCCTGGGACAGAAGACTGGCATCGATCTGCCGGATGAAGCCTCCGGTATCGTGCCCTCGCCGGAATGGAAGATGCGCAATTACCATCAGAAATGGTTTGCCGGTGAAACCATCTCTGTCGGTATCGGTCAGGGCGCGCTGGCGGTTACTCCGATTCAACTCATTCGCGCTATCGCGGGTATCGGTTCAGGCGGCGTTCTTAAACGACCCCATGTTGTATTTCCGAATGAAATTCCCGCTGATCTGAAGAGTTATTATGCGGATCAATTTCCCGGTTCCGGCGATCAATACGTTCACATCGATCCTGCCAATTGGGAACTTGTGACCGACGCCATGGCCCAGGTTACGGAGATGGGTGGCACCGCCGGCCTCGCGCATTTGCAGGGCATCGATTTCGCCGGCAAAACCGGTAGCGCCCAGATCGTCAGCAACGCGTACAAAGCCGCAGTTGGAGGCGGCGCCCGCTTGAACGATACAGCCTGGTTTGTCGGCATGTCGCCCCGCAGAAATCCTGAGATTGCCGTCGTCGTCATGTGGCAGAATGGGTCGGAAGGATACTTCAGCGCGCGCCTTGCTGCTCGTGTCATCGAAGCCTACGTCGATAAAGAGCGGCTTCGCGACCATAATCTGGTTCAGGTTGCCGCCAAAAATAATCCTGAGTCCGGCTCGCCTGCCGCTGCCGCTCCAGCAAGCGCGAGAGAAAAATCCGCGCCCGACGCCGCTAAGCCAAAATCTGTAGGTCGGCTGCATCCTCCTCACGTTGCCGCTGCACCTCCAACAGAAATGGCGGCACTTTGGACTGCGAGCGCCGCCCATCCCGCAGATCCGGACGCGAAACAACTTCCCGCGCGCATTACCGCAGCTTTTTCCATGCCCAAGGGCACCACCTTGCAAGCCGGAACATTCCTGCTTCCCGCTCCAACAAACTCGGCCAGGAGTCATTCTGAACGGAGCACCGCGCGGTGACGAATCCAGAGAATATTTACCTGGGTGCTCCATGTCTCGCGTCTGAGACATGGATTGGTTTTTGTGCTTTGCTCAGGGTGCCAGCAGAGCCGGAGAACCGCTAAGCCATGCGCAGATTTCTTTCCTATCGCGATTTCGACTGGACCCTGATGGCCTTTGTCACGGCTCTTTCGATCATCAGCGTGCTGGAAATCTATAGCGCCACGCTGCACACAAAATTCCTCCACTTCGATGAAAAGCAGATGCTCTGGCTGGCCGGCGGCCTCGTCAGCATGTTCATTCTTTCGCTGATCGACTATCACATCCTGCTCGACATCGCCGTCTGGGCCTATGGATTCTGCCTGGTCTCGCTGGTGGCCGTACTGGCTGTCGGTCACAAAGTATTGGGCGCGCGACGCTGGATCAGCTTGCCCGGCGGCATCCATTTCCAGCCATCGGAATGGGTCAAACTGGTCCTGATCGTCGTCCTGGCCCGTTTCTTTACCAATCTCAGCGGCCGCGACCTTACATGGAAAGATATCTTCAAGGCCATGGCCATCGTCGGCCTGCCCATGCTGCTGGTGCTGAAGCAGCCTGACCTTGGAACCGCGCTCACGTATGCCCCGGTCCTGCTGTGCGGCTTATTCCTCGGGGGGATTCGCTTCAAGCATGCGGCGATTCTCTGCATCGCGGCGTCTTTGGCCCTGGTTCCCGCCTGGTACAAGGTGCTCAAGCCCTACCAAAAGCAGCGACTCACCAGTTTCTTGTCCCCCGATAACGATCCTCGCGGCAGCGGCTACCAGATCCGTCAGTCCCTTATCGCCGTCGGTTCCGGCGGCATCTGGGGCCAAGGCGCGGAGAAGGGAACGCAGACCCAAGGTGATTTTCTCCCCATTCCCTATACCGATTTCATTTTTGCCGCATTTTGCGAGGAGCATGGATTGGCGGGAGCTATCTTCGTCCTGCTGTTATACTTCTTGTTGTTGATGCGTTTGGTCCAAAACGCTCAAACCGCCGCTGACCTGCCCGGCACGTTGATTATTATGGGGGTCGTGGCCGTCCTGATTTTTCAGATCGCGGTCAATGTGGGCATGGTCATCGGTTTTATGCCGGTCACCGGAATTCCATTGCCCTTAATGAGTTATGGTGGCTCGTCGGTGCTTTTCACGTTCCTGGCCCTTGGCATCGTCATGAACATCCGCATGAGCCGCTTTGTAAATTAGCACCACCTCTGACGCATCGGCAATCCGCGTCGGAGGGTTTAGATGTACGCATCCGCTCACTGCATCGGAACGTCCGGTGGCATGGATGCGATTAGAAGTTTTTCTCGGTCAGGCAGATTCCAACCGAGACCAGGCAGGTTCGATCGAATGCACGCAGTGACCGTAATTGGACTGGAAACGGCCCCACCCTACAACAGGGAAGCAGTGGCCACAAAGTCCTTGCGTGCCGTTCTTTCACGTCGCAGTCAAGATTCTTCGCTTCCACCGCCATCCCGCCTCCGCGGGACATCTCTATTCTGGCCAAAAGCAAGTTTCACGTCCGCCTCGTCTTCAGAACAGTTCCTCGATTCAACCGCTCTAGTCACGGCCGCCGCGCTCGGTACTTCCTAGCGCGCAGAAATCTGCCTCACCCTACCCCCGAGTCCGATGCCGAATGGCTTCGGGCTGGAATGAGGCAGCATGACAAAAGAAATTTATATCTCCAGTACCCCCCACGAAACCCGCCTTGCGGTTGTCGAAGACGACCAGCTCGCGGAAATCTACTACGAGCGCGAGAACGAATACACCCTCGCCGGCTCCATTTACAAAGGCAAAGTTACCCGCGTTCTCCCAGGCATGCAGTCGGCATTTGTCGATATTGGTTTGGAGCGCGATGCATTCCTCTACGTCACCGATTTTGCCGAAGAGCAGGAAGACGGCGAAGAATATGTCTCGCTCGCACCCGGTTCTCGCGGCCAGGCTCGCGCGTCCAACGGTCACTCCAATGGCAACCGCAGCGCCGATACAGAATCCCAATCGGCCGGCGAAGATTCCGCGTCCCGTGCATTCAACGAAAGAAGGCCGGCAGGGAATCAACCTCCGCGCGAAGGTTCCGGCGCACAGGCAAATGCATCCGGCGAAGAAGAAGGTCAGGGCGGACGCCGTTGGCGCGGTCGCCGTGGTCGCCGCCGCGGTCGCGGAGGCTCTGGTGGTTCAGGCAGCCGCGATCGGTCGCCTTCCAATGGCCAGCCAGTAGCTAGCGAGTCGCAATCGAATAACCACGCCGAGCCGATGGAGTTTGCCGTCGAGTCCGCTCCTTCCGATTCGGAATTTCAGATGGAGCCGCAGGACTTCACGCTACCATCCGCTCCGTCCCAGCAAGAGCGTTCCCACCCCATGCAAGTTCCCGTTGTGCTTCCTGGTGAATCGCTCTCGAAATATCGTCGCGGCGATGCTCCCGCGACCTCGGCTGGCACGCAGCAGAAGGAAACGCCTGCGCCCGCACCGACACCCACATTCAAGCCCTCCACCATGGTCACCGGACCGTTGGCGGCATGGGACGGCAGTGACGTTCTTCCCGGAGAATCGCTCTCTCGCCACAAACGCTCCCGCGAAACTTCCCACGCGGAAAACTTCTCCTCGCCTGCAGCTGAAGTCGGGCCAATTGTTGATGAGACGCCCGCTGTTGAGCCTGTCGCTGAGACCCCCGTGCACGTCGACGAAACTCCGTTGCCGGTTTTCGAGCACGAGGAGCCTTCATTAGTGCAGCACGAAACCGTGCTCGAAGAACCGTCGCTCGTGCAGCATGCGACGGCTCCCGAAGAACCCGCACTCGTCCAACATGACTCGGTCGCCGCCGAAGCTGCGGAGCTCGAAGCGCCGGAGTTTGAGCCGTCGGAAGCTTCTGCTTCCTATCGCTTCGATCCGACGACTCCCAGCGCCTATCGCCAAAGCAGCGTTGCCGAGCCGCCCTCGCCGGAAGTCGAGTCCGAAACTTTCAATCACGACACCATCGCAGAGCTCACCCAGGAATCCAGCTCCCAATCGGAGCCCTTCTTCGGCGAGGCAGCCGCGATCGTTCAACCCACGCATTCGCATCCGTCCGAGGAAGCCTCTTCCCCCGCTGAAGTCGCGCCCGCTCACGAGAAAGAAAAGGCATTCGTCGGCGAAGACTACGCTTCCCATCTGGAAGAAATTGCTCTGGACGAGCAAGCGACCTCCGATCACGACGACCGTGTCTTTGACCCTGGCCTCGGCAATCTCGAAGAAGAAACCATCGACGAAGAAGAAGCCGAAGCGTACGCCGCCCAGAGTCCGCAGGATGAAACCGAATACGACGACCTGGTCGAGGAAACCCTCGACGTTCAGAGCGGCCTGCTCAGCGAATTCGTTCGCGATCAGCACATTGAACAGCGCACCCGCTTCGCCGACGAAAATGGAGAAGCATCGGCCGAAGAATCGGAAGTCGAAGACGATTACAGCGAAGACGAAGCCTTCGCCGCCGAAATG
>Ga0335075_10009255_pt1 | contig 15043 bp, 13 predicted proteins | sample Lox_Sample_24_FD_206723 | JGI IMG/M metagenome (GOLD analysis project Ga0335075, IMG submission 206723) | Soil microbial communities from Loxahatchee National Wildlife Refuge, Florida, United States - Lox_Sample_2.4 | ecosystem: Environmental > Terrestrial > Soil > Wetlands | place: USA...
ATTCGTAGGCGCTGAGCTTCTGCGTCTTCTGGGCCACCAGCTTGAGGGTGACGCTCAGGCCGCCTGTGCATCCGGGGCTGTTAATCGGGTGACGCGCGGCGATGTGGTTCGCCCTCAGCGCCCTTTTTACCTTCGCCACCTTGGCGCGCGTCGTGTACCGATACACGTGGGCCCGTCCGTCGGGCGGCGGAAGCGAACCGTTCTGCACCGTGACGGTGGCCGAGCGCAGGTGGGTCGGCACCGTCGCCTGGGCGACGGCTACGACGGTCGTCACCGCGGCCACGACGGCCAACGCGATGGCTCCACAGCGGACCCGGAACACGCGCGACATCCTACAGCTCCGCGCCGCGGTCATTCCGTGCTCAACCGGCCGGCGTGGCGGGCGCCGCGCCATTGGCGCAAGTTCCTTCTCCGCCCCGCGTTACAGGCCGCACCAGGCAAAGAACCGAGTCTCGGGGCAATGGCTGCCTCGGGCGGCGGGCGACGGGGAGAACCTCATGATCGATCGAAGGCAACGTCATTGCATCTGGCGGACACAGCTGGGTGCGGTGATGGGCACGCTGCTGGCGATGCTGTGCGTGCCGACGGCCGTGCTGGCCGCGAACGTCCACACGGCGGCGGTCAGGTGGCCGGCCGTCACGCTCCGGACGTTGTCGGGGCGGGCCGATCTGGTCAGCGGCGGCTCCTCCTTGATCCAGATCAAGCTGTCGCGCCCGGCCAAGCTCAAGCGACTGAAGGTCACGCTCGGGCATCAGAACGTCAGCGCTGACTTCGCGCGACGCCGCGACGGGCAGATCGAAGGTCTCGTCAGCGGGCTCAGACTCGGTCGCAACACTCTCAAGGCGGTCTTCCCCGACGGGTCGGGCGCGAAGCTGACCCTGGTCAACCATCCCAACGGCGGCCCGCTGTTCTCCGGCCCACAACTGCAGCCCTGGAAGTGCCAGGTCGGCGCTGTCGACGCCCAGTGCGATCAGGCACCCACCTACACGTACGAGTACTGGTCAAAGGACAAGAACGCGTTCGAAGCCTATGACCCGGCCAACCCCCCGTCCGACGTGGCGAATACCACCACCGCGAGCGGAGTCACCCTGCCCTTCATCATCCGGATCGACCGGCTACCAGGACCGCAACCAGTACAAGATCGCGACGCTCTATCAGCCGGGCAAGCCGTGGTCCTGGACTGACCCGCAGCGACAGTGGAACCACAAGCTGCTGCTCCTCCATGGCGCGAGCTGCGGGGCCAGCTACGGCACGTGGGGTGCCCCCGACGTCACCAACGCCTCGCTCTCGGAGGAGGGCGTGCAGCTCAGCGGCGACGTCGCGTCGCACGCGCTCGGCCTCGGCTACATGACCGCCTCCACCGCGCTGGACAACTCCGGCTACGACTGCAACGTCGCGGTCCAGGCGGAGTCGCTGGTCATGGCCAAGGAACACATCGTCAAGACCTACGGGACGCTCCGGTACACGATCGGGGAGGGCTGCTCAGGCGGCTCGCTGGCGATCTACTGGGTCGCCAACGCCTACCCCGGGATCTATCAGGGGATCCTTCCGACCTGCTCATTCCCCGACGCGATGACCTCCGCGACCCAGGTGGCCGACTACGCGCTGCTCGAGCACTACTGGCTGCAGCTGCAGACCAACAGCGCGACGCGCGGCGTCGTGTGGTCCCCGACCCAGTTCGCGTCGGTGGAGGGCAACGCGCTTCCGGTCGACGCGGCGCTCAGCGTGGGCTGCCTGGACCCCAACCCGCCCTACACGTCACAGAGCTGTCCCACCGGCTACTTCTACGGCGCCGTTCCCTACTTCCCGTGCCCGAACCTGTCGACTGCCGACGAGTACAACCCGCAGACCAATCCCGCCGGCGACCGCTGCTCGATCTTTGACCTGAACAAGAACCTGCTCGGGCTCCGTCAGCCATCCGTGTGGTCCGCGAACGAAAAGGCGATCGGCCACGGGTTCACCGGGCTGCCGATCGACAACGTCGGCGTCGAGTACGGGCTGGACGCCCTGGAGAAGGCGGAGATCACGCCGGCTCAGTTCGCCGATCTGAACGCCTACATCGGCGGCGCCGACCAGGACCTCGACCCGGTTCCCAATCGGATGGTCGCCGACCAGCCGGCGCTGGCCAACGCCTATCGCACCGGCCTCATCAACGAGACCAACAACCTCAACCAGACCGCGATCATCGATTGCCGCGGACCGGACCCGGGCGCGGCACATGATGCCTACCGCGCCTTCGCGGTGCGCGCGCGGCTTGATCGTGAGCACGGCGGTCACGGCAACCAATTGATCTGGGAGGGCCCCGCCCCGATCATCGCCGACCAGCAGTGCGAGATCAACGCGTTCGATGCCATGAACCGTTGGCTGACGGCGATCGGCAACGACCACTCCAGCGCCTCCACCGCCGCCAAGGTCGTCAACGACAAGCCGTCCGATCTCACCGATCGCTGTTACGACGGGCGTGGCGACCTGCTGTTCAACAGCCTGTGCGGCCAGACCGTCGTCCCCGTGTACGGCACGGCGCGGATGGTCGCGGGCCAGCCGATCACCACCGACAGCAACAAGTGCCAGCTGGAGCCGCTGACACGCTCGGACATCGCCTGGACGATCGGCGGCGTGACGATGCCGGTGCCGTTCACCGACGCCGAGTGGGCCGAGCTGGAGAAAGCGTTCCCGACGGGCGTCTGCGACTTCGCCAAGCCCGGCGTCAGCCAGCAGCCGACCATCCCGTGGCAGACCTACCAGAAGGCCAACGGCGAGGTGATCTACGGCGGCAGGCCAATGGGCGCGCCTCCCAGCTCGGAACCGCTCGCGCCGCGGTGATCAGACACACGTGTCGGTGATCAGGCGCTCCGACAGGTCCCAGAGACGGGCGGCGTTGTCGGGGTCCAGCGCGTAGGGCGCGACCCCGCTCGCCGCGTCGGCTGAGAAGTCGACGGGGAGCAACTGCGCCTGGTTGCAGTCCTCGAAGTAGCGGCCGCCCACGCCATCGAGCTGATGCGACGTGGCGACGAGCACCGACGTCGCGGCGCCCTGGTCGGGGGTCTTGAAGCCGTGCGCGCCGGACCGCTCCTGGCGCTCGCGGACCTGCGCCCACACTCGGTCGAGCACGTCGGGGGCCATGTGCCGGCTGAGGTTGGTCTCAAAGATCGCGCCCGGATGCACCGCGTTGGCGGTGATGCCATCGGCGGACCATCGCCGATGGGCTTCGACCGCGAAGAGGACGTTGGCCGTCTTTGACTGACCGTAGGCCAGCCACGGGTCATAGGGCCGTTGGTTGAAGTGCAGATCGTCGAAGACGACCGGCGAGCGCAGGTGACCGCGGGAGCTCAGCGACACGATCCGTGCCTCGCCGTCGCCGTCCGCACCCGCCGCCAGTGCGTCGTGGAGCCCGGTGGTGAGGGCGAAGTGCCCAAGGTGGTTCGTGGCAAACTGAACCTCCCAGCCCCGGTCGGTCAGCTCACGTGTCGGCAGGGCCATCACGCCGGCGTTGTTGACCAGCACATGCAGCGGCCCGGCCCACCCGGCGACGAAGGCGCGCACGGAGTCAAGGTCGGCGAGGTCGAGGGTCTCGACGCGGACGGCCTGGTTGCCCGTCGTGCCACGGATATCGGCAGCCGTCCGCTCGCCGGCCGCGGCGTCGCGGACGGCGAGTGTCACCTCCGCGCCTGTGGCGGCGAGCGCCCGCGCGGTCTCGATGCCGATGCCCGATGATCCGCCGGTCACGATCGCGCGCCGGCCGGAGAGATCGACGCCCTTGGCGACGTCCCAGATCGAGGACTCGGCGCCGAAGCCTGTGTGAATCATGGTGTTCTCAGTCATACCGGCAGTGTGGGATCGATCGGCGGCGCGCACCAGAGATCTCCTCATCCTGGTAGTGACACCCCCAGGCTGACCGGGTTCGGGCGGCGTATCGTTCGGAGCGTCATGCCGGTGAACAACGTGATCGGCGAGTACCTGCGGGCACGCCGTGAACTCGTGCATCCCGAGGTCGTCGGCCTTCGCGACCTCGGCCGACGGCGCACTCCGGGGCTGCGCCGCGAAGAGGTGGCAATGCTCGCCGGCGTCAGCGCCGACTATTACATCCGGCTCGAGCAGGGCCGTGACCAGCATCCCTCGGCGCAGGTGCTCGACGCCCTCGCGCGCGCCCTGCAACTGGACGAGGACGCCACCGCTCATCTGCACGGTCTTGCTCAGCCCCCCACCCAGCGACGGCGCCGGCGCCGTCGGCCGGAGCGCGCTCCGGCCGTGGTCACAGGGCTGATCATGTCGTGGCCAACCACTCCGGCGTACATCTTCGGCCGCTACCTGGACGTGCTCGCGGCCAATCCCCTGGCGACCGCTCTCGCCCCGTGGTTCACCGTCGGCGAGAACCTGGTCAAGGGCGCGTTCCTCGATCCGCGCCGGCGCGAGCTGAGGCCTGACTGGGAGCGATCACTCCCGGGCACGGTCGCTGCCCTGCGTGCCAACGTCGGCCCGGACATCGACGATCCCCGCCTGGCGACACTGGTGGGCGAGCTCTCCCTGCGCAGCGAGGAGTTCCGGCAATTGTGGGCGCGCCACGACGCCAAGCCCAAGACCAGCGGCACGTCGGTGATGAACCACCCGCAGGTCGGCCGGCTCGAGTTGTCCTACACCAAGCTTCCGATCCCCGACACCGACCACCAGACCCTCGCGATCTACCACGCGGCGCCGGGCAGCCCCAGCGAGCGGGCACTCGCCCTGCTGGCCACGACCACCGTCCCCGAACGCGAACCCGCGCGAGCGATCAAGGACTGATCAGGCGAGACCAGAGCACCGCCCCACGCCAGAGTGCGGGAGCCCGCGGCGTCATGGTCCGCGTCACTGCGCGTAGATCAACGCGCAGAGGTATTTCACCCGCCTGTCTGGTTCGACTCTGCGTCCGGCATCGATCAGCGACTCGGCGGGTGGACCGAGGTGCCGGATGGCAGTGGTCACAGCGGGGTCTGGGTCGGCGAATGCTGCCGAGACGAACTCGCCGTGTGCCGCGCGCTCGGCGGCAAGGGCTTGGGCGATGCCGGCGGCTGCGAGCATCTCACGCTGCCGTGCTGCGCGTGCGAAGGCCCGGACGAGAGACACCACGATCACGTCGATCGCCGACAGGTCGCCGGCCTCTTCCGCACGAGTGAGGGCGCGTCCATGGCGATCGAGCGCTTCGGCGTGATCGCCACCCAGGCTGTCCAGCGCTGCTTGGATGAGGTCGGTGTCACGGATGGAGGAAGGCACCGGGCCGGCGATCGCGTCGGATTCGAGCATCACCCTCTCCGCGTCGGCGGGGCGGCCACTTTCGAGCAGCGTGTCGGCTTTGACGACGAGGACGCTGGCTTCGGCGAGGGGGCTCATCTCGCGCGCCAGCTCCCTGGATTGGTCGAGCCAGCTGACCGCATCGTCATACCGCTCCTGCCAGGTGAGCGCAATCCCGATGTTGTAGGCGCACAGGCATTGCGCGTGCAGGTCACCAAGCGTCGGGAAGAGGGCGATCAGCCCCTCGGTGATGTCGTGGCTCTTCGATAGATCCGAACGACTCATCGCGGCGTGCTGACGAGCCAGGTCGAGTACGCGAGGGTCCTGGCCAGGGTCGGCGAGCACCCGAACGAGGATGTCGTGGGCCTCCTGGCTGGCACCGGCGCGACGGGCGAGCGAGTAACGGCCCAGCGCGATCTCGCGCGCGAGCTCGCGGTCGTGGTCCCACGCCCAGGCCAGAGCGGACTGCGTCTCGGCGGCCAGCCCATGGGCCCGCTCGACCTGGCGGGAGTCCTCGAACTCGAAAATGCGCAATGGCCACACGAGGTCGCGCTGCCACACCGCGTGCCTGCGCTGCCACGCGGCTGTCCGATCGGCGTTGAGAAGCCGCGAAGCCTCTTGACGCACCGCCTCGGGAAATCCCAAGCGCGCGGTCCCGTCACCCGTTTCGACGCGGCGCAGCAGGGCGCCATCAACCAGCGTCGCCGCCGCTGACACCACGTCGAGCCCATCCTCGGCCACCACGGCTTCGATGTCTTGAAGCGTGACCGGCCCAGCGAATACTCCAAGCCGTCCGAACAGCTCGCGCGCATCGGCATCAAGCAGGTCCAGTGTCCAGCCGAGCGCGGCGGTCAGTGACTGTTGCCGGTCCGGACGGGTGCGATCGTGGAGAACCGTCGACGATTTCCGCAGCCGCGCGACGAGCTCCCCGACGCCGAACAGGCCCAGCCGGCTGCCCGCCAACTCGATTGCCAGCGGCAGCCCATCGAGTAATTCGACCAGCTCGACGGCGGCAGGGTCGCTGGTGAGGGGGATATCGAGCCGCTCGGCCGTCCGAGTCAGCAGAGCGATCGCCTCGGTCTCGGCAAGCCGGTCCAGATGAACCCGCCGCTCGCTTGGGCACGCCAGCGGCAACTGCGAGGTCGCGCACACGTGCAGCTCCGGCAGCCGCGCCAGCAGCGATTCGACCAGGTCGCCGGCGCCGGCGATCTGTTCCACGTTGTCCAGCACGAGCAACACCGAGCCACGAGATCTGAGATCGTCGATGACCGCTCCTTCAGTGGACGTGCCTGCGTCGATCCGGCAATCGCGGGCAATCGCCGACAGCAGCCCGTCACCGTCACGTTCGCGGCTCGCGTCCGTCCACCACACGCCGCCTGCGTACTGCTCGAACACACCATGGGCGGCAGCAAGCGCGACGCTCGTCTTGCCGACACCACCGCGTCCCACCACGGTGACCAGACGATGATCGTCCTGGCTGAGCGCGTGGCGTAACCGCTCCAGCTCAGCCTCCCGACCGACCAGACGCACCGTGGCCGCGGGCAGGTTCCCGGCGCGGAGCTCCAGCGTCCGCGGTGGCGGAAAGGCCGCCGCGCCGCGACCGTCGATCACCGCGCAGTACAGCGCGATCGGAGCCGGGAAGTCTTTCAAGCGGTGCGCCCCGAGCGGCTGGTTCGGAATCACCTGACGCAGCAGCTCCGCGGCCACCCCGGTCATCAGCAGTTGGCCGCCGTGAGCCGCCGCTGCGACCCGCGCCGCCCGGTGGATCTCCAGACCCACATAGCCGTATGGCTGGCGCTCGACCTGCCCGACATGCAAGCCCATCCGCACCCTCAGCTCGCCCACACCCGCGGGCCAGCTGTGGGCACGCAGCGCGCGCTGGATCTCAACCGCGGTCCGTCCCGCCGCCAACACGTCGCCGAAGGTGACAAATACCCCATCCCCCGGCGCCCCATCGACCCACCCGCCCCCGCGGGCCACCGACGAGCTGACCACTTCGTGGAAGTCCCCCAACACCGAAGCCCACCCCTCCCCCAGCGCCCGTGCCAGCGACGTCGAGCCCTCGACATCGGCAAACAGCATCGCGACCAGGCCACTCGGCGGGCCAGGCTCGACGGCCTTCACACCATCGCCAGCTTTCGTTCGCCCCACGACAGCGGAATTCTCTCAGCCGCGTGCTCCACCGACCTTCAGCGGTCGGCTCTCACCAGGCGCCGCCGTGACATCGTGGGGTGTCGACGGACCGATCCGAGCGACGATGCGCCAGTTCTCACCCCCACATCTCGCGGCGCTCGCCGTCCTGGTGACCGCGGTCGGCGGATCGGTGTGGGCCGGCCGGCGCCACCCTGGGCCGTGGAGGCGATGGTTCATGGGTGCACTGGCGCTGGCGATCGCGGTCGCGTGGGCCGGTGAGTACGTGGTCGATGTGATCCGCGGCACATGGTCGGTCCGCTACACGTTGCCGCTGCAGCTCACCGACGCCATCTCACTGACCGCGATCGCCGCGTTGTGGACGCGCCGACCGCTGCTGGTGGAGCTGACCTACTTCTGGGCCTGCACGGCCGCGCTGCAGGCCGTCCTCACCCCCGACCTCGCGCAGAACTTCCCCGACCCCCTGTACTTCACCTATTTCGGCTACCACATCGGCGCCATCGTCGCGGGAACCTTCCTCGTCTACGCGCTCGGGATCTATCCGCGCGCAGGGGCCGTCGCTCGCGTGTTCGCCGCGACCCTCGGATGGGCAGCACTGGCGGGAACCGCCGACGTCATCACCGGCGGCAACTACATGTACCTGGCCTGGAAACCCACCCACGCGTCACTGCTCCGGGTCATGGGGCCATGGCCGTGGTACATCGGCACCGGCGCCGGGGTGGCGCTCGCCCTGATGCTCATCGTCGGACTGGTGACCAACGCGCTGCGCGGCCAGGAGCGCGGTGCGGCCCGACCTCTGGGTGTCGGAGGATGACCCCGCCGTTCGGGCCGGCGGCTAGGTTGTGTGGATGCGCGCCTTCGCCTGTCCCGACTGCCGGCGGCTGGTCATCTTCGAGAGCCTTGAGTGCCTGCACTCCGACACGCCGCTTGCCTTCGACTGGGATGCGCGAGAGATCGTCGCGCTGCGCGAGGGCCGCGCATGCGCCAACCGCGAGCTGATCGGCTGCAACGGCCTCGCGGGTCCGACCGGCCTGTGCGGCAGTTGCGCGCTGACGCGCACCCGTCCCCGAGATGCAGACCATGGGCGCGAGCGGTTCGCGAAGGCCGAGGAGGCAAAACGGCGGTTGCTGTTCGAGCTCCTCGAGCTCGGCTTACCCGTCAGCGGATACCTCGAGGGCGAGGGCGGAGTGGCGTTTGACATGCTCAACAGCGAGCGCGAGCCGGTGACCACGGGCCACCGCGACGGTGTCATCACGCTCGATCTCGCCGAGGCCGACGACGCGCATCGCGAGAAGATCCGTGCCGAGATGGGCGAGCCGTACCGCACGCTGCTCGGTCACCTGCGCCACGAAATCGGCCACTACTACGAGCCGATCCTCTGCCCCGAGGGCTCTCCGGAGCGCGAGCGCTACCGCGGCCTGTTCGGCGACGAACGCGCCGACTACCAGGAGGCGATGGATGGTCACTACCAGCGTGGCGCTCCGCCGGACTGGCCAGAGCGGTTCGTGTCGGCCTACGCCACCATGCACCCATTCGAAGACTGGGCGGAGACCTTCGCGCACTACCTGCACATCCGCGACGCGGTGCAGACCGCGATCGCGTACGGGGTCACCGTCACAGGTCCGTCGATACCCACCAGTGAGCCCGCCCCGCTGTACTCCTTTCCGTCCGCGGCCGCGGACGGAATCCAGGGTCTGCTCGATGCCTGGCTGCCGATGACCTATGCGCTCAACGCCCTGAACCGCAGCCTGGGCGCGGGAGATCTCTACCCCTTCGTCCTGGCACCAGCCGTGATCGAGAAGCTCGGCTTCACGCACCAACTCATCACCCCACGGGCGCGCTGACGCCCGCAACCGGAATGGCGAGGGATTCGAGGCCCATGGATGAGCTCCGTCAGGCCTGTGCCGAGGTCGCCGCGCGGGCGCGCAGCGTGGCGGTGGTGACCGAGGCGATCACGGCCTACGCGGCCACGCTCCCCCACCTCCCCCATCCCGGGCCGGACGCTCCTCCGGCCAACGCCGCTGAGCGCGAGGCCCGGGCGGCCTACTGGCTGACCATGGACGCCATCAACTTCGGGTCGGGCTGGTTTCCGACGTTGCGCAAGCGCGACGGCCTGTCGGGATCCAACACCATTGCGGCGGCCCTCCGTGACCGGTTCGAGGGCCACGGCTGCTGGACCCCCATCGAGCTCACCCGACTCGAGGCCGCCACCCTGGCCCCCATCCTCGGGCAGGATCCGGACCACGAGCTCATGGCGCTCTACGCCACCTCCCTGCGCGACCTCGGCGAGCACGTGGCGACCCAGGACGACGGGAGCTTCGTCGCCGTCGCCGACGCGGCGGGCGGCTCAGCGGTCACGCTGGCCTGCCACCTCGGCGGCTGGCGAAGCTTCGCCGACACCTCGCAACACGACGATGTCGAGGTCCCCTTCCTCAAGCGCGCCCAGATCGCTGCCGCCGACCTGCACCGGGCCGGCGTGGCCCACTTCGCCGACCTCGACGACCTGACGATGTTCGCCGACAACCTCGTCCCCCACGTCCTGCGCCTTGATGGTGTCCTGCGCTTTGAGCCCGAGCTCGTCACCCGCATCGACCGCGAACAGCTCATCGTGCACGGCTCACCCGAGGAGGTCGAGATCCGCGCCTGCGCGTTGCACGCGGTCGAGCTGTTGGTGGCCGCCTCACCGCCGGCCGCGAAGCTCAACGCCGCGGCGATCGACCAGCTGCTGTGGCACCGCGGTCAGGAGCCTCGCTACAAGGCCGCGCCGCGCCACCGCTCACGCTGCACCGCCTACTGATCCACCGGCCACCAGCCGCTCGAGCACCACAGCGACCCCGCACTCGTCGTTGGAGGCCGTGACCTCGTCCGCGATTGCGATCACGTCGGGGTGGGCGTTGGCGACCGCGACACTGCGACCCGCCCACTCGAGCATGGCCAGGTCATTGGGCATGTCGCCGAAGGCGAGCACCTCGGAGGGCGTCACCCCGTGACGCTCGCACAGCAGGGCGAGGCCCGAGGCCTTGCTCACGCCGGCGGCCCCGATCTCAAGCAGGGTGTCGACCTTGCTGGAGTGGCTGAGCTCGGCCAGGTCGGACACCAGCTCCCGCGCGTGGGCCACCAGCTCATCGCCGGTCAGCGACGGATGGCGGACCATCAGCTGCAGTGGCGCCACTGCCAGCAGGGCGTCGAGCTCATCGATCACGGTGTCCTCGGGGACCGGCCACTGCGGGACGTAGCAGGGCTCGCGGGCGAAGACGTCGTGGCGCTCCATCGCCCAGGTGGCATCGGGCAGCGCGGCGCGCAGACGGGCCACCACCTCGCGCGCGGCCTGGAGCGCGAAGGGGAAGGTGTCGATCATCGTCTCGGTGTGCAGGTCCCAGATGACACTGCCGTTGGAGCAGACGGCGATGCCGCGGTGGCCGGTCGCCTGGGCCAGCTGCGCGAGGACCCGCGCGGGCCGCGCCGTGCACAGCACCACCGGGACGCCGCTTGCCTCCACCTGGGCGATCGCCTCGCGCGTGCGCGCATCCAGCGTGCCATCGCTGCGCAACAGCGTGCCGTCGAGGTCAGTGGCCACCAGCCGGGGAATCACCGCGGCATCGTGTCAGACTTGCGATGAACGGAATGGGAGCGCAGATCAACCACGTCAGCGTCAACGCACGCAACCTGCAGGACTCGGTGGAGTTCTACGTGGACCTGCTGAGAGCGCGGCTCATCCCCACCCCCAACTTCGGGCTGCCGGTGCAGTGGCTCGCCCTCGGCGACACACAGCTGCATCTCTTCGAGCGCGACCTCACCCCCACCAGCCACCACCATCTGGGCATCACCGTCGCCGACCTCGAGCCGGCCTACCGCGCCGCCGAGCGCCGCGGCGCGTTTGATCACACTGCGTTCGGCAATCACCTGGTGGAGCTGCCCGGAGACGTCGTGCAGATGTATGTCCGCGATCCGGCCGGCAACCTCGTCGAGATCGATCATCACGGCGTTGACCGCCTCCCGCCTGACCTTCGCTCTCGGCTGAAGGGTCTGTGGGACCTGCATCCGCAGAGCGATGAGCAGATGCGCGGCCGGCTCTTCGTCAGCGCGCCCGAGTAGCGGCGGTCAGCCGTCCTCGGCGCGGGTCTTGGCGATCGCGTCGGCGCCCGCCGCCCCGACCAGCAGCTCGGGACGCATCGTCCCGCTGTCGGCCAGGTCCAGGGCCGGGAAGCGCCCGGCGCTGGTGAGGGTCCGGTCGAGGGCGATGACCGTCGTCTCGCCACCGATCGGAGCCGAGGCGGTGGCGATGATCGTCACCGATCCACCGTCAATAATGTTGCGCGCAGCGCCCAGCGCCTTACGGGCCAGGGACGGGCTGCACCCGTCGAGGGTGTCGATGAAGACGACCGCGTTGGCGCCGCGCGCCGCGAGACGCCGGGCCTGATCGATCGCGGGCTCAACGGCCCCGTTGCGGGCATCCTCGGAACCGGCGAAGCTCACCGCCGCGGCCGGGGTCACCGGGCCGCCGTTCCACTCGGAGATCTCTTCGGGGCGCACGCCGGCGAGGACCAGCGACAGGGTCAGCTCCTCGCGCTCGCCCAGCGCCGCGACGAGGCGGCGCAGGGCCTCGGTCTTGCCGGCACGCGAGGCGCCGACGATCGTGACCCGTGATCCCAGGCCGAACGGGGTCAGCCATTCGATCGCCTTCAACGTCGGGTCGTCAGAGCCGATCTTGAGGCGCTCGGACGGGAAGGCCGCGGGCAGATCGTCGAAGCGGACGTTGTCAGCCAGCTCGGCGGCCGGGCGGCCGTTGATCGTCTCGATGCGGATGAGCGAGGCGAACCGCTCGGAGCGGCGCGGCGCACGCTTGGGGCCGGCGATCCGGTCCCCGGAGACAAGCTCGCAGCGCTTGACCTGGGCCGAGGAGATGTAGACGTCGTCGTCGGAGGGGTCGGGCGGATCGACGCGGACGAAGCCCGAACCGTTGGCCAGCAGCTCGACCACGCCCTCGACGGTCTCGTCGGAGTCGCCGTCGGCATCGGAGTCCGAGTCACCGTCTGACTCGGCGTCGGGGGCCTCGTCATCGCCGGACTCGGCCGCATCGCGGGTCGAGGAGCGTCCGCGCCCGCCGCGGCGCCCGCGGCGCCGGCGACGGCCCGAGGAGTCGTCGTCCTCGTCGGCCTCCGTATCGGTGTCGGCGTCGGTGTCGGTCGTGGCCTCGGCCTCGGGCTCCTCTGCCTTCTCGGGCTCGGTGGCCTTGGCACTACGCCGGCTGCGTGTGCGCTTGGCGGCGGGCGCCTTGGCGGCGGGCTCGGCGTCGGCTTCGTCGGTGGAGGGCGCGGCCCCGTTGCCGCCCTCCTGCTTGTTGAGGATCGCGTCGATCAGCTCGGGGCGTCGCAGGCGGCGATACCCATCGATGGACAGCTCTGAGGCGATCGCGTGGAGGTCGGCCAGGGGGCTTGCTTCCAGGGCACTGCGATCGACAACGGACATACGGACTCCTTTGGCTTGAGGATCGGTGGGCTCCGGTCGCGTTGGGCCAGCGACCGGCGATTCGTAGACCTGAATCTAGCGCGCTGCGCGGTCGGAGACGGCCTGGTCCCAGCGCAGGGTGTCGGGCACGCGGAGCCCGGGGTCGATCTCCCCGTTGCTGCCCAGAGCGGCCGAGACGGTGAGAAAGTCGGCGGAGTCGGCCACGTCGTGGACGCGCAGGATGTGCGCGCCCGCGGCCACGCCATGAGCCACCGCGGCCAGCGTGCCACCCAGGCGGGCCCGCGGCGGGCGCTGGGTCAGGGCGCCGACGAAGTCCTTGCGGCTCACGGCCAACAGGATCGGCCGCCCCAGGCCGTGCAGGGCGGGCAGAGCCCGCAGGACGGCGATCGTCTGCGCCGGGGTCTTGGAGAAATCGGGGCCCGGATCGACGATGAGCTGCTCAAAGGCCACGCCCCGCGATGTGGCCAGCTCGATGCGCTCGGCCAGGAAGCGCTCGACCTCGCCGACGATCCGGTGGTCGAGGCTGGGATCGTGGTGCTTGGTCTTGGGCGGGGCGATGGTGTGCATGACCACCAGCGCAGCGCCGGTCTCGGCGCACACATCGGCCAGTTCGATGTCGCGCAGGCCGCTGACGTCGTTGACGATGCTGGCGCCGGCGGCGATCGCCGCCCGGGCCACCGCCGGCTTGTAGGTGTCGACCGAGACGCGCGCGCCGAGGCCCTGAGCCACCGCCTCGATGACCGGAACCACCCGCGCGACCTCCTCCTCGGCGGAGACCGGCGGGCGGTTGGTGACCCCCGACTCGCCGCCGATGTCGATGAGATCTGCCCCGTCGGCCAACAGGGATCGGGCCAGGTCGACGCGGGCCTCGACGGTCTGCGGGAGATCCCCGTCCGAGAAGGAGTCGGGCGTCGCGTTGACGATCCCCATCAGGAGCGGACGCGCATCGCTCGCGCCACCGAGCACGAGCTCACCCCGGTTGGTGGCGACGGTGTGCGCCGGGCTGCTCACGGCCCGGACACGGCGCCGGCCACGGGGTCGGCGGGCAGGTCCGGCGAGGCCCAGGCGCGATAGCAGGCGGAGGCTTCGAGCATCGCCGCGTGAGCCTGGCGGCAGCCGCGGCAGTGGCCGAGGTGCTCGATCAGCCAGTCCTCGTCGGCGCCGGCCACGTCCTCGCCGTCCTGGCGCCGCGCGATGGTGCGCAGCGCCCGCTCGCGCTCGTCGCACTCGGGCTGCGGCGCCCCGGCTCCGCGCAGCTGCGCCCGCAGGTCCAGTCGTGCCTGCGCCAGCAGCAGCGCCACCGCCTCCGGTGCCACGTCGACGGCGTCGGCGAGCTCGGCGTAGCTGAGACCGAGCAGCTCGCGCAGCGCCAGGGCCTCGCGCTCGGCCAGTGGCAGCTCTGCGCTGGCCGCTGCCAGCTCCCGGGCGATCGCCTCGGGCAGGGCGTCGGGATCGGTGGGCCGGTCCCCGGCGCCGGCGGCGTTCTCGTCGTGCGCGGCCGGGGCGTTGGGCGCGGGCTCTGAGGCCGGCTCGGACCCCTGGCGGATGGCCGCCACCGCGGCGCGGAGCATCGCCGAACGGTCGGCGTCGCCATCGGCCCGGGCGCGGTCTTCGGCCGCGCGCGCGTCCGGGCCATCGCCCAGCATCCGCGCGCAGAATCGAGACACGTCATCCATCGGTGGCCGAGCTTACGCAACCGCGGCGGTCGGGGTCGTTCCTACACAGGTCTGAGGTTGATCACAGACTGCTCCCAGCGGCCGGTTGGGTGTCGAGCGCCAGCCCGATGCCCTCGGCCCGGGCCTCCTGCGTGAAGCGATCGACCTCGGCGTCGACGCGCCCGGCGTCCCAGCCCAGCGTCGTGCCCATCGCGGCGGCGACGCGGCGGGGCGCGTCGGCGCTGGGGTCGGCGAGCTCGCGTCCGGCCAGCAGCCCCAGCCGCGTGCGGCGCAGCAGCACGTCGCCGACGCTGCGCGCCTGCTCATGGGCAGCCGCGAACGGCGCCTCGGCCAGGAGGTCGGGCAGCCCGGCCACGACCGGCGCCGCCAGCGCCGGGTCAGAGGCCGCCGTCTGCAGGACCCCGGTGGCAGCGTGGCCGTAGCGGCCGGCGAGCATCGCGTAGGCCTCCGCCCGCACCCCGTCGACTCGGGGCAGCGCCGCG
>Ga0335075_10009256_pt1 | contig 15042 bp, 10 predicted proteins | sample Lox_Sample_24_FD_206723 | JGI IMG/M metagenome (GOLD analysis project Ga0335075, IMG submission 206723) | Soil microbial communities from Loxahatchee National Wildlife Refuge, Florida, United States - Lox_Sample_2.4 | ecosystem: Environmental > Terrestrial > Soil > Wetlands | place: USA...
CTCAGCTCGCGCTCGGGCAGCTCGGTGCGCCCGTCGATGCCGTACATGACCTGCAGCGGGGCGACAGCGTCGCCGTCGTGCGGCATGGCGTGCTTGATCACGAACTGGATGAAAGCGTGAGCCTCCTCGCTGAAGCCCAGGCGCAGCAGTGCGTACACGCAGAACGCGGCGTCGCGGATCCACACATACCGGTAGTCCCAGTTCCGCTCGCCGCCGATCTGTTCGGGCAGGCTGGTCGTCGGCGCCGCCACTATGGCGCCGGTCTCCGCGTAGGTCAGCAGCTTCAGCGTCAGCGCCGAGCGGTTCACGATCTCGCGCCACCGGCCGCGGTAGCGCGACGCCGAGAGCCACCGCCGCCAGAATGCCACCGTGGCGGTGAACTGCTCCTCCGCCTCGGCGTGCAGGTCACCGAACGCCACAGCTTCGCCGCTGGCGGTGTCGAGCGTGAACACTGCGCACTCACCCTCGCCGAGCTGGAACTCCGCGGTGGCGTCGAGATGGTCGTGCTCAAGCGGCACCGTCGCGCGCAGCGTGCCGCTGAGGCTGGGAGAGGTGAACAACACGCCGCCGTCCACGCCGGTGACGGTGTGGGGTTCCATGCCGTAGCCGAACCGCGGAGCCACCCGCGCCCGGAACGGCATGGACCCGCGTACGGACAGCACCCGCCGGATCAGCCGCTGCCCGTCGCCCGGTGCCGACCCGACCGGCATGAAGTCCTGGATTTCACCCACCCCTTCTTCAGCGAAGAATCTGGTGATCAGCACGTTCGTATCGGGGAAGTAGATTTGCCTGCTCGTCGTGGGCACAGTGGCGGCCAGCTCAAAGGAACCACCCCGGCTGGCGTCCAGGATCGAGGCGAACACGCTGGGCGAATCAAAGGCTGGCGAGCAATACCAGTCGATCGTCCCGTTCGTGCCGACCAGGGCCACGCTGCGCATGTCGCCGATCAGACCGTGTTGCGCGATCGGCAGGCAGCCGGAACACCCGGCCAGGCTGTCGGGCACCGCCTGTGGTTCCATAAGTCCCCCCTCGTACGTTCCGGGCGCTGTGCCATCGGCGCATCGCTGGCCGCCCGGCTGACGCCCTAGCGGCCGGGGAGCCGGTGCGCGAGCTGGGCGCGTCCGGTTATGCCCAGCTTCCTGAACACCTTGCTCAGGTGGTAGTGCACCGTGCTGGCGCTGATGAACAGCCGCGCGGCGATCTCGTTGTTGGTCGCGCCGTCAGCGGCCAGGTTCGCCACCTTGGCCTCTTGCGCGGTGAGGTCCAGCGCGGTGCCCGCGGTGGGCGGTTGGCCGCGTTCCCCGGTGGCGCGCAGTTCAGTGGCCGCCTGGCCGGCGAAGCCATCGGCGCCCATGGCCTGGAACATGGCGTGCGCGGTGTGCAGCTGGCGTCGCGCGTCGCGGCGCCGGTTGGCGCGGCGCAGCCACTGGCCATACTGCAGGTGCGCGCGGGCCAGGTCGACGGCGGCGTGACAGCGCTCGAGCTGGCTGATCGCCTCGGTGTAGGCGCCCTCCGGCTCGGCGCCGTCGGCCAGCAGCGCCTGGCAGCGGGCGCGGACGCCGAGTGCCCACGGCGTGCCCGCGGTGCTGGCGCGGCTGGCGAGGGTGGCGAACGCGCTGGCCGCCGCGTCCTGGTGGCCGCTGCGGACGGCGGCCTCGATCAGCTCGGGCAGTGCCCACTCCGCCATCAGCACCATATCGTCCTTGACCATCTTCGAAGCGGTGGCGTAGGCGGCCCCGAAGTTACCGGCGCGCAGGTCGGCGATCGCGACGATGTACTCGCCGATACCTGGCGGACCGCCCTGATCGTGGGCGGTCGCCCGGCGGATGTGGGCCAGCCCGGCCGCGCGTGCCCGCGCGGAGTCGCCGCGGTAGGCCAGCAGCATGCCCTCGACATAGCTGCCGATGCCGAGCATTCCGGAGATCTGGCCCGCGGCCATGAGCTCGCGTATCTCGGCCCACCGGTCAGCCGCCTGATCGAGTCGGCCGGTCAGCACGTCGGCGATCGCGCGGAGCCCGAGGGCGAACGGAAGCTGGCTCAGCGCTCCGAGCCTGCGGGCCAGGCGGAGCCACCGGCCGGCGATGTCGAGCATGGCCTCGTCGTCCCACAGGCTCCCGGCCGCCGCTGCGCCCGGCCCGAAGCTCCCGAGTCCGGTGATGGGGTCGAGGTCGTCGGCGCGCAGGGCCCGCATCGCGGCACGGAAAGGTGCCGCCGCGGCGGCGTAGTCCTCGGTGAGCCTCGCCCAGTAGCCGGCCAGCAGCAGATCGGCGACGCTAGGAGCGGATTCGGTCGGCCGGGGGGGAGGCACCGCCATGCTCGCGATCTTCCTGGTCTCGCCCGGCCCGGCCCACATGGCTGCCCGCAGCGCGGCCAGCTGCGCGTTGGCCGCCGCCACCGGGTCGTCGGCCAGCGCTGCGGCCGAGCCCGCCAGGACTTCGGCGGCTTCGGCGTCGCGGCCCTGGGCAAACAGTGCCGCGCCGCTAATCCCCTGCGCCAGGCCACGCATGCCGCCGCTGGGTAGCCGGCGCAGGGCGTCACCGAGGACATCCTGGGCGGTGTCAGGGTGGCCGGTCACCAGCTGGGCCTCGGCCAGGGCGACTTCCCGCCGGGCGCGGGCGCCGTCGCCGGGCGTCAGCGCCACCGCGCGGCGCAGCAGTGCGGCAGCGGTGGCCCACGCGCCACGGTCGCGGGCCCGCTCGGCAGCGATCTGAACGTCGGCGGCCAGGCTCTCGTCGGGCCCGGCCGCGGCGGCGGCGCGATGCCACACCCCTCCGGCGGCCTCGCTGTCGGCGGCCTGGCCGAGCCGGTGATGCGCGCGCCGTCGGCCGGCGTCGGCAGCGCCGTGGTAGACGGCCGCCCGCACCAGCGGCTTGCGGAATCGCACCGAGCCGCCGGAAACCTCGATTAGGCCAGCCTGCTCCGCGGCTGTTTCCGCGGCATCAGCGTCGATGCCCGCCGTGGCCGCCGCGTGCCTGACCAGGCCCCGGTCACCGGACACGTCAGCCGCGGCCAGCAGCAGGAACTCGCGGGCGTCGGCCGGCAGGCTCAGTACCCGCCGCTGGTAGCGCTCTTGCAGCTGCTGGCCGACCGGGATCGGTTCTGGCCGGTAGGCCCGTTCTGCCAGCTCGCCCGCGCTGAACTGGGAACCGGTCTCCACCAGCGCCAGCGGGTTGCGCTCGGTGCCGGCCAGTACACGGTCCATGGTCTGCGAGTCGAGCGGCGCGCCCGCGACCGAGCGCAGCAGCTCGGCGGCCGCGTCGTCGGTCAGCCCGCCGACCTCGATCCCAGGAAACTGGCCGAACGCAGACGGCCCGCCACCCTCTCCGACGGTAAGGATCACGCCGACCCGGTCGGCGTGGAGGCGGCGGGCCACGAACCCGAGCACCAAAGCCGACTCCGCATCGATCCAGTTCGCGTCGTCGACCACGCACAGCACCGGGCGGTCAGCAGCCGCACGCGAGAGCAGCGTCAGGCACGCCAGCCCGACCAGAAAGCCGCCCGTGACCGGGCCAGCCTCCAGGCCGAAAGCCACCCGGATCGCCTCCCGCTGCGGTACCGGAAGATCATCGACCAGCGGGAGGAACGGGAGCAGCAGCTGATGCACCGCGCCGTACTCGAGTTGTATCTCCGACTCGACGCCGGCGATCACGGATACCTGGAATCCAGAAGCTGCCCCGACCGCGTAGCCGGCCAGGCTGGTCTTGCCAACTCCGTGACCGCCGCGGAGCACCAGCATCCCGCCGAAACCTCGCCGGACGACGTTCAGCAGGTCATCGATCGCGGCCCGCTCGGCGTCCCGGTCAAGCAGCGGCCGCTCAGCACGCAGCCACTTACCCGGTGTCACGGTCCCCGTCATCCGGTTACCCCCCGATGCCATGCTAAGACGCCCCTGCTGGGGATGCAGACCGGGGATTTCCACCCGCAGGCAGGTCACCCGCAGCCCGCGGATCAAGCCTGGTCAGTTGGCCGGCCGCCGGGGAGTGCCGCCCGTCGTGGACGCCCTCGTCGCAGGCGCTGACCCGTAAGACCTCTGCTGCGGCTCGAGCTCGTCGGCGTGGTTAGGGTCAAGAAGGTGGAAGTCACCGGGCCGAAGCCGGTCGAGAAGGACAGCCGAGGGATCCTCGATCCCGGGCTACTGCGTCAGCGGGTGAGCCTCACCCGCTACCCGGTCGGCCCGACCCTGGGGGGACTGGTCAATCGCTTCTGGGCGGTGGCCTGGGACCTGCCCGGCGGTGTCGTCCATACCCAGCAGGTGCTCACCCATCCCGGTAGCAACCTCAGTGTTGGGCACCCCGATGCCAGCGATGAGATCAACGGGCGGGGACAGATCGAGGCGCGCCTTAATGGCGTCGCCCGGAGCCTGAGTTCCCGGACTCTAAAGGGACGGGGGTGGGCAGTTGCCGCTATGACCACTCCGGGCGGCCTGGGCGCGTTCACCACCCACGCCGCGTCCACGTTCGCCGATCAAGTCGTCCCGCTCGGAGAGGCGCTGGACCTCGACGAGGCCAAACTGATCGAGCACATCACCGCCCAACCCGACCAGGAATCCCGGGTCCAGGTCCTGGTTGACGTCCTGGAGGAACTGGCCGTCCGGGCAGACCCGCAACGGGTCCACCTCGCCCGCCAGGTGGCCGAGGTGGCACGGCTGGCCGAAACCAACCGGTCGTTGCGCCGCCTGGTCGACCTCTGTGACAGCGCAGGGATCGGCCCTCGACAGTTGCAGCGGCTGTTCCTCGAGTATGCGGGCGTCCCGCCGGTATGGGTGTTGCGCAGATACCGGCTTATCGAAGCGGCCGAGGCTGTCAAAGACGGCCAGCAGGTGTCGTGGGCGACCGTGGCCGCCGACCTTGGATATGCCGACCAGGCTCATCTCAGCCGGGAGTTCCGAGCCGTCATCGGCAAGACGCCCACTGCCTATGCGGCAGCACAGTCATCCGACTGACCGGCGGGGGTCAGGACAGCAGCCAGTCGGGGTCTACAGGAACACTCTGGGCGCTGCTCTGAGCCAGGAACGGGTGCACCGGCACAGCCCGCCTCCGGGGCGTATGAGACTAAAACAGAACTAGACGGCCCATAGATGGATAAAGCGGGCACGGCCATCCTGACGTTTCCCCTGGTGAGACGCGCGGAGGATAGGAGATTCGAACTCCTGAGGGGTTGCCCCCAACACGCTTTCCAAGTCTGTTTACCCGCATCCGCCGGTAGTCCCGAACCCCTGCAAGCTCAGCAAAGGGGCTTTTGCGGCCGTCAGAGAACGGTCGCGTACGCGGCCGAATGAGACAGGAACTGAGACAAGAACCTGTGCCGCCGCTGCCCCTGGAGGCCGCGCCGGAAGCTGCTCGCGACACCTGCGCCTGGCGGCCGGAGAGCTGGCGGTCCGCCGGTGAGCGTCGAGGCGATTTCGTGGGCTCTTAATCTTGCGCCTGTGCCGCGTGATGGCGGCGGGAAGCCGAATCCGGCGTGCAAGGCGGTCCTGATCGGGCTGGCCAACCACGCGGGCCCCGACGGCAAGGACACCTTCCCCAGCGAGAAGACGCTAGTTCGGTACACCTGCCTGTCCAAACGGACCGTGCAGACCGCCCTGGACCGGCTGGAAGCCGAGGGGATCATCCGGCCCTGCGACCCGGCGGTGGTCGCCGCGAAGATCAAGCGGGCCGACCGGCGTCCGCAGGGCTGGGACCTGGCGATGGGCCTGATCCGCGACGACTTGGACGACGAGGAACTGGCGGTCCTCGAACGCCAGTTCCCTGGCCTGAGCGCTCGCATCGTGGCGATGCGCACCGCGAACGCCCAGGTGGCAGGCGGCGCGGATGACGGGGTGCAGCCGTTGCACCCCGCTGCTGAAACGCCTGTGGATAACGTGGCCGACGGGGTGCAGCCGTTGCACCCCGCACCAGCGACGGGGTGCAACCACCGCGCTAACGGGGTGCAACCACCGCGCTAACGGGGTGCAACGGCTGCGGGAACGGGGTGCAGCAGTTGCACCCGAACCGTCCTTTGAACCACCCAGGGAACCGTCCGCCGCCCGCGCGGGCACGCGTGACGGCCGGGGCCCTGTGGATAACCGGCCAGGGGCGGGCGGCGGTGCCGGTGAGTTCTTCACCCGGCTAGGTCCGGGCTGGCCGCTGACGAGTCAGCAGCGGCCGCGGCTTGCCCCCATGGCATCTGCCGCGCTGGAGGCCGGATGGGACCCGGCGGCCCTGGTGGCGTTCGCCGGCGCGAACACGGCCGGGATCCGCAGCCCATACGCCGTCCTGGCTGCCCGCCTGTCACCGGCAGAGCTACCCGTACCGCCTGGCCGGGCCCGGGGGCGACCGCCGTGGTGCGGCACCTGCGACGAAGTTACGCGAATGCTTGGATACGACGGCGACGCGCCGCATCCGTGCCCGCGCTGCAAGCCGACGGCCTCCAGGGGGCGATCCTCTCCCCAGGCCGCCATCAAGACGGTCCCGTGAATAGCGGCGTGACACGACGGCTTGCCAGCCCCCCGGCCGATCCCGGCAGGCGATGCCGGCTCTGGCGCCGAGCCGGCAGGCGGTCCGCGTCAGATGAGAGGCTTAGCACATGGCGACTGACTGGCATCTGCGCACCGAATACGACTACGCCTTTCATAGAATCCGGGTCTCTATCGTCGCCGCCGATGCGCCGCACTTCGACGAGCAAGGGAATATCGTCTGCGGCGAGGTCGCCTTCGAGGTCGGAAGTGTGCCTGGCCAGGCGCAGTTTGCGCCCGAAGGCAGCACCCGGAATGTCGACAGCATGGGAATCGAGGCCTTCGCGCTCTGCAGGATTCTCCGTGCCGTCGTCTCGGCGGCCGACAACTCAGTCGACACGACACAGTCGTAGTAGGTCAGATTCCGGGCGGCTGCCTGCATACGGGCGAGCTTCGACTATCGCCCTCGTAGGTCTCGCCGACTTGCCCTGGTGCGGCCGATGTGGCAGCACGCGCCTCGTGCAGTACGCCGAAGGCGACGGCCGCCCAGGTCGGTGCCCGCGGTGCCATCCCCTGGCGGCTGCCAGCACTCGGCTGGCGGGCCGGGCTCCGGAGACCGGCAACGGCGACCGCCTGCCGCAAACGGCCGTTCGGGTTCGTCGACTTCAGAGCGCGCTGCGCAAGGGGACCGGGGAGGGCCTGGCGCTCAGCTGCCGTTGCTGTCGCCGCCGGACGCGGCCTTCATGCCGCCTGCCGCGTTCCACCTCGACCAGCTCATCGCCGCAGGCGCGCTGCCCGAACCCCTGGCCCACGCCGAGTTGCACGACGCCGCCAGCGTGCACTTCGGCATCGGCATCCCGCCGTTCACCGCTGACTACGCCCGCAGCGTCATCGCCGCCGGGATCGCCGCGGGCAAACGCAAGCCCCGCCCGCTCGCCACGGCCAGGGCCGCCGCATGAAGCCCGCCAGCCGCGACGGCGCCGCCGCGCTGGACGACGTGCGGACGTTCATCGGCCGGTTCTGCGCCCTGCCCACCGAACATGCCTACACCGCCACCACGCTATGGGCCGCCCACGCCCACGTGCTGGACGCGTTCGACTCCACACCCCGCCTGGCGTTCCTGTCACCCGAACCCGGCTCCGGCAAAACCCGGGCACTCGAAGTGCTCACCCTGCTGGTGCCATGGCCGATGCACGCGGTCAACGCCACCCCCGCCGCCCTGTTCCGCTCCGTCGCCGACCCCAGCTCGCGGCGCACCATCCTTTTCGACGAGATCGACACGATATTCGGTCCCAAAGCCAAAGAGCACGAAGAACTGCGCGGCCTTCTCAACGCCGGGCACCGCCGCTCCGGCGTCGCATACCGGTGCGTCGGCGAAGGCACCCGTCAGGTCGTCGCCGAGTTCCCCGCCTACGCTGCGGTCGCGCTGGCCGGGCTCGGCAAACTGCCCGACACCATCCTGACCCGCTCCATCGTCATCCGGATGCGCCGCCGCGCCCCCGATGAGCACATCGAGCCCTACCGGGCACGTGTCCACGAACCCGAAGGCTGGAAACTGCGCGGCATGCTCGCCGACTGGACCGCCACCATCGCCGAGCGGCTGACCGGCGACTGGCCCGAGATGCCGCCTGGCGTCATTGACCGGCCCGCCGACGTGTGGGAATCCCTGCTGGCCATCGCCGATGCCGCGGGCGGCCCCTGGCCGCAGCGCTCCCGGGAAGCCTGCGCTTACCTGGTAAGCGACAATGCCGAGCGCGGCATCAGCCTCGGCATCCGCCTGCTGGCCGACCTGCGCGACATCTTCGGCGGCGCCCGGGCTATGACCACCGAAGACATCCTGACCAGCCTGCACGCCCTGGACGCCGCCCCGTGGGCCGACCTCAAAGGCCAGCCGCTAGACGCCCGTGGCCTGGCCCGCCTGCTGGACCCCTACGACATCTACCCCGGCAAAGTCAAAGTCGCCGGACGCTCGCTACAGGGCTACCGGGCCGAACACCTGGCCGACGCCTGGACCCGCTACCTCCCGCCACCCGCCGTAGAAGCGGAACCTGCGGAACCTCCCGAACCCGAACCCCCGCCGTAGGTTCCGGAGGTTCCGGAACCCCGGCCACCCGTCGGAACCCACCGCGCCCGTCCTGACCTGCACAGGTTCCGGAGGTTCCGCAGGTTCCGGACTTACAGCAGAAGGACGACCCCAAAGCCCAGCCCGCCGCCCCCGGTGCGCAGCCGCCAAGCAGTTTCACCGGGAGAGCAACCCTCAAAGGAGAAACCCGAATGGCAACGCCGACTATTGCCCCGGCTGTGCTCCTCACCGTTGAGGAAGCCGCGCAACGCCTAAGCATCGGCCGGACAACGATGTACAGCCTCGTCTCAACCGGCGCCATTGAATCCGTCACTATCGGCCGCCTTCGCCGGGTCCCGTCCGAGTGCCTCGAAAAGTACGTGTCGGGTCTGCGACTGAAGGGTCAGCCCGAGTCCGCTGCCGCGTGACTAAGGAGATAACCACAATGGGGCGAAACGCGAACGGCCGGTCCAGCATTTACGAAAACCCTGAAGGCTGGCACGGCCGCGTGACCGTAGGTGTTAAAGACGACGGCAGGCCAGACCGTAGGCACGTACGCGGGAAGACAAAAGCGGAGGTGACCGCGAAAGTCCGCAAGCTCGAAAAGCAGCGCGACGAGCGCCGTGTGCCGAAGGCTGGCCAGCGCTGGCGCGTTGCGGCATGGCTCACGTTCTGGGTGGATAACATTGCGGCGCCACCGAATGTCGCGGAGAACACGCATTCCGGCTACAGCGTGGACGTGCGTGTTCACCTCATCCCCGGGATCGGAGCACACTGGCTCGACAAACTGGAACCCGAACATCTGGAAAAGCTGTACGCCAAGATGCAGCGCAACGGGTCGTCTGCGGGAACCGCACACCACGTTCACCGCACGATTCGCAACGCGCTCAACGAAGCCGTGCGGCGTGGGCACCTTGCGCAGAACCCGGTACTGCTGGCAAAGGCGCCCAAGCTAACGGATGAGGAAACGGAACCGTACAACGTCAGCGAAGTGCAGCGACTTCTCAAGGTCGTGGCCGAACGACGCAACGGCGCACGCTGGGTCGTGGCCTTGGCGCTCGGGCTACGACAAGGCGAAGCGCTCGGGCTCAAATGGGAACACGTAGACCTTGACAACGGACTCATGCGAATCCGTCGCAACCGGCTGCGTCCCAAGTACGAGCACGGGTGCGGTGACACATGTGGCCGGAAAGCCGGATACTGCCCCGAGCGTAAGCAGACCCGCGCCGACACCGGCCCGACTAAATCACGCGCTGGACGACGCGTTATCGGCCTACCCGCCCCGCTAATCGTGCTGCTGCGAGCCCACAAGGCAAAGCAGGAAGCCGAAGGCATGGCCGCCCGCCAGCTCTGGCATGACGAAGGATGGGTGTTCGCCAACCCGGACGGCCGCCCGCTCAACCCAAACACCGACTACCACGAGTGGAAAGCGTTGCTCCGCGAGGCCGGTGTACGTGACGGACGACTGCACGACGCGCGGCACACGGCCGCCACCGTGCTAGCAATCCTCGCTGTGCCGACGCCTACGGCCATGGCCATCATGGGATGGTCCAGCGCGGCAATGGCCACCAGGTATCAGCACGTGCTCGATTCCATCCTCAAGGGGGTGGCCGGGCAGGTCGGCGGACTGCTCTGGGACACCTCCCAGAGCGACCCGGCTGCCCCTGACGATGATGGCAGTGAGGGCAGCGGGCACGCTCTCCCCCCAGAAGTAAATTGAAAGGTGACGTGTCCGCGTCCCCTATTTGGTGCCGGGAAGCTGGTTAAAGGGGATTGGCGGGGCAACTGGACTATACCGATTGGGATCAGCGGGTGGCTTGCGCATCGCCGTATCGGCTTCCCAAACGTCACGCATGAAGGCTGGCGCCCAGTCCTTAGCGCAATTAAGGTGCCAGTAACTGAATCCGCCGAGACTCATCCAGGTTATCGCTAGATCGTCTAGGATTAGTGGTTGGGCACAATAGAAGCAATCGGTGGCCGTTGTCGGCCACCAGTCTTGGTCACGGACGGGATGGGCGACAACTCGATAAATGGCCACTGATCCTCCATGTTCAGCACCGACACTCATGCGCGCTAACGCTTGTCGTTAGCGAAGCTGGCGACTAAGCGCAGCAGTCTACAGGGTGCCTTGGGGGAGATGGCATGTCAGGCCCAGCAACGAGCCTGCCCAGCCTAGGCGAGCTTGGCGTAATCGTGCTTGAGTATCGGAAGCCCTCAGGACTCTATTCCGAACTCGGGCCGGGCTCATACACCGGCTCGAGTTCGATCAAGCCACCGGAAATCATCAACCCTCTAGTGGGTTGGCGAATCCATGTGCGACTAGATGGTCGATTGCGCGAGTGACTTGCGCTGGCTTGAACAGCTTGGCCTTGCGCTGCGTCCAGGATGCTACGTAGTCGCAGACCTCTTCGCGCGACCGGAGCACTGGGTGGATGTTGTTGAGTGCCCAATGAACTGTCGCAAGGAGTTCAAGGCCATAGGGCGTTTCCCAGTCATCGATTAGATCTGCGACGGCCCGCAGTCGCGCAGCAGTGTCCTGATCGTCGCTTAGAAACTTAGCCGCAGCGTCGTATGCGCCATCGAGAACGCGGATCTGCGGCTCACGGCTACGGTCGCCATAGCCCCGTATGTAGTGCCCTTCCATATTAATCAGCGCATGGGTTAGATTCTCGGCGTACGGTCCATACTTGGCTTTCGCGAAGTTGAGACGCATATCTTGGCCGCTTGCCTGGAGCAAGTACGCTAGTTTCTGAACCTCAAGAGCCGACAGCCTGAACCAGTCTGAGTCCCGGTATTGCTTCATCAGCATGAGCAGAGCGGCTCGCCCCGGGGTCATCGGTGGCTTAGCAGACCGTACGGGTATTTCATCGGCTGATGGTGCTCCTTCGGGCGGGTACAGCAGCACCTCGACGTCTTGCGTGTCGAGTGCCTTGACTATCAGCTCGCGTACCTCGCTCCACCTAAGCCCACCGTTCCCACAGCCTAGGGGGGGAAGGGCGATCGAGGTTATGTGGTACTTGTGTATGCACCGGACCAAGTCCTGCAAGCCGATGCGAATATCCTCGAGCCTGCTTCTGCCGCGCCAGTGTCGTTTGGTCGGGAAGTTGACTATGAGTCTGGGACTCAAGTGGCCTGTTGCCCAGACAAACATCTGGCCGGGAACCACCTCGCCGTGCTTGGCAGCTTTCGCGTATGCCCGGAAGTTGTCGGGATAAGCCTGGCGGAATTGCAGGGCGATGCCCTTGCCTGCGATGCCGACCGTGTTGACTGTATTGACTATTGCGTCAGCTTGTGCTGTCAGTAGGTTGCCGTGTTCCTCGTGAATCAGTTTGCTCACCTCCTCTTCCCCTTATTAGGATAATACCAGCCCGGCCTGATAACGCAAGGAGGTTTATGAGATCCCTGGTCCATGGCGTGTTCGACCAACTCTTGCGTTGCGTTGGTGAGGACGCCAATGCCCCTGATGCAGTCCCAAGGGAAGCTTTCGTGGACCAAGAACTCAGCTTGACGGCGTCGCTTCCGGTCGGGGTCGTCGTTAGTGTTATACCAGAGCCGCCCGCTCATTATGGAAAAATCGACTTCGCCAATATCTGCGAGATCGTTGTAGAAAGCCTTCGGCTCAGTTATGGGATGACCGTCGGTGAATACAAAACGCAATCCTCGCTCCGATATGTATTCGGCGTTGCTGACGAGGTAAATAATCTCATCCTGATATTCCTGCTGTCCAGTTACGTTGCCGTCAATATAGGTGAGAAGCATTGGCGAACAGGGCGCAAAATAGAAAGGCACGTAGTCACCCAAGGTTCCGCCGGGTGCGACTTCAACCCGCGTGCGCATGCGTCGCTCCTTGAGGTATGAGTAAGCAATTTCGTGACAGGTCACATCGGAGTTCTTTAGGATTCGGTCGCAAGACATCGCTCCGGATGCGATGATCTTCGGCAGGTTATCCACGTGAGTGAAGTGGTAAATATACGTTTTTTCCGTTTTAAGTCCCCTCCTTCATGAATGCTAAACTTTCGGATGATCACGCTATGGCCCGAGCCTCGGTCGCTTGGCCCCGGGCGGGGCTTGCCAAGTGCTCCGGGTCTTCGCGGCGCGCCGAGGGCGTGGCCCGACTGCCTCGGGCCCGGGCGTGGCGCCTCTTGCGCCAGCGATCCCAGGGCTAATGAGACCAGAACTGAGACCGGCGGCCCAATATGCACTGAGTCTAGGGGAGGAGTCGATCTCTGTCGTGCCTGGTCACAGATGGCGGAGGATAGGAGATTCGAACTCCTGAGGGGTTGCCCCCAACACGCTTTCCAAGCGTGCGCCCTAGGCCACTAGGCGAATCCTCCGCCGGCAAGCCTACCGACTCGCGGGACCTTGCTCAGCGGGACCGTGAGCTGCCCAGCCCGGGAGCCGTTCTGGCCGGGACGTTCAGCCGGGCGGGGACGGCCGAGGGAGATCCCCGGGTGGGCCAGTCGGCCGGCTGGCTAGACTGGCGGGAGACCCCTCGCACGGCATTATCCCCGCCAACTCCCCCAGGGCTGGAAGGCAGCAAGGGTACGCGGGCTCTGATGGGTGTGCGAGGGGTCCCTTCCCGTCCTGGCGAGGGTGAGGCTATGGCAGGCGACGTCCCACGTACCGCGGCCGCGGATCTGGCCCGGAGCGGCGCTCCCGCCACTCCCACGGCGCTGTACCGGAGGTACCGCCCGGCTACCTTTGCCGAGCTCAAGGGGCAAGACCACGTCACCGAGCCGCTGCGCCAGGCGCTGCGCAGCGGGCGGGTGCATCACGCTTATCTGTTCAGCGGGCCGCGCGGCTGCGGCAAGACGTCAAGCGCCAGGATCCTGGCGCGCTCGCTCAACTGCGAGCAAGGGCCGACCCCCGACCCGTGCGGGAAATGTGCGTCTTGTGTGGCTCTGGCCCCTTCCGGGCCCGGCAGCATTGACGTGATCGAGATCGACGCGGCCTCGCACGGCGGCGTGGACGATGCGAGGGACCTGCGCGAGCGCGCGTTCTACGCGCCGGTCTCGGGCCGCTTCAAGATCTATATCGTCGACGAAGCCCACATGGTCACCCGTGAGGGCTTCAACGCGCTGCTCAAGCTGGTCGAGGAGCCGCCGCCCCACCTGAAGTTCGTCTTCGCCACGACCGAGCCCGAGAAGGTCATCGCGACGATCAGGTCGCGCACCCATCACTACCCGTTCCGGCTGATGCCGCCGGCCGTCCTGCGCGGGCTGCTGGAGGCGATTCTGGCCAGCGAGGGTGTCAAGTACGAGCCGGCCGTGCTGCCGGTGGTGGTACGGGCGGGCGCGGGCTCGGCGCGCGACGCGCTCTCCATCCTCGACCAGCTGCTGGCCGGCTCTGACGACTCCGGGATGACCTACGAGCGAGCCGTGGCGCTGCTTGGTTACACCGACGAGAGCCTGCTTGATCAGGTCGCCGAGGCGTTCGCGTCGGGCGATGGGGCGGCGGTGTTCCGTGCCGTGGACCGGGTCATGGAGGGTGGCCATGATCCCCGGAGATTTGCCGCTGACCTGCTCGACCGGTTCCGTGACCTGATCGTGCTGGCCGCCGTGCCCGACGCCGGGCAGACCGGGCTGCTCGACGTTCCCGCCGACCGGCTGGACCGGATGCGCGAGCAGGCGGCCAGTTTCGGCCAGGCGCAGCTGGCCAGGGCCGCGGAGACCATCAACGCCGGGCTCAGCCAGATGCGCGGGGCGACCTCGCCGCGGCTCCAGCTCGAGCTCATCTGCGCCCAGGTCCTGTTGCCCCCGCCGGCCGCTGGCGATAAGGATCTGCTGGCCAGGGTGGAGCAGCTGGAGCGGCGGCTGGCCGCTGGCGCGGGCGAGGCGGCCCCGGCCGGCCGCGGGCCCGGCCAGAGCGATTCGATGGCTCGGCGGGCAGCACCAGCCCGCGCCGCTGCGAGTTCTCCGTCTGCGGCTGCTAACCCACCGCGCCCGGCCCAGCCTGGCCCGGCCGGCCGGCCCGAGCCCGCGGCCGCGAGCGCCCGAGCGGGGGATGCCGCCCCCGGCCGTCCGGCGGGGGGTACGGCCACGACCGACGCCGACCTGGTCCGCGAGCGCTGGCCGGAGATCCTCGAGGCGGTCAAGCACCGGAGCAGGGTGGCCTGGACCCAGCTCAGCAACGCGACCGTGGACACCCTGCAGGAGAGCACCCTTACGCTGAGGTTCGCCCAAGTTGGGATGGCGACGGGGTTCTCCGCCAGGCGGTCCGACGAGGATCTGAGCCAGATCCTCGAGAAGATGCTCGGTATCACCCCCAAGATCCGGGCCGTCGCTGGCGACGTGCCGGGAGGCAGCGCCGGAGCCGCGCACGAGGGAAGGCGTGGTGGTGGCGGCCAGGCCACTGCTCCGCCAGGCTCCCGGGAGCCGGAACCCTCTGGCCCGGCCCCGGCCGGTGAGGGAGCGGCCGGTCGAGGTGTCCGGGCCGAAGATTCTGTCTTGAACGCTACGGTCCGGGCCACCGCGGCCGGAAAAGCGTCCGTGGAGAGCGGGACGAACGCCCGGACCGCGCAACCGAATGCCGGCCAGGCGGGCCCGCC
>Ga0335075_10009258_pt1 | contig 15041 bp, 15 predicted proteins | sample Lox_Sample_24_FD_206723 | JGI IMG/M metagenome (GOLD analysis project Ga0335075, IMG submission 206723) | Soil microbial communities from Loxahatchee National Wildlife Refuge, Florida, United States - Lox_Sample_2.4 | ecosystem: Environmental > Terrestrial > Soil > Wetlands | place: USA...
GCGTCCGCAGAGTCCTGGTGATCGACAGCTCGCGGATCAGCCGCTCCTCCGCCTTCCCCCAATATTCGACGCGGTCGGTCAGCCGGTCGTCGTTGACGACGATGAGCAGGTCATAGTCCGACTGGTAGCCCTTGGCGGTGTGCGGCTCGTCGACCCAGCCGCCGCGCGCATAGGAGCCGTAGAGGACGATTTTGAGGATGCGGCCCTTCTTCTTCCAGTCCGCATTGGCGATCGCGGTCGCCTCGCCGAACTCCTCGAACAGGATCTGCACCACGCGCTCAAGCTCGCGCTGCTTGGCCGGCGGCAGATGATCGAGATCGGTGCGCATCGAATACTACCTACCCACGATAAAGGCATAAGCACAGCCTCGCCTGGCCACGACCGGCGAGGCGAAATTTTAGCCCCGCACAGCACTTACCAGAACCGCCACCAGGGCCGCTCCGCCCGCCGTGTCATCTCGTACAAAGCATCCGCGACATGCCGCTCCACGTCACTAACCGTCATCCCAAATCGCACGGCGATCTCGGCGTAACACAGCCCCTCCACCCGATGCAGCCGGAACACCTCCCGCGTAACCGGCGGCAACCTATCGAACGCCCGCCGCAACACGCGCACCTCCCGATCACCGGCACCCATGCCATCCTCCACTCCAATACAGCGCACCCGCGCCGGACGGCGGGGTGGGCGGCAGGAGCGGCCACAAGGGCCCGCCAAAGCGGCGGGACGCACGCGCAGCGAAGGGGAGGACCCGGGCACGGCCCGGGTTGCGACCCGCCGCGGCGGGCCCAAGGGCAAGCGACGCCCACCACGACGATCAAGCGACGCGACACGATCGAGCTAGGCTCGATCGCCCGTCAGTGGCCGTCACCCCGATGGGCCGAGACGCCGCAGAGCGACTCGGTGGCGCGCAGCGCCATAGGGCGCGGCCGCGCCGCAAGGCGCGGGACGGCAGACCCCAAGCTTCATGCCTCTCCGACGAACCTCAGGTTCCGCCACCGCACCTCGATCCGCCACCAATTGCGCCAAGCATCGTCCCGGACATCAGCATGTCGCATCGCCCCAGAAGGACAGAGACGATGCAAGACAGTCCCACCGCCATGGACAAAACAGACCGCTTCCTGAGGCTCCCCGCCGTGCTCGAACGCACCGGGCTCAGCCGCTCCACGCTCTACCGCAGGATCAGCCAGGGAACGTTCCCGAAGCAGGTCCAGATCAGCCTGCGTTGCGCCGGCTGGCGGGAATCGGCGATCACCGAATGGATGCGCAACCCGATCTTCTACAGCACTGACGACCCGGCTGAGTAAGCTGGCCGCACGCGGGCTGAAATTCGGCCTCGCGCCCATCTCGGCCGCTCCGGTGCCTCTCAACTGATGCCAAAAGCCGCCGTTTGTTTAGGGAGCGTCGACCAACACGCGCTATTGATGTCGACACGTCCATCGCGACACAGCCCGGATCGGAGGAGCCAAATATAGTTTTCGCGAGTGCTCCGAAGTCCACGTCAGCATAGACTTTAATAGGCGCGGAACATAGATTGAACAGTAGGAGAGCGCTGCATGTCTATGACAGATTCATACCGTCGCGACTTGGCTCGACTGATCGACAAGGAAGCCAGCCTCCGGAGCGAGATGCAGCGACACGAAAGCGATGCAGCGAAGGCCGGAGAAAGCGCGCGGAGGCAGGAGGCTTCGGCTATCCGCGCTTCCTCTGTCTCGAGTCGCAACAGCTATATGAACGCCGCTGAGCGGGACCGGAAAAAGGCACTCGAAGCGAGCAAAAAGGCTGCCGACGTATCCAAGAAACTTGGGGATAACGCACGGGACCAAGCCAATAAGAGGCGGAGCCTTGAGGCGTCGGAAAAATCCGACCGGCAGGCAGCGGATCGTGAAACGGCGCGGCGCCAGCAGAAGGAGAAGGCCGACCGTCAAATTGCGGATCGCGACGCGGAGCGACGGCGACAGAAAGAGAAAGAACATGCTCGGGAATTGGCTCGTCTATCCAGGCCCACCGTGCACTATGTTCACGTTCCTCAACCCGAACCGGAAAAGCTTCGCGTCCTATATTTGACTGCTAACCCCGGCATGGATCTCCGCACTGATATGGAGGTTCGTCAGGTCCAGCAGGCATTGCGCGGCGCAAAGTTTCGTGACCTCGTTTCCGTGGAACAGCGGCCCGCCGCTACATTTCAAGACTTGCTCGACGGGCTGAACGATATCCGCCCACACATCGTTCATTTCTCGGGCCATGCTGGCGACCAAGCCGTGCTATTTGATGGCGGCGCGATCGACGCGCAGAGCGAGCGCTTGGTTGGCTTCGACCTCTTGGTAAAAGCTCTCGATGCAACCGATGAGCCCCCCCGCCTACTTGTCCTGAATGCGTGCGACACGCTGGAAGGTGCTTCTGCCATTCTGCCGGCGGTGCCGGTTGTTATCGCCATGTCGGATGCTGTTCTGGATATCGCAGCCATCCTATTCGCACAGCAGTTCTACGCGGCCGTCGCCAGCGGCCAGTCGGTCGGAAGCGCTATGAAACAGGCGCGAGTGCAGATCGAAGCGGCGCTTGTCGATGACGAGGCGAGCGAACTTCCTCAGCACATCTCGCGGGACGATACCGACATTGACCAGCTGATCCTCGTCCGCGATCCTCGCGCGTGAAGCATTTAGATTTCTTATGAAGGTTGGGGGCTCCTGAAAGCTGCAGTAGGCAATCGGCCAAGATCGTCGTCCCGTGCGCCGTTGAGTGGAATACCGGAAGCTGCCACCCCCTCCGCGTTCATTAGAAAACTGATTGTTCCGAAGGCGCGATCGCGCGACGGTTGCTCGCATGGACATCCCTCAATTCACCGACCTTCGGAAAATTGCAGTCGCGCTTGAAGGAAATGCCGACTTCAATGAATTGCGGCACACCATTGAGAGCGTTTGGCGTGCGCAGTCTTGCAACGCCGATATTCGACAGGCAGCCGATGCCTGTGAGGCACTTCAAGTGTTGCGGCGGAGTCCGCGACAGCAACCCTCGCTCACTCGCGCTACCACCGAAAACGCGCTGCTCGTGACAGGCGTACTATTGTATGCCCGCGCGACCGGGACGAGCGGCGGGAAGGGCGAGCGCGGCTCGATACAGCTCGACCACAAAAACCTATCGCAGGAACAGCGCACCGATCACGCCATCCTTCTCGAAATCCGTAATCGAGCTCTCGCGCATGTTTATCGGGAGAGTCCTATTGCCGACAATCTTTGGCACGAGGACCTAGTGTTCGCGGTAGATCTGGAGGAACTCGGTTGGAGCCAGCAGCTGGCTCAAATCGCATTTCCTTCCATGTGCCGACGTTCGCCCGACTACTGCGCCAGATTCCGGTTGCCGACGCGCTCCTAATGCGCGCGTTCCACAAGCGCATGGATACAATGACGCGGCTCATGAATGACGCGTCGGCGCCCCTCGATCTCTTTTTGCGTTTCCGATTCGATCCAGTGAGGATGTTCGGTGGCTTGGAGGCCGTGCAAAGAATTCTCGACGGGATACCGATCGGGCACGCCACGGTAATGACCAATCGGCCCTGAGGAGAGAGCTGCCATGCCCGTCTCCCAGCTCTGCGACGCAAAGCCAGGCCCTCGTTAATCGACCACCCACCGACATCGCGGCATTCCGAATATATGCAGTTCGTGCTAGATGAAGCGAAGTAGGTAAGAGTTAATGAATAACTTTTCCGGAATGGAGGGGATATGCCGTATTATCACGTGAACCGAAATGCTCAGTCAAATGGCGATCACGAGGTGCATGAAACTGGGTGCGGTCATCAGCCCAATCCAGAAAACAGATTGGCTCTCGGATTTCATGCGACGTGCCGGGGGGCGGTCCAGGAGGCAAAGCGAACCTACGCGCAGTCGAATGGCTGTTACTACTGTTGCAACGCCTGCCACACTAGCTGACGTCTAAGAGCAAAACCCATTTTTAGACGCACGAGCGGAATGAGCGATATCCGCTTTTGAGATCTCCCTGTTCCAAAGCAGACGGTCCGCTATCGGCCACTTGCAGCCGATACCCTTGCGGTCTTCAGTCGGCGCAGCAAAGCAAATGCGGCCCCGGTCCCCTTATATCGGGCGACAAATTCCGTTGCCTTGTCAAAAGTTTCCTACCATCCTTTGCCCCAAGGGGGCGGGCGTGAGCCAATTCGAATTCTTCATGACGTTCTACAGCCTGCTCCTCGGCCTAGCAGTCGCGGAGCTTCTGCTCGGCTTCGCGAACCTGCTGCGTAACCGAGCACGGCCCAAGCTGGGGCTGCTCACCCCGCTGCTCGGCATGTTTGTGTTCCTGCAATTGATGGCGACGTTCATCGATGCCTGGAGCAGGCTCCAGGGCGTCTCGATATCGATGGAGGAGCTCGCTCTGCCCACCGGCATCGGCGTCCTGCTCTTCTTCGTCAGCGTCATCGTTGTTCCGCGCGACCCCACCGAGTGGACCGACCTCGACGAATATTTCCGAGCCAACCGCCGATGGGCCATCGGCTTGGTGATCGCCGCCAATCTGCTAGTGCTCGGCTATGAAGTGCCTCATTTGCCGAGCGTGCATGTCCCAGTCTATGTCGCGATCAACGCCCTTGGCTTCTTGCTCATGGGCGGGGCGATGCTGTTGCGCCAACGCCTCGCGATCGCCGCCTGCCTCGGCGGGCTGATCCTGTTCTTCCTCTATATCTACAGCGATTTCTCGCTGGCGCTCTTCGTCCCTGCGACATGAGCAATTTCGAATTCTTCATGACCTTCTACGGGCTGCTGCTCGGCCTCGGCACCGCCGAGCTGTTCGGTGGCTTCGCGAGCATCTTGCGCGAGCGCAACCCGCCGCGGCTTGGAATCATACTGCCGCTGGTCGGGCTGATCGCGCTGATCGAAATCATGGCCACGTTCATCGATGCCTGGACGTCGCTACGCGGCATCGGCATCAACATGCCGCAATTCGCGGTGCCCATGCTGGTTGGCCTGGTCTATTTCGTGCTCGGCGTCGTTATGATCCCTCGCCATCTCGATGACTGGCCCGATCTCGACAGCTATTTCGACCGCCGCCGCCCGTGGATCGTCGGCCTGCTCCTGGCCGCCAATCTGTTGCTGATGGTCACCGAGATCACCGCGATGATCCAGGGCCATCGCCCGTCCGATATGACCGCGCTGACCTACTACGCCCTGCGCAACTTGTGGTTGCTCGCCAGCTATGCCGTACTCCTATTCTCGCGGCGACGCTGGCTCGATTATGCCGCCGCCGGCTCGGCCCTGACCTTCTATTTCGTCAGCTATATCATAGGTGCGTTCGTCGGCTAATCCGCCATTGCATCACCCCACCGGTACTCACATTCTCCATTTAGAAGCCACACCTGAGCATCTTGTTAGGTACTCGGCTGCGTTGCAGACCCACATGGCGCGGCGAGGAGAAGATGGGCCGTCAGCAAACCGTCCCCTTACCACCGCGATGACGATTGTGGGGATTCGGACGAAATCTGATTGGCGGGATTCGTGATGTGGGCGGCGGACAGCGGCCGGTCTGCTTTCGGCCAACTTCGGCCGTTCGATCGTGCCGGCGATCGCTTCGAAGCTTTCCAAAGCGATTGATAATTGATCAGCCTCGTCCGGCCAGCCGGCTCGGTACCTCAAAAAGTTGTCCCAGCGGGGCTTATGCGAGGCTTCCGCTCCTCGCGATCTCTCTCAGCCCAGACACCAGCCTGTCGAGATGATCGATGCGGGTGAAAAGGTTCGGCGCAACGTAGACGCCTTCAAAGGGGCCGGCCCTGACCGGACCGTAGCACCATACCCGATGGCGATCGGCGAGCAGGCGATTGAGTTCGCGGGCGGGCACGCCCTCGACAGACACGATGACGCTGGCGCAGCTATGTTCGGGCGAAGGCAGGACGGAGAAGCGGAGGCGCGGTTCGTCCCGGACACGCTCCATCCAGTAGCTCTTGAGATAGTGAAGCCGCGCCTGCTTCCGGGCCGGGCCGACCGGGTCGTAGAAATCGATCGCCGATGCCACGGTCGCGAAATCGGCCATCGGCCGGGTGCCGACGCTCTCGAATTTCAGCATGCTCTCCCGCTGATCCTCTTCCAGCCCGTAAAGGGGCCAGGTCGAGGCGATCAGCGGACGCCGGACGTAGAACAGACCGGTGCCGAGCGGCGCCGAGAGATATTTGTGCAGCGAGGCGGCATAATAATCGCAGCCCATCTCCTTCACGTCGGTCAGAATGTGGCCGAAGCCCAGCGCGCCGTCGATGCAGGTGGGGATGCCGCGCTGGCGGGCCTCGGCGCAGATCTCGCGCACCGGCATGATCTGGCCGCCGACATGGTGGACCTGGCAGAAGACCACGGCCTTCGTCCGGGGCGTGAAGCCGGCTCGGAAGGCGGCGACGATCTGCTCGCTGGAGCGGGCCGGGACGGTCCAGGAGACGCGGACGACGCGGGCCCGGTCGCGGCGCTCGCGGGTGCGCATCGCCGCCTCGGTGACATGATATTCCTCATTGCTGCACAGGATCTCGTCGCCGGGCTGGAGGTCGAGACTGGCGATGAAGATGTTCAGTCCCTCGGTGGTGTTTCGGGTCAGTGCCACTTCGGCCGAATCGGCATTGATGTGCGCGGTAAGGCGGCGGCGGACGCTGCTGACCGTGGCAGGAAGATCCGAGCGCATGGTGTTGATGTTGGGCGAAGCGTTCACATAATCGTGCCAGCGATGCCGGGTTTCGTGGACGCCGCGAGGACAGGGGTTCGAGCCGCCGGCATTGAGCAGGATGTAGCGCGGGTCGACATTATAGGCCTGCTGGATCGGCAGCCAGAAATCCTCGTCCCGCGCCACGTCCGCGGGGGTTCGGCCCTGAACCGCGGCCGACGCTTCGCCGATCATCGCGAGCAAAGCCGAGCTTGTGGCGAGCACTGCGCCGGTGTTCATGAGAAAATCGCGCCGATCCATAACGTCCTCCCGTGCGTGAAAATGACCTAGGATTGCGGGATCCGGGCCCGGACCCATGGTTCCTGAGGCGGCGCCCGCGGCTCCTCGCGCGCGCAGCGGCGGCACTGGCCGACGCACTCGACCACGAGGCCGCTGACGCTGAAGCCGTGAGTCGCGGCGAGCGCGTGGATGTCCCGCATCGCCGGAGGCATGGGGCGCAGCGTCGCGTCACCGCAGCGGTCGCAAAGCAGCGCGCTCCATTCGGTGCGCCCCGGGTCTGGCGTGATCAAATATCGCTTGAGCAGGTGGACCGGCGCGATCAGGCTGACCTCTTCCAGGGACCGCAATCCTCGATAGACGCTGTTGGCATGCGCCTTACTTTCCTTCAGCAGGCGACGCGTGACCCCATAGGCGCCCCAGACCACTGGTTCCCGCCAGAAGAGTTCGAGCAGGCGGCGGCGAAGCGGGGTCCAGAGCAGGCCGCGCTTCTCCCCGGCCGCCAGATAGGCCTCGAGCGGTGGCAGTGCGCCCGACGCGACCGCGGCGTCCCGGTCAGCCATCGCCGAGAGCCAGTTTATCGAAGTCAGACCGTGCAGACCGGCGCAGCCGCCAATTGAAGAGATGACCGGCGGCAAGCAGCATGCTGCCGGCGACGGTGAGCGCCGTCTCGACAGCCAGCCTAAAGCCCAGCAGCGCACCGGCGCCCAGCAGCGCCAGTCCCAAGGCGCCGATCAGGACCGGCAGAATTGCGCCATGGCGGCGATAGCCGCCGAGCATCGCCAAGGCGCTCGCCGGAACCGCCACCAGGAAAGCGGCCGCGTGGAACCAGTCCGGCAATCCGATAATGGCCGCCGCCGCGGGCAGCGCGGCGAAAACCAGCGGGAGCAGGAGGCAATGCGCGAGGCACAGGAACGACGCGCCCACCGCAACGCCGTCCAACCAGGCGCCGTCTTCGCCCTTCGATATAATATTATAACGTCTCCAGATTTCCATCTCAGCATACTCCTCTTCTGACGAGCCGCGTCCGGCCCGCAGACGCGGGCCAGGCGAAATTCGGCGTCGCTAGAAGCTGAAGCGGGCGCTGAGCCGGATGTCCCGGCCTGCGAGCGGCACGAAGTCTTTCGTGAAGGAGGCGTGCCGACGCGCGTCAACGTCAAAGATGTTGTTGGCCGAGAGGATCAGCACGGTTTCCCGGGCCGTGCCCCAAGGCCGCCAGCTCAGCGACGCATTGACCAGAGTGTGGCCATCGGTCGGCGTCTCGAACGTCGTGACCCTATCCTGGTCCGCGACCCATTCGGCCTCGACTCTGCCGGTCAGCCGATCGGATCCGGCCTCGAGGCCGGCCAGCACCCGCAGCGGCGGGATGCGCGGCGCCGGGCCGTCATCGTCGATCGTGGCACGCACATAGTCGACGACGACATTGCCGTTGACGCTGAAATTGCCGCTCCGCATCAGTTCCGCCGCCGCCTCGAGCTCAAAGCCGAAATAGCGGGCGTCCTGCTGGAAATACTGGAAGACGGGCAGTTCGTCCTCCTCCTCGCCCGTCGCGGTCTGGTAAATATAATTGTCGAACCAGTTGGCGAAGACGCTGGCGCGCAGGCGGAGCGGGCCGAACCGGGCGCGGGCATAGCCCTCGATCCCCCAGCTCTTTTCCAGCCGGAGCGTCGGATCGCCGACCTCGAAGGCCTGGGTGGCGATGTGCGGGCCGTTGGAGAGCAGCTCCTCCGCCGATGGCGCACGCGCGGCGCGGGCGAGGTTGACGCCGAAGCGGACCCCGTCCCGCGGCTCATAGGCGAAGCCCAGAGCTGCGGAGAAGGCGTTGAAGCTTCGGTCCACGCCAACCGTCGGAGAGTCGACGCTGGTGTGCTCGTAGCGGAGCGCGCCTTCGAGCTGGAGACTCCCAAACGAGATTTCCTGCAGCGTGAAGAGTGCGAACTGGCTGGTCTCGTTGGGCGGGACGAACGCCTCGGCGCCGATCGCCTCAAAGTCGCGCAGCAGAAACTGGAAGCCGCTGCCCCCGCGCCAGCCGTTCCGGTTCGCCTGGACGAGTTCCAGCCGGCCTTCGACGCCCTGCGAACGGAAGATGGTGCCGACCTCGTCGCCCTCGAACTCTGTATGCTCATAGTCGGCGGCGCTGACGCGGAGCCTGAGCTGGTCGGCGAAGCCGCCGCCAAGCTCCAGATGGCCGCGAAGATCGGCGCGGAACTGTTCGAGGCCGATGGTCACGGACCCGTGGTCGTGGCCGTGTTCCTCTTCGCCCTCCTCTTCTTCCTCTTCCTCGCCTTCCTCATGATGATGTCCCGCGCCCGGCCTGGCGGGCACGCCATAATCGCTGTTGAACCAGCTGATCGAGAAGCCGAGGCTGCCGCCCGAACGGATCAGCGCGATGCCGGCGCCAAGCGTCGATTGCTCGGTACCGCTGTTCGGCAGGCGGCCGCGGCGATTGGCGTTTTCGAGCGCCTCTTCCGCCTCTTCGGCATGGCCTTCCTCAAGCTCTTCCGCGGCGATCTCGAGCTGCTCAGCGCGGAGCGCCGGCGCAAGGACGAAGCCGCCAACGCGCAGGTCGTTCGTGTTGCGGTAGCTGCCGTCGACATGCACGACGAGGCCGTTGCCGACCTCGAAGTCGAGCGCGCCCCCGATGCTGATCTCGTCGGCCGCCGAGCCATAGGCGCCGATAACGTCGAGATGGACCCGGTTTTCGGGGACCGCGCGGGGGATGCGCCGGTCGATCACGTTGACCGCGCCGCCGATCGCCTGGCCGCCGAACAGCAGCACGGCCGGCCCGTGCAGCACCTCGATCCTCTCCGCGGTGAGCGGATCGATGGTCACCGCATGGTCGACCGAGGTGTTGGACGCGTCGATCGTGCCGATCCCGTCGGTCAGCACGCGGACGCGGTCGCCCTGGAACCCGCGCAGGACCGGCCGGGACACGCCCGGCGCGAAGGAGGTGGATGAGACGCCCGGCAGGCGGGCGAGCGTGTCGCCGAGCTGCGGCCGCACGTCTCGGACCAGATCCTCGCCGGCCAGCGCCGTCGAACCCGAGAGCAGGCTCAGGTCGCGCACATAATTGCCGGTGACGATGATGTCCTGCGATTCCTCATGCTGCGATTCGGACGCCGGAGGGGCGGTCGTTGCGGCCGTCTGGGCCTGGGCGAGCTGGGGAAGCAGGGCCGCGGCGGTCCCGGCAAGGAGAGAGAAACGAAGCATGATTGTGTTCCATTCGACTGCGCCCAGCCGGACCCAAAAGGACGCGCTGCACGACGTGAGACTCGACTGATGATGCGATCAGGCCGCGAGGGCCCGGCGGGCGTCAGCGCCTGGCTGGCGGGCGCGCCGCGGCATGCCGCAGGCATGCGGGATCAGGCGAGTGGCGGGTCGAGAAGAGGCCGGAGCGACCGTCCGGACAGGCTTGCCGGTGTCGCAAGGAACAGGCCGGGGGAGTCCCGGGTCTGGATGGAATAGGCGAGATCGCCGGCCGGGACGATGAAGCTGCTAAGCGACGCGCCGGCGGTATCAGCCAGTGCGCCGTCCTTCTCGGTGGCGAGCGCGGCGATGTCTTCCTTCGCGGCCTCGGCGGCGATGGCCGCGTCGGCGCTCTGCAGCGCTAGGGCATGCGCGTCGGCATTGTCGTGCCGGCAGGTCGCAGCCGCCAGCCCTGCCGCGTTCGAGACGGACAGGGCGCAGATCAGCAGGAGGGCCAGCAGGCGGCGCATGGATATGAAATAACATTGCTGCGGTGCGAAAGGCAAGGTGGTCGCCGAAGCCGGCGAAAAACAGGCCTTGTCTCGCCAGAATATTTGATGTTATCACATATCATATGCGTCGTCTGTTCGCCATGCTGTTCCTGCTGAGCTTCAGCATCACGCATGCCGTGGCGACGCCGTTCGCGACGTGCCGGCATGCCGATGGCGCCGCGCATGCCGCCGCGCTCGCAAGCGACGATGCCGCCACGGCGGCGGCTGCCCATGAGGAAGAAAGCGCGGCGGCCGCAGCCGTGAAGAAGGGCGCGCCGGCGGATGCGCCGGCGCCGGTGCTCAATCTGGTGGTCATGCCGAGTGGACCGCTGATTCCGACCCGTCCCGATGCAAAGCCGGCCGCTTGGGGAACGGCCGCGACCGGTCCCCTGCGCGACAGGCCCGTTTCACCGCTCCTGCAGCCGCCGCTCGCCTGACCTCTCCGCCCGACGGGGCCGGGACCTGCACCTTCGTTCGTCCCGCCTCCGCCCTTAGCGGCCCCGTCGGCTGATCCCGCTCACACCCGATCACCGAGCCGCACCCGAGAGGTTCTTCATGTCAGTTCACGATTTTGCGGCAGGCGCTCCGCTGCTGGAGGCCTGCAAGCTGAGCAAAAGCTATGGCGAGCTGGCCGCGCTCGACTCGCTCGATCTCTCCGTCGGCGCGGGCGAGGCGGTCTGCCTGCTCGGGGCGAACGGCGCGGGAAAGACGACGACATTGAACCTGTTCCTCGGCTTCACGGCGCCAAGCGCTGGCGCAGCCTATGTCGCCGGCGTTGAAGTCGCTGACGCGCCGGCAGCCGCGCGCGGGCGGCTCGGTTATGTCCCGGAGATCGTCAGCCTCTATCCAGCCCTTACCGGCGCGGAGAATCTCGCTTTCTTCGCCGAACTGGCCGGTGGCGCTGTCGATCCGGCCCAACGCGACGCGATCCTGACCCGGCTGCGCTTCGACATCCCCGCGCTCGATCGCCGCGCCGGAACGTATTCGAAGGGCATGCGGCAGAAGCTCGGCCTTGCGGTCGCTTTGCTGAAGGGCGCCGACGCCATCCTGCTCGACGAGCCGCTGTCCGGGCTCGATCCCGCCGCCGCCAATGACCTCGTGACGGTGCTTCGCGAAGTGACGGCGGGCGGCACGGCGCTGCTGATCGCCACCCACGACATCTTCCGCGCAAAGGATGTCGCGACGCGCATCGGCATCATGCGGCATGGCCGGCTCGTCGACCTCATCGACCCCACCAGCCTCAGCGGCTCCGAGCTGGAACAGGTCTACCTCACCCATATGGCCGAGCGGGTGGCGGCATGAAGGTCGGGCGCAAGGACTGGCTGGAGTTCGTCCGCGACCGCCGGCTGCTGGCGCTTGCCGCCCTCGGCCTGTTGATTGCCACGGCGGCGCTGGCGACGGCCTGGCTTCGGGTCGCCGAATATGAGGCCGACCGCAACGCGGCGGTCGCGCAGGAACAGCAGACCTGGAACAACCAAGGCGCCCGCAATCCGCACAGCGCCGCCCACTTCGCCGAATGGGCGATGCGGCCGCTGACCGCGATGGCGCTGCTCGAACCGGGGGTGACGCCCTATGCCGGCAGCGCGATCTGGATGGAGGCGCACAACTGGAACAGCGCCCGAGCCCGGCCGGTCGAGGATCAGGCGAATACGATCGATCTCGGGGCGTTCAGCATCGCCTGGGTGCTGCAATATCTGGTGCCTCTGATCATCTTCGTGCTCGCCGCCGGACTGGTGGCACGGGAGCGCGAGCGGGGCACGTTGCGGCTGCTGTTGGCCAATGGCCTGCCGCCAGGAAGGCTCCTGCGCGGGAAGCTCGGCTCGCTGCTGCGCTTCTCCGCCTTGCTCGCTCTGCCGGTTCTCATCGTAGCGGTCGCGGCGGCGCTGATCGCCGGCATCGGCAACCCCGTCGCGCTGGCGCTCTGGGTGCTGTCCTACACCGTCTACATCGCCGTCATCGCCGCGTTCGGGCTGGCCGTGTCGGCGCTGGCCCGGACGCAGGCGCAGGCGTTGCTTGCGCTGACCGGCCTGTGGCTGGCGGCCTTGGTCCTGGTGCCGCGGGCGGGTGCAGCGCTGGCCGAGGCGGGCGCCCCGACGCCGGCGCCCGACGCCTTCTGGGCGAATTACCGGCTCGAACGCGAGCGAAGGCCGCAGGTCTTCGGGCGGGATGCCGAGGCGTTCAAGGCCGCGACGCTGCGGCAGTATCGCGTCGGCCGCGTGGAGGATCTGCCCGTCAGCCTAGGCGGGCTGCAGCTCGATGCGGACGAGCGGATCGGCGACGAGGTCATGGATCGGCTCTATGCCGGCCTCAATGCCACCTATGCGGCGCAGCGCGGCCGCCTGCGGATCTCTTCCATCCTCTCGCCGCTGCCCGCCATGCAGAACCTGTCGATGACTTTCGCGGGCACCTCGATGCCCGATCAGATCGAGTTCCAGCGGCAGGCGGAGATGCACCGCCGACATCAGGTCCGCTTCCTGAACATGGATATGATCCGCAACGCCGGGGCGCAGGACTTCGACTATCTTGCCGGTGAAGAGCTGTGGCGCCGGACGCCGCGCTTCACTTACCAGCCGCCCAGCACGGGCGACATGCTCGCGCGCGCGCTGCCTGACGCGCTGATCCTGCTCGGCTGGCTTGCCGCCGCGATCTTGCTTCTCGCCTTCGCCGCGCGAAGGCTGGCGCGGGAGGTGCGCTGATGGGCCGGCTTGTCGCGCTTGAAACCCGACTGCTGTTCCGCGAACGGCTTGCATGGATCGTCCTCGCGGTCGCGGCGCTCGCCTGCGTCATGGCCGTGGTCCAGGGCGGCGCCCTGCTCGGCGCCCAGCAACAGGGCCGCGAGGCGTTTGCCGCGGAAAGCCGGACCGCTGAGGAGGGTCTGCTGAAATCTATCGCGGAAGCCGAGCCCGCAGCGGCGGCCGTGCTGCCGCGCCGCGCGACGCTCCCGATCCTCGCGCCGCTTCCGCCGCTCGCGGATTTCTCCGCGGGCCGGGTCGGCTTCGAGGACTACGCCACCAATGCCCGCTTCGGCCTGCGCGAGGACGGCATGTTCAAGCGCTCGCGGCTCGACAATCCCGAATTGCTCAGCCGCGGCGGCCTCGACCTCGGCTTCGTCGCCGTCGTCGTGTTGCCACTGCTGCTGATTGCGCTCGGCTACGGCATCTTCGCGGCGGACCGGGACAGCGGCATTTCGAGGCTGTTGCTCGTCCAGCAGCCGTCGCCGACCCGGCTGTTGCTGGCGCGCAGTGTCCCGCGTCTCGCCGTCGTGCTGGTGCCGCTCCTCCTTTCGGCGCTGGTCCTCCTTTTCGCCGGCCCATCCCTTCCCGGCCGCGGCGCCGCGATCGGCTGGTGGCTCGGGCTCACCGTGCTGCTGGTCCTGTTTTGGTGGGCGGTGATCCTGCTGGTCAACAGCCTGCGTGTGTCCGCGGAGAGTGCGGCGCTCAGCCTCGTGGCGCTGTGGATCCTGTTCACCCTGGTCATGCCCGCCGCCATCGGCGCGATCGCCCAGGCGACCAACCCGCCACCCTCGCGCTTCGAGCAGATCGCCGCCTCGCGCGCCGCCGAGCTCCGCGCCAATTCGGAGTTCGAGAACGACCATCCGGAGCTGACCGACGAGGCGGCCGAGCGAGCGAGGACCGCACGTCGTGCCGTCCAGATCGACCGCGACGTGGAGACGGCGCTCCGCCCGCTCAACAGCCGGTTCGAGGAGCAGAGGCTTGCCCAGCAGCGGACGGTTGACGCCCTGTCCTTCCTGTCGCCAGCCGCGGTGACCGCCAGTGGGCAGGCAATGGTAGCTGGAACCGACAGCGCCACCTGGCTCGAGTTCCGCCAAGCGGCGCGCGGCTATCTGACCCTGATCAAGAGCAGGCTCGCCCAACTGATACTGGCGGGCCAGCCGCTCACCGCGGACGGTTATCGGGGCTTGCCGCGCTTCGACTGGCGCCCGGAGCCGCAGGCGCCGGTCGGCCCGGCGCTCTACCTGATGCTGCTCACGCTGCTTGTAGGCGGGATCGCGTTCCGCCGCTTCCGCAAACTCGACCTCGGTTAGCGCGAGGATCGGCCATGACCTTCAGACTTGCCCGGGGGATTTTATGCGTTCTCGTTACATGATTTCGGCGGCTACGGCGCTGCTCGCGACACCGGCCTTTGCCCAAACCGAACCTGCGGCCGAGCCGGCGCCGGACGACAATGTGGTGGTCGTGACGGCGACCCGCACCGCGCGCCCGCTGACCGAGGTTCCGGCCTCCATATCGGTACAGCAGACCGACCAGCTTCAGCGCGACGGCTTCACTTATGGCACGGACGAATTTCGCGGCGTGACCGGTATCTCCTTCCGGCGCGGCGAGGGGGACGGCGACGCCTTTCCGTTCGTGTCCGTTCGCGGCTCGACGGGGA
>Ga0335075_10009259_pt1 | contig 15040 bp, 13 predicted proteins | sample Lox_Sample_24_FD_206723 | JGI IMG/M metagenome (GOLD analysis project Ga0335075, IMG submission 206723) | Soil microbial communities from Loxahatchee National Wildlife Refuge, Florida, United States - Lox_Sample_2.4 | ecosystem: Environmental > Terrestrial > Soil > Wetlands | place: USA...
AACGCAGCTTCTACGAGGCTCGTTGGAAATCTGGCAGCCAAGGAGCACATAGCATCGACTAGAATGGCGTCCTTGCTTCTCTTGAAGGTCACGCAAGAATCGCTCCTTCTGCAGAAACGGAAACGTACGTCCAAGGTGCTTGAAGAATGTTTCACAAGGTGGGTGATTATTGAACTCGGAGCGATAGAATGATCATGGACCGGAGGATCCAGCGGTGCCGGGGTATCAAGCGTTCTGTAACCAACGGCTGTCGGTGGTGATCCTATTGCTTCCGAAGGAGTGCGGGTAGAATGAGTCTTCTCATTGATCTGGACGAGCATTTGTCGCACCCTCGGCATGATTGCTGTTGGGGGATGCTCTGAGCCATTGCACTTTGACACCCCTTTCAGAAGTACGTGATCTCCCGATGATTTGTTAGACTCGCAATCGGACGGACTTTCACGGCTGCCAGGCTAGGAGTTTTCGAGCTTCGGCTTGTCCTTGACGATACTCTACTCCCCAAATTGAAGACTAGCGGGACCGTTTAGGTGCCGCAGTGCAACTCATGCTCTTTGTCTCTTCGTTGCAACGGGCTTTACACTGCCGACAAGTCGCGCACGTGGAGGAAACCTCCGGCCATTTCCCATACGGCCCGCCATGGTTGACGATGAATCCATGCAGGCTTCGGAGGCGGAGGAGCGGCCATGGAGCTTGCCTTGGAGGACATTGCAAGAATCATCCTGGTGCAACCGTTGGAGCGAGCTTGCTTCTTATGAGGAGGCGGTTGAAAAGGTCAGACGCGGCTTGAACAAGTTCTGAAGCAAAGAATAGGTTACTGGGGTTGCGAGCATTGGGCACTGCACCCAAACACCTCAAGCTCGTCGGCCCGGCTTATGAGTCGACATCTCTGGCCGAGGTATCTCCGCCAGCTTGGAGCTGATCTTTCACCTCCTATCTATGGATTTGAACATCGCATTCAGAAGGTCATTATTAGCAATTGAAAGACGTGCAGTGCTTGCGCGCAGGTGGTCAAGATGCAGTCTTCTACATACATCAAGTTTTCTTTCCGCTAATCCCATTCCTTTTCCAACCACTGCGGAACCACCGCCTCCACCACCGGAGCCAGCAATAGTACAGCCAGACGACCGCATAGATAGAAAGAGGAGGCAAGCCGAATTGTTGCAGAAAGGGCGTGAAGTCCGCTCGAACCCTTCAAAGCCGGCCACGGTTTTGCAGAAACGCTTTTGGAGAAATGTTTCTGTCGATGAGACCTCCGGTACGCCATTCTTAGGTTGAATCTTAGGGAATTTGATGCTGATTGATTTGAAGATGGCCTCCAGATCCTGCTCGACAAACGACCAGTGCGCACCCAACGAAAAAACGTCCTTACAATCCCTCCAAACAAGCATCAACTCGCCACCGCGATTGCGCTTGAGTGGGATCAGCTCGTTAGCGCTCAGCAAGCGCTCAAGCAGCACTATGTCCCTCTCACGTCTCTAACATCTCGAGCGATCGACATCCAAAATGCAGATGCGCAAGGAAATGCAAGGTTGCGAGACGAGGTCGTCCGCATGGTCATGCGGTATCTGGCTACCGATACACTCCTCTGCTGGGCTTCAGATGCGGGAATACATGGCAAACTCAAGAACAACGCAGGCGAGACTCTCCGGGAAGTGCAGACACGCATTGCTCAGCCTATCATCGCCTATTTGACAACACATGTCTGGCCCGGTTTGGAAATCCGTCCGGTCCTCGCCGCTGACAGCATCCTTCCGGCACCGCAACCAGCCATGACGCGGGAGGTCATACGCGGCTGGATATCAGGATTGCCCGCGTGGGAGCTTGCCGGTTTGGAAAGAGCCGTGCTTGCAACCAAGAGCTTGTTGGTGGCCGTTCGGCTGCTCGTAGAGTGGAGCCAGGAGTTTGCCAGCCTGCGAGGCAAGCAAGAGCAGGACAGTGGATTTGGCATAGAAGCTGCTGCCGAGGCCTGTACGACTGAAGTTCGCTGGCAAACTGATATGTGGGGCGAAGTAGAGGATACGCATGATGTAGATAGAGAAGATGTACGACGCCAACTTGGAAGCGTTGTATTGCTCGTCAATGGGTAATCAGAGCAGATATATATATGGATGAGGTCGCAATTTTCTGCATCTTTGATACCACAAATCCAAGCTTGTGCGAACAATCAATGAGGTCCAAATTTTCCGCGTCTTTGATACGAGGTGGAGCATGAAATTGCACAGATTGCATCGGCTTGAAACATTTCCACGATTGAAACTGCACCTCCGTCGACTCGAAGACGTCAAAAATCCTTCACAACTATTTTGGCAGATGAAGATCATTGCCAAATTTCGAGTGATTTTGCAGGGACCAGTAATAAGGCCGGAAATGCTCACTGCGATGTTTTCTTTTCAAGGAATCCTGGTTTTTGCACAGAAGCTTCGACGTGCATTCGTGGCTCGTCCCAGCGCTTTTTGGATCCTTGTGATGTGCCGCTCAGCACAGTCGATCGGAATCCCCACCCAATTTTTCCTGGAGTCTATTATTAAATGCCAGATTAAGGTCGAGTTCAATAATGCAATCCTGAGAAAACCCTCATACCTTGCTACACCTTGTGTCTCTGAGCCAATCAGCCTTGCATTTTCTACCAGCCCGAAGTTTGACGCAGATTTCATCCATGGATGACCACAAACGGTCCAAGACGCAAGTAGCGAAGTCGTTGATGCAACGAACGTCCAGCAGGACAGACACGCATGATGCAGAGAACGGAGACAGCTCGGAAGCACCGCCTCGATCTTCGAATGCCGCCTCCGAGTCCAACACGTCTCTGAGCTCACATCCCTCGACTCATTCACGATCGCTTCTTACAAGCCAACGTCCGTCACGTCACAAACCGCATCTATCCACCACCATGTCGCCGCAGGAAAATCCTAGCCCTCTTTCCCCTCCAGATCCAGCTACAATCTCACCACCATCCCCAACCGCTTCCTCTCTCGAACAGTCCGTGAAACTGTTTCGCCTATTCGAGGCGTTGAGAAACGGAGATACTACAGCGATATCAAAGGCTATGCGGCAGCAATCGGAAGTAGATACCAGCACTTCCTCGCAGGTATCCGCACGCGTGGAGGGCACGACCATCCTCCATCTTGCCATCCAATGCGCCGAATTGCCCGTAATCGAGTTTGTCCTATCGAACATCATCTCCTCGCCAGATGCAACCCAAGGCATCAATGCTCGAGATAGGGACGGAAATACCCCATTGCACGTCGCAGTAAGGCTTGGCCGCACTCCGGTGGTGAAAATGCTACTCGATCAAGACGGCGTCAACGACGCCATAACCAACCACGCCGGACATGTGCCGCTAGATCTGGCATATACGCCGGAGATTTATCAGATGTTGCAGCTGGCGCGGACTCTTTACATCGACTCGAACGTACGGCGGATTCACGAGCTAGTGGCTACACGGGACTATGAGGGGTTGGAGAAGCTCTTGACCGACCCCCGCATCAAGACCACTCTCGACGTTAACGGTAGCGAGCTGGCGACGGACCCAGCGACGACCGAACATGGCGGGACACTATTACATGAAGCCGCGCGAAGGAGGGACAACAAGCTCATACAATTGCTGCTCTTGAACGGCGCGGACCCTTTTCGAAGAGATCGAAAAGGTAAACTACCGCAAGATGTTACGAAAGATGACAGGACGCGCGCCATTTTGAAGAGGTCGCCTGCGGCTGCGGCTGCTCAACGAGGTATCCAGGAGAAAACAATATTGGGGGGTGGAGGATCGGGCCAAATGCCGAACGAGAAGGCTCTTGACAATAAGGAAGCAAGAGAGATGAAAGGCTACCTGAAAAAGTGGACAAATTATACCGGTGGCTGGAAATTGAGATGGTTTGTTCTTGAAGACGGCGTGCTAAGCTACTATAAGCACCAAGGTATGTCTCGACTTGTCCTTTTGAGTGCTCGCAAAACCCTGACGCATCGGTACAGATGATCAAGAAAAGGCTTGTCGTGGCGCCATCAACATGCGCATCGCCAGACTAAGCATGGATCCGCAAGACAAGCTTCGTTTCGAGATCCAAGGCAAGTCGTCGGTGAAATACCACTTAAAAGCAAATCATCAAGTTGAAGCCAAACGCTGGTATTGGGCCTTGAACAATGCGATACAGTGGACTAAAGATGAGAAGCGAGAGGAAGAAAAGAGGCAGATGGAGGAGAACGAAGCGCTCCAACAGGCCAAGCTGGAGGCACATAAGGGTAGAATGCGTGATGACGCGACAAGTGTGCATAGTGGGAAGAGTACGGGCAGATTTCTAACAACGGGAACTGCGCAAGGGGTGTCTTTGACCAGTGCGAACGCTAGCAGCACCGCTATTGGCGAAGATGATCCGGGTAATACGAGTCTCTACGAATCCAGTATTATTGGCGGAGATTTCAGTAAGGTGGCCAGTCACGCCGGTACTACGACAATGGAAGGAGACCTCGATGAGGACGAGGAGTTTGGAGATGATGCCAGCAGTCGTGAAGTCCGTTCCGCGAGCAAGGATGCGTTCAACATCACCGCCCAATCAATCCGACTCCAGCTCGATCTCCTGATGCAAGTGTCCAATTCTCTACAACTGGAAAGGGGACGAAACCCTACATTGCAGATTTCCGATCCTGCCGCGATTCAAGCTTTATCTGCGTACGAGGCTTCCGTGGGCATGTTAAAGGGCATGATAGGAGATCTGCTGCGCATCTCAAAGGATCGTGATGCCTATTGGCAATACCGACTGGACCGTGAAGCCAACATTCGCAGCATGTGGGAGGAATCAATGGCCAAGGTCGCGCGCGACCAAGAGGAGCTTGAATCGCGGATTGGCGAATCGGAAGTCAAGCGGAAACGCGCTAAGCGTGCTCTCCGCGATGCGTTGGAGACCATTGCCATTGAGGGAAGCGCTCCTGGGACGCCCGGCAAAGCTGACAAAGACGACGAATTTCTCGATGCGACGGAAACGATGGGAGGAAAGCCTTTGGAGAGACGAGCGAGCATCGTCAGCCCGACAATACGGAGGAGCACGTTCGTGGATCTGTGCGCGTTGGATGAGTCGGATAGCGACGAAGATGATGAGGAGTTCTTCGATGCGATTGACAGCGGCGAAGTAGAGGTTGTGGAGATGCCAGTCGTCAGCCCACCGGTGAAACCTATCGAGAAGGTGCAGGAGATTGGAGATGTAAGGCAACAAAAGGCGATGGAGATTGCGCCCGGTTTTACAGGTTACGAGGATGGTGTTCGCATGAGATTAAATCTGGATGCAGACAACAGACCCAAAATATCGCTATGGGTGAGTGCAGTTCGATCCTCAATCGCAATTTGATTTACTGACGAACACATGTCAGTCCATTCTCAAATCCATGATCGGGAAGGACATGACAAAGATGACTCTCCCTGTAACCTTCAATGAGCCAACTTCGCTCCTTCAACGTGTCGCCGAAGACATGGAGTACACCGATCTTCTCGACACCGCGGCCGAGCGTCTGGAATCAAGCGAGCGCATGGTCTACGTCGCCGCATTCGCCGCATCCGAATATGCTTCAACGATCGGACGTGTGGCCAAACCATTCAACCCTTTGCTGGGTGAAACGTACGAGTACGCAAGACCGGACAAGGGCTATAGATTCTTCATCGAGCAAGTCAGCCACCACCCGCCGATCGGCGCGGCTTGGGCTGAAAGCACGAAATGGGACTACTATGGCGAGAGCGCCGTGAAGAGTAAGTTCTACGGCAAAAGCTTCGACATCAATCCGCTGGGGACGTGGTTCCTGCGCTTGCGGCATGCCGGAGGCGGAGAGGAACTCTACACGTGGAAGAAAGTCACGAGCTCCGTCGTTGGCATCATCTCTGGCAATCCAACCGTCGATAATTATGGCCTGATGCAAATCAAGAATTGGACGACGGGAGAAGTTTGCACGTTAGACTTCAAGCCTCGTGGCTGGACGGCGAGCAGCGCGTACCAGGTCGTCGGACGCGTGATAGATAAAGAGGGAAAGACAAGATGGAGTATAGGAGGCAGGTGGAACGATAAGATTTACGCGAGATTGACGCCAGGCTTTGAGGATAGTGCATTGAGTCCGACACATCCGGATCATGTTATGTTGTCGGCCACGGGTCGACATAACACCATGGGCTCGAGCCAAGCGTTCCTTGTGTGGGAAGCTCATCACAGACCTTCTGGCATTCCATTCAACTTGACGCCATTCGTCGTCACGCTTAATGCGTTGTCGGATACTCTGCGACCGTACATTGCGCCGACAGACACCAGGTTGAGACCTGATCAGCGGGCTATGGAAGAGGGTAAGTACGGCTTCGCAGCCACGGAAAAGAATCGCGTAGAGGAGAAACAACGAGCAAAGAGACGATGGCGTGAGGCCCATGGCGAGGAGTTTGTCCCAAGATGGTTCACCAAAGCCAAATGTCCTACCACTGGAGAGGAGTATTGGCAGTTCAATTTCGAGTATTGGCAGATTAGAAAGCAGGTTGCGGAGGGGACTGCGAAGTGGGAGGGTTTGGAGGATATCTTCTAATTTGGCAGCGCTGCCTTGGCTTGCTCACCAGTCGCTACGTTTGTCGACCTTGATAGCGCCTATGGGCCAGGCGAAACTGGCTTCAGAAGTCGTCTCGTCCGACTGATTGCTTGTCAGATATTCCACTAGCGCCATGAAACTGTATGCCGCGATTGCGGTTAAGAAATGCCACCACTATGTCAAAGTTATCAATTGACACATAGTTGAATCTCGAAATGGACCTTACACCATGTAGTTCGAGCAAAAAGGCCCATGGCAGACCGACCGCGTGCTTGACGGCTGTCAGGAGGTCGCAGAGATGCCGATCGATATTCCAAAGTCCATATCCAACGATGGCACATGCTAGGTTCTATCAGTAAACAACAATCCTGCTTTGATCCCAACAGCGACATACTTCGACCGATCCGAAACACTCGACGGAGTTTTGCCTTCATAGCTTCATCCTTCATACGTTGTCTCCACAATTTGCGCACCCTGTTAGCGACTAGAATACACAAGGAGGCAAATAGGACATTGTGGACAAGAACTCTGTCTGTAACGCAGTGGTAGATGGAAAAGGATATAAAGATTCCGAGTATGAGAAGGAGGACATTCCTACGATATGCGTTGGATTTGTTGAACGTCAAGGTTCGCTCGAGAACGAAAGACGTAGCGAGTATCATGCTCAAGTCGTCACCTAGTATTTACGAATAAGCTGCTGTCTTTGGAGCCCTAGAATCTTGAAGAACCAATCTAGCCTAAGGTTTGGCACATACTCATCTGGGCGTGATATTTCATAACTCCGTGGAACCATGTTGAACATAGTCCCACTACCATGAGACCGTAGTACGGTAATTGCAAATCGAATGGTACCCGGCTGTAGCTCAGCGCCTGGCGCCTGAGCCCATGAAATCCGTACGCCACTGGTAGGTGTTAGCTGCTATGTTCGAGGCTGTTTGCATCTCTGGAGGGTGTTGCGTAGCCAAAGAGATCATGACTTGCCAAAATAGAGGGCACATTTCCCGCCGCGGCAAAGCTAAGAATTAAGAGAGTATCTGTGAGACTTTGGCCAGCATTTTCCTATGTTCTGATGTTTTCAAGAACGTTATCTAACCCTAAGCTCTTCGCTCTTAAAGACCACTCTGAGAAACCGAGGAGATCTGGCGTACCATAGATGAGACTTGTGATAGTATTCATGAATTCTGCTATATACGATGTGAAAAGATAGTCCTATGGTTCATCAGCAAAGAAATCGTCTCAGGTAGGGCAATCCCACCTCCTCACAAAAGCTGTGTTCCTGTCAGCGTAAGTTGTTTAAGATAATTGCAGGTAGCACCCACTTTGTGTTTGCGGATTGAGGGCCCCAAAATGGCGGCCGTGCCCCATTAGGAATACTCCAAGATAGCTTCATGATGAGGTACGAGATTGCTCGTGATGAGGTACTTGAAGAAACCAAGGTTACATTCCTTTGCGACGTGATCGTATCAAACCCCGCTCCGAAATCCACAAAGGTACCCACCAACTTCAAGCTGCTGTCCTCTGCACGACACCAAAGGTGCAAATTCCCCGTTTTCATGCCCGGTTCTGGTATGCACGGTCAAATTGAGACTCGTTCGGGTGCAGAACGTAATGCCTGCCATTCGAAAGATTATTCCGACACAGGGAAGAGAATTCTGGGATTCGCTTGACCCCAATACGAGTAAGAGGAAGCAAGTTTTGGAGGCGGTAACTAATGACTGCGGTAAAGTCGAAAACAGTTTACGTTCACCGTGCAAAGACCTAATAATTATCTCGAACAGTAGACCCAGATCAGGTTCACTACACTTCGGGTGGATCGAGCGGTTTTCCTTCACGGATTGTGGGGTCTAGGTCAGCCTGCCATGTTTCCGCAATTGCCAGATATTCCTACTCCGCGGCGCGTTACTCATCAAAGGTCAAGGACGGGTAATAGAAACTGGCTGCTCATATCTCGTCAAAGACGAGGACCAGATCGGACTATGTGGGAGCGAGAACGTTATCGTCATCATGGAGGAACAGCAGGGCACATGTCGCATACATATAAAAGAAGCGCAGGAAAGAATACTTGCCGAGAAGTCAAAGTCCAGCACCAACTGTACTCTTATGTAAGATACTCGAAAGGACTAAACTTAGTTTAATGATTTAAGGAAACTTGAATGATGAGACTGGAGGAACTACTGCACAAATAGGTTATTCTGCCCGCACAATCCCTAGTTAACCTATACCAAATATGCCCGCACAAATCTCCTCCACGCACAATTATTTATCTTACTCCGATTTAGCCGTGAGGCCATGCGGTACTTCACTAAGTTTACATGAAGGAAATCCCTCTGCGGGACGAAACACCCTCTGTTGACACTCTCTACCATCTCCTCCGCGGCCAGCAAGTAACAACACGCCGGCCAACCGGCCCTCTCCCTCAACCAATAACCACAAATTTGGAAATTATTAACTTTGGATATAATGCGAAAACTACGGTGGGTAAGATTTTGAAGGGGAGTGGGACGCCAAAGGCCTCCCTTAGTCCCCAAATTAATGAATGAATAACTAACTAACTAGTTAGTTATCTACCAGAAAAGGTTATGTTTTGGTGGGTGAGAGAGATCACCCCGCCCGCGCCTGCCTGATTCACAATGTGGTTTTCAAAGTTTTGAATGCCCGCCGACTAGTACAAAGTCAGTCCGCGCCCAGCTGCATATGCTCTTATTCACAAGGGTTACTCGCCTCTGATCTATTAAGATCTTCTTCCATATCTCTTGTCGCCATTTCTTGAAGGGCAGTTATTACCCTCTCGAACCCGTCCCCACCCTCTCTCAGCTCGTGAAGCGGTATGGGATCCACAAACACAGTCATCCTCCGTTTGCTTCCACCAACTCGCTCTGTGGTGAAAGACCCTCGAAATGGAGCGTCTAAGACCAATATGCCCCGTGTGCGCGTTGAGCTTTCTTCGGGTATAGTTGAATCAGAAGAGTCTCCCAGAGCGAACTAATCACCATATCTTTCAGCAGGAGACCTAGTTACCTGTCAATATGTTCATGCTCACCTGTACGCATATCAAACCACTAAGACCCCGGGTGACGAATAATATTGGGCGCCTAGTCTGGACAGTCTGGGCTTAGTCGTCGGATAGATCTTCCAAGGAAATGAACTCATCCTAACCACGTCCCGCATCCGATCGTCTAAGCTGGCAGCAAGGTCTGCCGCGTATTTCTTCGTCTGCTCATATGCGACTTGGCTTGAGTCGGGCTGCACCAGGCCTGGACGGTATCCGAACTTCTGGATGCGAGCACGCGGCATTTCTGTTTGCAGCGCTTGAATCCAGGATTCCGGCCATGCTTCATTTCCTCCAAAGAAGCCATCAATAAGTACAACACTAAAAGAATTGCATTAAATCAATAAGTCACAGACGATATCGGTCGGACTAACATACTCAACCTTTGCAACCTTTGGATCTGGTGGCTGAAAAATTGTTTCTAAAGTGTAGTGAGTAGACATTTGGCTCTATCGATGATGTCGAATGCGAATTCAACGGCTCTGATTCCGCATCTGTTAGTTGGGATAGATGGGTACGTCTGTCTGACAGTTCTGTTACTTCTGTTCTCTGACGATGAAGAGGGTCAAAGAGCTGCTGCGCCTGCTCACTTGTCCCGACTGCAGGTGTTTAAACTTGGCTTTCTAAACTGCTACTGTATTCAGTTGCGGTTAGTATCAACATGGCAAGCAATCAGAGCGGTTTCCTAATGTCTGTCGCAGGACCATATTAAGCCACCCCCGCTTTCCTGGTCTTTCTCGGAGGAAGTGCGGAGGGGAGGTGCAAGGTAATGCCCAATTATATCATAATTTGTTATCAGCGCGTCAAATATATATTGGTATTTTTACGAAATCGTGCCCTCTATTAGCTTACCATTCTGTGCCAAGTATACTCAACATGGCTGGATGTGGCGTGGAAGGACGTGATTGCCCAGATCATCTTCCTATGGAAATTCCAATCAATCGTCTCTTTCATTCATCATCCCTCACTTGCGAAATCGGCCCCTACACAGCAGCCTTTCCCACTGCATACGGCCATCGCACACATCATGAAGCCCTCCCCTTACTCAAATGACGAATACACGGTTGGGTGGATATCAGCACTGCGGGATGAGCTCACAGTGGCCATGGCAATGCTGGATGACGAGCACGGGAGGCCCCAGTCTACTCCGCTGGAGGATCGCAACGCTTACCATTTAGGCCAGATAGGAGAGCACAAGGTTGCCATGGCCTGTCTATCGGGAGGTCAAATGGGCACGGGCCGAGCTGCTGCCGTAGCGGTGAATATGCGCCGCACATTCAAGAACATCAGGTTCGCCTTGCTGGTGGGAATTGGAGCAGGTGTGGCAAGCATGAAGGACGTCCGTCTTGGAGATGTTGTCGTCAGTTATCCGCAGGAAACGTATACTGGTGTGGTACAATACGACTACGGCAAGCTGAAAGGAGACGGTGACATCGAGAGGAAGGACTGGTTTTCGGCACCACCCGACAAGCTTCTGGCCGCTGTCGATGTCCTGGAGGCACTTCACTCGAGGCCAAAGAAGCCAATTAACGACATGCCCAAAATCCTGGACGAATTGGGTGAAGAGTACGGGTATCCGGACGAGAACAAGGCACCTGATCGGCTATACAAAGCCGATTTCACGCACGACCCCGAGTTCGAGACTTGTGCCTCCTGTAGCACAGAATTTCTCGTCAAACGGGAGGCACGAAAATCTCCACAAATGCCACAGGTACATTACGGAATCATTGCATCTGGCAGTTTGGTCATCAAGAACGGCGTTGAGAGGGACAAGATCAACCAGCGCTACCAAAACTCTGTTCTGTGCTTTGAGATGGAGGCAGCAGGGTTGATGAACAACTTTCCATGCCTTGTTATTCGGGGAATTAGCGACTATGGCGATTCCCACAAGAACGACAATTGGCGAAAACGGGCAATTGCAGTAGCTTCGGCATACGCGAAGGAACTCCTGTCACTGATAGAACCAGCCGATGTCGTGATTTTACCCCCGATATCTAAAGTTCTCGGTGAGGGTACGTAGATATATCTTACTTAACTGCGTCTTTGGAACTGCTGTTAATGGTCATGCGGGCAGTATCTCAGAGTATAGGAAAGGTTCAAGCAGATGTTGCAGCAACTAGAAAGTCGCAAGAGGCAGCCGAGGAAGGTGATTTTCCGTCCTTGCCCAGACCTTGAAGCCCTTGTGCTCACAATTTACGAGAAAAATTGCGTAATAAAGTCATAGACTGGATCAGCACATTGACATTTGCGGAGAAACACCTTGATGCAATCAGCGCACGCCGAGACGGCACTGGCCATTGGTTTCTTGACAATCCGAAATTTAAGAAGTGGTTAAGGGGTCGGGGCGACTCATACCAGACCTTGTTTTGCCACGGGATGCCTGGAGCTGGGAAAACCGTCATGGCAGCTATGGTGATCGACTACCTTCAGCAGGCCTTCTCCAAGGATAACATTGCAATATCGTACGTCTATTGTCGCCACAACGAGCAACACAAAGCGCGAGATCTAGTAGCTGCGCTTCTGAGACAGCTTGTTTGTCAACTTTCCAAGCTTCCAGAAGCTGTTGAAGAATGTTATACTTTTTACTCTCAACGCAATACCATGCCAGGGCGGGAGAAGTTCATCACGTTGCTGGGCATAGTTGCGAATCAGTTTGATCAAGCGTTCATCGTTATCGATGCCCTGGATGAGTACCCTGAGGACGACGACATAAGAATGGAAGTCCTCGATAGTATCAAGGATATCAAAAAGTTCGCGAATGTCCTAGTCACCTCACGTTCTGAAATTCCGGCAATCGAGAAGTCATTTGAAGGAGATCTGTGGGAGGAGATCCGCGCCGCCGATGATGATATCAGGGCTTATCTTAAGTCCGAGATTGGCAAGCGGACTTTACTATCAGATCAAATATCTAAACGGCCATCTCTTCGAGAAGAAATCGTTACAAAAGTTGTATCCAAAGCCAAAGGGATGTGAGTATTTTGTCCACCAACACTTCTGGAAGAACTTTGTCTAACCAGAGGTATTCACTCTGCTAATCCAGGTTCTTATTCGCTCACCTGTTCATGAATTTTCTGGCACGTAAGCCCAGTATTAGGGACATTCAGGATGCATTAGACGAACTTCCGGACAAGCTTGGCGATTATTACGACTTGACCATGGATCGTGTGACAGCCCAGACTCCGGGCGATGTCAAATTGGCCACGGAAATCCTGTCGTGGATAGTCTACGCAGCCAGACCACTCCAAATCCAGGAGCTCCGGCATGCTCTTGCGGTGAAAGACCGAGACACGAACTTGGATCGCAACGCTCTTCCCTACGTCTCATACCTCCGGTCCGTGTGCGTTGGGTTGGTCGTCATTGAAGAGAGCAGCAAGATCATCCGGCTGATACACTATACGGCGCAGGAGTACTTTGAACGGTCCACCAAATACCTTAAAGGCGCTAGGAGAATGATTGCATCCATCTGTTTGAGGTACCTGTCGTTCAACGACTTCTCATGCGATGGGGCCGGAGATGGACGAGGGAGGGACACTCGATTGGCTTCCTTCCCCCTACTACCCTACGCTGCTCAGAATTGGGGCCATCATGCGCGTGGCGACACCGAAGAATTGATATCCGATTTAGCACTGCCACTACTGAGAGACCGGCCGAAACTGATGAATGCTGTTCAGTTTATGCAGATGTCTGAGGACAGGTGGCTGGGGTATAGCCAGACTACAGGCCTGCATGTTGCTGCTTCATTCGGCCTCGAAAGAATCTTACGCCTTCTACTAGCTACCGGTGCTGTCGACGTTAACTCAAAAGACAGCTACGGATGGACGCCACTCTGGCAGGCCGTTGATGGCGGGTACGAGTCTGTGGTGCAATTATTGCTAGATCACAATGCAAATGTCAATTCGAGAGACCGCAGCTGGTCGACGCCGCTATCACTGGCAGCCAGCAAGGAATACAAAGCCATAGTGCAGCTATTGCTTAACTCTGGGGCAGATGTAAATGCGAAAGACGATATGGGGCGGTCGCCGCTGTGGTTGGCGTCTAATAACGGGAACGAGGCTATAGCGCGGCTATTGCTTAAGTCTGGGGCAGATGTAAATGCGAAAGACAATACGGGGCACTCGCCGCTGTGGCTGACGGTTAGTAACCGGCACGAGGCTATAAGTCACCTATTACTTGTGGAGGGTGCGGACGTCGACACAAAATCTTTCTTACAGGCACTGAACGACGGCGAAGAAGAGGTAATAAAGCTACTACTGGAACACGGGGCGGACGTTAATGCAATGGACGACACTGGTTGTGCACCCTTGTCGGCAGCGGCCAGAGTGGGACTTGAGACGATTGTTCGAATCTTGCTGCAGCGCAACGCATATATCGACCCGATAGACCCTGGGGGACGGACGCCACTATGGCAAGCGGCCATGATGGGGCACGAGAAAATAGTCGAGTTGCTACTCCAACACAGCCTGTGTGTCGATGCCAAGGACTGTGGTGGACGTGCACCGCTATGGATAGCGGCGAGTATGGGTCATGAGAAAGTGGTCAAGTTGCTACTTCAACATGGCGCATGTGTCGATACCAAGGACAATGGTGGGCGCACGCCGCTGTGGCTGTCAGCCAGTAAGGGGCACGAGAGAATCATGCTGCTGCTCCTCGAGCACAATGCTCAGATCGATACAAAGGATAGTGGTGGACGAACAGCGTTATGGCAAGCTGTCAGTAAGGGGCATGAGATGATCGTCCAGGTATTGCTTGGTCGTCAGGCAAATATTAATACGAAAGACAGTGGCGGACGTACTCTACTGTGGCGAGCAAGAGCCAAGGGAAATGAGGGCATCTTGCAACTGCTCCTACAAAAATAAAGCAGATGTCAACGTGGGAGAAAGTTTGGCATCAAAAGTCCTTCGAAATGAAATATGTCCACTAGTCACCAGACGAGTCAACTGGGTCTTCTATGCTTCATTTTAAGTGTCTTCTTTGTGTAATACAACGAAAATGTGAGATCGTTAACGTCGGATAGAACGAGTTGTGGATCGATGATCTCGCTAAGTATTTTCCCAGTCTTCAAGCGAGTATCCTGATTCGGATCGCTTTGCGATTATTTCAGCCACAGTATGGGTCGTCCAGAACTTCGCCATTAGATCGGTCCGTTTATATAGTGACGGATATGCCAACGGAAATTTTGTTGATTACAATCAGCGAATTTTAAATTTTGAAATGGGGTAGTCTCACTACGTTAGAGGGGTGGATCTGGGAGTTCCATCAAAATAGCTACTTTAAAGCTCTGGGCGTCAATTTTGCGGGAGGTACTTTCTCACTGTGACAGCTCGTCGGTAACTACAGGAAAACCATTCATATTTATAAGGTTGGTTAGCGCAATCTACTACCTATTGCCCCTTCGTCCTCCTTTCTTCTGCCTATCCACGTGTCCTCTAAGCACCTTCCTCACCT
>Ga0335075_10009260_pt1 | contig 15039 bp, 13 predicted proteins | sample Lox_Sample_24_FD_206723 | JGI IMG/M metagenome (GOLD analysis project Ga0335075, IMG submission 206723) | Soil microbial communities from Loxahatchee National Wildlife Refuge, Florida, United States - Lox_Sample_2.4 | ecosystem: Environmental > Terrestrial > Soil > Wetlands | place: USA...
TGAGTCTAGCGTCTCCCGGGCCTACCCAGGCTTGAGCGCAGCTGGAGCAGCATTGCAACAGCCCGGTGTGACTGGCCTATGTCCGGCCCCTACGTACGTTTCCATGCTCGGCCTCCTCCGCAGCGCGGGCGGCGGCGTGATCCAACTGAATCAGTGTGCGCCTCCGCCGCCGGCGGGCCGGGCGTCCCGGCGGCCAGGGTCGACCTGGCGGCTGTGAGCGCCGGCGTGATCAGCTCGCCGGCGTGGCCGAAGTCGGAGGGCGAGATGTTCCCGGAGTTGACGGCGGGCAGAACGATCAGTTCAGCGTTCGCCACGTGGTAGGCGAGGTCATCTTGGAGGCGGGCGTTGGTGAGCACGGTGAACGCGTGCACCGCGGCGGCGAGCGCACCCCGAGGCGGGCGCGGCAGGCCACTTTCGCCCGGGTTCTGGGTAGGTAGCACGTAAATGCGCCGGGCGCCGAGCGCGACAGCTTGCGAGACCGGGGTGTTGTCGGCGATCCCGCCATCGACGAGGAGCCGGCCGCGCCAGCGGACGGGCGGCAGCACGCCGGGGATGGCCGCGGCAGCGAGCACAGCGTCGGCTAGCGGGCCATCGGACAGGCGCGCCTCGGCCCCGGTCAGCAGATCGAAGGCGACCAAGTGCAGCGGGATGGCCGCCTGCTCCACCCGCTCAAATTGCAGGTGCCGTGTGGCGAGCCGGCGCAGCGCGCGATCGGTCATCAGGTGGTCGCGCCGCCCGGCCAGGCCGCTGATGAGCGCGCCCGGGTGCACCGGGAAGATGTCGCTGCGCCGCAGCCCGCGCCAGATGGCGGCCAGTTCTTCCGCAGTAGCCACGGTTGCGGGCCTGGAGGCCAGGAATGCGGCGTTCAGGGCGCCGACCGAGGTGCCGATGAGCAGGTCCGGCGCGATGCCGAGCTCGTACAGGGCGTGGACCATCCCGGCCTGCATGGCGCCCAGGGCGGCACCGCCCGCGAGCACGAACGCGGTACGCGGCGGGCTAAGGCTCATGAACCCGAAATTAGGTGATATCAGAGTGAGCGGCCGTCACCTGGTTCTGGTGATTGACGTTCCCGCTCTACTCGCCACCGGCGGAGTAGCACTCTCCACCCTCCGGCAGGCCGCCGACCTCGACTACCGCCTCATCGTCTTGGCCGACGCCTGCGCGGACCCTGCCGCCGAAGTCCACCATCAGACGCAGCCCCCCAGGCGCCCTATGAGCGGGGCCGCTGCCGCCAGGTCTGGACTCGCGGCGGTTCCCCCGGCACATCCGCCTACCAGCCTCGCCAGGAGGCCTTGAGCAGCTTCTTGTCAATCTTGCCGACGGAAGTCACCGGCAGATGCTCGACTAGCCGGTACGCCTTGGGGCGCTTGTACGCGGCCAGCTCAGTTTGGCACGCCTGCTCAAGCAGCCCTTGGTCGAAGTCGTCGCCGGGTACGACGAACGCGACGACGGCCTCACCCCAGTCCGGGTGCGGGACTCCGGCAACGGCGACCCGGGCGACGCCGGTGCACGCGCTGATGACTTGTTCGACCTCACTGGTGTAGACGTTCATGCCGCCGCTGATGATCATGTCGTTCTTCCGGTCGAGCAGGTACACGTACCCGTCGCCGTCCAGGAAGCCGATGTCGCCGGTGTGCAGCCAGTCGCCGGCCAGCGTTCGCGCGGTGGCGTCGGGCAGCCCGTGGTAGCGGTCCATGACGTACGGAGCGCGGGCGCAGATCTCGCCGCTTTCGCCCGCCGGGACCGGCTGTCCCTGATCGTCAAGTACCTGGATGGTAACGAGGGTGGCGGCGCGTCCGCAGCTGAGCAGCCGGCGTGGGCGATCCGGGTCATGGTCTTCACGGGTGAGTCTGGTCAAGAAATTGGGGGCTTCCGACTGGCCGTAGAGCTGCATGAACACGGGGCCGAAGCGGCGCAGGCCTTGTTCGAGGCGTTCGGCGGTGATAGGGGCCGCTCCGTAAAGGATCGTGCGCAGCGAGGACAGGTCGAGGTCCCGGTCGGCGGCCGCGTCGAGAAGGCGATAGATCATCGTCGGGACGGCGAAGAAGAACGTCGTTCGGTCGCGGTCGATCCGGCGGAGCACGACGTCCACGTCGAAGCGGGGTTCGACGAATACGAGCGCGCCTTTCAGCAGCCCTGCCTGGAGCAGGAAGCCCGCCGAATGCGGGAGTGGCGAGCTGAGCAGCAGGCGTTCGTCGTCGAGGAGCCCGATCTCGAGGACATGCGCGAGGAGGTTGACCGCGAGCCCGGACTGCCGGTGGACGACGCCTTTCTGCCGGCCGGTCGTCCCGCCCGTGTACAGGATCAGCCCGATGTCCGAGCCGCGAACGTGCACATCCGGTGGCTGGTCAGAAGGTGCTGCCGCGAGGGCGGCGTCCCAATCCGGGCCAAGCGCGAGCACGGTGGCGACGCCGGCCTCGCGGGCTACATCAACCATCGAGTCGTCGGCGAGAGCGATCGCGGCGCCGCTGTCGTGCAGGATGTAGGCGACTTCCGTTGCGGAAAGCATGGAGTTGACCGGGACCTTCGCGGCGCCGGCCCGGATGATGGCTTGATCGGCCACGACCCATTCGAGCCGGTTCGACATCATAAGCGCCACTGGGCTTCCCGGCTCCACGCCGTGGCCGATGAGGACATGCGCGAGCCGGTTGGCGGCGAGGGCGATGTCCCGGTAGGTCAGCTCTCGGTCGCCGGCGCGAACCGCAGGGCGAGTTCCGAACCGTTCGAGCGTGCCTTCGAACAGGGAGTGAAGGGTGACGTCCTTGTCAGTAGCCACTGCTGAGCCGTTCGGCTTTCACGCCTTCGACGATGCGGTGGCGTAGCTCGCCGAGTCGTTCGACCGCGAGCCTCACCTCGTTACCGGGGACCAGCCACCCTCGGAAGTTGTCGGGATGGGCCGCGTAATGCTCGAACAGGCATCCGGTTTCGACCGTCCCCGAGCCGATGACGTCGCCTGCGCGCAGCCGCGTTCCGCGGGCAGCGTAGGTGATCATATCGGGAAAGCCCCAGTCGATCGTATTCCACCGTCCGCGGCTGACGAGGTCCCCGTCGACGTACCCGGTCATTTCCAGGTCGAAGGCATGCCCCGAACGGAAGGGTTCCAGCTCGTCGGGTGTCACCAGCATCGGCCCAAGCGAGTTCGCGGTGTCCTTGCCTTTCGCGGGCCCCAGCCGCAACTGCATCTCGCTGGTCTGCAGGTCACGCGCGCTCCAGTCGCATAGCAGCATGTAGCCGGCGATGTACGATTCAGCGTCCTTCAGGGGAATGTTCGCGCCCGCCTTCCCGACGACCGCCGCGATCTCCAGTTCGTAGTCGAACATCGCCGAGTCCGGTGCAATGGGGACGTCGTCGTAGGGGCCGATCACGGCGGCCGGGTTGGAGAAATAAAACGGCGGGAACTGCGAATGCCGATCATCGACCGGCATGTCCGCGGCTCGCGAGAGGTTGCGCAGGTGCTGAAGGAAGCCGGCACAGTCGCGCAGCGAACGCGGCTCGAGCGGGGCCCGCAAGGTCGCTTCGGCCAGCGGGACCCGCTCGGCCGGCGAGCCGAGGATGCGCTGGCCGGCCTGGCGCAGGTTCCCTTGGTCCAGGAGGTCGAGCAGGCTTGGCCCGGACTCGGATCCGAATACCTCGCCGTCGCGCACGACGCCTACCCGGTCACCGCCCGCCGGGGATGCGTAGGTCACGAAGCGCACGTCACGCCCCTTGGGTGGACGCCACTAGTTCGGCGATGTAGGAGTCCATCGTTCGTGGCGGCCGGCCAAGGATCGTTTTCAGCACGAGGTCGTTGCCGCCCGGAAATCCGTGCTGGCTGTAGAAGGCGTCGATGTCGGCGAACGCCGCCCGCAGAACCGGGTCGGGAGGCATGTTCTCCTCGTTCCACTCGTCGACCGGCTGAGTGCGGGGGGAGATCGTGCGGCCAAGTGCCCGGGACATCATGGCGGCGATGTCCTCGCGGGAGATCGTTCCGGCCGCGGACAGTTCGTAAACACCGTTCTCGAGCCCGTCTTCGGTCAACGCCTTCGCGGCGACCTCCGCGACGTCTCGGTAGTCGACGTAGGAGAGTTTCTTGTCCTGGGCCCACGGCTCGACGTATTCGCCGGTGGCCAAAACCTTGTGCCAGAAGAACGCGCCGGTGGACTGCATCAGGTTCGTGGGCTGCAGGATCGTGTACGTTAGGCCGGACTTGACCAGAGCTTCCTGCACCGGCAGCTTGGCGCGGTGGTTGTGCATGCCGGTCAGGAACGGGTGCATGACCCCGGACAACACGAACCGCTGCACCTCGGCTTCGGCGGCGAGGCGCACGAACTGGACGCCAACCTCCTCTTCGTCGGGCAGGAACTTGGGCGGGATGTAGAACACCCCGCCCATTCCCTCGAGCGCCGCTCGCAAGGCCCCCACGTCACGCAGGTCCGCCCACACGATGTCATCGACCCCGTTGTCCCTGGCGACTGCTTCGCCGGCGGCGTGGTGCACCATTCCCCGGACCTTGGCGCCGCGGGCGGTCAGTTCCGCGGCGACATAGCGGCCGAAGAGGCCGCCGGCCCCGAAAACGAGGATCGGCCGGTGGAAAGGCATGCTCGACTCCTTCACAGGCTGATGCCGAGCGCGTCGAGAAGCTGCGCGCTGAGCTTGTCCAGTTCGGCCGCGTTCGCGGCGAGCCCGAAGATGTACCGGTCCGGCCGGACGATCACCGCGTGGGCGCGGCGCTCGTTGAGCCAGGTTCGCAGCGGCAGCGGAAGTTCCGCGATCACGCTCGCGCCGACGGCATTCCACGCTTCCTCGCTGGCCGGGTCGGCAGCCGCCAGCAACGTGGAGTCGCCGATGACTGCCCACTCGTAGCCAACCCGGTCGTCGAGGCGATCTCCGTTCAGCAGGCGAGGCTGGATGCTGAGCGCGCCGGCGGCGCCGACAGTCGCGCCGTGAACTCCGGGACCGAGGGGAACGACAGGCATGGCCGCCTCCGACACCGTGGGCGCGTCACCTAGCTCGCCGGGATTCTCGGACATCCACTCGATCCCGTTGGCCGCCCCCACGGCGGCTTCGACGTACACCCGCACGTGCGGTTCGCGTTCGGTCTGGTAGGTGTCGAGCACGGACTCGCGGGCTGTGCCGTGAAGGCAGGCGGCCAGCTTCCACGACAAGTTCATCGCGTCGCGAAGGCCGGAGCACATCCCTTGCCCGAGGTGAGGGGGCATCTGGTGGGCTGCGTCGCCGGCGAGGAACGCGTTACGGTCGCGCCACCGTTTCGCCAGCAGGGAATCCCACTGGTAAACGTCGGCGCGCGTGATGCGGTAGTCACCGGGCGCGTAATAGGGGGCGAGCAGGTCGTACCACTTTTCGGGTCGCTCGAAGTCTTCCGTAGCGTCACGCGAGTTGAGCAGCCACTCGAAGCGGATCATGCCGTGGGCGACGCGCAGACACGTGATGGGGTTGGGCGGGGTGGCCTTGGTGAACGCGTTGTTCAGGGGGACGGCGGCACTGTCAACGAACGGGGCGACGTCGACGATCAGCGACCGGTGCGTGCCGTGCAGGTCCTCGACATCGGGACTGACCAACGCGCGCACCTGGGAGCGGGCTCCGTCGGCCCCGACGAGGTAGCGGGCCGTGATCGTGCAGTCCTGCTTCGTGCGTTCGTTGCGCACGTCGACGTGCACTCTATCCGCGGTCTGACTGATCGCCCCGGCCCGCCACCCGAACCAGAGGTCGGCGTGCGGCGAGGAGTGGAGTCGCCCGCGCAGGAGGTTCTCGAAATCGGGCTGGAAGAACTGGTAGTCGCCGAACCAGCCCTGGTCGGTCGGCGCGGGCCGCCAGGATGCGTAGCGGACGAGTTGGCTGTGCGCATCGTAGATCTCGTAGCCGCCGTCGGTGGGATGAAAGAATCCGGCTTCGAGCTGGCTGGCGCCCAGGGACTGCATCACGCGCATCGTTTCGTCGTCGAGGTGCGTCGCGCGCGGGTGTCCGACGGCGACCCGGAACGGATCCACGATCGCGACCCGCACGTCCTTCCCCGCGAGGAGAAGCGCGGTCGCCAGCCCGGTCGGACCTGCTCCGAGGACGATCACATCGGTGGTTGTGGACGGCATCGTCTACCCCTTTCTGGTTGGGCCGCTTACCGCGGTACGTCGACGCACACGATCCGTCCTCGGATCTTCTTCTGCGGCAACGCTTCGGTGAGCAGGGCGAGCTGCGGGTCCGTGCTCCTGGCCGTGGACAGGTACAGCGACGTCCGATCGAGGCAGCAGGCGATCGCGAACTCGCCAGGAACAGGAATCGACTCGATCGCTTCGGCTCCCCTCACGCGGACGAAGGCCTCGCCGGCGGTGGCGGCGACCCAGACCGATCCGTCGGCGGCGGGCCAGATGCCGTCCGGGCGGTGCCGCTCGTTGAACAACTCGGCGAGGTCCGTCCAGGTGCGGCGGTTGCCGAGGCCGCCGTCGGAAGCAATGTCGAACGCGGTCAGCCGGGCGCCGTGGGTCTCGGCGGCGATGAGCGTTCCGTCCAGCACGGCGAGCCCGTTGGGGAAGCGCAGTTCGTCCGCCGCGACGCGGGCGTGTCCGTCGGGGTCGATGGCGAGGATGCGACCGACCGGGTTGCCGCTGTGCGGGTCTTGGCCCATGTCGTCCACGTAGAGCCACCCGTCCGAGGTTCCGGTCATGTCACCGACGCGGTCTCGCACCAGGTGGCCGATGTCGGAGTAGAGCTCGAACCGGTTGCCGACCAGCACGTCGATCCGCTTGCCCGACCACCGCGCGGCCGCGAGGCGGCCGTCGGGGAGGAACCACAGGCCATTGGTAGGACTGTCCAGCGGACGACGACGGATACCGCCCGCGTCGATGCTGACCAGCTGTCCCGCCTGCGTGTCCGAGGCCCACAGCGTCCCGCCGTGATAGCGCGGCGCCTCACCCCACATCAAGTCGTCGGGCAGAGCGAGTGCTGTCACGTGGCAGGCCTCGCGGTTCCGGCGATCGTCGTGCGCAGCTGCCCGATGCCCTCGATCTCGCTGACCAGCCGCTGGCCGGCGGCGAGGAACTGTTTAGGTTCGCGAGCGAAGCCGACGCCCGCGGGAGTTCCGGTGAAGATGAGATCGCCAGGGGCGAGCGCTACGATCGACGACAGCCGGGCGATCAGTTCGGGCACGGAGAAGATCAACTGCGAGGTCCGGGAGTCCTGCACGGCGACCCCGTCCAGCTCGCACCGCAGCGCAAGGTCATCGCGGTCGGACAGCTCGTCCGGGGTCACGAGCCACGGGCCCGTCGGGCCGTACCCCGGGAAGGACTTGCCCAGGCTAAACTGCGGCAACGGTCCTGCGAGCTGACGCTCGCGCTCGGACAGATCCTGTCCGACGGTCACGCCGGCGACGAAATCCCACGCCTGCTCGGCGATCACGTTGCGGCCCGGGCGGCCCATCACGACAACGAGTTCCACCTCCCAGTCGGAGGTGGGCCCAGCCAGCTCGACCGGTGCGTTCGGGCCGACGATGCAACTGGGGAACTTCGTGAACGCTGACGGGGCATCGGGCAGGTCGAGCCCAGCCTCGGCCGCGTGATCGCGGTAGTTCAGGCTGATCCCGAGCACTTGTGACGGTCGCGGGGAAGGCGCATCCAGGGTCTCGTACAAGACCTCACCCGATCCCTTGGCGCCAATCCCGTCGGCCCACTTCCTGAACTCGTCCCACTGCCGGTACACCTTGGCGGGGTCGGCGGAGAACTGTCCGTCGCTGCGTCGCTCGACGTCAACCGCCTCTCCGCCCACGAACGTGGTGAGACGGCCGGTCACGTTTGCCAGAAACACGTCATTACCTACCAGCTGATATCGGGGCGCCAGATCTCGTATCCGTTTTCGCGGATGATGAGACCGTCCTGGATGTGGAAGTTGTGCACCATGCGCATTGCCACGCGCGTGCCGACGGGCAGCGGATGGTTGGGAAATCCCCTGCTGTTCGCGAGCTTGAACGTCAGCTCCAGGTCGTCGAAGACGCGATCGGTCGTTGCGTACCGCTCGATCGGAACGATCTTGGCGTCCTGGAGGCTTTCGAAGATCCGCGCGTAGTTGTCGAGCACCTCGCGCTTGCCTCGGTAGATGGCGCGCCTGGTCGGAACTTCCCAGACGATGTCGTCGTGGTAGAGCTCCGCCAGCAGTTCGAGCTGGTCGGGGTTCTCGTGCTCGAAGTGCCAGTGCACGAGCCACAACGCGTGTTCCACGGTGCCGGTCGGCGGAGGGGAGTCCCACTCCACCGGGACGTTGACATTCTGAGTCTGCATCTGCGATCTGCCTCCTCGAAGAAAGGCTAGACCTGCAACTTTCTGATGTCTAGAACAGTTTAGAATCTTGTGCTGACTTACTACGATCGCCTAGAGTTTCCTTCGTGGCGAAGCACGGTGGCCCGGGTACCCGGGCGGATGAGCTGTATGAGCGGCTGCGCTCGGACATCTTCACGGGGAAGCTCAAACCGGGACAGCGACTGAAATTCCCGCAGCTGTGCGCGGAATACGGCACCAGCGTCGGACCCGCCCGCGAGGCGCTCACCAAACTGACGGCCGAGCGGCTGGTGGCCTTGCAAGCCCACCAGGGATACGCGGTCACCTCGCTGTCCGTCGCGGAACTGACGGACCTCACCGCGGCGCGCGTCGAGTTGGAGGCCCTCGCATTTCGCCACGCGATGCTCAACGGGGACGACCGCTGGGAATCGGAGGTCGTTGCCAGCCATCACCTCCTGGCCCGTCGCGAGGAACAGGCGATTGAGGGCGGCCGAGGCGACTCCTGGTATCTGGCGCACGAAGACTTCCACGCCGCGCTGCTGGCCGGCTGCGGCAACCGACGACTCGTGGAGATGGCGCAGGGGCTTCGCGCCGAAGCCGAGCTGTACCGCCGGTGGGCGGCGCCCTTCATAGAGGAGAACAACCGCAACCCAGCGGCCGAGCACAAAGCACTCGCCGACGCGGCCGTCGAACGAGACGTAGAGCGCGGCGTCGGCCTGCTCCGCGACCACATCGCTTTCACGACTCAGATGCTGCTGGGCAGCCTCATGGAGGCTGACGCCTTGACGGAGTAACGCCGGCGAAGGAGTTGACGTGAAGCTGGTGATCGACCGAAATCGCTGTGAGGGATACGGCCTGTGCGCCGAAGCGGCGCCCGACCTAATGCACCTCGATGAGGACGACGAACTGGTCGTCGACAAGGAGAACGTGCCGACGTCTGACGTCGCCCGAGCCGAGGCCGCGGTCCGCGCCTGCCCTGTTGCCGCACTCAAGGCCGGGTAGATGACCCGCGAGCGAGTTGTCGTGGTCGGGGCGTCCCTCGCCGGCATCACCGTCGCCGGCGGCCTCCGATCGCAGGGTTACGACGGCCGGATCAGCGTCGTCGGCGAGGAATCGGTCGGCGCTTACAACCGGCCTGCCTTGTCCAAGGGCGTCCTCGCGGGGAGCGACGGACCGGACGACATAGCCCTGCCCGCGCTGCCGGGCGAGATCGAGCAACGTCTGCGCACGCAGGCGACCGGTCTGGACGTCGAACGCCGCCGGGTCCTCTTGGCGGATGGCGACGATCTCGAATACGACAAGCTCGTCATCGCGACGGGGGCCCGCGCTCGGCGCATGTCCGACCTCGGAGCCGCGAGCGGCGGCGTCCAGGAAATCACGTTCCGCGACCTCGACGATGCGCTGTCGCTGGCCCGTGCGCTGCGGACGAGGCCGCGCGTGGTCATTGTGGGCGCGGGCTTTCTCGGCATGGAACTCGCGTCGGCGTGCGTCGCCCGGGGCGCGGCGGTCACCGTACTGGATCAGCAACCTCCGCTGCGTCGCCAGCTCGGCCCGTACCTGGCCGACCTGCTTTCCGCTGCCGCCCGGCGCCACGGCGTCGGCCTAGTGCACCATCCCGGCGGCGTGAAACTCCACGGGACACCGGGCTCACCGGCCGCCGAGCTGGCCGACGGCCGCCGGTTCGAAGGAGACCTGGTCCTCAGCGTGGTGGGCTGCGTGCCGAACATCGAATGGCTGCGTGGCAGCGGCCTTCCCGTCGACGGAGGCGTTCACGTCGACGAACGGTGTCGCGTGAGCGCCAACGTCGTCGCCGCGGGCGACGTCGTTGCGTTCCCTTCGGCGGCGGGACCGCGCCGGACGCCCTGGTGGAACAGTGCGCTCGAGCAGGCCCGCACAGCGGCGTCGTCCCTGCTCGGAGGCGAGCGGACGCCGCCGCTCGTGCCCGCACCCTACTTCTGGACCGAGCAGTTCGGCATCACCGTCCGCGTCTGCGGCGGCCTGCCGGCTCGCGGCGCGCCCACTGTCGTCCACGCCAGCGATGAGGGCAATCAGATGCTGCTCACCTGGCCGCAGGGAACAGCGGCAGCGGTCAACAAACGTATGCCGATCACGAAGCTCCGCGCGCTGGCGCGGGCGGCGTGAATCGGCCAACGCAAAGGAGCTGAAACAGTGACGCTGATCGAGGTCCCGCACTCGGACGTCGACTTGTTCGCCGACGACGTGCTTGAAGATCCTTATCCGGCGTACCGCCGCTTGCGCGAACAAGGCGGAGCGGTGTACCTCGACGCGCTCGACGCCTGGGCGTTGCCGCGGTACGACGATATACGCGCTGCGCTCGGGGACTGGCAGACCTTCTCCTCGGTTCATGTCGCCCTGAATGGCGCCGTCAATGAGATGCTTGAAGGCACCGTGCTGGCGGCCGATCCGCCCGAGCACGACAGATTGCGTGCGGTGCTGTCCGACCGGCTCGGACCTCGGGCGATCCGGCACCTTCAGACGGACATCGAAGCCCGGGCACTGGTACTAGTCGACGACGTGCTGGCCAACGAGTCGTTCGACGCGGTGCGCGATCTTGCGACGGTCTTCCCGTTCTCCGTCGTGTTCGATCTGATCGGTCTGCCGGAAGTCGCGCGCCCGAACATGCTGCGCTGGGCCGACGCGACGTTCGAAGTGTGCGGCCCGATGAACGAACGTACGCAGCTCGGACTTCCCATCCTTGCGGAGCTGTTCGAGTGGGTCAGCACGTTGGCGGCTACCGACCTCAAGGAAGGCAGCATGGGGCGGGCCGTCTTCGAGGCCGCCGACGCCGGCCGAATCCAGCCGGAGTCGTGCATACCGCTGATCGCGGCGTACACGTCCGCCGGCCTGGACACGACGATCAACGCCATAGCCAACAGCATCCATCTGTTCGCAACCCACCCCGCGGAGTGGGACCGCGTGTGCGCCGACCCAGCCCTCCTCGGCAGTGCGTTCAACGAGGTGCTGCGCTACGACGCCCCCGTCCAGGTCTTCGGCCGGATGACCACGAAAGACACGACGATCGACGGGGTCCCCGTACCCGCGGGCGCGCAGCTGCTGATGCTGTACGGCTCGGGCAATCGCGACAAGCGCCACTATCCGGACCCCGACCGCTTCGACGCATCCCGGGACCCGGCGGACCATTTGACTTTCGGGTACGGAACGCATGGGTGCGCCGGGCAGGCCCTGGCCAAGATCGAGGCGCACGCCGTCCTTCGGGCCCTGGCGAGCCGGGTCCGCAGGTTCGAGGTCGGCGAGCCGGTCAGGCACCTCAACAACACCGTCCGCGGGTTGTCCTCGCTTCCGGTGCTGTCGGTCGAGCGGCATCAGCAAGATCCGGTACGGTCCTGAAACACGAGGCTGGAACCTCGGCCATCCGCAGTCACCACCCTTCGTTCGGGACGAAAGCTTCTGTGAGCGACGAAGGGGGGATGACCCGGGATCTCGCGAGCCAGCAGGTAGCCGGCCCGGGATTATTGAGCTTCGTCCGGCCCTGAGTGGGCGATATGGATCTCGTCGTGCGAGATGTCGACGGTGACCTGAGACGCATGTTGCGCTGCAGCGCACAGATCGTCCGGTCCGGCGCGGCGTGTAGGCATCCTCGGTGTTCGCGACGCACTTCGCGAGCGCCAGGGTGTCGCTCGCGATGGCGATAAGCGCGGCAATGCTGAGTGTGCAGGAATTTGGCAAGGGGCGAGGATCTGTCGGTTTGCCGCCGGTCGGGTGGGCAGGCGGGGGAGCCGGGAGGATACGGATGTCCTGGCACTGCTGGTGGCGGCTGGCTGGACGAGGCGGGTGCCGACCGGTTTAACCTGCCTGGGCGGGCGGGCGCGTCGCGCGGGGTTGACGCCGGGCGCGGCGGGCTGGTGCGCTTGTGTGGTGCGGCGCACAGCGGGGTTCGTCGGCCGGCGGGGCGAGCTGGCCCGATTCAGGCGTGCGCTGGCCGGGCAGGCGCGGCTGCTGCTTGTGGTGGGGGATGCCGGCGTGGGCAAGACCCGGTTCGTCACCGAGGCGATGCGCGCGGCCGCCGCCGATGGCCGCATCACGGCGTGGGGCAATTGCCTGCCGCTGGCGGATAAGCCGCCGCTGCTGCCGGTGGCTCAGGCGCTTGGCGAGCTGTCCCGGCGGGAGGACGGCCAGTTGCTCGCCGCGGCGCTTGACGCGGCGCCTGCCTATGCTCGCGCGGAGGCGGCGCGGCTGGTACCCGGTCTGGAGCCTGGCGGGCCGGAAGGGGCCGGTGAGGCGGGCGGCTGGCAGCGGGACCGGCTGTTCTCGGCGGTGGCGGAGCTGCTGGCCGGGGTGGCCGCCCGGTCGCCAGCCTGCGTGGTCATCGAGGACGTGCACTGGGCGGACAGCGGGACCCTGGACTGCCTGACCTACCTGCTGCGGGCGCGCGTCGAGGCCGCGGCGACGGTGGTGACCACCTGTCGCGGTGATGAGGCGCCGCTGGACGAGCCGGTGGTGTCGTGGCTGGCGCATGTGCGGGGCAGCGGCCCGGTGGAGGAGATCAGGCTGGTGCCGCTCAGCCGGGCTGAGTCCGGTGAGCAGGTCGCCGCGCTGGCGGACGGCCCGCTGCCCGCCCGGCTGGCCGATGAGGTGTACGCCCGCGCGGAGGGTAACCCGTTCTATACCGAGCAGCTGGTCGCCGCGGCGCTTTCGACGGCGGCTGAGGACCCGGACGGCGGGACCGGCGGCCCGACGAGCGCGCCTTCCGGCCCGGGCGGCTGGGGCGGGCTGCCGCCGGGGCTGCCCGTCCGGCTCGCGGAGCTGCTGGTGGCGCGGGCGGCGCGGTGCGGCGCGGACGGGCAGGCCGTGCTCGCGGCGCTGGCCGTCGCGGGCCGGCCGCTGGGGGAGGCGGCCCTGGCCGAGATCACCGCGCGGGACCTGGCCACGGTACGGCGGGGGCTGCGCGAGCTGGCGGCGGTCCGGCTGCTGGCTGTCCCTGACGTCGGCCCGGCGGCAGCCGGGCTGTGCCGGCTGCGGCACGCGCTGCTGGCCGAGGCGGTGGCGGGTGCGCTGCTGCCCGGCGAGCGGGTCGCGCTGCATGAGCGGACGGCGGTGATGCTGCAAGCCGCCGGCGATGAGGCGCTGGCGTCCGAGGTGGCCGGGCACTGGGCCGCGGCGGCCCGGCCGGACCGAGAGCTGCCGGCCCGGGTGGCAGCGGGCCGGGCCGCCGAGCGGGTGTTCGCCTATGCCGAGGCGGCTGCGCACTTCCAGCGGGCGATCACGCTATGGCCAGACCTGCCCGGTCCTGGCGCCCCGCCGGTGGCGGTCGCCCCGTCCCGGGCCAGCTCACCGGGAACGGGCATGCCCGGCCTGCCCGCGCTGTACGTGGAGGCGGTCGACGCGCTGATGATCGCCGGGGACAGCGACCGGGCCCGGGCACTGGCCGTGGAGGCTTGCTCCCGGTTCGCCGCCCATAGCGACCCGGCCACCGCGGCGGCGGTCATCACGCGCGCGGCGGAGTTCCGGATGAGGTCGCAGCCTGAGGCCGCCCTTGAGCTGCTTCAGGAAGCCATCAGGCTGGTCAGCGACGGCCCGCCGTCCGCCGTCCAGGCCGAGGCCTGGTACCGCTACGGCCGCGTGTTCACAGAGACCGCCGGCGGGGACGCGGAGGGCAGCCGGGCGGCCTTCGAGCGGGCAGCGGAGATCGCCGCGGCAGCCGGCGCGGCGGCGCTGGTACCGCGCAGCCTGCTCGCACTGGCCACGCTCGCGCAGATGCGCGGCGACGCCGAGGAGGAGCTCTCGCTGCTTGGCAGGGCGCGGGAGCTTGCCGAGGCGTGCGGGGACGGGGAATCCCTCTTGCAGACAGCCTGGAGAGAAGGCCTCCGGCATGACGCCGCAGGCAGGATGGAAGCCGCGCTGCAAGCGGACTTGGCCGGGCTGCAAACCGCGCGCCAGCTGGGACGGCAAGACAGCGGGGCAGCCGTGGGCCTGGCCTGCAATGCCTGTGACGCACTCCTCGCCAGGGGACGCACCGCCGAGGCCGGAGCGCTGATCGATCCGCTGACCAGCGGGCCGCCCGACCGCCAGCACCTGTATGTGCACCTGAGCCGGATCGAGGTCGACTTGCTGCGCGGTGACCTGGATGCGGCACAGCGGCGGCTCGAGCAGGTCCAGGCCATCACCGCCGGGCTGGTAGGCGGGTTCCGCGCCGAAGAATACGCGCCGCTGCTAGCCGCGGAGCTGGCGCTGTGGACCGGACGGCCGGCCGAGGCACTGACGGAGGTCGCCAGGGAGCTGCCCTCGCTCTCCCTCCCCATCATGTATGTGGGCGGGCCGTTGCTGATAGCGGGCATGCGAGCCTGCGCCGACCTGGCCGAGACTGCCCGGGCCCGCCGGGACGACGCAGCCGGAGCTGACGCCCTGGCTGCCGCGGCGGACCTCGTATCCTGGGCGGGCCGCCTGGAGGTCACGCCGTTCACCGACCGTCCCGCGGACGTGTATCCCCCCGCCGAACGCGCCAGCTGGCAGGCCGAGCAGAGCAGGCTGACCGGTGCCAGCGACCCGGCCGCCTGGGCCGCGGCCGCCAAGACCTGGGCCGGCCTGGAACGCGCGCACCGTGCCGCCTACGCGTGGTGGCGGCAGGCCCAGGCGCTGCTTGACGCGAGGCATCCGGCCGCGGCGGCCGCCGCCCCGCTGCGGGCGGCCGCACGGGCGGCCGCGGGCCACGAGCCGCTGCTCGCCCAGGTCCGGTCGCTGGCCGGGCGGGCCCGCATCACCCTCGATGAACCCCCGGGCGGGGCATGGGGCGGTCCGG
>Ga0335075_10009261_pt1 | contig 15039 bp, 12 predicted proteins | sample Lox_Sample_24_FD_206723 | JGI IMG/M metagenome (GOLD analysis project Ga0335075, IMG submission 206723) | Soil microbial communities from Loxahatchee National Wildlife Refuge, Florida, United States - Lox_Sample_2.4 | ecosystem: Environmental > Terrestrial > Soil > Wetlands | place: USA...
TTTCCGTTCGATAGAGAGCATATTTGATTCGCAGTTTTCAAGAGCCACCGACTCAATCTTGCTGGAGGCGACCGCTGGGAGGGCAATCGTCGATTCGGGGATCACATTGAAAGTGTCGGACATTAGGACCTCGAATGCATTGGCAAATATCAAATGGAAGGAAGCAACATGCTTCCGTATTTTGATCTGTGACCCGGATTGGAGTGCTCCGACCTGTTGTAGAAGTGCTTTTGCTTCGTGAAGCTTCTGTTGAATGACATTTGCTTCCACTTTACTACTCAGAATGCTGACGCGGAGTTCTTCTAATGGAACCCAGCTTGAAGTACTGACAGGAGGACCAATGACCGATTCAGTAGCCGAAGCTTTGCAGCCATCGTCCTCGGAGGTTTTGGAGGCTGTTTTCTTCCTGGGAACACGTCTTGAGCACTTGGTCGCTGGTGTTCGCTTCTCAGGTCGAAGCTTGTTAAGGCGAGTAGCAAGTTGGTCTTGCATCGACGAGAATGTACAGATACTCTCAATGGTCGAGGGATCCGTCATCTTGTCGATAGCCTGAAGCGCAGCGTTGTATCCTTTGATCTCGTTATCAAGCTCATTCTTCGCCTTTGACATTTCGGCCGCAACCAGCTGGAAATTCAGGCGATCCCAATTATCATCACTCTCCACTGTCAGGCCCTTAATCACATCCAAGCAATCTTGCGCTTTACTTGTCTTTCCAACTGAGAGCCAAAACGAGGCAATCATGCTCTGGATGTCGACAAGTCGAGAAGTCGACTGTACTGCCGCCGCGATTCTCAGAGCCTGTTCAGCATAATGAAGAGCCTCTTGGAATTGGCCGTGATGAGCGAAGAGTCTAGCAAGAAGCTTGAAACCTTGGTAGAGCGAGGGTACAAGTGGCCATAGCTGTGGAACTTTCAATGCTTCATGCGTCAGAGATCGAACCACGGGCGTATCTGTTGACGTCCCGAGAGATGCGATGTCGTCCGTAATAGCGCCAATGCCACTGTCGGCATCTGGTTTCGCATCCAATGGTTTGGGATTGTGTCGGTTCTCCAAATTCGCCCACATCCGCTGATTGAGCTTCACACAGCGTCTTCCGTATCGAAATGCTGCTTCGGTGTCACCTGTTTCCAGATAATAGACGGCGTATGTGTATGAGGCTTCCGCCAGAAGCTTTGCCATTTGCATTCGTCCGGTGAAAGTAATAGCAGGACTAAGTTCAACCGCCAGACATGTTGTAGCAGTCGAAAGTAGCGTGGCACAGTCCTCCAAGGAATTGATGCTCAGCAGATATTCTCCGTATGCGAGAGACCACTTCAATTTCGTTTCTCTCGAGACATCATCCCCCAGCAATGTCTTTGATTTGTCATAGACAAGTTGAGCATTTGCGGAGTATCCAATTCTAGAATACTGGAGTCCTAGTTTGCACAGGAAAGTCGACAGTTGCATCGTATTCGACGGCTCCTGAAGCTCAAGAGCCCTAATTATTAGCGATAAAGTGGGTATGAGAAGACGCGGTAGTCCTTTCATGTCGAAATAATCGGCAATGAAGATGAGGCCGGAAATCCAATCTGGGAAATTGTTGATTTGTTCCTCCAAAGCTGACCAGCTTCGAGAGCTGTCGACGATTGACTGCCATTCTTGAAGTGATTGTTGTAGCTTGTCATTATCCACATAGCATGATCCGAAGGTCCGATAGACTCGCAAAGTCGCGAGTAAATCTTTTTCGTACTTGCTAAGGTTGGCATCATTCGCAAGGTCTTTAATTTGGCCATCTCCATAGATTGCAGATATGTCGTCAAGTTTTTCAGCGAGAGATGTCGGAACATCTTCCTTATGGCGATATACGGTGACCAAGACACGTAGCAGGCGAACTGGAAAATGTTTGAAGGAGTAGAGACTCAGGAGTGATTCCACAAGTTTTGCCAACCTGATAATGCCAACTGAGTTTACACTCCGTGTTGACGGCAACATCTGAAGCATCAACTCCAACTGCCACTCCAACAGGATACCACGTTCTTCGGCTGGTAACGCTTCATCATCAAAGTAGGATGCACCGCCAGCCTTTGTGCCATCGATATTTATCAGCAGTCGATTTATGTGGCCCAGCATCCTCCCGAGAACTGCTGAAGGTCCTGCCGAGCTCGAGATACGATGCGGAGGCAAGGAAGCTGCGAGTTCAGCCGCTGATTTGAGAACACCTGCGCCAAGGTAATGTCGCGCTGCTTGAATAAGAAGATCATGAGCATGTGCCAACTCTTTCGTTGCGGAATACTCTTCTGCTAGCTTTTCAAGTTTTGTCGCGAAGAAACCATCTGTTTGTTCAGCTGGACTTCGGTTGCGAAGGACGTCAATGCTTCTTTTCATCATCTTGATTCCACCTCCACTTTTTACGCCTTGCAACCTCTGGATACGGGTGTAAAGAAGCCAATAGGCATTGGAAATCTTGACAACCAAGGCGCCATCCAGTTCAAGCTCCTCAATCAACTTGAATGAATCTTGAAGTGCGGTGTCAACTTTCTCAATATTGGGCAATGTTTCCGTATTCTGATGTTTGCAGCACTGGAGGACAGATGCGATGAAGCCAACACTGAGTCGAGCAATCGTGGCTCTACGTTCATCGAACTGCTCATTTGCTGGAGCATCAGATTTCTTCGGCTGGATAAAGAAGCGCAGGAGAACGCGGACGCAACGGAATACGATATCGCAGCACATTTCAGCGCCTGCTATGACATTTTCGGGTACGTCTTCGGAAAATCGAGCCTCGATGTATGTTTTGGTAGCTGCTTTCCTGAGGAGCGAAAGCTCTTGAATAAGGTCGCAAACCTCAGACAAGGTACCTTTAAGGCTACCGTCCAACCGCTGCAAAGCATTCGTGAGTTGGACGAGGCGCTGATCATTTGAGACGTCCGCAATCAATGAGATCTCGGCCATGCGAGCTGTGAGGGTTGCGAGTTTCGCGTCAGATATCCTCCGCGCAACCTTGACGATTTCCTCATAGCGAAGCTTCATGACGCCTTCAATGTCATTATATCGTCCTGCGGCGCGACCCATGCTAATGACCATGTCCATCACGTCCGCTTGTACAGTGGCTGCAGTGGCTTTCAACTCGACACCATGATCCGTAGCGTATTGCTTAATCGTGCTGTAAACGGTCGATACGACTTGGAACTTCTGCATCGCAGAAGAGGGGCTGCGCCGAGCATACGAGGAAAGATATCTTGACAATGGCAGCCATAGCTCTTTGTCTTCCTCCGGTTTGTGTCCTATTAGCGCCCACAGCAAAATTCGCGATTTGATTGCGGTGTATTGAAGCCACAAAGCTGTGGTCGCGCTGAGTGGGCCGCTAACCTCGGCTTCAGTGACTTGTTCAGCAGATTGACTACTGGAACATAGCAGCAAAAGTGATTGTGAAAGTCTATCCAGTTGTTGCGCTGATTTATCTCGAAGGGATGCACACGCAGCTTGCTCTTCTAGCAGAGTCATTGGTGAGTACGACGTGTTGTGAATATGCTTGATGGCTTCTTCAGCGAGCTTGGGCTGGCGAAGAAGTCCCATCAATTTGAGCACGTATAATTGATGGCCGATGACAAGAGCACGCAGATCCTTGTCGTCCGTGGCGGAATCGAAATGCAACAGGTCGCCCACGGACCCTGTGTGCTCTTGACCATTGTTCGAGAATTGGCGCGGGTGGCTACCATTAAGGTGCTTATCCAATCTCTTCTTCAAAATTCTGAGTTCTTTCAAGGCTAGCGAGGTAATGCTGTGTGGTAGACATTTCCCAACCAAGGCCAATAGACCGTTCTCAAGCTGCAAGGCCGGGAGTTTAGTGTCCTTCTCATGTACTCTCAAGTACTCGAATGCGATATCCGCACATCTGGCTGTCGCGACAATCCACGGCGCGGTTTCACCCGTAGAATTATCCGATTGAGAGACTTTTGGGGATTGTTGATTCTGAGCCAGAGAGTTCAGCGAACCGGATTTGGTGACATTTTGAAGTGGTAGACGCTCTCTGCGATTCGTCTTAGGCAATGCGCTCTTCGGCGGTTCGTTCTCGTCCCTCGTCTTCTTGGCGGCCGTAATACTGGTGGTTTGCAACCTCGGATGGTTCAGATCAGTTTTGATGGCTTCCGAAAGTGCCTTGAGCGTCGCGTTGACGACATCTGTCGCAAGAACAAGTTTATTCACCTCGGAAAGGGCGCTTTTCGAGTCGTAATAAGCGGCTGGTGCTTCGCTTTTCCGTACCTCTTTTGGGGTTGAACGGCGTGATGTATCCGCAGAGAATAATTTTGTGGAAGCCTTCGCTCTACCCTTATTCTGCGCCCTTTGTATTTTGTCCTCTGTCTCAGTTGTATGAATAGAAAGGAGTTGCTGAAGGGCGAAGACGGTCTTTTCGGAGCAAGCTGTTGGAGATGCGAGAGAAGCTTTAATGCAATCGATCGTTGCGGAAGGTGGAGCTGCCATCGGAACGTGGGAAGGGATGGGAAAACGGTAATTTGAGATTATACATTAAACCATCTACTCATTGCGTCTTTCGGAAATTGTGGAAGGGTGGTTGTGGAGAAGCCGCTGGTGTCCGTTCTCATAAACAAAAGAGCACGGTTGGATCAACAAGGCGACAAGGCGACGATGAAATGTTTTCTCACCACATCATGATCGCATTTTCATAATCGCAATTCAAGGATTGGGATTTCTCAGGAATTGACATTACAATCGGTACAGATCTTGCAGCTTCAATGGCAACATGGGTTGCTACACTAACGTCACGGATGCCAATTCTGTACTATTAACATAAAGAGGGGCCTCACTCCAACTCGTCTGGGTATCGTAATTATATACAAAAAGTTCCCGACTTGACCGAAACATCATATTAGACCTGCGCCATTGCTGTTCAAAGCGGTGATCATTTAGTCCATTTTATTCAAGATGACCCAAAAACCCAAAATTTCCCCAATCAGCGGCCGTAGATTCCACTGTACACCTGGGGGGTGTATTTTTCTCTCAAGGGCAAATCACCACCTCCCTCCAAGACGTTGAACGCTCTCGTCCGTGGCGTCATTGGGTTCATTGGGCTCATTGGGCTCTTCAACCCACCCGTTGTTCCAGGCGTTTCTGGAATCCGAACCATTTCCCATTGATGCTCCTCCTGCTCTACCGCTGCCTTGCTGCTTGCAAATGGCGAAATGGCTTCCTCATCGGGGTCGGCTTCTGGCGCAAAGAGCATTGCATGAGCGGCCAGCAAGATGTGAATGCCGAAGATGGCGCTGTTTAATCTCAATTAGCCGTGCGAAACACTTTTATCCGATGGCCAAGGAAAAACCATACAGCATCAATGTCATCACATAGAATAACGATTTCGCCTGCTCGCAATATCCGATATCCGACTTGTAGTAGCTCACGCTGCAGCTGTACTTGATATACCACGGCGGGCCGTGGTTTTCTTGCTGGGGGTCAATCGTGTCTGGCGACGTTTGCGCATAGATGGAGAATGCAAACAGTCCGACCTTGATCAGGTGCACCACGAAAGTGATGATAGGGAAAAGGACGTGCATGAATATCATGCAGGATTCGCAGAGAAGGACGAACATTGACAGCACAACGATGACCAAGTTGTATTTCGTGACACTAAGAGGAGTCGCAATCAGTTCAGATTCTCTCACAAAAAGAAAAAGCGGTAGAGGTCGACGCACAATCCATTCCACACAAGCGGCACCTTTACCGGCTCGTAGTTTGCGTATGAGTACAAAATGGTGGACGGGTCGCTGTTGAAGCCATTCAAGTAGCCGTCATGCCACAGCGTGTCGCGATAAGTATCCGGATTGGCAATGCCAGTGAGTGCAAGCGCGGGGACAGTGAGGGCGGCTTCAATGGCGAGCAAGACGAAGATGACTTTGAAAAGCAGCGGCCGCCATCTTTTCAGAGCCAATCGGAACTGAGGACGGTACATCGTTGATATCGTTTATCGTTTCAGATTATCACTGCATCGAAGATGGGGAAGCTGTACGAGTGAACGCAAGCTTCAGCAAAGGAGAGACAACGAGAAATGCTCGACTTCGATCCTCTGCCGTAAGCCAGCGCAGAGCAAGTTGAAGGTGTGGACGACGTAGGGCCAACGCAGGCCATTAAGAACGGATCGGTCTGATCAAACATGCAAGCCAGGCCTCAAGTGGCCAACGATGATGAGGCACTTGACTGGGCGAACCGCAGGGATCGCAGACGATGGTGGCATAAGGCATGGGCGAATAAGCTTTTTCATCACGGCGCGTACAAGTGGGCAGAGGAGTGGGCATGCAGAACCCGCTCAGCGCTAACACACTTTTGGGATGCAAGCTTTCATCTCAAGAATCGGTATCACGGGCGTGAAATGAGCTGCTGTGAGACGAAGACACATGCAGCCTGATGTTTCTTCGATGTTTGCGCAAATCATTGCACGACCGGACCGTGCGACATCCGTTTGTCGCGAGTTGGACGAAGTGGGAGGCCTTGAAGCGCTGCGATACGCCCCCAGCGCACCTAAGCGCCGATCGTTGGAACGGCCGTGAAGCGAGTCGCTGGCGGGCCGTCGGGAAGAATTTGCCTTAGAAGCCCGATGGGAAAGAAAGTAATGGGGGCCGAGTCAGGAGCACCATCGGGCTTGCGATCGGCTGCACCTCGATGCTTCTCCTTAAACACAGCAAAACGGCGTCAAACGCGATGAGTGGACATTGGCTGCCGGAGGCTGAGAAGTTTATCCTACACGAGATGACGTTCTACCACCACTTCTCACTCAGCACCCTTGACGCTTCCAACCCGTCCAAGCTGTTCAAAAAACAAACCAGCTCATCCGTCATCGAAGGTGGCCCACAGACGTAGCAAACCGTTCGTTGCCTCCTGCCGATATCTCCAAGAGCAGTCAAGACATCAGGCTTGGTCAAACGTCGAGTAAAGTGCCAGGGAAGCTCTTCCGGGTCTTCCAACTTTTCGTAGTTGCCAGTGACGAATAGCGTCAGTGACATCCTTTCCGGATGGTGGCTTTCGTAATTCTTTAACCGGTCGAGAAAGGGGATTTTCGTCGAATCTACAAGCTTTTCGTCGACTTTGGTGCTGTAAAAGAAATGCACTTTTGTCGGTTTTTGTTGGACACGCATAGACCATTGTTCGTGGATTGCGGTCATCATTGACATCAGGGGGCTAAAGTAATGTCTTAGCAATCTACTTATCGAGACTGCATCGAAACATACTTGATGCCAATGCCGCCGGCGATGAAGAGTACATGGTCAATGCTTTCAATTCTAACCGCGGGAGGTGGCCATACAAAACTTCCACCAACTCTAACAATGAGCTCTTCGCCCAGAATTTCTTCTTTCGGTCTCCAAAGCCAGACAGCGGGGGGATTGTTTGGAGATTTCTGCACCGCAAGCTCAACCTGCCTGTTGACGTGTGGACTCGAGGTAATCGTAAACCCGCCCGCTTTTGCAATGCCAGGAACAAATACGTCAAGCCACTGGCCAGAGCGGAACTTTTATTAATGCCAGATATACCGTTACTATATGACATTCCAAGGGACTTGATGAGACTTGGAAGCTTGTGTTAACATACTATTATCCCGTGGTCCTGATCCGTGACGGAGAGCCTGTATAACCTGATATTGCTGTTGACTTGTTCTATGTCGCACAGGATTACAGAATGAACGATGGGATCTCGAGGTTCTCCAGCCGTTCTTTCCTCATGAGGCAGTCTCGCTGGTTCTGTTGCCATTGATCGCAACAACGGTGATCTCAATTTGGAGCAGCGGCGTACTGATACTGATGCTCTTAAAACACATTTACTTAGAAGCATTCTTGAAACGACTCCATGACAAAATTGATGGAAAAAAGAATAAAGTACGTTTGAGCATTAGCGTCGTTATCGATAGCCATCACTCGTGTTCAATTGCGTTTCAAGCTCCGAGCTTGTAAAGTTAAGGATTCACATTCACATGCGTCGCCATGCCGGCTCTTACCCTCCGGTTGGAAGGGCAGCTTTTCTCTCTTACCTCCATCTTCTCTTTGTTCCTCCCAAAGAATTACATTTGCAACAACTCTAAGCTGAACTGACCGAGATCGTCAACTATGGCAGACCTCTCCTCTGTCCAAACGTCCGAGGGCGTGCACACCCTCCCAGATGGCACCAAACTTTACACTAAGACATGGAAGGTATGCTCTCCCCCTTGTAACACCCGAACAGGCCTGCAACCCCTTCACACACCCTCCAAATCCCTATTGACCGTTCGACTAGGCCATCGGCAAGCCCAAAGCTCGCCTCATTTTCATCCACGGCTTCAGTGACCACGTCAACGCCTACGGTATCCTCTTCCCCACCCTCGCAACCCTGGGCATCACAACCTATGGCTTCGACCAACGCGGCTGGGGTCGGTCCGTCCACTCGCCCTCCGAAAAGGGGCACACCGGTCCAACCTCCCTCGTCCTGGCCGATATGACAAGCTTCATAAAATCGGTCCTAGCTTCCTCGTCTCCGGACGACGAGGGCAAAAAGGCACCGCTGTTCCTGATGGGCCATTCCATGGGCGGCGCCGAAGTCCTGTACTACATCGCCAAAGGCCCGTCCGACGTCGTGAGCCAGATCAGGGGTTTCTTGCTTGAGGCGCCGTTCCTCGCCTTCCACAAGGATAGCAAGCCCTCGCCGGTCACGGTGTTTTTGGGCCGGTTAGTGGGAAAGATGTTGCCACATCGACAGATGGTGTTCCCGCTGGATGGGAAGTTGATGTCGCGGGATCCGGAAGTGCAGAGGGCTTTTGTTGAGGATAAGTTGTGCCATGATACCTCGACGCTGGAAGGATTGGCGGGGAATTTGGATCGCGCGGCTGATATTGATAGTGGGAAGGTTCTGATCGGGGAGGGGAAAGGGGAGGGCGGTAAGACCAGGGTTTGGGTAAGTCATGGGACGGAGGATGGTGTTTGCGATTACAAGGCGAGTGAGAGGTTGTGTGACAGAATGAAGGACGTGAAGGATAAGGAGTTGAAATTGTACAAGGGGTGGTATCACAAGTGTAAGTGATATTCTTCTTTGGGAGACGGAGTGGCGCGATTCAATACTGACGCGGAGAATAGTACACGGAGAGCCGAGCCCGGATAGAGAGACGTATGCAAAGGACGTCGCGGATTGGATTTTGGCGCGAAGTGCCGATTCTCCTGTAAGATCCAAGCTCTAATTACACATTGCGACTGAAGCGTTCTGAGTCTATTTCTAGTCATCTTGATGCTTGATTCGTCGTGTGATACCTCTTCACGGCATAGTCGAGGTGGACCAACCTAGCATCTTCCGATCCGGTGTATTTTGGCTTGGCGTTGCGGATGCGTACTTTTTGAACCTTGGACAAAAAAAGTGCAAGCGACTTATCACATATTCGGGCTCGAAACGTGCGACGAAAACCTGTTGTGACCTAGATACCAGTATCATCTCTCAACATTGCCATTTTGCTCTTCTCCATGTTTTCCGCTTTGCTCGCCTCTCATGTCGCAAGTTTGCTCAGCATCTTTGTTCTGCTTATGTCTATATTTCCCTTCCGCCTTCTCTGGTAGCCAATGCAACGAAATGGCGAGAATGGAGACGATAACGACCATGATGACCCAGATGAACTGCCCATAGAGGATATGATTCCTCACTCCAATTGCAAACAGCGCCGTGAAAAGCGCGGGAGTCCAAGCTCTGATACCGCTACTCAATGCCAATGCGAGCGCGTTGAGCGTGCCGAGCGTGGCGGGCGATGGACTGATGTCGTTGAGCGCGAGCTGAACGGCCGCTGTTCATCATGTTAGATCCCAGAATAGCATGTCGCGGTTACGCGTAGCAAAAATCATACTGAAGTTCATGGCAACCCCGCTTCCAATCACCAACATGGCCGGTCCCACGGCCCAAAATAGCGTTCGCCACCCTTCGCGCAACCACCAATTGCACAGTGGGTTCAGCAAAAAGAAGAAGGGGTAGGCCCGGGAACAGAGTCGCAACACGCCGCCTGTCCCGATCCGATGCTGCAGCGGTGGGAAGGCGAATAGCAGCCATACGGCTTGTGACGCGCCCGCAAGGGCGAGGAATACGCTGATGAGCCTCTCGTCGAAGCCAAAGCCTCCCAATCCTGGGGACGTGAACCAAAACACTGGCACCAATGCGGTGTAGCTGAAGCCGAGGAGTGAAACCCAGCCGTAGATGAAGAGGACGAATGCAACGCCGGGTGCTTTGACGAGTTGCCAGGTCGACATTGGGCCGTGTTTTCCGGGCTTGTTTAATGCTTCTCGATCCAGCGTCTCGTTCACGAAGAGTGCGGTGATGATTGCCGCAACGAGCGCGATGGAACCGCTCACGAGGGTTGGAGGCGCATACGGATAATCCTTCAGAAACTGACTCTTGCCAAAAATCGTGTTCGGGTAGTGATGCGCCAGCTTGCTTAACCCACCACCAATCGCTGGGCCTAGAAAAATCCCTATGTTACCAGCGAATGCAAAATAGCTGAATGCTCGAGCTTGTGTGCTCGGGGTGCTGAGTTCCTGGAGCATGGCTCGGATGCAGACGATGGAACCCGAAAAGACGCCGGCCATGCACCGGAAAAGGATCATTTGCCAGACGGTTTTGCTGAAGCCAAAGAGGGAGACTGTGATTGAGAGGCCGATGAGAGCGGCAATGAGGACGGGTTTGCGGCCCAATTTGTCGGCGGCTTTGCCCCAGAAAAGCATAACGCACATTTGTGTCACTGAGAAGAGCGATTCCTGACGAATGCGGTGAGCTAGGCTGGAGGAATTGGGAAGGGAGAAGGTACTATTAGACCGCTGTAGAATCCCACATTCTCTTCATCAAGACCAGTCTCGTGTATCATCTGATTGACGAATGGGAAGATGCAGAAGAATGAGACAGGTTCAACGAGTCGCGCGAAGCAGAGGAAGAAGATTTGGAGTTTTGGAAGCGGCTTTTCCTCTTCTTCATCCTCTCTGTTTGAAGCAGTACTCGGTTTCCGTAACAGAGCATCTTCGTCCCCCTGAGGTCCTGCCGTTGGACCGGCGGACGAATTCCCCAACAACGGCGTGATTTCATCTGCTACTGCATGGTCATTTTCTTCGGCATGATTTGGAGGCATTTTGAAGATTCAATGACTCGGAGACTCGTTGGATGTGGGCAGTCGCCTTGAAAGAAAGCTTCTTCCGGATGATGAAGAGAAGATGGCAATGACAGTTGACTGGAGTTTGAGGATTGTCTTCGATAACAGCAATTCCTCTGAAGTGGAGTTTGCGACAGGAATGTATCTATTGTATTTCGGCGTCGTATTCCCAGTGATAGGTGAAGGCGACTTAGAGCGATGGTGTCGATCGACGCCACTTTTAGGTTAGGTTAGGATAACCTCGCGAATTTAATGACGACGCCTTCCTCACCTTCGTTCAAGATCAATCTCTCCGTATTCACGAATTCTAGGATTGTAGGAGTCCGTGTTTACATATATATCACCCACTCACTTGGAAGCACGTTATTGATCGCCGCCTTGCGGCGCGGATTGAAATGTCATGGCCAAATTGCAAAGTCTGCCCTGCCGTATTGTATCGCTGGACCTAGCTGCACTTAGAAATAACTCACCACCCGACACTGAAGCTTATCAGCCGATCGTTTTGCGCTGCAACATCTGTATCTGAGTGTACTTGCCACCTAGCGTTGGCCGATGGCCCCTTTTATCTCGCAACGCTTTCCGTATCCCATTCCTTCGGAGTCAGGCACTGCACCCCACGTGATGTTCGAGTTGTTGGTTAACACTGACCAAGTCACGCTACCCAATCAGCTTAGAAAATTTTCGAATCGGTTACCAACGGCCTGGGAATCGGTTATTTTGCCAATAACCGGCTGGATGTGACCGTGGTGGAGGTAAACCGGTTAAGGTTCAATGGCCGACACGATTCTTCAAAACTTCATCTTTGGCATCAAACGATTCTTTAATTCTTCGAGCTTTCTCATAATGGCATTCATTCTGAGATATGCAAAGAATTTACTTCGAAAATCTCCGCTAACTCCTCTCGGATTCCCTACCACCGGTTTCGATGTCATTAGCGACGACAACATCCTTGAAGAAGAACAATTCGAAGAATTCAAGAGTGGGATATATTATCCTGTGAATATAGGAGATGTTTTTGCCTCCAAATACCAAGTTGTTGGCAAGCTGGGCTTTGGAGTTACGGCCACTGTTTGGTTGGCACGCGACCTTCAGTAAGCAAGTCTATTTCGGCCCAGACTCAGGTGCTAACGGAGGCAGCGCTCACGGCTATGCGGCTCTAAAGGTATATACCCGTGGAGTTGGTCAAGAGGAATTCGACGTCTACCAGGCTCTACGCAAAGGGAATCCCTCACATCCAGGTTACCCACACGCCAGGGCCGTCCTGGACACGTTTACAATTCCGCGACCTGGGGGCGACCACAAATGCCTTGTCCAAAGGCCTATGTGGGATAGCTTTAAGGATCTTTTGGGTCGCAATCCTACCCATCGATTTGCAGAAGAGCTGCTCAAAGCATGCATAGCCCAGGTTTTGCTTGCGCTCGACTATCTCCATTCCGAATGCAAGCTGGTACACACTGGTAGGTTAGCAACTCGATATTTTGTGCTTGTTGATCTGACGAAATTGAAGATATCAAGGCCGACAACATACTCTTCGCGATAGAGGATAAATCAATTCTGGAGTCTTTTGTCAAGGCCGAATTGGAATATCCTTCTCCGCGCAAATTCATAAACGACGCACCGATCTATGCATCACGATGTTTCACTCTCCCTAAACAGTTTGGCAGAGCAGTCCTCAGCGATTTTGGCTCCGCTGTACGTGGGGACGAGAAGAGAACTGACGATGCTCAACCTAATGTTTACCGATGTCCAGAAGTGATGCTTGAGACGGAATGGAGCTATCCAGCGGATATTTGGAATGTTGGTGTTATGGTTCGTAAGGCCAAAAAATTTTAGTCTATTAGATAAGAATTCTAACTGGCCACAGATATGGGATCTTTTCGAAGGCAAACATATGTTCTACGGCAACGATCCGGATGGGAGCGGGTACAAAACACGAGCTCACCTTGCCGAAGTTATTGCAATTCTAGGACTACCGCCGCTGGACATGCTCAGAAGAGGCTCACGGAGCAAGGAATTCTTTGATGATGATGGTATATGCTTCTATTCCCTCTTTGAGCCTCCTCATTCTAATTACTTTTCTAGGGCAATGGAAAGCCGATATTCCAATACCTCAAAATATGAGCTTGGATCGTTCTGAAGAGAACCTTGAAGGAAAGAGGAAGGAAGAGTTCCTGGAATTTATAAGGGGCATGTTACAGTGGAGACCTGAAGATCGGAAGACTGCGAAGCAGCTCCTTGATGACCCGTGGCTAAAGACGTACGTAATGGGATAGTCTTCCGTATACCTGCAGGGGAGACGGAGATTCAAGGAAGGGGTAAGAAGTGACGAAAGGAGCAGGCATCGCCTCCTTCAAACCCGGGATCACTTGTAGAATAGATCATGGCTATCATGGCTCTTAGATTTTAGTGGGAGGGGACGGACAACTGGGAAACTGAGAATTGAGAACTAGAAACCACGGGCACTTGCTCATGCGAATTTCCCATCCTTCCAGGGGACCGTCCTTCTCGATGTTGGCGCCTTCTGGTAGTGGCTCCCATTAATTGTCGCGAAGCGACTAAATCCTTCTAAGAGGTCAAACGAAGGCTTGATAAAGAGCGCATGAAGGAGGCGATTGTAGTGGACTAACGCGGCACATGCGGCGAGTGCCACCAGGCGAGGGAGAGGAGCAGGATTCCGTGCCACAACGCTCTCCGCTCTCCGCTCTCAGTGATCTCACTGAGACCCCAGCTCTTAGCGAGGTTCTGTGCAGCCCAGAGATACAGAGAGAAGAGCCGGAAAAACGGTAGGCCAAGTGGCGTAGGAATGAGCGCGGCAGCTGAAGCTGACGAGTGGAGCTGGGCCGGGCTTTGGAGAGGAGGGGGACAAGGAAGAAGGAAGGGACGCGGGAACATGGTGAGGGGAAGAATGCATCTTAAGAGAGAAAAATGCACCAGAACGGAAGGTTCATCAGCGCAGATGGTGTCGAAAATGGCGGCAAGTGTCACGCTAAAACCCAAACAAGGGCGCCCCAGGACAGAGTTTACCATCAGCTGTCCGGAATCATGGATCACTCGCAATCATTGGATGATCGAAGCTCTGGGTCCTTAAAACGGACCCCTCGAAGGCCGGATGTAAGTTAGCCACCATGTGGCCCTGTTTTGGGCCCCCTCCCAACCTCCCAAACGCTGGGATAGGCTTCGATTGGCTGCCCGATTCTTTTGGACAGACTTTTGCTTAGGATAGACCTTGACTTCGATTACCCTTTTCGATCAGCTGTCCGATTCCTTTGAACAGACTTTTGCTTACCTGAGTTTGATCTTTCGCATAAAAGCGGGATGACTCATAGGATATATAATCAAGCGGGTTAAAAGGTAATAAGCTCTTTTCTTCCCTCCAACTTCTCCAATTTCTACTACTTATATCGGGGATTCAAGTGAGCTTAGTTATTCTCCTAGTTATTCTGTCCGTCCTCGTCCTTCAAACAACATGGTCGCATCACCAGAAACCTCAAACCCAGCTTCAGCCCAAGTCGGCAGGGCTACCAAAAATGCGACCACTCCTATCCCCTCTTCGAAGCTTTTAGAGAGGCTACAAGACGAAGTTCAGAAATATCCTACAAAAGCGGACCTAAAGAGAGCAATCGAGTTGCGAGTCAAAGACCTGGAAGCTGGTAAAACGACAAACCAGTATCTTGTTTTCAAACCGGTCACAGAAGCCAACGTCAACACCATCGATCGGCACCATGTCATAGGGAACATACGGGTAACCTATTGCAAGGATCTACAGACGTTGATTCTTAAAGTGCCTACCTTCGTGCATGAATCAGCGCACGTAGATTTCGCTGGTGAGATAAAAGTACAGGCTGCCCTAATGGAACTAAAAAGAGAACTTGCCGGCTGTGGTGCAACAAGATATCAGGGACGTGATGTGGAGA
>Ga0335075_10009262_pt1 | contig 15039 bp, 9 predicted proteins | sample Lox_Sample_24_FD_206723 | JGI IMG/M metagenome (GOLD analysis project Ga0335075, IMG submission 206723) | Soil microbial communities from Loxahatchee National Wildlife Refuge, Florida, United States - Lox_Sample_2.4 | ecosystem: Environmental > Terrestrial > Soil > Wetlands | place: USA: Florida...
GCCCTTCACACGCCGCTCGCCGGCCGCCGAACCGCCTCGCGTGTCGGGGTCGTACGTGCAGCGCAGTTCGACGACCTCGCCGGCCTCGTTCTTGACCACCGACTCGCACTTGATGATGTACGCGTAGCGCAGGCGCACCTCGTTGCCCGGGAAGAGCCGGAAGAACTTCTTGGGCGGCACCTCGCGGAAGTCGTCGTGCTCGATGTACAGCTCACGCGTGAACGGCACCTGGCGCGTGCCCGCCGACGCGTCCTCCGGGTTGTTGATCGCCTCCATCATCTCGACCTGCCCCTCGGGGTAGTTCTCGATGACGACCTTCAACGGCCGCAGCACTGCCATGGCGCGCGGCGCCACGCGGTTCAAGTCGTCGCGGACGCTGTGCTCGAGCAGCGCGACGTCGATCAGGCTCTCGTTCTTGGCCACGCCGATGCGGGCGCAGAACTCGCGCAGCGCCGTCGGCGTGTAGCCGCGCCGCCGCATCCCGGAGATGGTCGGCATGCGCGGATCGTCCCAGCCGCGGACGATCTTCTTCTCGACCAGTTCGAGCAGCTTGCGTTTGCTCATCACCGTGTAGGTGAGGTTCAGGCGCGCGAACTCGATCTGCTGCGGGTCGCCGGGCAGGTCGGGGAACTGCTCGATGATCCAGTTGTAGAGCGGCCGATGGTCCTCGAACTCCAGCGTGCACAGCGAGTGGGTGATGCCTTCGAAGGCATCCGACAGCGCGTGCGCGAAGTCGTACATCGGGTAGATCTGCCAGCGATCGCCGGTGCGATGGTGATGCGCGTGCCGAATCCGGAACAGCGTCGGGTCACGCATGTTCATGTTCGGCGAGGCCATGTCGATCTTCGCGCGCAGCACGTGCGTGCCGTCGGGAAACTCGCCGGCCCGCATGCGCTCGAACAGCGACAGGTTCTCCTCGAGCGGCCGATCGCGATACGGGGAGTTGCGCCCCGGCTGGGTCAGCGTGCCGCGGTATTCGCGGATCTCGTCGGCACTCAGGCTGTCGACGTAGGCCAGCCCACCGCGGATCAACGCGACGGCGCAGTCGTAGATGCGCTCGAAGTAGTCCGACGCGTAGAGTTCGCGGCCGTTCCACTCGAAACCGAGCCACTTGACGTCGGTCCGAATCGAGTCGACGTACTCGACGTCCTCCTTGGTCGGGTTGGTGTCGTCGAGGCGCAGGTTGCACAGCCCGCCGTATTCGGCGGCGACCCCGAAGTTCAGGCAGATCGACTTGGCGTGACCGATGTGCAGATAGCCGTTCGGCTCCGGCGGGAAACGCGTGTGCACGCGCGCGCCGTGACGACCCGCCTTCAGGTCCTCGCTGATGATCTGCCGGATGAAATCGAGCGTCGCGGCCGGGGCCGGGTTGGCGTTCACAGGTGCGTCGGACATGCAGGAATGAGCCGCCGGGATCGGAGATCGCCCGATCGCGGGTCATCCAGTGTACCCGCGTCCCGATCCGCCCGGCCAGCGCGAGCGACGCCGGCCGGGTCACCTGAGCGCTACGCGTCGACGGGCGCCTGACCTTCGACAGGGAGCCAGGTCAGCTCACCCGTCCGCAGCGTGTGATGCGGCACCGACAGGACGGGACAACTCGCCAGCCTGACGACGTGGTCGGCGACGCTGCCCAGCACCAGCCGGCGCACCGGCCCGTAGCCATGCGTGCCGACCACGATGAGGTCGGCGCCGTTGCTGGCGGCGTACTGCGCGATCTCCCTGGCCGCCGGCAACCCCGCCAGCACCCGGCGCTCGACGCCGGGCAGGCCCGCGGTGGCCGCGGCGGTACGCTCCGCGAGATGCCGCTCCGCGTCGGCCATGCTCTCGGCCTGCAGCAGGTTGAAGTCGAGGCCCGGAGCCTCGGCACTCCAGGCCTGCTGCCGCGCGTCGGGAATCACGTGCACCAGGTGCAACGCACTGGCCTGCGACGCCGCCAGCGCACACGCCACGCGCAACGCGTCGTCGGAGGTCGCGCTGAAGTCGATGGCAGCGACGATGGTGCGGAAGACGGTCATGACGCACCTCCTCGGGACGGCATGGCACGAACCCCGGATGTCGGACCCCGGGAATCGGGAACCGGCGGCTGGCGGTACCACGCGTCCCGCCCCAGGCGGATGCATGGGCCGTGCCTCGCGGAGGCCGAAGGAATCAGCCAGTATTCCGTCGGTGCGTCTTCGCGCTGTGGGCGCAGCCGCGGTGAAATTTCCGGTGCCGCCAGGAATGGTCCGTCAGTCCTCGCCGCCTTCGAGGCACGCGAAGACCAGACGGTAGAACTCGGGATGCGATTGCCACGTCTGCGCGGTCACGATGCGATCGTCGCGCACGGCCTGATCCTGCGTGACGTACGTGGCCCCGGCTGCCTCGATCTCCCAGCGGCAATGTTCGTAGGCGGTGACGCGTCGTCCGCCGATGACGCCGGCGGCGGCGAGCACCTGCACGCCATGGCAGATCGCGAAGACCCACTTGCCAGCCGCGTCGAAGGCACGAACGAGGTCGAGCACCCGCGGATCGTGCCGGAGGTATTCCGGCGCGCGGCCGCCCAGCACGAGAATCGCCTCGTAGTCGTCGACGACGGCCTGGTCGAACGTGATGTCCGACTCGGCGCCATAGCCCGGCCGTTCCACGTACGTATCCCAGCCTTCCTCGAAGTCGTGGATGACCAGGTGCAGCCGGCGCCGGCTGGGCGCGGCGATGACGGGCCGCCTACCGGCTTCCAGCAGTCGCTGGCGCGCATAGAGGCACTCGAAGCTCTCACCGGCATCGCCAGTGATGATCAGGATGGATCCGTTCATGCAACTCCTGAGACGGGATGGGAACGCGCATCGTAACCCGTCCGCAGGCCCATTCGTCTGATCCCTGCCTGATCCCCGGTTAGGGGTTGCCGGTCCCCGGTTCCCGGTTCTCGGTTCCCGGTTCCCGGTTCCCGATCAGTATTCGAGCTTGGGATACCAGTTGGTGCCGCGACCGCCAGGGGTGAGATCGAGCACGTTCCACACGGCGGCAAGTTCCGGCGCCAGATGCGGGTCCTGACCGGGGTCCTGCGTGCCGCCGCCTTCCGGCGACCACCAGTGGTACACCTGCCCGTCGCGCTTCACCCACACGTCCAGCGCCGGCCACTCCTGTCCGTCGTCGGCGAGCGCGCGGTAGTCACGCGGGAAGTCGTCGCCGATGCATTGGTAGAAGCGCAGGTTGCGCCAGCCACGTTCGCGGGCGAACGCGAGTTGTCGCGAGACCGGTGAGCGGCCGATCACCGCCAGCGCCACGCGCTGATCGAGGTCGCGCGCCGGAATATCGAGCGAGCCCAGCAACGACGTACACATCGGGCACGGCCGCTTGCGCTGTGGTCCGTACATCCAGAAGTAGCTGACGAGCGTGTCGTGACGCCCGAACATCTCGGCGAGCCCGACCTCGGCGCCCTGCTCGTCGAGGAAGCGATAGGGGCCGGGCTGTCCACCGAGTGGCAGTGCCCGTCGCTGTTCGGCAACGCGCCAGATGTGGCGTCGCAGTTCGATCTCCTCCACGAGAAGTGCCTCGCGAGCACGACGGTATTCGTCGCTGTCGCCCGGGTTGGGTTGGCTCGTCTCACGGACGAGCGTGGCGGCGTCCCGGAGCGGCGTCTCGGCGCTGGTGTCGTGTCCCATACCCTACCGACTGCAGGCGACGCGCCAAATCATCGGCGGCGGTGTGGGCTCGGGTCGAGCAAGCGCCTACGGAAGAGGATCCTGCTTTGGCGGAAGGAAGCCCTTCGGCAGGAACTCGATGGCGACGGCCCGCGCGGTGGCGAGCCCGGCGTGACTCGCCTCGCCCCGCCACGTCACGTAGACGGAGTCGAGCGATGGACGACGGCCGCAGCTGACCCGGCCGTTGAGGTCGTCGCGATAGGTGATGAACTCGATGTCCTCGAAGCGCGCCGCCTTGACCGCGAGGGGACGACCGTCGCTGTCGACCCGGATCACCACGCCACCGGTCGGCGTGCAGTCGATGGCGACGAGGAAGCCGTAGCGCCGCACCTCACCAGCCTGGAGGGCGCGCAGGTCCGGAATGAACCTCGACGCGTTGGCCGGTTCGTCGAAACGGACGTCGCCCGGTGCGGCAGTCTCGGCCGCCGATGTCGTCGGCGTTTCGCGGTTGGCGGCGCGGGCCGCCGCCAGTGCCTTTGCGTGACGCTCGTACGCGGCGAGGCGCTCGTGCAGCGTGGCGGCCCGCTGACGCACGTCGTCGTCGGTGGCGCGTTCGGACAGCGATCGCGACAGCGAGAGTGCCGTCGGGATGGTGCCGCCATTGGCGTACAGGTAGGCCATCGTGAGCAGGTAGCGCTCGCGACCCGGGGCGAGGTCGATCGCCTTCTGGACCAGCGTGCGCGCCTCGGCGGCGTTGGCCGGGTCCTGTCCCTTCATCGCGCCGAGCTGATGCCAGGCCTCCGCGTACCGCGGATTGATCTCGACGACACGACGGAGCGCGGCTTCCTGACGGGCGCGCCGGGCGCTGTCGGCGGCGGCGTCACCACTCTCGACCTGTCCGAGCACCGCTGCGAACTGGTAGTGCGTGAGGAAGGTGGCGGCCGGGCTGCTGGTCGCGCGTTCGAGGTGGGTGCGCGCCTCGTCCTGCCGTCCCTGCCGCAGGCGGATTCGGGCGATCGCCGCGTGACTGACTGGCGATTCCGGGTCGAGTCCGATCGCCTTCGTCAGTTGCGCCTCGGCGTCGTCGTCGCGCTGCAGGCGCTGCAGCAGATCGCCGAGCGCCGCGTGGACGTCGGCGTCGGCGACCGGCTCGATCGGCAGTTTCTCGAGGCGGGCGAGACGCTCGTCGAACTTCGCGGTCTGCATCATGAACTGGCCGCGTTCGACGTACGCGCGCAGTTCCTTCTCGAGTTGCGTCGCCGGGATGCCGAGCACCTCGAGGCTGGCCTGGTCGAGGCTGCGGCCGCCGGCGACCGCGCCGATGAACGTGCTCGCCTTCGCGCTGTATTTCTGCTGGTTGCCGAGCAGCAGGTAGTGGATGAGGGCCCACGACTCGGCGTAGAAGGTGCCCCGCTTGTCGCGTTCGTTGTAGTGGGTCGACTCGCGTGTGGCGGCGACCAGGGTCGCGAGCGGCAGGAACTGCTCGCGCAGCTGGTACACGTGCGACGCGTGCGGGATGCCGAGGTGCACCTGCTTGCCGTCGGGCGCGGTGGCAAACGAGCTGTAGTACTCGGCGATGCCTTCGCTCACCCACGGCGGCAGTGTGCCGAGCGAATCGGCCATCATCAGGTGTACGTATTCGTGCTGGATGATCTGGAAGTTGCCGTCGCGGTTCTCGACGGTCAGCGTGATGTGCGCCACGTCGTCGCCGTTCAGGAAGTACCCGCCGAGTGCGGCCGGCTTGCCCTGCCACAACGGCTTGAATGGGTCGTACGCCTTGTGGTTGCGGAACACCAGCACGCGAATCCGCGCGTCACTCGGACGCAGGGCGTTGGGCACGAGCAGGCCCATCGCTTCGCGAAACAGCTCGAGACGCTCCGCGACCATCCGCAGGTCGCGATCACCGGGATTTCCCAATATCTCGAAGTTGGGTGTCTGCAGCCGCTTCCACCCCTTCTGGGCGGCCACTTCAGCGACGGCGGGTGCGGCGGCGAGCCAGGTCAGGCACGCACAGACGAGCGAGCAGACGAGTCGCCCGACGTGCGCTCGCACGCGTGGGAAAACAGTGCAGTCCATGCCGGAGCCCCTCCCGACGCCGGTGTGACGGTTTCCATCGATAGTACACGACCATCTCGACCGTGAGCTGAACGTTACACACGAAGAACGTCGAAACGATTCCTGCCTCTCGTCCCCCGGTTGCCGGTTACCAGTTGCCGTACCCGGTACCCCGTACCCCGTACCCCGTACCCCGTACCCGTACCCGGTACCCGGTACCCGGCACCCGGTTACCCCGCCGTCTCTGTCGAGACGGAACGGCCATTGCACTTCCTTCAGCTACAACCCGGGCGGCTGGCTCCGCGGCATCGCAACGGAACCGACGGCCGCCCTTGTCGAGGAGCGAACCATGAACAGCGACGAGATCAAGGGCAAGGTCGAGCAGGCGCAAGGCAAGGTCAAGGAAGTCATCGGTCGGGCGACCTCCGACGAGCGTCTGCGTGACGAAGGTGTGGCCGATCAAGCCGGCGGCGAAGTGCGCGAGGGCTACGGGAAGGTGAAGCGCAACATCGGCGAGGCGATCGAGAACATCGGCGAGAACATCAAACGGTAGACGACCGCAACAGGTCGAAAAGGCCGAAAAGGCCGAAAAGGCCGAAAAGGCCGAGAAGGGCAAGAAGGTCGAGCAGGTCGGCACCCCCCGCCGCGCACTTCCGCGCGCACTCGGGTGCTGTCTGGTCGGCCTTCTCGTGTGTTCAGGCCTCGCTGTTCAGCGTCGGAATCCTGTCGACGGCCGCTCGCGCCTTACGCCTTCCTTCTTGCCCTTTCGCCCTTCTCGAACTTTTCACGCTTGTCTGTGGCATCGGAACACATGTCGCAAGTCACGACATGCGACTCATTGGAGCGACGCGACCGCGATTGAACTCGACAACGCGGGGCTGTTTCTGGTGAATTGTGCGCATGCAGCTCATCGCGGGCATCGACCTCGGCGGCACCGCCGTCAACTACACGCTCATCGACCTCGACGGTCAGTTCCACATCGACGGCCTCTGCGAACATCCGGCTCGCAGCGTCGAGGGACCTGACGTGTGCCTCCAGCAGATCGAGGACGGCCTCGCCATCGCCGTGGCCCAGGCGGGTGTCACGCTGGCCGACGTGATCGCGGTGGGCCTCGACACGCCCGGACCGGCCAGTGCCACCGGCGTGCTCAGCGCGAAGGGCTCGACCAACTTCGTCCACGCGCGCTGGGCCGGGTTCGACCTGCCGGGCAACCTCTCGATCAGGCTGAAGCGGCCCGTCAGCTATTTGAACGACGGCAACGCCGGGGCGCTCTGGGGCCACTTCAACATCTTCGGACGTCGAGCGGCGACGTCGGTCTCCGCGATCGTCGGCACCGGACTCGGTGGCGGCGTCATCGTCGACGGACGCGTGGTGACGGGCCGGGCCGGCTTCGGTGGCGAGCTCGGGCACGTGCTCATTCCGACGCAGCGCATCGCCGGCCTCGAAGACGCGACACCGCAGTGCAACTGTGGCCGTGTCGGCGACCTCGAGTCGGTGTGCTCGCTCACCGCGATCCGCAACACGCTGCTGCCGACGTTCCTGCCGCGGTATCCCGGTCACGAACTGGCCGGCCTCGACGTGCGCGATGCCGCCAAGAAAGTGCGCGGCCTGGCCGAGCGCGGCGACGCGATGTGCCGCGCCATCTTCCGCGCGCAGGCCCATGCGCTCGGGCTCTTCTTCGACCAGATGGTGAACACGTTCGACCCCGACGCGCTGATCGTCGGCGGTGGTGCCATCGAGGCCTCGCCGACCTTCCAGAGCTGGTTCCTCGACGAGATCCGGGCGGGCATGCCGACGCAACGTGAAGAGCAGGCCGACATCCCGCTGCGCATCATGCCCAACGGCGACACGGCGGGCGCCCGTGGCGCGGCGCTCGAGGCGCTGCGGCTGGCGACGTTGACGACCTAGCGCCGCGTCTGCGGCGCAGCTCTTGCTCCGCACGTCGCCCATGGCGTCGTCGCCATCACGCGTGCCGCGTCGTGTCTTTCTCGCGGGGCCGCTGGCCGCGCTCGTCGCGGCGTGCCGGTCGCGCCCCCGCGACAACGGCACGGTGCGGGTCGAGACGCTCGACCTGGCCGGCCGGTCCATCGACTGGCTCGCGCTGCCCAACGCGTCGCGGTCCTACAAGTTCGCGGTGATCGGCGATGGCGGCCGCGGGTGGCCGCCCCAGCACGACATCGCACGGCGGATGGCGGCGTATCACGAGCGCTTCGCGTTTCCGCTCGTGCTGATGGTTGGCGACAACATCTACGAAGGCCCGGCCTCGCCCGACGACTATCGAACCAAGTTCGAGGAGCCCTACCGCGTCTTGCGTGAGGCCGGCGTCCGCTTCCAGGCCGTGCTCGGCAACCACGACGATCCGAACCAGCGTTTCTACGCCGGCTTCAACATGGAGGGCCAGCGGTTCTACACGTTCGAACCGCCGGGGCCGGCGCTGGCGCGCCTTCGTGACGTGGTGCGTGTGTTCGCGATCGACAGCACCTACGTCAACGCCGATCAGCTCGCCTGGCTCGATCGCGAACTCACCCGATCGCGGGCCCGCTGGAAGATCTGCATGCTGCACCACCCGCTCTACACGGGGGGCCGCTACGGACGCACGGCGCTGCTGATGCGCTGGCACCTCGAGTCATTGCTCGTGGAGAAGGGCGTTCACGTGGTCTTCTCGGGTCACGAGCACTTCTACCAGCGCAGCGCTCCGCAACAGGGCATCGTGCACTTCACTTCTGGCGCCGCCGGCTCGCTGCGCGAAGGCGACGCCACCGAGGGCGATCCCATCGCCCGTGCGTTCGACCGTGATTACCATTTCATGCTCGTCGAGATCGTCGACGATGCGCTGCATTTCCAGGCAATCACGCGAGCCGGAGTGACGGTCGACGCAGGCGTCATCAGGCTCGGGCACGCCTCGTGACGCGGGCATGCGGGGATGTCGAGAACGATATGACGGCCTTCGTCGGTCGGCCGTCGGCCTTCGAACAAGATGCCCCTCGTCGCGGCCGCACTCGGCGGAAGGCTCGGGGCGCCATCCCTACCTATGAGCCAGGCACGACGTAGACCTTCCTCGTCGTGCGAGGGCTCTCGAAGGCCGAAGGCCGCATGACGAAGGCCGGCTGGGAACGGCTATGCCGGGCAGGCGGGGCCGTCGGCGATCTGGGCGGTGCGGGCTTTGAAGGCGGCGACCCAGTCGCTGATGGCACCGTAGCGCGGCTCGAAGCGGGCGCCCCGGAACAGCGCCGCGAGCTGATCGTCTGAGAGCGCCTGGAGGCGCGACGCGAGGAACCGGCGGCCGGCCTCCGAGACGGCAACGCGCACGAAAGTCGCACCGCCGTGCGGCAGGTCGTCCATGCCGATCTCGCAGCGGGCGCGATCGGTCCAGATGCGCGCCGCGCGCCACGCCGCGAGATTCACCTTGCGGGGACCGAAGGTCGCGCCCACGTCCTGCAGCATCGCGAAAGGTTGTGCGCAGGTGCCATCCGGCCGCGGGGCGCCACTCAGGCACACCAGGCGCTGGTTCTCCGACTTGTTGTCCCAGTGCGCGAGGAACACCGCGAGCAGCCGCAATGCGTCGGTATGCTCGCGCGACGCGGTGCGCACACGCGACAGCTCCTCGAACGTCCAGCCCTCGGTCGTGTCGGTGCGGATCTGCTCACCCTCGAAGGCGCGTTCCACCGCCACCCAGTCGAAGTCGACCGCCTTGTCGCTCTGCATGACGCGTTCGTAGAGGCCCCCGGCCCGCGCCAGCGTCACCACCGACAGCGTTGCGAACGGCGACCACGGACATCCCATGCACCGCACCTTGCGGACGAAGCCGACCCGATCGGCGTCGAAGCCCAGCGCCAGCAGCAGCCGCGACGCGGCGACCTCGCCGTGCGGTTCGGGGCCGGCGTATTTGACGCGCAGCGTCTCGCCGGTCGGCAGCGTGCAGGTGAACTTGCGCACCGTGCCGCGCATGGCGGTCACGCGGAAGCGGCACGTCACCTCGTCGCCGAGCGCGTCGGGTGGACGCGACAGGTCGGCGGTCATCGGCGAGTCCTGTGGTTGGCGCCAGACCTCCGCCCGCCCGAGTGCCTCCATCCGCGCCTTTTCGGTCCACTTCGGCGACTGCGCGCCGACGAGCACCACCGCACTCACACCGCAGAGGAGCGTGGCGAACCACACGCCGGCGGCGGCGAGCCGCCAGCCGCTCCTCGTCCTGCGCGATGTCCGGCCTGCCATACACGTGTCGCTTTGCAAACGCAGTGCCTGTTGAGATGGACTAACACGAGCCAACGGGAACCGGGAACCGGCAACTGGGACACGGGACACGGACACCGGATAAGGAAACCGGGAACGGCAGCACGGCACCGGGTACAGCAGGCGTAGCCGCCCGGCTTGTCGGGCGGTTGGTCGAATCGCCGGTTCTGACAGACCGTGTATCACGCAGCGGCGCCGCGTTGGGACAACGGGCCCTCCCTGCAGACGGGCTCGCAACCGTGTCCGCCGTTTGCACGGCCGTAGCGTCCACATGCACCTCGGCAGCTGCGGTAGCATCGCCGCACATGCCGCATAGGTCAGCATCCGGTGTCCTGTCGATTCTCCTCGTCAGCCTGTTTGCCGCCCCGGACGCGACGGCGCAGCCGGTCGTCGACGCGCCGTACCTGCAGCAGCGTGCCGTGACGAGCCTTCTCACCGACAGCGCCCCGCGCGTGGAGTCGAGACTGCCCATCGCGCCCCCCATGCCGCCAGGGGTCCTGACCGACGTGTACGCACTCGCCCCGAGTGGCGCCGCCGCCATCGGGACCGACGAGGGATTGCAGGAGTGGCGCGACGGGCGCTGGTCACGCATCGCCCTGCGCAACGCCGACGAGGGTTGGGACCCTCGCACGATCGTCGCCCTCGCGTACGACGCACGCGGCCGCCTCTGGTTCGCGTCGAGCCAGGGCGTCGGTGTGCGCGAGGACGCCGGCTGGCGATTCATCGATCCGGCGCGCGGCCTGCCCGTGCTCGGCCTGACGTCGCTGGCCGCCGCACCCGACGGCAGCATGTGGGTGGGCAGCACGCGTGGCGCCATCCGTATCGCCGATGACGCGATCGAGTATCGGCAGGGGACGCGGTGGTTGCCCGACGATCACGTCCGATCCGTGTTCGTCGACCCGGCCGGCACCGCCTGGTTCGTCACCAGGGCGGGCGTTGGCGGCATCGCGTCCACACCGACCACGCTGGCCGACAAGGCCGCCGCTTACGAAGGGGCCATCGACCAACATCACCGGCGCACGCCATACGGCTTCGTGATCGAGGCGCACCTGACGCGGCCTGGCGATCCCTCGTCGGTGACCACGCGCGACAGCGACAACGACGGGCTGTGGACGTCGATGTATGGCGCCGGCGAGTGCTTCGCATGGGCGGCGACGCGATCGGAGGCCGCGCGCCAGCGGGCGCGTCGGGCGTTCGAGGCGTTGCGCTTCCTCGTCGACGTCACACGCGGCGGCACTCACGCGCCGCCCGATGGCTTCCCGGCCCGCAGCATCCTGCCGACATCGGGCCGCGATCCGAACACCACCGACAATGCGACGCGCGATCGCGCCGCGCAGCAGCGCGACACGTTCTGGAAGGTGATGACACCACGGTGGCCGCGCAGTGCCGACCACCAGTGGTTCTGGAAGTCCGACACCAGTTCCGACGAACTCGACGGCCACTACTTCTTCTATGCGCTCTACCACGACCTCGTGGCGCGCGACGATGCCGAGCGGGCCGAGGTGGCGGCAGTGGTCCGTCGCATCACCGATCACCTGCTCAGGCACAACTACACGCTGGTCGATCACGACGGCACGCCGACCCGCTGGGCCGTCTTCGGTCCCGACGCGCTGAATCGATCGTTGCGGTGGGGTGACGAGCGCGGTCTGAACAGCCTCTCGATGTTGACGTACCTGCGGATCGCCCATCACGTCACCCGCGACGCGCGGTACGACGCCGTCGCGCGCGACCTGGTGGCGCGTCACGGGTACGCCGTCAACCTGCTCTACCCGAAGTACACGCTGGGCGTCGGCGGTGGCAATCAGTCCGACGATGAGATGGCGTTCATGAACTATTACCACCTGCTCAAGTACGAGCCCGATCCAGTGGTGCGCGCGACCGCGGCGCGATCGCTGCATGCGTACTGGCAGCTCGAACGTCCGGAACGCAACCCGTTCTTCAATCTGGTGGCCGCCGTCAGCCTGAACGGCCTGACCTATCGCACCGCCTTCGACGAGGAGGCGCTCACGCTACCCGTCGAGCAGTGGCGCGACGACACGCTCGACACGTTGCGGCGCTTCCCGATCGATCTCGTCGAGCACGCGCAGCAGAACTCGCATCGCCTCGACATCGTCGCGCTGCCGACGCACGTCCGTCCGGATGCGCGAGCGCCGGTCGGCGTGCGGCGCACCGACGGCAAGGTGCTGCCGGTGGACGAACGGACGGTCTTCCACTGGAACGTCGACCCGTTCGTGCTCGACCACGCCGGCCAGCGTCGCCGACTCGCCGATGGCACGTCGTTCCTGCTGCCGTATTACATGGCCCTGCACCACGGCGTCATCGCGCACTGATCGAAAATCAGGGCGCCTCACCGCCAGGTCTAGCGGCCGGATGTCATCCGGCCGACAGCCAACATTGACCGCCGGACAAAGTCCGGCGGCTACGAGTCGGGAACAGCATCAACGCACACTGAACGAGCGTGCCGCGCCGTTAGCCGTGGCGTAGGCGGACGATCGCAGGACGAGAGCCGTTCGAAGGCCGACGGCCGAATGACGAAGGCCGTTGCTGTGTTCAATTGGATGGACCACTCGCCCCTGCGCTGTAACGGTTGACACCTGCCGGCAGCCGTTACACCATCCCTCAGCCATTCAACCGAGGTGAAGCGCACTCTGCGTCGTTCGCGACGTGAAGGGTGTGCAGCCTGCGTCCTGCCGGCGTGCCGGCAGCCGCGGCTGGCGGCACTGTGCCGCAGCCCGGAGGACGGGCCGTATCGATTCGTACCCAGGAGGGACAGAGGCCACACGCGCGGATCCACGAACAACGCAACGCTTACGTGTTTTGAACAGGGAAGGGGAAGCCTGTGTTCACGACTCGATTACCGCAAGACTCGCGGCACGGCCGCGGTGTGCGCCTGGGAATGCGCATGCTGCGGCTGGCCGCGATGCTGGTCGCATTGGCGGCCGGCGTGATGACGCCTGAGGCATCTGCCCAGGTGCTGTACGGCAGCCTGGTGGGCCAAGTGAAGGACCCGCAGGGTGCCTCGATTCCGGGGGCCGTCGTCGCCATCGTCAATCGCGACAACGGGCTGACCCGTGAGGCCACCACCGACGAGCAGGGCAACTACAGCCTGATCAACGTGCTGGCCGGGCCCTATGACATCAAGGTCACGCTCACCGGCTTCAAGGAGATGGAGCGGCAGAACGTGCCGGTGTCGGTCGGGCAGGTGGCGCGCGTCGACGTCACGCTCGAAGTCGGCGCACTGACCGAGACGGTGACCGTGGAGTCGTCGTCCACGCTGCTGCAGACCGACAAGGCCGACGTCAGCACGGAGCTGAAGTCGCGCGAGATCGAGGCGCTGCCGACCAACCAGTTCCGCAACTACCAGGCGCTGCTGAACCTGGTGCCGGGCACCGCGCCGGCCCGCTTCCAGAACGCCGAAACCGATACGCCGGCCCGGTCGCTGGCGGTCAACGTCAACGGCCAGGCGATCAACAACAACGCCACACGGACCGATGGCGCCACCAACGTCAACATCTGGCTGCCGTCGCACAACATGTACGTCTCGCCGGCCGAGACGGTCGACACGGTCAACATCTCGACCAACAACTTCGACGCCGAGCAGGGGATGGCGGGCGGCGCGGCGATCACGGTGGTGACCAAGTCGGGCACCAATCAATTCCGGGGCTCGGGCTTCGAGTTCTTCAACTCCGACAAGCTGAACGCCACGCCGTACTTCTTCGGCAACGATCCGAAGGGCAAACCGGACAAGCTGCCGATTCGTCGCGACATCTTCGGCGCCACGCTCGGCGGGCCGATCAAGCGCAATCACGTGTTCTTCTTCGGTTCGTTCGAAGGCTACAAGAGCTCGCAGAGCCTGTTCACGTTCCACTCGGTGCCCAATGCGGTGCTGCGGAATGGTGACTTCAGCGGCGCGGTGAACACCAACGGCAGCCAGCAGGTGATCTTCGACCCGGCCACAGGCAACGCCGACGGCACCGGCCGCACGCCCTTCCCGGGCAACGTCATCCCGGCCAATCGGATCAGCCCGATCGCCATGAAGATCCTGCAGCTCTTCCCGCTCGAGAACACGCCGGGCGTCGGCGCCGGTGCACTCACCAACAACTACCAGCGCGAGGAGACGCGCACCACCGACCGCTACAACTACGACGGCAAGGTGAACTGGAATCGCACCTCGTCGCACCAGATCTGGGGCAAGTACAGCTTCATGGATGCGACCGTCGACGACCTCACCAACTACCTCGGGCCGGATCCCAACGCCCAGGGCGACGGTGGACTCACCAAGGTGTGGCAGTTCACGGCGGGTCAGACCTGGACGCTCGCACCGACGCTGATCCTGGACAGCACGTTCGGCTTCTCGCGCCAGGACCAGCAGGTGCTCGGCCCCGACTTCCAGGCCGGCAACTACGGCCTCGACGTGCTCGGCATCCCCGGCACGAACGACCAGGGCATCGGCGACGATCGCTACGCCGGGTATCCGCGCTTCGGCACCGGCTTCAGTGCGCTCGGCAACCGCGACGGCTGGAACCCGATCTTCCGTGACGAGCGGACGTATTCGGTGGCGACCAACATGACCAAGGTGGCGGGTCGGCACGAGTTCCGCGGCGGCTACCTCGCCAACTACCTGTATCTCGATCACTGGCAGCCGGAGTCGGGCAACCCGCGCGGCAACTTCGACTTCGCGACCAACGCCACGGCGTTGCGCAACGGCGCGCAGGCCGGCAACTTCTACAACACCTACGCGGCGTTCCTGCTGGGGCTGGTCGGCACGTCCGGACGCAGCAACCAGGCCGAACTGATGACGGCGCGCGAGTGGCAGCACTCGCTGTTCGTCCGCGATCGATGGACGGTGAGTCCCAAGCTGACGCTCGACCTCGGGCTGCGCTGGGAGTACTACCCGATCATGAAACGGGCCGACCGCGGCCTCGAGCGGCTCGACCTGAACACGCTCGAAGTGATCCTCGGCGGCAAGGGCGGCAATCCCGACTCGGTAGGACTGTCGGCCGCCAAGGACAACTTCGCGCCGCGCGTCGGGGCGGTCTATCGCTTCGACGACAACACGGTGTTGCGCAGCGGCTTCGGCGTCACCTACAACCCGATCCCGTGGGGCCGCGTGATGCGCGGCGACAACATCTAC
>Ga0335075_10009263_pt1 | contig 15038 bp, 18 predicted proteins | sample Lox_Sample_24_FD_206723 | JGI IMG/M metagenome (GOLD analysis project Ga0335075, IMG submission 206723) | Soil microbial communities from Loxahatchee National Wildlife Refuge, Florida, United States - Lox_Sample_2.4 | ecosystem: Environmental > Terrestrial > Soil > Wetlands | place: USA...
CGTCTTATGAACTGCGACATGAATGTCCCAAGTGGGGCGTGCAATCCGCAAAGTTCTTAGATATCTTCCACCAACTGGTCACTGATCGCGGACATCATTGCCAAATCGGACTATGCAGAATTGACGGCAACTGCTCGATCGCATGCGGTTGCGGGAGGGCTGCCCATAGACAGCGGCCCTCTATCGTCGTTCTAGTGGGGGAATTCTTTTTCAGGTTGCCAATGCTATTTTACGTGAGCCGCGAGGTCGGCATAGAGGTGCGAGCGTCTCTGCGACGCAATCGCAGATAACTTCGCCCGCTTGCCGAAGCTGCTTCACGTTGCGCGTCGCGTGCCATATTGTCGAGCGAAGCCCTCGTACCTCATGCTCGCGCATCAGCGCCTTGGTTTGGCTGACACACGTTCTCTTGTTTTGGCTGGATAAACAGAGGACTGCCTTAAGTAGTTGCTCTGAATCGACTCGAGTTTGTTCAGCAGTTCCGCGGCCTTGATCCCCAGCCAATCGCAGATGTTCTTGAAGGCGAATGAATCTTGCGGCCAATTTTCCGGGGATGGAACCAGCTGTAGGGCTCGTCAAAAGCGTTGCAGTAGGATTTGAACAATCCATATTGGCCAAGTAACTCCCGAATGCCATTGCCATTCTCAAGCATTGCCCACAGCGGCCGGTACTCACTCTCAGCTACGCGCGCGGCGCCTGAATAAATCATCATACTGGCATGAGAGAAGCACCGGCTCGCTTAGCAGGTTGCTCCGCGTAGTCCGATCTGTCTAGATCCTGATTTCAAGTTTTTCAAACCAAGCGGGGTGCAGGACGTGTGGAATCTATGTCTCAAGTGGGGCGACGGCGCCCCTCTTAATGAACACACTGCCACGAAAGCTTTTATTAAATGCGGTGGCATATTATGTGCTGAATGGATTGTTCAACACTCAAGCGAGACTGGCCACTGACTGGTAGAAAGAGCGCGAAGAAGCGTCCGGGCGTCCTTCAAGGATCGCAAAGCGCGAATACCAGCTTCTCTGAGGAGTACTCGAAAATGCAATTAGAACTGATTAACCAAGGATGTTCGAGTCTCGTACAACGAAAATGTTTCCAGAAAGACGAAATTGCTTCCGGCACGAACCCGCTTAGCGGTTATCGACACTAAGGCAAGCCCAACTGGCATGATCTCGTTCAGCGATGTGTCCCTGAAGGCGCGATGGAGAGTGAGACGACGACAAGATTGCGCCAGGTTACTGATACAGAATCTGCACGCCCTGGCCGCCGTTTGCGCTGTTCGCCACGGTATCGCTCAGGCGCAGGCTGCGTGAATCGCGTGCGTCGACAGTTACTTGCGATAGCGCTCCTTGCCTCCCAAAGTGCCCGTTTGTCCGCGTTGAGCTGTAAAGCGGAGGTTTCGATGTAACCTTTGATAGTGCGAGGGGTTATGAGTTTCTAGGTTACCTGCTTTAGGCGGAACGAGACGCTCGAACTGGTGGAAGACATCATGCAGCTGGGACGTATCCGGCATCTGACTTGAATCTGTGAGACTGAAAGTGAATTGATTGGAATCGTTTAGCCAGCGTGGACCTTTTTCGAGATTCTCTGCCCATGAACTAGCCGATCACGAGCACAGCGTAATTACTCTCGATACTCTGCTGGTAAAACCAGCGATGACAACTCATGTGATCACGACTGCGCCTAATGCTGTGTTGGTTGATGCGGAACGAATTCTAACCGCGCGCAAAATTGGCTGCCTACCCGTAGTAAAGAGGCCGCCTGATTTGAATTTTATTGAAGGACATTGTGTTGCATTATTCGTATGCAAAGGGCCCCACGAGTTAAGCCGCTGTAGGTCATGAGACAGGTTCTCGAACTGGCCATGACAGTGCGCAGAACAGCCACACTTAATTGCGTCAGATCTTTACGGTCATGAAATCAAAGCGTGACAATTAGCATTTTCCACGCTAACGCGGGCCTGTAAGCCAGCAAAAGGAAGTTAGATCAGACCGCGCAGTTACTCAATATCGGGCGCTACTGGGTATTGAGTGTCACTAATCAGAGCGGGTTGAATAGTCACTATGTCGCAGCCTTCCCAGGACCAATCGTCAACTTCAAACTTCGAGGTTCGACTTGACTGGCACCAGCCACAGCAGGAAACAAATGGTAGACGAAAAGGATAAATTAGGCGAGAAACTCGATGCTGCCGCTAATGCCGCTACAAACCAGTGGGCGGTCAGGCGAGATCGCGCGTTGCTCGAGAGGTTACGCCGCGAATTGGACGAACGGGCCGCGAAAGAGCGCAAGCCTAGGTCGTTCAACCGCCTTCTCTGTGCGATTGATTTCGAATCTAACTCGCTAAAGGCGCTGGCTCTTGCGAAGCAGATTGCATCTGAAAATGACGCAGCGCTTTACATTATTCATGTCTGTCCCGCGGTGGCCATTCCGCTCGCCACTATCTCCGCGGCAGAGGACGCTGCTCGAGGCAGGCTTCAAGGGGTAGCTACCAGACAGCTTGGTACCGTGCCCTACGAACTTTTGGTTACGACCGGCGACGCGGCCGAAAGAGTGACTACGGTCCAATCGGCACTGGGTATCGATCTCATCGTGATGGGTACGCATGGCCGACGCGGAATTCCGCGCTTTTTTCTGGGCAGCGTAGCAGACAGGGTAGTAAGAACAGCTTCATGTCCGGTGCTGACGTTGCGGGGGGAATGACCTGAGTCTGTGTTGCGGTTGCGATGCTGGCCGGCTGCTCGGGCGCCTCGCCCACCGCTCCAGCGTATCCGCTCTTCCGCGCTCAGTTTAAACGGTTTGCAGGGATCCCATACCTTGACTCGATCAGACAAACAGGCGTCTAGCGCTGATTTCGAAGGAGCTATTAAGTGAAGAACACAATGCGGGCTGCCGTAGTTCATGAGTTCGGCAAACCACTGAAGATCGAAGAACTGCGTATCCCGGATCTAAAGCCGGAACAGATGCTGATTCGCACCGAAACGTGTGGTGTTTGCCATACCGATCTCCATGCCGCGAATGGCGATTGGCCTATCAAACCCACGCCGCCCTTCGTGCCTGGACACGAAGCAGTCGGAGTTGTCATCGAGGTCGGCGAAGCCGTGCATTCATTCAAAAGAGGCGACCGAGCGGGAGTGCCGTGGCTTGCAAGCGCATGCGGGAATTGCGAGTGGTGCATTACCGGTTGGGAGAGTTTGTGTCCGCACGCGGAGTTCGGGGCTACACCGTGAATGGCGGCTTCGCTGATCATGTAATCGCGGACTCTCGTTATGCAGCCAGGATTCCAGACGGCTTGACCTCAGCGGCCGCGGCACCGATCGTCTGCGCGGGAATCACAACATACAAGGGACTTAAGCAAACCGAGGCGCGTCCCGGACAATGGGTGGCGATCGTTGGCGTAGGAGGTCTGGGACATCTAGCGGTGCAGTATGCCAAGGCGATGGGTTTGCAGGTGATCGCGGTCGACGTTTCGGATGAGAAGCTCCAGCTTGCTCGAAAGCTAGGAGTCGTTCTGACGATCAATTCGAGAACCCAGGATGCGGTAAGTGTCATCAACAAAGAAGTGGGCGGCGCCCATGGCGTGTTGATAACAGCACCGTCAGTTGAAGCCTTTCATCAGGGCGTTGCGATGACTCGTCGCCGTGGCACCTGCACGTTGGTGGGCTTGCCGCCGGGTGAATTTCCCTTGCAGATTTTCGATACCGTCCTGCGCGGCATTACTATCCGAGGCTCGCATGTAGGCACACGGGCCGATATGCGTGAGGCACTCAGCTTGGCTGCATCACGAGGCATCAGCGCCAGCGTCGAATTGCAGCCGTTGGAAAAGATCAACGAAGTGTTAGATCGGCTTCGGCACGTCAAAGTTCAAGGACGCGTCGTTCTTGATTTCGCCCGTTAGAGGAAGGTGCTTGTTCAACATCTGAAGATTGGAAAAGAGAACAGGAATGAACCGCGAGGAAAGAATATGGCCAGGCGGTCGATGGCCGCGGCGGTTGCCATCGGCTCGTTGAAGATGCGCTCCCATTCGCTAAAGATCAGATTGCTGGTGATCATGACTGAGCGGCGCTCTGTTTGACGTAGCCGATGTCGTCCAAAATCAACAGCTCGGCGGCATCGAGCCGGCGCAACAGGCGCGGCAGCGTAAGATCACGCTTGGCGGCGAGCAGTTCCTGCACCAGTTGATAGGCGGGCTGGAATAGCACTGCGTGGCCCTGCGCGATCAGCGCGTGGCCGAGTGCGGCGGCGGCGTGGCTCTTACCCACTCCGGGCGGCCCGAAGGCCAGCAAGTTTACGGCGCCTTCCAGGAACTCACCACGCGCCAGTTCGCGCAGCTTGCGCCCCAGCGCTGGTTGAACGAGGTTGAGGTTGAGAGTCTCGAACGTCTTGCCAGGCGCAGCTGGGAAGCGCAGGTGGGCGATTTTGCGCTGCTCGCGCGCTTCGGCCTCCATTTCCAATACCTCCAGGACCAAACCCAGCACCTCATGCTGCCCGGCCTGCTCCAGCCGCCTGGCTAGTTTGCTGGCCGCCGTAGTCAGATTGAAGCGGACCAGCGGTTCAGGGCATAACGCCTTTTCCACGCCCACCGCGCCGCGGCTCGCCGCCAAATGCAAGATCTATGTACTCGGCGTCGGCGCGCTCGCCCAGGCGGCTGCGCAGCGCATTGTAGGCGCGGCGGAATACAAGGCTCGGGAACAGTTCCTCGCGCCAGCGGTAACGGGCGAAGGTCCCGGGTTTACGCACCAGCGTCCAGATGATGGGCCGGTAGTCGATATACGCCTGCACCTGGGCTAGCCGTCGCGCCGCAAGGCGTCTGTGACACTTCCAGACGCCCCAGCGGCCGTGTTTGGCGACGATCACATTGAGGGCCTCAATCACCGGCTCGTCGCCTGCTGCTCTCTGGCGGGCCAACCTGCGTTGCCGGCTATTTGCGCATGGACGAACGATACCTCCTTTCTAGTACAATTGACTCGCAGACTCGTCTGCCGCTTCTGAGATTTCTGTGGAATTTCCTCCGCGCGCTTTAGAATGTGAGAGTCATCCAGCAGCTATACCTTACGGTCGCAGCTGCTCGTGCCGACCTTCGCGGTGTCGAAATGGCAACTCATCGGTATCGACTGATTTCAGTCCGCGCAGCAAGCGGTCAGAGTCGATGCCGATAAGATCGCAGATGTTCTGAAAGCCGAATGGGCTTCGCTGTTCCTCGCGCGTGAGTTCGAACCAATTACGTACTTCCTCGAAGCGCTTTCGCTGGATCAGATTCGGACATCTTCTATTGGTCAGATAGGTTCTAATCGCGTTCTCCAGCACCGCCCACAGAAGCCGGTATTCGCCCTCGGTGAGTGACCGGCGGTTTCGGTTTGTATGGTTATACTGAGCTGGAAGGATCAAGTCGTTGAATTGTTCGAGAGCGAATTCAGGTTCGAGAGTGAATTCCACCGTCCTGCTCATCGCGATCTCCCTTCTGCAGTGAATTGTTTTGCTTGCGTGAGCGCAGCCAGACTTGCTCTTGTCATTCCCAGTCAGCACATGATGTGCCAGCGAATTACTTGGATTATCAAGACAAGGTGCTGAAGCTATGGGACGATGGTGCCTCACCTGGGACATGAATTCCTCAACAATCGCTCGGCATGCAATCCGTTTGCGAGAAGGGGTTTTCTAGTAGATCTTCCTGCAGTGGTTTTTCTTTTTCTCAACCTAAATGCCCCGCGATCAGCAGATTCCGCGAAAGAGGTTGCTTTGGCATGAGAGTAGCTCCGACAAATCCTGGGGATTGCGAAGATGCCAGTAAATGTGGTTAGAACGACTGAAGAAGAGATTTTGTGGGAACGCGCAAAAGCTCGAGCCAGCGCGGAGTATCCCGATGTGTCGGGCGAGCGCTTCTACCGGATAGTCATGGCTATTTACAAGAAGATGGCTCATTACGAACCGCATTCAGCCTCGCATGCAAAAAGATAGCGGCTGCGGTCCGACTGTTCTTGAGGTCAAGTTCTGGCTGCTTCCGGTGCCGGATAAACCGTTTGCGATGCCAATGCTAAGTTGCTTTCGGCATGGAGTTTGACATGAAAAATCGCGGAGCCGTCCTGATCCTAGCCGGCAGTATGATGCTAGCCGCTTTCGCGTCGCTCGTAATCGTCATAAAAGTCGCCGGCAATAACATGGAGCTTGGAACTCAATTAGTGGCCGTGAGCCTCCCAACCGTTGGCGTCGGAATACTGGTAGCTGGACTTTTGCGCTGGTTTGAATCTTCATCGCAAACTTAAGGCAAGATCGGCCTTCAATTAGCCCCGCGCGGTACTGAACGTTTAATGCCACAGTCGCTTCGTAATAAATCTGGAAACAGTCAAGGTTGAAGGACAATGAATCGACTAGCCAAAGTGATTTTTTATGTAGTGCTAGGCCTGGCTGTTGCATATCTGTGGCTGCACTTCGAAGCGCCTCGCTGGAACCCCTTCAATATGAATGACTGATAAACACATCAGATCGTAAGCTAGCCTTGAAGATGTTGCCGATACTCTGGGCCCAGGATCGCGCTGCCCTGCTGCTGGTTTAAAGGACTAATTTTGCTTGGTTGTTCTCATGAAACAGCAGCCGTTTAGCGGCTTCAACCAACAACATATATGCTGCCGTAGCTGCGGCAAGAAAGGCGAAATATTTCCCTGGCAGCGGCGCGAAGCCAAGAATGCCCGCAAACGGGCTGTACGGTAAATAAATCCCCATCACCACCACTGCAAGACAGGTTGCGATCAAGGGCCGGCTTGGACGGCTGCTCAATGGATTCTTCTTTGTACGAATCACAAACAATACCAGTGTCTGGGTTGCCAGCGACTCGACAAACCAGCCAGTATGAAATTGCGCTTCGCTCGTGCGGAAGACCTGTAACAACACATAGAAGGTCAGAAAATCGAAGAGAGAACTGATAGGCCCGATCAACAGCATGAAATTGCGAATCAAGCCAATATCCCAGCGTTGAGGCTTTTGGAGGTACGTTTCGTCGACGTTGTCGGTTGGAATGGTAATCTGCGCGAAGTCATAAAGAAAGTTATTCAGCAGGATTTGCGTAGGTAACATCGGTAGAAAGGGCAGAAAAAGCGACGCCCCGGCCATACTGAATACATTCCCAAAGTTCGAGCTTGTGCCCATCAGCAAATACTTCATGACGTTACCAAAGGCCTTGCGCCCCTCGATGATGCCATCGTGGAGAACGCGCAAGCCAGGCTCGACCAGAATAACGTCGGCCGCCTCGCGCGCGACATCAACAGCGCTTGACACTGAAATGCCAACATCAGCTGCGTGAAGTGACGGCGCATCATTGATACCATCACCCATGAACCCAACCGCGTGGCGGTTGTGTTTGAGGGCCATAATAATCCGGTTTTTCTGGACCGGAGAAATGCGCGCGAATATGTGCGTCTCCTCTGTCACATGGCCTAGCGCCGGATCCGTCATCCGATCCACGTCATCACCGCTAATAATTTGACCAGGCGCAATTCCTACCTGCGAACAAACGTGGCCAGTAACGAGAGCGTTGTCGCCGGAGATGACCTTGATTTCGACTCCATCCTGCTTCAAGGAAGCCAGAACCTGCGCAGCATCAGTCAACGGCGCATCCGAAAAGGCTAAAAATCCGGCCAAGATCAGGTTGCGCTCGTCCTCCAATGAATAGTTCGCACGCGTAGAAACATCGGTGTAAGCCACCGCAAGCGAGCGGAATCCCTGATCATTCAGCGCCCTGCTGGTGCTTTGGATGCGCTTGGAAGCTTTCTCATCAATAGGTAGCTCTCTGCCTTCGATCTCATAACCTGCGAGTAGTGGGAAGATCCCTTCTGGACCGCCCTTCGTGACGAGGACACGCCGGGACTGCCGCTCCACCACGACCGAGAGCCTCCTGCGCTCGAAATCGAACGGAATTTCGTCGCACTTGGTATAGTCCTCGGCTTTTGCTGGGGGCTGTTGGAGAATGACCTCATCGAATGGACTGCGGATACCCGTTTCAAACTTGCTATTGAGATAGGCGAGTTCCAGCGCGCGGCCGGATGGATTCCCGAAGCCGTCAACCGACTGATCGATTGACATCGTTCCAGCTGTGAGCGTTCCGGTCTTATCGCTGCAAAGAACATCCAAACTACCCAGGTTCTGAATAGCGGAAAGATGCTTGACGATCACCTTTTTGTGTGCCATCGCGACGGCACCTTTCGAAAGCGTGACCGACGTAATCATGGGCAAAAACTCCGGCGTCAAGCCGACTGCCAGCGCAACCGCAAATAGGAGAGATTGGAGCGGATCGCGGTGTCGGGCGAGACTGGTTACCATCAGGAAGAGGACGAGAAAAAAAACCGTACGTGCCAGGAGATGGCTAAACTTGCGCAAACCCAGATCGAACGCGGTCTCTTCCGGATGTGCCGCTAGGCGCGCCGCAACGTCGCCAAAGGCGGTCTGTGCGCCGGTCGCGACGACCTCTGCTATTGCCGTTCCACTAACGATAGAAGTACCCAGAAAGACCATATTGCGCGCGTCCGCCTTGGTCGAGGCAGGTTCTCCAGTCGCTGCCTTTTCAGCCGGAAGCGATTCGCCCGTCAGTGCGCCTTGCTGAAGGTAGAGATCACGAGCAGACAAAAGGCGCCCATCTGCGGGAACCAGATCGCCGGCAGAAAGCCGGATTACATCTCCCGGCACCACCTCGCGCCGCTGAATTTCCTTCCACTCGCTGCTGCGCAGAACGGTGGCCGTCGGCGCAACTCGTTCGCGCAGTCGTTCAACCGCTCGTTGAGAACGATAGGTCTGAGCCAAGTCGATAGCCGCGCTCAGCAAAACGATCGCGCCGATGATTCCGGCATCAACTGCCTCGCCCAGGAATGCCGACGCGGCCGCGGCAATCAGCAGGATCAACACCAGCGGATTCATGAACTCGCGCCAGAGATCGGAAAGAACGGAATGGTGCTGTGCCGATGCCAGCTCGTTCGGTCCGAAGCGCTCTAGTCGAGCCTCGGCTTCTTCTGCCGTCAAGCCGGCGATCGTGACCTGGGTTTCAGCAGCGTTCGACGGCATAATCACGTTTCCCATGCGGAAATGTGCGAGGATGCTTCAAAGATTCGTGCAGTAACGGCGCCAAAGATGAAACCGCCAACGTGTGCCGCGTAAGCGACGCCGCCCGCCTGCACATCTGCCACCACCCCAAACTGATTGAAGAGCTGAATGATAAACCAAAATCCTATTAAGAGCGTCGCGGAAACAAAGGTAACGCGAACGAACCAGCCCAGCAGAAGCAGCGTGCGTATCTGATCATGCGGATAAGTCACCAGAAAGGCGCCCATCACACCCGCAATCGCACCACTGGCGCCCAGATTGGGAACCTTGGAACCCGGCATAAGTACGATCTGTGCGAGCGAAGCTACCAGACCACTAAGGAGGTAAAAAATCAGATAACGTGGCCGCCGCATGGCGTCTTCGACTTCCGGGCCAAATGCCCATAGGAACACCATGTTTCCTATAATATGCAACCAACTGGCGTGCATGAACATAGCAGTCAAAAGCGTGAGCCAGTGGTGACCCGCGACTATAGCGGCGGGGATCACCGACCAATGATCGACAAATGTGTCGCCGCCCCACAGTTCCATTACGAACACGAACACATTCGCAACGATGATTGTGGCGGTGACCGCGGGGAAACGCCTGGGCCGCCGAGATGCGTCGCCTAATGGGATCATACCAGCCACTGAGTCTTTCTCCGTTTCTCTCGAACAATGAACGCTTCAACAAAACACTGCCATGGACCGCTACTCGCCCCTTACTTCCCCACCGACATTTAGTTGTGTGCGTCAAGTTCAGCAAAAAGATCTACCGCATAATCCAGCGCCGCCCTTTCATCACGTTGCTCCAGTTCTTTTGAAGGCGGAATTCGATGAACGATCTCGCGGCAAGTTTTCTCCTGGCCCGAGCCAGATTAACGTCCCTCAACACGAACGGATTTCTGCGGAACTGATGCCTATGTCTTCTGGCGTTAAGACTATCAGGAAGTTGGTGTCGAAGCGGTTACGCTTCGCTTCGACTAACACTTCACGGGCGTGCGTTGAAGCAATTTTGATTTCAACCTCCACCCTCCAGGCCGCCATCAGACCCAGATCGTAAGCTTCGTAGCTCTTGACCGCGCCATAGATGACTGCATCGGCTCCCAACCATCTGCCCAGCTCTCATTTGTAAAGGACAATACCGCGATCCGTGCAGGAGCATGTTGAAGATAATCTGATGCAACCCTTGCTTTAATTTGACCCAGATCGACCTCGACGAGGTGATCAAATAACGATTTTCGTCCGTGCGCTTCTACTCCGTATTCTTGCCGGAAGCAGTACTGTGGTTTCAGATGCGTTGATGGAGCAACCGCTAACAACACCCAAGAGCAACACGAACCATAGACAGTAATACATTCCGCACTCCCGGAGATTCGGATACAGCCGACTTTTCAGAACCCGCTGCAGTACTTGTCTTCAATCCGATGACGGCAGCACTCAAGTCGGTTTCTATGCGCACCCCTTCGGTTAGTCCTTGGTGCGGAGGACCGGCAATTTGAGGAGACTCAGGAAAAACAGACTGCCGGCGATGACTACGATAACTGGACCGGAAGGTCGGTGCGCTAAAGCAGCTATCCAGGTGCCCAGGACGGTGGAGGCGAGCGCGGCCACGACTGCGATCGCAAACATGCCGTCAATGCTTCGGGCGAGACGCTTGGCGATCGTTGCAGGGATAATGATGAGAGAACCCATGAGCAGCACCCCGAGATAACGCATTCCTAGTGCAACAGTCACCGCGAATGCGATAAGAAAAGCGAGGTCCAGGATTCTGACGCCAATATCCGAAGCGATCGCCACCTCCGTCGATACAAGCGAAATGAGTAGGCGATCTCGTGCCTTTAAAATGAACCCGGCCACCGCCAGGGCGGCCACCAGACCGAACAGTGTTTCCGCTGGCGTTGCGCTGCTGGGTCTCCCGAACAAGGCGTCGATCAGTTCTTCGCCCGTGGCAGTAAGACTGCCAATCGCAAGCGCAACCGAGAACACGACTCCCGTGATCGCCTCCGTCGACAGCTTTGTCTTGCCTTCAATTCCCCAAATCAACACGCTGCCCGCCAACAGTGCGGCTAGCGCACCGACAAGTGGATTGATTCTAAGCACGAGAGCCAGACCGATCCCCGGCAACGCGACGTGCGAAAACGCATCAGCGGCGAGCGTCATCCTTCGCATTACGGCAAAGCAGCCGACGAGCCCGGCCGCAACCGCCATAGTTGCGGACACGATTAGCATTTTAGCATCCATCGTCGTTGTGAACATGAAAGCTAATCGGCATTCCGTAAATTTCCGCGAGGCGCTCAGGGGTCAGAATCAACTCGGGTGGCCCAAGATAGGCGTGTTCCCGGGCGAGGCACAAAACGCTGGTGGCATAATGATGCACGACGCTCAAATCGTGTGAGATCAAGAGGGTTGTAACGCTCTCCTCTTTCTGAAGCCGGCTGACAGCCGCACTCAGTGTTTGTTGGCCGGAAGCATCGACGCCAGCGGCAGGTTCGTCGAGAAGAAGGACGTCAGGCTTACCAATCAGCGCAAATGCGACCAGCAGCCGCTGAAACTGACCTCCGGACATAGTACCGATAGGTTGACCCAACACCTCTTGCCCCAAGTCCACACGCTCCAGAGCATGGAGCGCCTCCTCTGTTGGCGCGTGTGCGATCGTCAGCTTGGCACGCAACAGGTCTCGTCCGGTGATCGGAAGATCTCGCTCAATATCGAGTTTTTGCGGCACGTACCCGAAACGCGTGCCTGGCGCCCAATGAATCGTTCCTACGTGCGGTATCGCACCAATCAGCGCCCGGAATAAAACCGTCTTGCCCGAGCCGTTCGGACCAATAACAGCAAGCGAAGCGCCACGGGCCACGGTGAAATTAAGATCCGCAAGGATTACCGTATCTCCGAAACTCACGTTGAGATGATTCACCTCAAGGACAGAATCGTTAATAGCCGGTTGTTGGCTGGTGGTTCTGCGGTTTGGAATTTCGGGGGCCATGAATTGATCCAGCGATACAGTCAAAGGGCCGAAGGGATATATCTCCGAGGCGAGCTCGTTTCGCGACCGATTGCAGGGACAACTTCCAACCGAATTCATCCCATCCGGTGATCGAAGCGCCGATGAAATAGATTCTAAAAGTAGTAATTCATCAATTTGGAGCCCTCGGATGGGACAGACGATTCCGATTAGGCCCTCCCTACCAGCCGATGTCGCATCATGCTAGTGAGACCCGCTGCGTCCCGATGCTTACAAGCCCCACTAGACTTGTAAGCATCGGGATAGGCCTTTTTGTAACAGTTCTTCATCAATCAGCTGCAATCACGCGTGGTTTAATGAATCTACGCACCGGCTAAGCTTTTTATGCCGCTTTTCTGGCCTGCGCGGAGTCAGCGTCGTGCCGGGCGAGCCATGCCTCAAGTGCTGCCTCCTCGGCATCATCCGCGGCCGCTAGCGCGACAACTAGTGCCGCTGCCGCATACCGTTCGGCTCTATCGGCGCGATGCTGCAGCTTGGTTGTCTCATGTTTCGCTTTTAAATCGGCGATCTTCTCGGTACCGGCGGCTCTGCGGGCTTCCATCCATTCTTTCATTTCAACTCGTGAAGCGGCGACCTTGTTGCGGTTTTGCGCGATGCGCTTCTGCACTTTATCCAGATAGCCCTGAACTTCCTGATCTACATGTTGAGCTTTCGCCTCAATCTTATTTTGGATCTCGTGAAGGGTTATCTCGATATTCGAAAGCTTGACGCGAAGATGTTCACAGAACTGATCAATTTTGTGACTCATGGCAGTACGCTCCTTGTGGTTCGGCCTAGCGAAGATAGGTAAGCAGGTGAATGTTTAAATCGCGAAGAATTAATCTGCACCCCAAAGCTTTATACTGAGGCGTGCGCTATGACTGAGGTGATGATTTCGTACAATGCTGTCATTCGCCAGTATATCTAAGGAGTTTCCTTGGGGGGCTTAGCCGTATCGAATTTCAGCGACAACTGCGCGATTCCGGCTGCGACGTTGAGGCCGTTCTGGCCCTCGATCGAGATCGGCTGAAGCGCGATCGAGTTTTTGAATCCTCCAACCAGAACATTGGCACCGGCACCCACGCCCAGCGCAGCACTTGCAGTCGCACCGCCGTAATGGCCCGCGAGTGAACCGGCGTCGAGAGTGCTGGTTGGCGCCACGACTGCCCATAGGATAACGGCCGAAGAGAGATAGCCAATGTCCGCTCCAAACTTAGTGATGGAGCCGGCGTAGTATTCGGTGTAGTTATTGTCTCTTGCGTAGGCGCACTTGATATTGCGCGAGGAGCCGAAGATAAATCCCCATCCGCTGGCGACGTGGCAAGTCAGATAGCCAGCACGGACAGTCCCATTTACTTGCGCATACGCGGAGGATGCATTTAATCCGATCGCTAACATCATTCCTAGCGCGATCACGAGGTTACGAACTCTAATCAGCATTGAATTTTTTCCTTGGTGCCTTATCCAGGCTTTCCATAAACGCGATCGCACAACCGATTCTTGCACTTGCGTGGCAAATCACCTGTAATCGGTTACTCGAATCTTCAGCCATCAGGCGGCGGCGCCCGATGGCATCGAAGTGATCGAGCCCCAAAAGGTGCTTGTCAGCCGCTGGCATAGGTGATGTTCAGCCGATTATCGACTTCGCTGATCCCAGGGGCCGCCCAAGCCGCCATCTCAGCCTCGTCTTTCTCAGCCCATGACCGCACCGTGCCACGCAAAATAACCTTGTTACCCTGGGCCTCGACAGCGATCTGACGGGCATCGACCTGCGCGCTTCGCTTAAACGCTTCCTCGATTTGCTTACGCACCTCTCCTGGTATCACCTGCGGCGTCACAGCGATCCGATTTACTATTCCCTTGACTCCCGCCAGATGCCTCACGGCATCTTCGGCCGCCGATTTTTGATAGTACCAGTCAACCTTGCCTTCCAAAGTGAGCCAGCCGCGCTCGACAATCACTTTAACCTGGCCGGGAGGTAGAGTTGTATCGAACTGAAGGGCTAATGCCGCCGCCTGAGCGATATCGGTATCAGTCCGCTCGCTGCTATACTTCACTTCGATATCGTTCGCCAGTCCTGCCACCCCGGCCACGCGCTTTGCAATCCGCTCCGCGCTGACCTTGTCCGCATAGCTCGATACCTGGCCGGACAATGAGACAACGCTGTTTTTGACCGCCACCCCAATGGCTCCCGCGTCTACGCTGGGGTCCCATTCGAGTTCGCGTTCCACGTCCCGCCGAAGGTCGTTATCGCTTTTCATGATCCATCTGTCCTCCTAATCTGCATTTGCCCAAACGCCTGAACCACATGCTTCGCGCATGGCCCATCCATCGGAACTGTCACTAGACTGAGTGAACTGTAATTGTGATTCGCCTGTATTTTGATCTGGATGATCTATATGCAGCGAGCAAGCGCCATGCCCATCCGCTGGGTAATTTAGCGAATGCCTCACGGGCGAGTGCAGAGGCCCTGACTGAGACGATTAAGCGAAGCCGAAACGATACAACCTGGCCTTGCGCCCGATCCGGACCTCAGATGGGCCGCATTACTGGAGGCTTCGGTATCTGCGACTTGCGGTATGGCAATTGCGCCGATTGATTCACTGATAGAACGAAGGCGAATTGTGCAGGCGGCAGCTCATGAAAAGAACGCAAATATCATCTCCTCAAGGAAATGGATATTCGGTGTTTCGATTTTTGACCTTGATGATTTGGCTGACAGCATTCACCTTCGCCTGCCCTCTGCAAACTGGGACATTAATGCCTTACGTGGGGAGATAATCAGTGGAAGTGGCGCCACACAGACCGCCGTGTACCCATCTCTTTTTATAGTTTGGAATTATGAGATTCGTCTTATGAACTGCGACATGAATGTCCCAAGTGGGGCGTGCAATCCGCAAAGTTCTTAGATATCTTCCACCAACTGGTCACTGATCGCGGACATCATTGCCAAATCGGACTATGCAGAATTGGCGGCA
>Ga0335075_10009264_pt1 | contig 15037 bp, 9 predicted proteins | sample Lox_Sample_24_FD_206723 | JGI IMG/M metagenome (GOLD analysis project Ga0335075, IMG submission 206723) | Soil microbial communities from Loxahatchee National Wildlife Refuge, Florida, United States - Lox_Sample_2.4 | ecosystem: Environmental > Terrestrial > Soil > Wetlands | place: USA: Florida...
CGGTCTGGTTCACGATCTGGAAGTCGCGTGAGTACGCCCATGCCGGTGCCGACGTGCCAACGACCAGTGCGCTCAGCACAACCGCAGCGAATCGCTTCTTCGCCGTGATCCGGTCGGCGGCCGCGGCCACATGCTGGAAAAGCGCGGATGTAGTCATACCAAGATCTCCCCTTGTGAGCGAAGCGGACTTGCTTCACTCCCTAGGACGGAGGCGTTGGCGCCTATTGACATTGGCCGGCGAAAGAATCGGACCACCACCGGGTTCTGCACCGGTTCAGGTTGCGACGGCCCGGACCGAATGCGCCCGCCGCGCCGTGCTCATTAGCAACTTTGTGGCCATGCTTCGTGCCGCCCGAAGTGTTATGATTTCGCGCTCGCCCCAGCGGTGCAGCGCTTGCACGAGCGGTGCGGCGCAACGGTGCCCGGCGAGTTGCCGGCCCAATTGGGCATCGGGCGAGACGGCCTGCAAACTGATTTGCCGTTTTGCGACGTTGACTTGGGTCTCACGTTCTTGCGATCATGCCAAACACAAGGAGCTCGCATGGTCGGATGCGCTTCATAACACGCACCAGTCTTGCTGATCTCACGCCCCTATCGGTCAACGGCCAGGCGCTCCTTGAACACCATGCGCGCGTGCACGACGTTCTGCGAACCCATGGTGGCGAAGCCGCCGCCCGATTGTTCGCCCAATCGGTCGTTACCTGGGGAAATGGTACCAATCCAGGGAGCGTCGCATGGTACACCGATGCTCTCGGTGAACCGGGGCCGCTCGCTGCACTCCCCGCCGAACGCCGTGAGGCCATTGGCCAACGGCTGAAAGCCGCGCTCACCGCAGTGTGGCCGGCGCGGACCGATCCGGTCGTCGCGGCAGCTCTCACCTTGGCCGGTCCGGACAGCATCTGGGCCGTCGGCGACGAAGCGGTGATCGTCGGCTGGGGCCTCACTGCGGCGAACCCACCTGTTCCAGCCACGCCGGCCGAACTGGCCGCCACGTTCGGTTCATACCTCCCCGCCGACGACGCCATCGCACCTGTCCCGCCCCCACCGCCATCGAGCGGTCCGATCCCCGTGCCACCGCCGGTCAGCCCGCCGGCGAGCGTCGCGCCACTCGCCGCCGCTGCGCCCATGGCCGCGCGATCGTGGCTCTTGCCAGCAGGATTGGCGCTGCTGGCCATCTGCCTTGTGCTGGGACTCTGGGCCGGCCTGCGGCTTCTGTCGCCCCGCGCCAGCTACGTGCAGTTGGCTGACCCGGCGACGTTGGAAACCGCCATAGGACTCGCCAACGCCCAGAACAGCGCGCTGGAAGCCCAAATCGCGGCGGCGCAAAAGTCGCTCGCATCGCCCGTCTGCCCGATGCCCTCGGCCGGCCCGGCCGCGGCGCCGCTCACCGCGCCAGTCGCACCCGCCGCACTACCGCCCACACCGCAGACCCCGTTCCACGGCTCTTTGCTTGCGCTGCTGCGGCAGGCCACCGTGATGGTAACGGCGCATGCCGGGCCGAACCGAATCGTCACCGGCTCCGGCTTCTTCTTCGCACCCAACCTTGTGCTCACCAATCGGCACGTGGTGCAGGAAGCGCAAGGCACGATCTTCGTCACCAACGAGGCGCTCGGCCATCCGGTCCCGGCAACCGTGGTCGCCGAAACGCCGAACTCCATCATCTTCCAGCCGGACTTTGCCGTGCTTCAGCTTGCGGCAACACCTGAGATCCAGCCGCTTGCGTTCACCTCGATCGCCGAGCAATTGCAGCCGGTCATCGCCACCGGGTATCCCGGCGCGTTCCTGCTCGACCAAGGCAACGACGCCTATGCCCAGCTCAACGGCGTCATGCAGGGTGACATGACGAACATGCCCGCCATGATCGCCACTGAGGGCGTCATCAGCGCCGTTCAGAAGGCGCCAAGCGGCTACCAGATCATCCCCCACACCGCGCAGATCTCCAGCGGCGATTCCGGCGGCCCATTGGTGGACCAGTGCGGCCGGGTGCTGGGCGTCAACACCTTCACGCGCGACACGCGCCAGCAGATTGTCCACATCAACTACGCGCAAAAGATCGACCAGGCGCTCGCCTTCCTGACCGAGCATCAGATCGCCTTTACCGAACTGAAGACCGGCTGCCAGCCCGCGGCCGCGCCGGCGGCTCTGCCGCCGTCCCCAACGCCGCCCGGCGCGGCGCCGGCAGCGCCGGCCGAACCGGCCGCGAAATAGGCGGCGCGCGATGCCCGCCACCCTGATCGCCACCACGCGCCAGAGCGAACTGGAACCGCTGGGCACCGGAGGACAAAGCGCAATCTCGGTCGCTCCGACTCTGCGCTCCGCCTTGTCTCGCATGCTGTCACCCGGCCATGCGGCGTTGCTTGCCGAGCCGGTCGCCAATCCGGCACGAGGTGAGATCGACTGGTACGCCGATATCACGGGCGAGGCCGTCCCGCTGCCAAGCCTCCCGCCGCCTGCCCGGGCCGACGCCGGCGCGACGCTCGCGCGCCTGGGGGCCGAGATCAGTGCACTGGCAGCGAACTTGGCCAACGCGCCAGCCGAAGCCGATCGCTTTCTCGGCGCGATGCTCGGTGCCGCACTGTCTGTGCCGGACGAAAGCTATGTACGCGTGGCTGACGGCCGCCCATTTCTGGTCGGCTGGGGTCATCGCCAGGCTGGTCCGCGGCACCCCAACCCGCTGGTGATCGGCACGCTTCAGGCATCGCAGGTGCGGATGCCGATCCTGCCGCCGCCGCCCCGTTTCCTGCCGGTCGCACCCCTGGCCCGCACAGCTCCCGCCTGGCTCTGGTGGCTGGCTCTGGCCGCCGCGGTGCTGCTGTGGATTCTGCCGGTTTGGCTGCTGGCCGATGCGTTTGCCGCGCCGGTCCCTTGCGCCGTGGCGCCGTCCGGCCTTGCGCAGATGCAGCGCCTCGACGAGGCCCATGCGGTGACCGCCGCGCTCGCCGCGCGCCTTGCTGCCTTGCGCGCCGCGGCACAGGCGCCGTGCCCCGCCGGCGCGGCACCGGCCCAGGGCCACGGAGCCAACCCGTGACCTTGCTGCTCCATACCCACCCATCGGATGTGCGCGAGCTGCTGCCGACTGGACGCAGCCGGCCCGGCTGGCACTCGGCGCTCACCCAGGCCTTGGCACACCATCTTTCGCCGGCGCATGCAGCGATCCTGGCGCGGCCAGAGCAAACTGCTGATGGCATTGCCTGGCATGCCGACGGCGACCGCGCTTTACCCCTGGCGGCGCTCGGGCTGCCGGAGCGCCGTGCTCTGCTGGCAGCGGCAGGATCGATCCTGTCCGACATCCGCCGTCTCGCGGAAAGCGGCCGCGCCCCGATCGTCGCAACCTGCTGGCCGGCGTTAAGGGAGATTCCCGACCTCGGCGGCTTGTTTGCTTTAGACGGACGCCCGGTGCTCGCCGGCTGGGGGATGATTCCCGCCGATGCCGCCATTCCGCCGGGCTTCCTGGCGCCGCACGATGATGGCCTGGGTTGGGCTCTTCCGCCGGCGCCATCGCCTTTGCTGCCCCGGCTGCCATGGCGCTCGCTCGCCGCCCTGGGGTTGCTTGGCTTGGTTCTCGGCCTGGTCGCTATTGCCGCCCAGCGCAGCTTCCCACCTCAGGTCTGCACACTTGGCACCAATCAGCGTGCCCTTCTGGCCGAGATGCAGCAAGCGACGCAGCAACATGCCGCGCTGGAGGGCCGTCTGCTCGGCCTGCGCGCCGCTGTCGCCGCCGGCCAGAAGCGCTGCCTCGCCGCCGCTGCCGCTCCGCCGCAGAACTTGGGTGCCGGGTCGCCGCCGCAACCCGTGCCGGTTCCGGCACCATCTCCCCAAAACACCCTGCCGCTTCAGCAATGGCAACAACACGACCTTGGCATGCTGGAAGGATGCTGGCACCGCTACACCAACATGATGACCTTCGACATCAACACGCGCACGACGCTTCGCGTGAAGAGCTGGAAGATTTGCTTCAACGGCACGGGCGACGGCACTCAAACCCTGCTCTGGAACGATGGTGTCCAATGCTCCGGCCCGGTCGCCGCCCATTTCAATCCCGATGGTACGCTGACCATCAGCGACGTGAGAGGGTGTGCAAGCGACCCCGAGGAGCACCGGTTCCTGTATCCTGGCCGCCTCGTCTGCACCCGCACGTCCGACACTGAGGCGAGTTGCCTGCGAACGGAAACCGCTGGACCGGGCGCAGGCCACGTGATCCCTGGGATGTTCCGGCGATGACGTTCACCCCTCTGCGACCCTCGGCGAGATGACCGATGCCAGCCCATATCACGCTCGTACCGAACACTTCCATCCAGTTCTTGGATATCGACCTGCCGCTGGATCGACTGCCCAACAAACGCTGGACCTTCTGGGAGGAGCCGTTGCGCGACTCCGCCGCCGGCCAGCGCGAGCAACAGGTGGTGCTGCGTCAACTGGTGCCCGACGAGCAAACCGGTGAGATGGTCGATCCACTGACCGGCCGTCAGCCCCCCGAGGACCAAGTCTACGGCATTGCCCGCGCCCAGGCGCTCGAACCGTTCCTGGAAAAATGGGTGCCGCTGCCTTGCCTCATGCTGCGGCGCGAGGCTGACGCCAAGGATGCCTTTGAACGTGGCCCCAGCAACTGGGTGCGCGGCCGCCTGTGCACGCTGCCCGGCCATGAAGCCATGTACCGCCTCACCCTCGCATTCGACACGACCCTGTTGGAGCGCGACGGCGGCCCGTTCCTGGCGCCGGCCACGCAGCATGCGGCGGTCCGCCAGGAGTTTGGCTTTCCCGACGATCTCGACCGCCTCAGCTGGTTCCTCCGCGAATCCTGGGTGGCCATGTGGCTGTCGGAATTGTTCGACGAACTGCTTGCCGCGCGCCGCCCCGGCCGCGCCCTGCCACCCCGGCAGCGCGCGTTGGAGCATGTCGCGCGCTACGTCGTATTGCTCCTGTTGCTGTCGGAGGCGAACGCGCTGCCGCGCGTGCAGCTCATCGACACGGTGTCGCCCAACGTCGCCAACAAGCCGGTGCAGGTGGACCTAGTGCTCGACATCGGCCACGCCCGCACCTGCGGCCTGTTGATCGAGCAACATCCCGGCGAAGGCGTGAACCTCGCAGACAGCTATGCGCTGAAGCTGCGCGATCTGTCGCGGCCGGAGTGGCTGCACGAAAAACCATTCGACTCACGTGTCGAATTCGCCCGTGCCAATTTCGGCCGCGACGCGATTTCGCGCCGCTCGGGACGGGCCATCGCATTCTCCTGGCCCAGCCCGCTGCGCGTCGGGAACGAGGCCGTGCGCCTGTCCGGCCTGCGCCGCGGCAACGAAGGAGCCACCGGCCTCACCTCGCCCAAACGCTATCTCTGGGACGAGAGGCCCAGCCAGCAAAGCTGGCGCTTCGCCGATCCGCCGGCCGATGAGCCAAACGATCCCACCATCCGCGGTCCCTTCACGCCGTTTATCGCCGACGACGGCACGGTGTTGCGCGGCGGCCGCTCCGGCCTGCACGGCATGATGCGCGCCCGCTTCTCGCGCAGCTCTCTGTTCTCTTTCATGCTGGCAGAAATCCTGCTGCACGCGGTTTGCCAGATCAACGCGCCGGCCAATCGCGAGGCACGCCGCGACAAGACCGCGCCGCGCCAGTTGCGCCGAGTGCTGCTGACCTTGCCGCCCGGCATGCCGGTGTTCGAGCAACAAATCCTGCGTAAGCGCGCGCGTGAGGGCGCGCGCCTCGCCTGGGATCTGCTGGGTTGGACCGGTGGACCTCCCGCGCCGCCAGAGCCGCGCATCATCACCCAGCTCGACGAGGCCAGCGCCACCCAGATCGTCTGGCTGCACAACGAAGTGGCGGAACGCTTCGCCGGTGGAGCCAAGGCATTGTTCGCACGCCTCGGCCGCGTGCGTCCGGAGATCGATCCGGGCAACAGCCTGCGCGTCGCCAGCCTCGATATCGGCGGTGGCACCACCGACCTGATGATCGTCACCTACACCCTGCCCGGCGAGGAAAGCATCCGCCCGTTCCAGGAGTTCCGCGAAAGCATCAAGATCGCGGGCGACGATGTCCTGGAACGCGTCGTGGCGCAGGCCGTCGTGCCCTGCCTGGAACGCGCGCTGGCCGCCGCCGGCGTTGGTGCACCACGCGACGTGCTGATCCGCTCCCTCAGCCAGAACCTGTCCGACCAGTCGGAAGTCGATCGCCAGGCCCGCCGCACCTTCGTCGGCCATGTGCTGGAACCAACGGCGATTGCGGTGCTCAACGCCTATGAACGGAGCGCCGGCATGACGGGCGAAATCTTCCGGCGCCGCCTCGGCGATATCCTGCCCGCGGAACTCGGCGCGCCTGACCGTCTGACACGCTACATCGACGCGGCAGCAGCGGCAGCCGGCGCAAGCGGCTTCCGCACCCAGGACGTCGAGGTAGTCGCCGACGCCGAAACAATCGCCGCCGCGGTGCGGGCGACGCTGATGCATGTGCTCGCCGACCTGTGTGAGGTCGCCTGGCACTACGACTGTGACGTGTTGCTGCTGTCCGGGCGTCCATCGCGTCTCCCCGCAGTGCTCGACATGATCGCGGCGAAATCGCCGGTGCCGCCGCACCGGATCGTTCCCATGCACCGCTATCGTGTCGGCCCGCGCTATCCGTTCCGCGACGTCGCCAATTGCATCGACGACCCCAAGACCACCGCCGTGGTCGGTGCCATGTTGTTCGTCCTCTCCGAGGCGCAGATTCCCAATTTTGCCCTCGACCCGCGGCAATTCCACATGCGTTCCACCGCACGCGTGATCGGACGCATGAACAATGACGGGCAGATCCTGGACGCCAACATCCTGCTGAGAAATATCGACCTGGACCACAAGCCGGCCGAAGCCGACACGTTCGACATGAAGTTCCTGACCACCACACGGATCGGCTTCCGCCAGCTCGACATCGAGCGCTGGACTTCGACCCCGCTCTACATGATGGAATTCCGTAATCCCGATACCGTATCGCGGCTCGGCGCATTGCCGCTGTCGGTGAAAGTGGAGCGACGCAACGATCCCGATGGCGACGAAGCCGACGTCGAACGCCTGACGGTGGTGGAAGTATCCGATGCCAACGGCGAACGCTTGGCCGAGCAAGATGTGGTGTTGCGGCTGCAGACGCTCGAGCGGGAGGATGGTTACTGGCGCGACACCGGGCTGATCGGCATCGCATGATTGGGACCCGCGTTAGGCACCGCGGATGCGGCCATGGCCCGGCTGCAAGCCTTGCCTTTTGCGGCTATCTTGATTGCACGAGCGCGTGAACCTCTTTACCATTATAACGACGAGGCGGGGATGAATGATCTGGCAAACGCGGCGTTGGCGGCGCGCGCCCAGCGGCTCACAACGACCGCCGCGGAAACCACCGCGTTTGCCTTGGCGCATCCTGCGCTGCTGAGTCAGTCCGCCGACACCGTCTCCCGTGAATTCCGCCGCCACGCACGGCGCACTGATCGTCTGCGCGAGGCAGCCGAACGGCCGCCTGCCGTCGCCGTGTTCGGCGCATCGCAGGCCGGCAAGTCTTACCTCGTCTCTCGCCTGACCATCTCCCCCGGCACCAGCCTGCAGATTGATTTCGAGGGCCGGGCACTTGATTTCTTGCTCGACATCAATCCACGTGGCGGCGAGGAATCCACCGGCCTCGTCACTCGGTTCACCGTGCACCGCGTCGCAACGCCGCCCGGAACACCAGTGGTGCTGCGCCTGCTGTCGCAGACCGACGTCATCCGCATTCTCACCAACACCTTCGTCAAGGACTTTCATCCGGAGGAAATCGTCCTACCGACGCAGGAGCGGCTCGACGCATTGTTCCGCCAGCTTGGCGCCCGCGCCGGCACAACCGCCGGCGATGGCCTGACCGAGGAAGATCTCGACGAACTCAAAGAGTATTGCGAGCGGCACTTCCGGGCAAATGCGCTGATCGAGGCACTGCGCCAGAATGGTTTTTGGCAGCGCGCACAGGAACTCGCGCCGCGGCTACGCGCCGCCGACCGGGCCATCTTGTTCGCGCCGCTGTGGGGTGAGGTCGCGGCTTTCACCGACTTGTTCGCTCGTCTCAGCCAGGCTCTCGCCGCGCTCGGCTTTGCCAACCGCGCCTTTGCCGCCGTCGCGGCGTTGACGCCGCGCGATGAAGGCATCGTCAACGTGCGCACCTTGCTCAAACTCGGCAAGGACACAACGGAAAAGGTGACCGTTGTTGGTGCCGGCGGCGCCCGCGCCGAGATCCCGCGCGCCGAACTCGCGGCATTGGTCGCGGAACTGACGCTCACCATCCCCTCAGCCTCCTGGCCGTTCCTGCAACGTGCCGACTTGCTCGATTTTCCCGGCGCGCGCAGCCGCGAGGAGATCGTCGACGTCGATCGCTTCCTCGCCACCCCAGGCAAGCTCGGCTTTGCCTTCCTGCGTGGCAAGGTGGATTACTTGTTTCAACGATATAACGAGGAGCAAGACATTGCCGCCATGGTGCTGTGCGTCGGCCCCAGCACCCAGGAAGTGCAGACCCTGCCGCTGATGATCAACAACTGGATCGAGCAAACCCTCGGCGATATACCGGAGAAACGCGCGCAGCAACGCAACGGCCTGTTTGTCGTGCTGACGAAATTCGACCTGGAATTCGAGCAAAAGAGTGGCGAGGCCTCCAGCGCAGGGCGCTGGGATACCCGGGTCCAGACCAATCTTCTCGATTTCCTCGGCAAGTCCTACGACTGGCCCACCAACTGGACGCCCGGCCAACCATTCAGCAATCTGTTCTGGTTGCGCAGCACGGCAGTGCGTTTCGATACCGTGTTCGACTATCAGGGCTCCGGGACCGGCGCGGTGGAAGACCGCATCGCACCCCGCGGCGCCTCGCTCGTTGCCGAACGGCGCAGAGACTATCTGGAAAGCCCGCTGGTCCGCCGCCATTTCGCCGACCCGGAAGCCGCGTGGGATGCCGGGCTTGCGCCGAAGGACGGTGGCATCTCCCGCCTGGCGGCCGCGCTTGAGACGGTTTGCGACCCGGCAGTCAAAGGCGCGCAAATCAACGCACGGCTCAACGAAGTCACCGGCCAGATGCTGGCGCGGTTGCGGCCGTTCTGGCGCTCAGATGATCGCGAGGCGGAACGCCGCCGCGCCCGCGCCGAAGTTGAGGCCATTGTCGGCGCCCTGCGCGAAACGATCCGCGCCCAGGGCTTCGGCCCATTGCTCCGCGCCATGCAGTTGAGCCCGGCGGAAGTACGAGGTCTGATCTGGCAGATCGAAAGCAGCGCCACACCGGACCAGGCCCCCATCGGCACCACCGCCGACAGTGACGGCATCGACAAATTGCTCGATGAGCTGTTCCCGACCTCGGGCACAACCCAGTCGGCCGCCACACGCGACTATTTCGATGCCGCCGCCGATGCGCTGATCGCCGCCTGGGACGATGCATTGCAGAGCTTGGCCGGCGACGCCGACCGTCTGGCGCGCTATCGGCTAACCCCGGAAACCGCCGGGCCGCTGGTCGGGGTGATCTCCGCCGCAGCGCGCCGGCTCGGTCAGCAACAGCGCCTGGCCCGGGCCTTGCGCGATAGTGCCAGCTTCCTCAGCCGCGCTCCGGCCCGGTCCGATCGCATGGCGCTGGTTGCCGAGGACGAGGTCAACAGCTTCGTCACCTGGCTGGGATTCCAGTGGTGCCCGCCGCAGCAGCGCAAACTGGACAACGGCACGCAGGTCTTCCAGCCACGGGCAACCCTGCGCGGGTTGCCGCCACTGGGCGCGCGGCCGACGCCCTATGACCAGAACTTCACCGTCGACTGGGTGCGCGCCCTGCTGCAGGTGGCGCAGGACAACGCCTCCGACGAGAGTGGTGTCGGTTTCGACCGTCCCGCCAACGACGCGCTTGGCGCGCTGATCCGGTCCATCGAGGCAGCGTGACCCGCCTTTCCGTCCGACCCGATACCCGAGCAGGGGGCGGCCATGCCCTCCTCACGGTGGAAGGCGCCGCCAAAGCTGCCGACGATGCGCGCTTCCGCATCACCCGTGGCGAGGGCGAACGGCCCAACCTTGGCCCCACCGGCTGGCAGGCGGCCGCGGCGCTGCTGGAACCGCTCGGCGCGAGCGTCAATGGCGCGGACCTTGAGCTGCATCTCGGTCCGGCGGTCGTCGATATCCTGGAACCCGGCATGGTTTTGTTCTCGCTGCCGGCGGCGGGAATCGACGAGGTGCCGCTCAGCTGGCCGGCGCATATTCCGACCTCCTCCGGCGCTGCTCAGGCCGACGACACCGTCGTCATCCGGCCACCGCCGCCTCCGCCACCGCCGCCCCCCAGCCCCCAGCCGCCCCCACCAGCGCCCCCTCCGCCGGAGCCGCCACCTCTGCCCCCGGTCAAATCCCGCTCCAGCGCCTGGGCCTGGCTCGCGGCTGTCGCGCTGTTACTGGTGATCGCAGCTGGCGCTGGCTGGTACTACCTGACGCGGCCTCCGCCGGCTCCCCCGCACGTGGTGACCAATACCCAGCCGACGCCCGCGCCCATGCCGGCCTGCGGCGGCGGACCGGTCGCGGACGTGATCCAGTGCGCCAAGGACGGCCAACAGCTTTACACAATCGGCGTGGGGCGCTGGAAAACCGACCCCAACGGCGCATTCCTGATTTTGCAAACCGCGATCGACCGCGGCTCAGCAGAAGCGGCCTATTTCATCGCCCAGCAGGTCGACCCGGTGAATTTCCGTCCCGGCGGCCCGATTCCGAAACCCGAACCGCGCGAGGCGGCACAGAACTACAGCATCGCTGCCCGCGCCAATGTCCCGGGCGCGGCCGAGCATCGCGCGGCGCTGAAGACCTGGTTGGAGCAACAATCCAAGGCCGGCGATATAATGGCGGGGCTGATCATCCATGATTATTGGGGCAGCCAGTGATCGCGCGCCGCCCCTTGCTTACCATGCTCGCGATCACCGCCCTCCCTCGCGCCGCAGTGGCAGAGCCCGCGCCGTCACAGCCAGCCGTGCCGCTTGCCCTTCCAGGCAAGCCGGCGATCGCCCAACGGGTGATCCTGCGCCCGGGCGCCACGCTGTACCAGCAGCCCGACGCGGCCAACGGCAAGCCGCTGCCCGGGTTCACCGTCTATTACGTTTACGGCCGGACCGTGCGGGCCGGCGGCGGCTGGGTCCAGATCGGCCGCGCGACCGACGGCGACATCGCCGGCTGGGTCAGCGCCGACAACACCATCGACTGGACGCACGCGATGATCGGCTCCTTCACCAACCCCGCCGGCCGCGGTCGCGCCCTGTTCTTTCACGACGAGGCGACACTGAAGTCGCTGCTGGAAGGCCCCGATTCCGGTAAGCAGGCCGCGGCGCTGCGCACCGCCGCGCTCGCCGGCGACCCGGGCCCGATCGTCGCCGTCGAGCCAGCCAATTCCATCGACATCAGCCAGCATTTCTATCTGATGCCGATCCTGTCCGCCGAGCGGGTCGATACCTACGACGGGGCCACGGTGCGAATGCTGGAAACCATCGCCGCCCGCGCCGAAGCCGAGACACATGCCCCCGATACCGAGGCCGAGGCACTGGCAAAATACCGCGGCGGCCTGGTGTTCCTGCTGGATACGACCGAATCGATGCAGCCCTATATCGACGCGGCGCGCTCCGCCCTCGGCGAATTCATCACCGGTGTCGGCCAGTCGCCCGTCGCCTCCAACTTCCGCTTCGGCGCCATCGGCTTTCGCGACTCGCTGCGTGACAACCCGCGCCTGATCTACACCGCCAAGGTCTTCGCCCAGCCCGATTTCAGCCAGCCGCCGGATGCAGTGCTGGCGGCGATGGCGCAAATGCGCGCGTCGCTTATCTCATCGGCGGAGTTCGACGAGGACCCGATCGCCGGCATCAAGGCCGCAGTCGAGGACATCGACTGGACACCGCTCGGCGGCCGTTTCGTGATGCTCGTCACCGACGCGGGCGCACGCTCGGCGTCCGACAAGCTGAGCGAAACCCATATGGACATCGCGCAGATCCGCCAGCTCGCCCAAAGCCGCGGCGTGACGGTCATGGTGGTGCATCTGCTGACGCCCGAAGGGGCAAAGGCGCACGACCATCCGCGAGCCCGCGCGCAATACCAGGACCTCACCCGCCAGACCGACGGTTCGTCGCTGTATTTCCCGGTCGCCGGCGGCACGCCGGCCGGGCTGCATGCGATGGTGCATGACCTCGTTGAGGCATTGTTACTGCAAGTCAGCAAGCAGATCGGCTTCCCGCTGCCCATGGTGGGCAAGCCGCCGCCGGAACAAATCGTCCGCCGCTTCGCCATCGCGGCCGAGGCGATGCGGCTTGCCTATCTCGGTCGCGCCGAGGGCACTAAAGCGCCGAACGTCATTCACGGCTATACATCCGACCACACCTATTCCGATGGTTCGCGCCGCAGCATCGAGGTTCGGGTATTGCTGACGCGCGACCAGCTTTCCGATCTGGCGGAGGCGCTGCAGAACATTCTGCGCGCCGGCGAATCGACCCGGATTAACCCGCAGCGCTTCTTCACCGAGCTGCAGGCGGCAGTCGCGGCGGCAGGCCGCGATCCGCGGCAGATTGCGCATTACGACAAGCTGGGTGACGTGATCGGCCAGTACCTCGACGGGCTGCCCTATCGTTCTGACCTGATGAACATCACCCAGGACGACTGGCAGGCCATGGGCGGCATCGCGCAAGACGAGAAGCTGCAAGAGGTCTCATCGAAGCTGCGGCTATATCGCGCCTACGCCGACACACCGTCGCTTTGGGTAAACCTCGCGGGGCCAGACAAGCCCGGAGAAGCGGCGTATCCGGTGCCGCTCGATGCGCTGCCGTGAGCAATACCAATACCCGGTGCGCAACGTGCCGTTGCGGTTATCGATCGTTATGGCAGGTGCGGAGCGGTGATCTGCGATCTTTCCGGGCAGCCTGCGGCAAAGCGGTGAGCAGTCGGCCGGTGCCCGTCACGGCGGCCCGGCTGCGGCGCTGACCCCCGGCAATGAGCGATGCTGCCCACCCCGTCCTTTCGGTGCGGGCGCTGTCGCGTACCCTCGGCGACGGGGCGTTCACGCTCGACGTGAGTGGCATCGACCTGCATGCCGGCGAGGGCCTTGCCGTGGTCGGCGAGTCGGGCAGCGGCAAGAGCACCCTGCTGGGCTTGCTCGCCCTGGCGCTGGCACCCGAGCGGGCAGAGCATTTCGTGCTGCACCCACCTCAGGCAGCTCCGGTCGATCTCGCCGCATTGTGGCACGCGCACCGACTCGAGACGATCACCCGGCTGCGTGGCCGGCTGATTGGCTTCATGCCGCAGACCGGCTTGCTGCTGCCATTTTTGTCGATCGGCGCCAATATCGCATTGCCGCTGACCATCCTCGGAATGCGCGTTGGCAACCGTCCCGTCCGGCTGGCGCAGCAGCTCGGCATTGGACACCTGCTGGACCGCCGACCGCATGAAGTGTCGGTGGGTCAACGCCAGCGCGCGGCACTCGCTCGAGCCTTGATCACAGCCCCGGCATTGCTGCTGGCCGACGAGCCGACTGCCTCGCTGCACCCAACCCAGGCCGCCAATGCCATGCAGCTTCTGGTCGCGGCCGCGGAGACGACGCGGGCCGCGCTGGTCGTGGCGACGCATGACGAGGCGTTGGCGCGTTCTGCCGGCCTTGCCGTTGCCCGGCTGGTGTCGGATGCCGATGGCTCGGCGCGCAGCCAATTCGGCTGGACCGGCGGTGGCGCGAGGACGTCACCACCCGCAGCGGCGGGGGACGCGCAGTGAGGCTGCTGGCACGCCTCGCGGTGGCGGACTTGTGGGCGGAGAAGACCCTGGCGCTGTGCACGTTGCTGGGGATTGCCGCTGTGCTGGCGCCGCTGCTGGTACTCGCAGGATTGCGGGCGGGCGTCATCGCCGGCCTGCGCGCCCGTTTGCTGGCCAACCCGACCGCGCGCGAGATCGTCTCGGTCGGCAACCGAGAGTTCTCTTCCGATCGCTTGGCAATCCTGGCGCGGCAACCGGACGTGGCTTTTCTGGTGCCCCGCGTGCGGTCTCTTGCCATAAGCCTCGATGCCGAACGTGCCGATGGCGCGGGCGGCGCAGTACGCATCGAGCTTGTGCCTTCGGCACCCGCGGACCCATTGCTCGCCGGGAACGGACCGGCAGCCCCCGCCGCAGTCGTGCTGTCGGCCGCCGCGGCGGCGCAACTGCGCGCCGCCAAAGGCACCGCTCTGCACTTTGTGCTGGTGCGGATCGCTCCCTCGGGCGTCCGTCAGGCGGTTCGGTTGCCAGTTACGGTGCAAGGCGTCGCTCCCGACTGGTCCTTTGCGCGCCCAGCCGCCTTCGTCACGCTAGCGCTCGCCGCCTACGCCGAGGATTACCAGGACGGCATCGCGGCACCGATCGCCAATGGCGCCCTTCCCCGCGCCAGTGCCACGCGAAGCTATGCTGGGTTCCGCTTGTTCGCCCGCACGCTCCGCGACGTACCGGCAGTGGCGACGGAACTGCAACGCCAGGGGTTGGATGTTGTTTCGCACCAGCAGGAGGTCGCCAGCCTGCTGGGACTCGACCGCGATCTGGGCCTGTTGCTGGCTTTTGTCGCTGGGCTGGGCGGCGCCGGCTATTTGATTTCGCTTGGCGTCAGCCTCTGGGCTGGGGTCGAGCGCAAGCGGCGATCCTTCGCGATGCTACGCCTGCTAGGCCTGTCCTGGCGTGCACTGGCGTTGCTGCCCGCGCTGGAGGCGTGTCTGCTGGGCCTCGTTGGCGTCGCGCTTGCGCTGGTTTTCGCCGAGGGCGTCGCCTTCGCGATCGACCGCGCTTTCGCAGCCGCCCACGGCGACCCGCTCTGTCAGATCAACCTCGGCATCGTGGTACGTGCCTTGGGCGCGACCCTGACCGGCTCGGCTGTCGCCGCCGCCGCCGCAGGTTGGCGCCTGACCCGCATCGAGCCATGGGAGGAAATTCGATGACCCTGCCCCGGATCGTGCTGCTGATCGCCGTGCTGTGTTGTGCCGCCGCCGCCCCGGAGCAATGGGACAGCCGTTGGTACAATCCAAAGCCGGCATCAGGCGATCTGACATTGCCGCTGCCTTGTGGCGGTG
>Ga0335075_10009265_pt1 | contig 15037 bp, 13 predicted proteins | sample Lox_Sample_24_FD_206723 | JGI IMG/M metagenome (GOLD analysis project Ga0335075, IMG submission 206723) | Soil microbial communities from Loxahatchee National Wildlife Refuge, Florida, United States - Lox_Sample_2.4 | ecosystem: Environmental > Terrestrial > Soil > Wetlands | place: USA...
GAACTGGGTGACCAAAGGCGTGCAGCCGGCTCACGGCCAGCAGATCGAGACGATTCCGATGTTCTTCGGGCTGTACTACGTGGTGGTGAAGAACAGGTACGGCGTGGGCGAAGGCGGCATCCGCATGCCCGAAGCGCAGGTGCCGACGGAGAACTACTCGGCGATCAACTTCGCCAACGTGAGCGAAGAGAGCCTCAGCCCGCCCGCCATCCTCAGCGAGCTGGAAGACGTGTTCACCTCGCTCGAGACAGGCGGCATCAGCAACGAAGCGCTGCGCCAGTCGGGGCTGTGCCTGCTGTCGGGGTACTTCACCGACTTCAGCCAGTCCCAGCTGAAGTCGCTGTACCCCACGACGGCGAGCTACGCCTCGAAGTTCACCGCGGCGGCGAACGCGGAGGTGGCCGCGGGGTTCATGACGCCCGAAGACGCGGCGGCGGCGATCGCCAACGCGGACGCTGGCATCGGCGGCTACCAGCAGCCGCCGTTGACGATCCCGTGATCTGACCCGGTCACTGGCGGCCGTGCGGCCGCGCGCAGGCCTTCCCTCTCTGGCCTGCGCGCGGCTGCGATCGCGGCGGCGCGGCAGGCTGCACGCGCTCGTGGCGGCGTGCGCGCCAGCTTCGAGATAGGGTCAGAGTGCGGCAACTGACCCGACGCACCGGAGGCGCTGCTACAGCCATGACGATCAGAGACGCGGTGATCTGCGAGCCCCTGCGCACGCCGGTGGGCCGCTTCGGCGGCGTGCTGCGAGACGTGCCGGCGCAGGCGCTGGCGGCGACGGTGATCCGCGAGCTGGTGGCGCGCACGGGCCTCGAGGGCGAGCAGGTGGACGACGTGATCATGGGCCAGTGCTACGCGAGCGGCGAGGCGCCGGCGCTGGGGCGCGTGGCGGCGCTCGACGCGGGGCTGCCGGTGCAGGTGCCGGGCATCCAGGTCGACCGCCGCTGCGGCTCGGGCCTGCAGGCGGTGATCTACGGCTGCATGCAGGTGCAGACGGGCGCGGCGGAGCTGGTGCTGGCGGGCGGCGCGGACAGCATGAGCCAGGCGGAGTTCTACTCCACGCAGCCGCGCTGGGGGGTGAGGGGCGGCGCGATCCGCCTGGAGGACCGGCTGGAACGGGCGCGGGTGAGCGCGGGCGGCGTCAACCACCCGGTGCCCGGCGGCATGCTGGAGACGGCGGAGAACGTGCGCCGCGAGTACGGCATCGGACGCGCGCAGCAGGACGAGCTGGCGCTGCAATCGCACCGGCGCGCGGTGGCGGCGCAGCGCAGCGGCGCGTTCGCGGAGGAGATCGTGCCGGTGACGGTGCGGGCGCGCAAGGGCGAGACGGTGGTGGACACGGACGAGCACCCGCGCGCGGACACCACGCTGGAGGCGCTGGCGCAGCTGCGCGCGGTGATGGCGGGCGCGGACCCCGACGCGACGGTGACGGCGGGCAACTCGAGCGGCCAGAACGACGGCGCGGCGGTGTGCGTGGTGACCCATCCGGAGCGCGCGCGAGAGCTGGGGCTGACGCCGCTGGCGCGGCTGGTGTCGTGGGCGGTGGCGGGGGTGGCGCCGGAGACGATGGGCGTGGGACCGATCCCGGCGACGGCGGCGGCGCTGGAGCGCGCGGCGGCGCCGCTGGGGCGCGAGCGCGTGGCGCTGGAGGACGTGGAGCTGATCGAGCTGAACGAGGCGTTCGCCTCGCAGGTGCTGGCGGTGATGCAGAGCTGGCAGCTGCGCGACGGCTTCGAGCGCGTCAACGTGAACGGCTCGGGCATCTCCCTGGGTCATCCCGTGGGCGCGACCGGGGCGCGGATCCTCGCAACCCTGCTGCGTGAGATGCGCAGGCGCGGCGCGCGGCTTGGGCTGGAGACCATGTGCATCGGCGGCGGCCAGGGCCTAGCAGCGATCTTCGAGCGCGTCGAGGCATAGCGGGAGCAGCGGTCTGCGGGGACCGCTAGGAGGCCGCTCCGACGGCCTCGCGGCAACCGCAGCGCGCGGCGCGCGCAGCGCTGTGCTCGGGGCAGTAGACGCCGCGCACGCGGCCGTCGCGCAGCCCGTAGGCGAGCCACTCGCCGCCGGCCCAGGCGAAGCGGAAGAACTGGTCTTCGCGCGCGGGCGCGCGCTGGAGCTCGAGCGCCCAGGCGGCGGTGGCGATGCCGGCGGGGACGGTGGCCCGGCAGGAGCAGCCGTCGGCGAGATAGCCGGAGGACACGCAGCGAAGCAGCGCGGCGTCGCGGTCCTGGAGGGCGTCGCGGTCCTGGAGGGCGTTGCGGTCTTGGAAGGCGGCGGGGCTGTCGTCGAGGTTGGCCAGCCGCAGGGGCGCGCGGCGGCGGTGCTGCTGGTGTGCTTCGCTCAGGCGCGCGGTTGACGGGGCGCGCATGCGGGCCCCCCTTTCTTGCGTGGTGATGGTGGAGGTGTGGGTTGCCATCGAAGTGGTGCGCTGGGGACTGGGGCGGAGGCTGCACGTTTCGGGCAGTTCCGTGTCGTCCTTTTGGTGCTCATGTTGTCGCCCGTTGGGGGCTGGTCTTGCCATTGGCTACACGAATTTGGACGCCTGTACTAGCGTCCGCGCGAGCCGCCGCGGCGCAGGCGGTTGACCCGGCGCAGCTCCTCGACGGCCTCGTCGAAGCCGCCGAGCGCGGCGCGCGGGCCGGCGCCGAGCAGCTCGACCTCTACGCGCTTGCGCAGCAGCTCGCCGGCGATGGCGTCGACGCGCTGGGCGCCGGCGCCGGGGCGGGAGCTGACGGTGCGCTCGGGCGCTTGGCCGCGGAAGAGCATGCCGACGCCGTCGTCGAGCGCCCAGCCGCCGGGCAGGACGCCTTCGCGCACGGCGGCGAGCCACACGGGCAGCCGCTCGGGCTCGCCGTCGGCGTGCACGGTGAGCGAGCCGGGCAGGACGCCGAGCGCGGCGATCGCCTCGGGCGGCCCGCTGGAGCGGGTGACGCCGCCTTGGAACCAGCACATGGCCCCGGCGGACAGGCCGGCCAGCACGGTGCCGCGCTGCCAGGCCTGCACGAGCAGGCGGTCGAGGCCGTGGGCGCGCCAGATGGCGAGCAGGTTGCGCATGGAGCCGCCGCCGACGTAGATGACGTCCTGCTCGAGCACGGTCTGCTCGAGCGTGCGGGTGGCCTCGCGCAGGTGGAACAGCGACAGGTGCTCGGCGACGCAGGCGCGCTCGCCGAAGCGTTCCTTGAAGGCGTTGATCTGCGAGCCGACGTCGCCGGAGGCGGTGGGCAGGAACAGCACGCGCGGCTCGCCGACTGCGGCGAGCGAGAGCACGAAGTCGTCGAGCAGCGGGTTGCCGGGCTCCATCGTGAAGCCGCCGCCGCCCATGGCGAAGATCTGGCGCTCGCGCATGTGGACGGGCTGGCGCGCGCTCACGCGGCGACTCGCTCGAGCTTCGCCCGCGCGCGCGTACCGCCGCCGCGACCGCGCCCGCCAACCTCGCCGCCGGCGCTCGGGTGGGCGGCGCTGCCCACGCGCTCGTCGCCGTCGCCGTCGCCGTCGCGGCCGCGGCCGAGGCGGAGGCCCAGCTGGGCGACCTCCAGGCGCGTCTCGCGCACGCCGGCGCGGGCGGGCTCGACGAGGTAGGCGGCGCCGCTGGCGCGCGAGCTGACGGCGCGCTCGAGGGTGGTGCCGCAGAAGTGCAGCGCGACGCCGTCGTCGGCGGCGTAGCCGGCGCTCATGCCGTCGGCGACGAAGCGGTGGTACTCGGCGCGCCGCTCGGGCTCGGCGTCGTAGTGCACGCAGTTGGAGTAGGGCAGCAGCCCGAGCCCGCGCACGATGCGGGGCGCGCCGTGGAAGGCGGAGAGCGCCTGCTCGAACCAGCACAGCGAGCCGGCGGAGGGCCCGCACAGCACGATGCCGCGCCGCCAGGCGCGCTTGAGCACGGCGTCGAGGCCGTGCGCGCGCCAGGCGCCGAGCATGCTGACGACGTTGCCGCCGCCGACGTAGATGAGGTCCTGGGAGAGCAGGTGGGTGGCGAGGTCGTCCTCGACGCCGCCGACGCCCTGGTCGCGGCGGAAGAGGGAGACGTGGCTGGCGTCGCAGGTGGGCGCGAAGCGGCGGTAGAAGCGCACGACGTAGTGGTCGGCGTCGCCGGAGGCGGTGGGCAGGAAGCACACGCGCGGGCGCGGCGAGCGGACGAGCGAGAGCACGTAGTCGTCGAGCAGCGTGCCGTCGCGCTCCATCGAGAAGCCTCCGCCTCCTAGCGCGACGATCTGGGGGGATGTGCTCGGCATGACCCTCTCCCTCGAACTGGAAAGCTGCTGGCATGAGGGTCGTCGAGAGCGGCGCGCGCGAGTATGGACCGGCGTCCAATTGTGGCGCTCCTAGAGTGTGCGAGGTGACGGCGATCTCGATCAGCGGCGTGAGCAAGCGCTACGCGTCGAGCGGGTCGGGCGAGCAGGTGACGGCGGTGGACGGCCTGGACCTGGAGGTGCGGGAGGGCGTGTGCTTCGGCCTGCTGGGGCCGAACGGCGCGGGCAAGTCGACGACGATGCGGATGCTGACGGCGCAGACGCTGGCGGACGCGGGCGCGATCTCGGTGCTGGGCTACGAGCTGCCGCGCGAGTCCAAGCAGGCGCGGCTGGAGATGGGGGTGGTGCCGCAGCTGGACAACCTGGACGTGGAGCTGACGTGCAGGCAGGTGCTGAGCGTGTTCGCGCGCCTGTATCGGATCCCGCGCGCGCGACGCGCGCGGGCGGTGGCGCGGGCGCTGGCGATAGCGAACCTGGAGCAGCGCGCGGACACGATCGTGAAAGAGCTGTCGGGCGGCATGCGCAGGCGCCTGCTGGTGGCGCGCGGGCTGATCCACGAGCCGCGGCTGGTGCTGCTGGACGAGCCGACGGTGGGCCTGGACCCGCAGATCCGCCAGGAGCTGTGGTCGCTGATCGACGGTCTGCGCGCGCAGGGCGTGACGGTGCTGATGAGCACGCACTACATCGAGGAGGCGGAGCGGCTGGCGGACACGGTGGCGGTGATGTCGGCGGGCCGGGTGATCGCGCAGGGCACGCCGGCGGAGCTGATCGGCGCGTACGCGGGCGAGCGGGTGCTGGAGGTGTACGGCCTGCCGGAGCGCCTGGCGCAGGTGAGCGCGCTGGCCACCCGCAACGGCTGGCAGAGCCGCCGCACGGGCCCGGCGGTGGCGATCATGCGCGCGGAGGCGCTGAACGGCGATGCGCCGGAGGGCGTGCTGCGCCCGGCGAACCTCGAGGACGCGTTCGTGGCGCTGACGGGAGAGGAGATCGAATAGACGATGAGTTCGTCGCTGCAGGCGACGGCGGCGGCCCGCGCGCCCTCGCCCGAAGGGGCGCCCCCTGGCGGCGCCAGGGGGACGGGCGCGCGGCGCATCGGCCGTCTGGAACCGGCGGCGCTGGCGGGCGTGATGAGCCGCGACGTGTCGATCTTCGGGCGCTACTGGCGCTCGACGACGTTCTCCTCGGTGGTGCAGCCGACGATCTACCTGCTGGCGTTCGGCCTGGGCTTCGGCGCGCTGGTGCCGAAGGTGGCGCACCTGAACTACGAGCAGTACGTGGCGACGGGCGTGGTGGCGACGGCGGTGCTGTTCAGCTCGGCCTTCCCGGGCATGTTCAACACGTTCGTGCGCTGGCAGTTCCAGCGCACCTACGACGCGATCCTGGCGGCGCCGGTGGACGTGGAGGAGCTGATCACGGCGGAGGTGCTGTGGATCTCGCTGCGCGCGGGCGTGTACGGGCTGGCGCCGCTGCTGGTGGGCTTCGCGTTCGGCCTGCAGCCGGAAGCGGGGATGCTGCTGGTGCCGGCGATCGGCTTCGTGACGGGCTTCGGCTTCGCGGCCTTCGGCGTGACGCTGGCGGCGATCGCGAAGACGATCGACAACTTCAACTACATAACGAGCGCGGTGCTGACGCCGATGTTCCTGGTGGCGGGCACGTTCTTCCCGATCGCGAAGCTGCCGGCGGGCATCCGCACGGTGGCCTACGTGAACCCGCTGTACCACTGCGTGCAGCTGGTGCGCGACGCGTCGCTGGGAGGCCTCGGCAGCTACGACCTGGCGCACGCGGCGGTGCTGGCGGCGTTCGCGCTGGCGATGTGGCGCCTGGCGATCTGGCGGCTGGGGAAACGGTTGATCGACTAGTCGAGCTCTCGCTCGAGCCGCGCACGAGCCAAGCCTTCCAAGCCTTCTTCGGTTGCAGCCTGTTATTTTCTAGGCGAGCGAATATGGCGGAATCAGCAAATAACAAGGTTCAGCGGGCGCTCGATCGCGCGCTGGACGGATTGGCGGTCGTCGAGGCTGTCGAGACCAAGGAGGACGTGGCGCGCGTGCTGATCCGCGGCCGCAGACGCAACTACCGCCTGCGCGCGCTCTGGGCTGGCGCCGGGTGGCCGGCGGACGTCGAGCGGGCGACCCGCTATCTCGGCGAAGAGTGGCCTGCGGATCTTGTCGTGGTGGCACGCCACCTTTCTGCCGGCTCACGGGAGATGCTCGACCGCAAGGGCGCAAGCTGGGCAGACGACAGCGGCGACGCGCACATCGTCGCACGCGATCTGCTGGTCGTGCGCGAGGCTAAGCAGCACCCCGGCACTGACCGACGGGCCTTCTCTTGGTCGCCCTCCGCCGTTTCGATCGCTGAGGCGCTCCTCAACCGCAACTCCCCGTACGGTGTCCAGGCGACCGAGCTGGCGACGCTCACAGGCTGGTCGACACCCCAGATATCGCAGGTGCTGGGCGCGTTCGATGCCGAGGGCTGGACGACGAAGTGGGGACCAAAGCGAGGTCCGGGCGCGCGTCGCGAGGTCGCCGACGCCGCAGGGATGCTGGACGCCTGGGCCGAGGAGGTGTCGGCTGTCAAGCCCGAGCGTCGCTTCGCCGAGCGCATCTTCAACGACCCGATGGAGTTTCTCGTGGACGAGCTTGGCCCGGTTCTGGACGACCATGGCATCGGCTGGGCGGTTACGGGCTGGGCTGCCGCCGAGCGGCTCGCGCCGTTGGCGACGGCCCTTCCGGCCTTGCAGGTCTATATCGAGGAACGTGCCCTGCGGGGGCCGTTGAGCCTGGCTATGCAGGACATCCCGGTTCGCGAGGTGGAGTCCGGCGGGCGCATCGAGTTTCGCGGCGCCGATTCGCACCTGCTGAAGCTCGCAACGCGGCGCGATGGCATCCCGCTGGCGACTGCGCCCCGCGTCTTCGCCGACCTCCAGGCGCTCGGCGGACGTGGCGAAGACGCAGCCATGCATCTGCGCGAGGAGATCATCCTCGACAACCTGAGGCCGCGCCGGACAAGAACCACTTCTGTGGACATGAGCGCCTGGGATAAGCGCTGCCGCGACCGACTGAAAACGCGCATCGCCGATGAGCTCGGGAACGTCGGGACCGTGTACGACAGCGGGACATGGTCGGTCTCCTACTGGATCCCCGAGGTCACGCTGCCGTCCGCGGAGCTGCAGGACGCCTTGGTGGCGGTCGAGGGTCGCGAGACCGGATGGCCACCATGGTGGGTGCCAACGCGCGAGGGCATCCAGCCCGAGATCCGCGACGGCGGGATCGAGTGCTGGTTCCGCGAGGATGCGGCGCGCAACTTCGGGCACTCGGACTTCTGGCGTGCTGAGCCCGAGCTCAAGCTGTTCCTGCTGCGCGGCTACCAGGAGGATGGCATCACCGGTGCTCCCGCCTCGGTGCTCGACCCGGTGCTCCCGGTATGGCGTATCGCCGAGTCCCTGCTGCACTCCGCCCGGATGGCCCGATACGTGAACGCGGATGACATCGAGTTCTTCGCGCGGTGGGACGGCCTCGAGAACCGAGAGCTGAGAGCCATCACGAGCGACCGGTGGGATTTCAGGCCCGGGCACGTCGCCCACGACGACAGCATCGCGACGTTCGTGACCACGAGCCCTGAGGAGATCGACCAGAATCTCCCGAGCGTGGTCCGTGCGCTGGTCCACCCGCTCTTTGAGATCTTCGGGCTATTTGACCCGCCAGGATCGATGTACGCGACGGAGATCGCCGCCATGCTCGAACGAAGCCGGGGTCAGGGGAGTGGCTGACCCGACGATCGACGACGAACGCTCGCCGGCGGCGAGAGCGCGCGCGGAGCGGGCGCTGTGCATGCTCGCGGCGCACATCGCGGGCGACGATGTCCCCTTGATCGTGCTTGGCGGATTGATGCCGGAGATCCTCACCGAGGGCCGGGAGACCGGCCCGGCGCACCTCGGCACGAGCGACGTGGACATGCTGCTCGTGGCCCATCTCGAGCAAGCCGATGGCTTGACGCGCATCGAGGCCGCGCTCGGAGTCGCCGGCTTCAGCACACAGGGGGGAGAGAACGGCTGGCGGTGGCGCGGCGTCGTCGACGGCTTCGCGGTCAAGCTCGAGTTCCTCTGTGACCTCGACGCCGAGCCTGAAGGCATCGTCGCGATCCCCGGCTGTCGGGTCCTGCGCGCCAACAACCTGCGCGGCACCGGCTACGTTGGGGCAGATTGGACGGTGCGGGAGCTGACCGCGGATGTTGCCGGCCTGGGCCAGACGACGGTGCGTGTACGGTTCGCCGGCCTCCACGGCTATCTGCTGACGAAGTGCGTCGCTGTGCGCCACCGCGGCAAGGACAAGGACCACTACGACCTCGTGTTCGTGCTGATTCACAACCGTGCCGGTGGCCCTGGCGCTGCGGCACGGCAACTGCTCGACGGCAAGCTGGCCGACAGGCTGCCGGCCCTGCGCTCAACGTTCCTGGAGGTGCGCGAACGCTTCCATTCGGTCACCAGTCCGGGCCCCAAGGGCTTCGCGGCCGAATCGGCGCGCGCCGATCCATCGGCCCCGCAGGACGAGAACCGCGCTCTGGCCGTAGCCGCGGTCAGCGAGTTCATGGAAGTTCTGTTGGCAGGCGGATAGCCACGCGCCTTGGGCGACGCCGCTCCACCGGCGGCGCCTGCCCCCCGCGACGCCAGCCGGCGCCTTCCACGACCGCGCCAACGAGCGAGCCCGGAAGGCACCGCCGTGGCTGACGAGCGCCTGCTGGAGCGCCTGGCGGACGGAGCGCCGGTGGCGTTCGCCGACCTCGCCGACTATCACATCGACTGGCCCGGGGGGCGGGGCGCTCCAGCTGTCGGCGCCGCAGCAGAGCCTCGAGCTACGGGCTCTGCGCCAGCCCGAGCAGCTCCTCCAGGAAGAACCGCGTCTTCGGCGGCGGCTCCTTCGCGGGATAGACCTGCTTGAGGACGTCCAGCGCCTCCGCGGCGCGGTGGATGTCACACTCGCGCAGCAGGATCTCGATGTCCTCGTCGTCCTCGCCGAAGCGCATCGCCATCAGCTTCATCGCGAGCAGGTACCGGGGTGACGCGGTGGTGACCTCGATGCCCTCGATGGCGGGGACGGGGCGAGGCTGCGCGCTCAGGCACGGTCGAACACCTCGCGGGCCACGAACACGCCGTGGCGGGCGAACAGCGCGGGGGCGTTGGCGAGGGTGTAGGCGTCGAACGCCGGGCGGCTCGAGACGAACCACCAGGGCTCCACGAAGCGCGCCGGGCCGTCTACCCATGGCGGCGCAGCGATCCCGGCCTCGGCGGCGAAGAACTCGGCGAGCCCCGCGAGGGCGGCGTCGAATCGCCCGTCGCCGGTCGGCGCGGGCTCCTCGGCGATCAGCGCGGCCTGTCCGGGCCGCGAGGATCCCCGGAAGTCGTCGGCGAACCCGAACAGCAGTCGCACCGCGTCGCTTTCCCGCTCGTGCGACAGGTCTTCCGAGATGGTGGGGGAGAGCTCGGCGAGCGACGCGGCGCCTCGCCGCATGCGGGGGCGCGCGAGCACCTCGACGTCGTGCTCGCATCCGTCGAGCACACGCGAGAGCGTTGCGAGACTCGGTTTCCTGGCGCCCGACTCGTACGCGGCGATGGCAGGCTGCGTAGTGCCGGCTCGCGCAGCGAGCTCGGCCTGCGTGATGCCCGCCGCGTGTCGCGCGGTGCGGATAAGGCTCACCGTCTGCATAGACCCATTATACACGTTTAGATATATTGATTGCCCGCGCGATGGTCGCGCTCGGGCCAATCGCTGTATTTGCGTTCGCAAAGAAAGCCACAGACGACGATGTGGGCTACTGCTCCTCGAAGCTGGCGAGCGGGTGCTGCTGGCGCACATAGGCGGCGAACAGCGGCACGGTGAACGCCACGACCCCGCGTCGGGGGCTGTAGATGAGGTCCTTGCGCAGCAGGTTCTCGCGCAGCAGCGACGCGCTCCTGGCGTCCTTGTAGCCGGCGCGCGCAGCCACCTGCGTGCTGCCCACGGGGCCGTCTCCGACGTCGGCCATCGCCGAGAGGTAGCGCTGCTCGGCGTCCGAGGCGCTCTCGAAGCGGTCTCTGAAGAAGCGCCTGCTGAGGGCGTCGGAGATGAGCGCTTGGGCGCTGTCGACGTCGCGGGCGCGAATCGGGGAGCGCTCGACCTCGTTCCAGAGCACGCGGCCATACTCCTGCAGGAAGTGCGGGTATCCGCCTGAGGCCTCCAGGATGCGCGCGACCGCGGCGGGCTCGTACTCGACGTCGAACTGCGCGGCGGGCGCGACCAGCGCGAGGCGCGCCTCCGCGTCGGACAGGCGGTCGAGCTCGTGGTAGGCGAACATGCGCTCCGCGTACGGCTTGGCGGCTCGCAGCTGGCGCGGCAGCGGCGGCAGGCCCGCGCCGACGAGCGCGACCGGCAGGGAACGTTGACCGACGCGGTGCATGGACATGCACACGGCCGCCAGCGCGGTTGCGTGCAGAGCCTGCATCTCGTCCAGGAAGAAGACGGCGCCTGTGCCTCCGCTGTGCGCCACCTGGCCGACCTCGGTGAGCAGCGCGGCGAGGTCGCGCTCGGGATCGCCGCTGTCGGCAGTGCCGCGCAAGGCTTCGACCTCGATCCGCGCGGTGACCCCGCCGGGTGCACCGAGCGAGAACGCCTTGAGCACTCCGAGGGCCGCGGTCGCGCGGGCCTGCATCCGCTTGCGCCGGCTCATCGAGAGCAGCATCTGGTAGGCAAGCTCGGCGAAGGTCTGGCGAAAGTCTCCCGAGCCGACCTCCTCCACCTCGTTGCACGCCCACCCGGCCTCGCGCGCCAGCGTCTCGAACTCGAGCAACAGCACGGTCTTGCCCACGCCTCGCAGCCCCGAGTAGATGAGGCTTCGCTCCGGCTGGCCATCGGCCAATCGCTCCAGCAGCAGGCTGAACGCCCGCAGCTCGCCATCGCGACCGGCCAGCTTCCGAGGCTTGACCCCTGACCCCGGCGTATATGGATTCAGTCGCTGGTCCATTTCTTTGCGATCACAAATAAAAGCAAAGAGGGCTTGGTTGGGCGAGCATGCGGCGGCCCCCGGGGCCACGTGCTCTGCGGGTGTTGCGCGGGCCGTGAGGCGCTGCATCGATCGCTCAATGCGGGAGGCGTGCCGTGCGGGCTCCTCGTAGCGCCTGTGTGGCGCTACCGCTCCACGCTCCCGGCGGGTGCGGCGTTGCGGGGGTCGGCCGAAAGACGGGTGGCGGCGCCCTTACAAACCTCCGACGCTGTGCAAAGGATGCCCCTACGCGGGACGGCGATGCTGGCGCCCATGAGCTATTCGTGGGAGACCCAATCGGCGGCCGCGCCCGCCCCTGCGGCGCCGGCGGGCGCCTTCGACGACCTCGGCCGGCGCGCGCGAGAGCGCGCCAGGGCGCTCGCTTCGCGCCGCCCGCACCCGGAGCTGGCGGCGGTGATGGCGCTGGCGGCGGTGCTGAACCTGTGGGAGCTCTCGCGCAACGGCTTCGCCAACGACTTCTACGCGGCGGCGGTGCGATCGATGAGCGCCAGCTGGCACGACTTCCTGTTCGCGTCGCTGGACAAGGCGGGGGTGATGACGGTGGACAAGCCCCCTCTGGCCCTGTGGGTGCAGGCGCTGTCGGTGCGCGTGTTCGGCTATCACCCGCTGAGCATCCTGGTGCCGCAGGCGCTGATGGGCGTGGCGACGGTGGCGCTGATGTACGACCTGGTGCGCCGGCGCTTCGGGCGCCTCGGCGGCTTCGTGGCGGCGCTGGCGCTGGCGCTTACGCCGATCACGGTGGCGATCTCGCGCCACAACAACCCCGACGCGCTGCTGGTGCTGTGCTGCGTGGCGGCGCTGTGGTGCACGGTGCGCGCGTTCGAGGCGGCGCCGCGCGGGCGCGCGGTGCGCTGGCTGGTGGCGGCGGGCGTGCTGGTGGGGCTGGGCTTCGAGACGAAGATGCTGGTGGTGCTGGTGGTGGTGCCGGGCATCGCTCTGGCGTGGCTGTGGGTGGCGCCGGGCGCGCGCGGCCGGCGCCTGCGTGTGCCCGCGAGGGTGCACGCGCTGGGCCAGCTGCTGGCGGGCGGGACGGCGATGCTGGTGGTGGGCGGAGCGTGGCCGCTGCTGGTGGAACTCACGCCGGCGTCCGATCGCCCGTGGGTGTCGGGCACGAGCGACAACACGATCTGGTCGCTGATCTTCGAATACAACGGGCTCGGGCGCGTGGACGGCCAGGCCGGCGGCCCGGGAGGCATCGCCAGCAACACCTTCGGCGGCGCCACCGGCCCGTTGCGCCTGTTGAACTCCGCGCTTGGCGGGCAGGCGGGGTGGCTGCTGGGCTTCGCGCTGGTGAGCGGCGTGGCGATCCTCGCGGCGAGCCGCCTGCGCCGCGCGGACGCGCGCAGCGGCTGGCTGATCGCGGTGGCAGGCGCGTTTGCGACCACGGCGGTGCTGTTCAGCTTCGCCAGCGGCATCTTCCACCCCTACTACGTGTCGCTGCTGGCGCCGTTCGCGGCCGCGCTGGTGGGCGCGGGCGCGGCGCAGCTGGTCCGCGGACGGGTGAGCACGCGCATCTTCGGCCCGCTGGCGGTGGCCTGCGGGGTGGCGAGCGAGCTGGTGGTGCTGGGCGACTACAGCGGCCAGCTGCGCTGGCTGGTGGCGCCGCTGGTCGTGGTGGGGCTGCTGGCGGCGTCGACGCTGGCGGCGTCCGACGCGCCGCGGCTGCGGCTCGCGGCGGTGCTCGCCGCGCTGGCGTTCCTGCTGATCGCGCCGGGCGTGTGGGCGTTCGACACGCTGGGGCACGCCACCAACGGCACCTTCCCGGAAGGCGGCCCCAGCTCCGCGCTGGCGAGCGCAGGCGGCCCCGGCGGGCTCGGCGGCACGCGCGGCTTTCCTGGAGCGGGCGGTGCCGGCGGCGGCTTCGCGCCTGCGCGCGCCGCGGGCGTTGCCGGCGCAGCGGGCGTGCCCAGTGTGGCTGGCGCCTCCGGCGCAGCGGGCGTTCCCGGCGCGGCGGGCGTTTCCGGCGCCGCGGGCGTTCCCGGCGCAGCCGCCGTTCCGGGCGCGGCCGGCGCTCCCGGCTCAACCGGCGCGCCGAGCGGCGGCGAAACGGGCACGGCGCACTCGGGCGCCGCGGGCGCGCGCCAGCTGTTCGGCTCGGGCGCGACCTCGGGTTCCGGCGGCCAGTCTGCGCGCGGCGGCGCGGGCGCGCGCGCCGGCGCGCTCGGAGCGCCGATGGGCGCGAGCGTGTCGAGTGCGGCGCTGTCCTACGTGAAGCACCACGGCGACGGCACGATCGCGGTGGAGAGCCAGTCCAACGCCGCCTCGGCGATCGTGCAGGACGACGCGGAAGTGGCGGGGATCGGCGGCTTCTCCGGGCGCGAGAGCGACGTGAGCGTTTCGTGGCTCGCGCAGGAGGTGCGCGCGGGCAAGATCGCGTGGGTGCTCGAGGAACAGGAAGGCGCGGGCTTCGCCGGCGGCGCTGCGTCCTCGCGAGCCGGCGCGGGGCTCGGCGCCGGCGGCGGCCTGTTTGCGAGCGGCGGCGCAGCCGCTGCCCGCGGCTCGGGCGCGGCGGGCGGCCTTCCCGGCGCGCCCGGCGTGGGAGCGTCGGGGTCTCACGGTGGCGCGCCGCACGAAACCCGCACCGGCTCGAGGAAGGCGATGCAGGCGGTGAAGCAGGCGTGCGTGGCGGTGACGCTGCCCTCGACGAGCGCGGGCACGAGCGGATCGACCGGCTCCTCCGGCTCCACCGGCTCCACCGGCTCCACCCTGTATGACTGCAAGGGCCGCGCGGCGGAGCTCGAACGGCTCGCCGCGAAGGCATAGCCGCCGCGGCGCGCGAGAATGAACGCGTGAAGGTCCTGGTCGTAGACGACGATCGCGCGGTGCGCGAAGCGCTGCGGCGCGCGCTGGAGCTGGCGGGCTACGAGGTGCAGCTGGTCGAGGACGGCGAGGCCGCGCTCGACCGGATCGCGCAGTCGGTGCCGGACGCGGTGGTGCTGGACGTGGGGCTGCCGGGCATCGACGGGCTGGAGGTGTGCAGGCGCGTGCGCCTGCTTGGCAGCCGCGTGCCGATCCTGATCCTGACCGCGCGCGACGCGGTGGAGGATCGCATCGACGGGCTCGACGTGGGGGCGGACGACTACATGGTCAAGCCGTTCGACGTGGGCGAGCTGCAGGCGCGGCTGCGGGCGCTGCTGCGCCGCGCGAAACCACAGGCGCAGGGCGACGGCGTGCTGTCGTTCGCGGAGCTGCGCCTGGACCCGACGCGCCACGGCGCGGAGGTGGGCGAGCGCTTCGTGGAGCTGACGCGCACCGAGTACCAGCTGCTGGAGCTGTTCATGCTGAACCCGCGCATGGTGCTGGCGCACAGCCTGATCTACGACCGTGTGTGGGGCTATGACTTCGGTCCCGCCTCCAACGCGCTGCGCGTGTACGTGGGCTACCTGCGGCGCAAGCTCGAAGCGGCGGGGGCGCGCGATCTGATCCACACGGTGCGCGGCGTGGGCTACGCGCTGCGCGAGCCGTGAGCGCGGACGGGCGCGCGCGATGAGCCTGCGCACGCGCATCGCGGCGGTTGCGGGCGTGTCGGTGGCGCTGGCGGTGCTGGCGGCGGCGATCGGCCTGTACGCGGCGGTGAGCTCGGACCTGCGCGGCGAAGTGGACAGCTCGTTGCGCGCGCGCGCTCGTGGGCTCGCAGCTCACGCGCCGGTGGCCCCCGGGGCGAACACCGGCGCGCGCGGGCGACAGGGCGCCGGCAGCTTCCCGCGCGCGGGGGGCGCGGCGGCAGGCCCGTACGGCTTCCTGGGCCGGGTGGAACC
>Ga0335075_10009266_pt1 | contig 15037 bp, 17 predicted proteins | sample Lox_Sample_24_FD_206723 | JGI IMG/M metagenome (GOLD analysis project Ga0335075, IMG submission 206723) | Soil microbial communities from Loxahatchee National Wildlife Refuge, Florida, United States - Lox_Sample_2.4 | ecosystem: Environmental > Terrestrial > Soil > Wetlands | place: USA...
ACCAGCAGCGCCGCGGCGATCACCGCCGCGCGCCGCGGCCAGCGGCGGGGCTCGGTGTCCCCGCCCCGGCCGAGGATGTCAGGCATGACCGCACCGCCCAGAGCACGCTGTGTCTGGCCTCGACGATACGTCGTCCGCGACCGGCGGGGGGCGTTGCGGCCCGGCCGGACCCGAGGCGTAGCGTTCAAGGATTGCCAGGAAATGCCTCCCCACCCTCCTTGGAGGCTCGATGACCAAGCAGGACCCGGACAAGCTGCCCGAAGAGGACGTGCTGCCCGAGGAGTATCGCCGCAGTCGCCGCGTGCACGGCGGCATGCCGACCCGTCTCGACGACGACCGGCTGGCCCGCCTGACCGAGGAGGAGCGGGTGGAGGCCGGCGTCGACGACTTCGACCCGGACGAGGTGCCGCCGGCGACCGACGAGCCGCCGCAGCCGTTCGACGTCACCGAGACCGACGAGTACCAGGAGACGCGGGCGGAGATCCGCCGCGAGTACGACAAGGACGAGCTGGAGCTCGAGCACGAGCGGAGCCCGTTCCCGCCCTCGCACTACGACGAGTGAGCGGCCCGCTGCCCCCGCCGTTACCGGCGGGGACGATCCGGCTGTCGGCGCTGCCGATGGCCGAGAGCCGTACCGCCGCGTACGCGCTGGTCCGCGAGGCCGGCCCGGTGGTGCGCGGCCCGCGCGGCGGGCACCTGGTGGTCTCGGCGCAGGCCGTCGAGTTCGTGCTGAAGCATCCCGAGCTGTTCTCGTCCAAGCGGGCCTTTGACGCGGTCGGCAGCCCGCTGCCGATGGTGCCGACGCGTTCGCCGGCCGGGGCGAGTGCGACCTAGTCGCCGAGCTGGCCGTGCCGCTGCCGGCGCAGGTGTTCCTCACCCTGTTCGGGCTTCCGCTCGAGGACCGGGACCGGCTGATTCCGTGGAAGGAGGCGCTGCTCAACAACTTCGGCTTCCAGGCCGGGGAGCCGCCGCCGGAGCGCGCCGCGCGGGTCGGGGCCGAGCTCTACGGCTACCTCGTCGGGCACATCGGGCGGCGGCGCGGGGACAGCGGGACCTGGTTGGCTTGGCTCATCATCGCCCGTCCTCACGCCTGGTAGTGATCCACCCCGTCGATCCGGGTCTGGCGCAGCTCACCCTGCGCCACCAGCACGGTAAGGTGCGCGACCGTCTCCAGCACGGCCAGCATCTGGTTGAACGGGTCCAGGTCGGCCAGGCGCCGTTCCCGGCGGGTCCAGCGCAGCCGCCCGGCCACCTCCAGCCCGGTGTGCGCCCCGGCGGCCACGGCGGCGGCCGACGCGGCCAGCCGGGCCTCGTGGTGCGCGATCAGCGCGTCGGCCCGCTCGTGGGTGCTCGCGGTGACCGGCCCGTGCGCGGGCAGCAGCTGCAGGTCGGGCAGTTCCTTGATCACCGCCAGCGATCGCAGGAACGAGGCCAGCGGCGACGGGGCTGGCGCCGCCTCGAACCCGATCGACGGCGTGATCTGCGACAGCAGGTGGTCCCCGGTGAACATCGAGCTCGCCGTCTGGTCCAGGAACACGACGTGCCCCCGGGTGTGGCCCGGCGTGGGAATGCCGTCGAGCGAACGGTCCTTGAGCGCCACCTGCTGGCGGCCGTCCAGCCATTCGTCGGGCGGGTCGGAGAACTCGAGCGTTCGCGCGGGCCGCGGGGACCGGGCGATGACGTCGGCCAGGCCGCGTGCGCCGGCCGCCCGCAGCCGGGTCACCGACGCGTTCGGCCCGGTTCCGTCGGCCATGCCGCGGATGGCCTGGAGCGTGTCCGCCTCGTCGATGCCGAGCGTGATGTGGGTGCCCCAGCGGCGCCGCAGCTCGACCGCGTACGAGTAGTGATCGCGGTGCACGTGCGTGACCAGGATCCGGCCGATGTCGGTGAACCCGTACCCGATCCCGGCCAGCCCGCGCTCCAGGGCCGGGGTCGTCTCCGCGACCGCCCAGCCCGCGTCGATGAGCGTAAGGCTGTCGCCGTGGTCGATGGCGTAGACGTTCACGGCCCGCAGGCCATCGGTGGGCAACGGCAGCGGAATGCGGTAGACCGACGGTGCCACCCGGTACGTTCCGGCCGCCGTCCAGTCGCCTGATGTCATGGTCGGTGCGCCCTCCTGTTTCCCGGGGACAACGATCGCCCCGGGCTTTTTCTGCCGGGCGTCAGTCGGGAAGGTCGACGACCGTGTCGGCATCCGGGCCAGCTGCAGCTCGATGATGTCCGCGACCGTCTGCGCGAGCACGGCCAGCGTCTGCGACTCCATCTCCAGGACCCGGATCGCCTCGCGCAGCGTGGGCCGGGACACGCCGAACCTTTCCATCAACTCGCTCTCGGCCGGAAGCGCGTCGCCTTCCTTGAGTTCGCTGCGGATTATCTGGCCGCGGATTCTGGCCGCGAGTAACTCGGCCGCCTTCGGCACCCGAAGCTGCGATCCAGGCTGCTGGTATGCCAATGAAACCTCACATCAAAGGGGTATTGGCCGCTGGCGGGGTCTGCGCCCGAGCGATTGACAGCATTATTTCACTAGATTATTGTAATGTTCGCAAATCAGCACTAAAGGATGGGTCTCGCCCATGCCCGACTACCGCTTTCTGACCTACGAGCTGCTCGACGACGCGGCCATCGCCAGGATCGTGCTGAACCGTCCGGAGGCCAGGAACGCGCAGAACCGCGGCCTGCTGGTCGAACTCGGTGACGCGATGCTGGCGGCCGAGGCCGACGACCGGGTGCGGGTGGTGATCCTGGGCGGCGCCGGGCCGCTGTTCTCCGCCGGGCACGATCTCGGCTCGCGCGACGCCGTGGCCGAGCGCACCCCGGGGCCGGACCAGCACGACAGCTACCGCGGCTACGGGGGCACCCGGTCCGGTGCCGAGCAGCGCATGCTGCAGGAGTGGCATTTCTACTTCGAGAACACGCGCCGCTGGCGAAACCTGCGCAAGATCACGGTGGCCCAGGTCCAGGGCGCGGTCTACGCCGCCGGGCTGATGCTGATGTGGGCCTGCGACCTGATCGTCGCGGCCGACGACGTGATCTTCGCCGACGTGGTGGGAACGCGCCTGGGCATGTGCGGGGTCGAGTACTTCGGGCACCCGTGGGAATTCGGGCCGCGCAAGGCCAAGGAATTGCTGCTGACCGGGGATTCCATTGACGCCGAGGAAGCTTATCGGCTGGGCATGGTATCGAAGATTTTCCCGGCCGCCGATCTGGCCGGGCGGACGCTGCAGTTCGCCCGCAGAATAGCGGCGCTTCCGACGATGACCGCGCTGCTCATCAAGGATTCGGTTAACCAGACCGTGGACAACATGGGCTTCTACAATTCGCTGAACGCCTGTTTCACATTGCACGAGCTCAACCACTCGCACTGGGCCGAGATCCACGAGGACAAGACCGCGCGCGGGCTGCCCGAGGACGGGACCCCGGACTGGCGCTCGGCGCCGCCGGTCGTCCCGGCCCGCCGGGACCTGGCCGCGGCCCCGGAGGCATAGGCCCGCCCTCCCGGGGTAGCGGGCCCCTATGAGCGAGAGCACACGAGCCGCCGGGCAGGTCGTGCTCGACTACCTGCGGGAGCAGGCGTCCGCGCTGGACTCGCTCGCCCCCCGGGTACGCCGGGACGAGCCCGATGCCGTGCACCAGATGCGGGTGGCGACCCGGCGCCTGCGCAGCACCTTGCGCACCTTCCGCCGGGTGATCGGCCCGGCCGGCCACCTCGACGAGGAACTCCGCTGGCTGGCCGGCCTCCTCGGCGAGGCGCGCGACGCCGAGGTGCTGGCCGATCACCTGGAATCCGCGCTGGCCACCGTGCCGGCCGAGCAGCTCATCGGCCCGGTCCAGGCCCGAATCAAGATCCACTTCGCGCCGGTCGCGGCGCGGGCGCGCGAGGCCGTGCTCGAGGCCCTGGATTCCGGACGCTACGACTCGCTCCGGGACGAGGTCGGCCAGCTGACCGCCGGGCGCCTGCCGGGAGCCCGGGCCGGACGGCCGTCGCGCGACGTCCTGCCCCGGGAGGTGCGCCGGGCCTACCGCGCCATGGCCCGGCGGATGGGCCGGGCCCGCCGGGCCGCGCCCGGCCCGGCCCGGGACACCGCGCTGCACCAGGCGCGCAAGGCGGCCAAGCGGGCCCGGTACGCGGGCGAGCTGGCCCAGCCGGCCATCGGCCGGCCGGCCAGGCGGTTCACCCGGCAGGTGAAGGCGGTCCAGTCGCTGCTCGGGGATCACCACGACGCGGTCATCGCCCGCCAGCAAGAGCGCGGCCTCGGCATGGAGGCCCACGTGTCCGGCGAGAACGCCTTCACCTACGGGCTGCTGTACCAGCGCGAGAGTCAGGCGGCCGACGAGCTGCGCGCCCGGGCGCTCAAGGCGTGGGAGAAGGCGTCCCGGCCCCGCTACCGGCGCTGGATGAGCTGACCGTCATTTACCGCCTCTGGTGACTTATCATCGCAATTGACGAGTCGCCGGAGGTGGCAATGCATATCGGAACCGCCGTGCTCGTAATCTGGCTCATTATCGGCGCCATTGCCGCAGGTCAGCGTCACGACTACAGCACGCCCCCGGCCAATTGCAACTCGGCGGCCACGATCGCGGTGACGATCGTGGCGGGCCCGCTGAACTACCTCGGGGTCGATCCGAAGATCTCCTGTCACGTGCCGCAGCCCAGCAAGTGACCGGCTGACTTTAACTCCTCCTGCGGGGCGAGCCGCGGCGCAGCAGCGCGGCGACCGGCTCGCCGCCGAGCGCGCCGGACCGGTCCGGGAGTTCCAGCACGATGGCGTCCTGGTGCAGGGCCGCCCAGATCAAGCCGTCCTCCATCGGCACCTCGATGCCGATGTCGGGCTGGCCGACCAGGAACTCGGTCGGCGCGCTGCCGATCGTGTAACTCGCGTCGGCGTCCGCGATCGGGTCCAGGTCCGCCGCCACCAGCAGCACGGCCACCTGCTGCTCGGCGAGCTGTTCGGCCACGGCCGGCATGCCCAGCACCGCGCCCGGGTCGTCCCGGATGGAGAGCGGGGCGATCAGGTCGCCAACGGCCGCGGCCGCCTCGGCGGTGATCTCGTCCAGCGCGGCGCCGACCTCGGCGATGAGATGGTCGTCGCGGCGGTCGGGATGCGGACCGCCCTCGATGACGGTGATCGGCCCGATCGAGTCCGGCAGATGGGCGCCGACCGCGTCGAGGATGTGCCGGTCACCCGCGCCGAGCACGATGTGCGCGCCGACGCTGTTCGCCGCGTCGGCCACCCGCGCGGCGATGAACTCGTCGTTGCGCTCGCCGCCGGTGAGCGGCTCGCTGTCGGTCACGTGCCGTTCCCCGTGCAGCTGAGCGGGCGGGCGGTCAGGGTGCGGATCATGCTGTGCGCCCGGCCGGTGCTCGGCCGGGAAGTGCTTGGCGGGCTGCTGGTCGCCGGCGTCGTGCGCGAAGACGTCGGTGCCCCGGCGGTCGGCCACCACCACGACGTAGGCGGGCCGGCGCGCCGCGCCCGCCGCCGCCTGCCGCAGGCGCGGCAGCGGGCCCGCGAACACCGAGGGCTCCGCCGCCTCGGCCAAGACCAGCCAGCGCGCGAGCAGCAGCTGGCCGCGTGCCGCGACCACCGTCCGGGTTTCGCCTGCCGCGCGAGCCCCGCGCTCGAGTACGTTCCCCGCGGCGCCGGCCAGGGCCTGCGCGGTCGCAGCGGGCGCGCCCAGGTGCTCGGCCTCGCGGACCGCGTCGGCCCAGGCCACGTCCCACGCGTGGGCCGGGTTGCCGGCCGACTCCGGTACCGGGACCATGGCCGTCAGCACCAGATCGGATGCGGCGGCGGCGGGCTGCAGGGCGCGCAGTCCCGGGCCGAGCTCGAGTCGTCCGAGCCGGAGCAGCGGATGCGTGATCGTCGAGGCTTCTGGCATCCCCCCATCTCAGCCGGCCCGGTTGCGGCCCGCAACGCCGGGGTGCCCGCCAGCCTGCCGCGCGCGCCGCGGGCGGTGATGCGGCAGGATGAGTCGACGTGAGCGACGATGAGGCGGTCATGGTCACGGTCGTCGGCATCGGCGACGACGGGTGGGCGGGGCTGACCGGCGAGGCGCAGGCCGTGCTGCGCGGCGCGGCGGTGATCGCTGGCGCACCGCGCCAGCTGGCGCTGCTGCCTGACCGGCCCGACCTGGCCGGCCGCCGGGTGCCGCTGCCGTCGCCGTTGCTGCCGGGGCTCGACGAGCTCGTCGCGGCCAATCCCGGGCTCTGCCTGCTGGCCAGCGGCGACCCCATGCTGCACGGCATCGGCGCCACGCTGGCCCGGCGCCTGGGCGCCGGCCGGATCCGGGTGCTGCCGGCCGTGTCGTCGGCGGCGCTGGCCTGCGCGCGGCTGGGCTGGGCCGAGCACGAGGTCGAGGTGATCTCGCTGGTGTCCCGCCCGGCCGAGACCGTGCTGCCAGCGGTCCAGCCGGGGGCGCGCGTGCTCGTGCTGTGCCGCGACGGCGGCACGCCGCCGGCGCTGGCCGCGCTGCTGTCCGGCCGGGGCTGGGCCGCCACCCGGCTGTCGGTTCTCGAGCACCTCGGCGGCCCCGCCGAGCGGATCCGCGGGCCCTACCGGGCCGGAACGCCAGAGCCCGGGCCGTTCGCTGACCTTTGCGTCGCGGCGCTGGACTGCGAGGCGGACCCGGGCACGCCGGTGCTGCCCCGGGTGCCCGGGCTCCCGGACGAGGCGTTCGAGACCGACGGCCAGCTCACCCGGCGCGAGCTGCGCGCCCTGGCCCTGGCCGCGCTCGCCCCGGGCCCGGGTCAGCTTTTGTGGGACGTGGGCGCGGGCAGCGGGAGCGTGGGGATCGAGTGGATGCGCGCCGCGCCGCGCTGCCGGGCGATCGCGGTGGAGCCGCGCCCGGATCGCGCGGAACGCATCCGGGCCAACGCCACGAGCCTGGGCGTTCCAGATATTGACATTATGTGCCGAGCCGCGCCCGATGCGCTGGCCGATCTGCCCGCGCCGGACGCGGTCTTCGTCGGCGGGGGCGTGTCGGCCCCGGGCGTGCTCGACGCGTGCTGGAAGGCGCTGCCGCCCGGCGGCCGGCTGGCCGCGCACGCCGTCACCGTGGAGTCCGAGGCCGTGCTGCAGGACTGGCAGCGCCGGGTCGGCGGCCGCCTGGTCCGGCTGGCCGTCAGCTACCAGGCCCCGCTGGGCCGGTTCACCACCTGGCGGCCCGCGCTGCCGGTGACCCAATGGCAGGTGATCAGGGCATGACCGTGTGGTTCGTCGGCGCCGGGCCCGGCGCGGCCGATCTGCTGACCGTGCGCGCGGCGCGGCTGCTGGCCGCCGCGCCGGTGATCCTGTACGCGGGCAGCCTGGTGCCGCCCGAGGTGCTGGCCGGCACCCGGCCCGACGCGCGCCTGGTCGACACGGCCGACCTCGACCTCGACGCGATCACCGGCGAGCTGGTCGCCGCCGACGCGCGGGGCGACGACGTGGTGCGGCTGCACAGCGGGGACCCCTCGATCTTCAGCGCCGTGGCCGAGCAGGCGCGGCGGCTGGACGCGGCCGGCGTGCCCTGGGAGATCGTGCCCGGCGTCCCGGCGTTCGCCGCGGCGGCCGCCGCGCTGCGCCAGGAGCTGACCCTGCCCGGGGTCGGCCAGACGGTGGTGCTGACCCGGACCTCGGCGCGGGCGACGCCGATGCCCGATGGCGAGGACCTGGCCCGCCTCGGGGCCACGGGCTGCACGCTGGTGCTGCACCTGGCCGTGCAGAACGTGGACCAGGTGATGTCGGCATTGCTGCCGCATTACGGCGCCGCCTGCCCGGCCGCGGTGGTGGCCCGGGCCAGCTGGCCCGACGAGGCCGTGCTGCGCTGCCCGCTCGGCGAGCTGGCCGAGCGGGTCCGGGCGGCCGGAATCCGCCGCACCGCGATCATCGTGGTCGGCCAGATCCTGGCCCACGGCGGCTTCCGCGACAGCCACCTGTACTCGGCGGAGCGCGAACGGGGCGAGCGCACGGAGGGAGTTCAGGCATGAGGCGGCTGCTGATCATCGGGATCGGGGCGGGCGATCCCGAGCAGGTCACCGTGCAGGCGATCAACGCCCTCAACCGGGCCGACGTGTTCTTCGTGGTCGACAAGGGCGACGACAAGCAGGACCTCGTGCTGCTGCGGCAGGAGATCTGCGAGCGGTACGTGCGGAACAGCTCGTACCGGATGGTCATGATCCCGGAGCCGGAACGCGACCGGTCCGCGCCCGCCTACCGGGAGGCGGTGCAGCAATGGCGGGCGGAACGGGCCCGGCTCTGGGCCGGGGTGATCCGGGCCGAGCTGGCCGAGGACGGCTGCGGCGCGCTGCTGGTCTGGGGCGACCCTGCGCTCTACGACAGCGTGCTGGCCATCGTCGAGCAGATCGCCGCCGAGCTGGAACCAGGGGAGCTGGACTACGAGGTGATCCCCGGGATCAGCAGCGTCCAGTCGCTGGCCGCCCGGCACCGGGTGAGCCTGACCCAGGTCGGCCGGCCGCTGCACATCACCACCGGGCGCCGGCTGGCCGCGGACGGGTTTCCCGAGCACAGCGACGACGTGGTGGTGATGCTGGACGCGCACTGCTCGTTCACCGGTGCCGACGAGGGGCTGCACATCTACTGGGGCGCCTACCTCGGGACCAAGGACGAGATCCTGCTGTCCGGCCCGGTGGGCGAGGTGGCGGCGCGGATCGAGGCGGCCCGCAGCGAGGCGCGGGCGCGCAAGGGCTGGATCATGGACACCTACCTGCTGCGCCGCCCGGCTCCCTAACATGGCTCGGGTGGCAGAGCGAGACTTTGACGACGGCCGGTTCCTGGTCGCGGCGATCGAGGAGGCGCGGGCCGGGCTGGCCGAGGGCGGGGTGCCGGTCGGGGCGGCCCTGGTCGTCGACGGCGACCTGATCGCCACCGGCCGCAACCGGCGGGTCCAGTGGGGCAGCGTGATCCGGCACGGCGAGACCGACTGCCTGGAGAACGCCGGCCGCCGTCCGGCCTCGCTCTACGCCCGGGCCACCATGTACACCACGCTGTCGCCGTGCCACATGTGCTCCGGAGCGCTCCTGCTGTACGGGATCCCGCGGGTGGTCCTGGGCGAGAACCGGACCTTCCTCGGCGCCGAGGAACTGCTCACGGCCAACGGCGTCGAGGTGGTCAACCTGGACTCGGCCGAGTGCGCGGAGCTGATGCGGGGCTTCATCGACGCCCACCCGGACGTCTGGAACGAGGACATCGGCACCTAGATGCCGCCTGCGCCTGCGTGGACCGTGCTGGTGCTCGGCGGGACGTCCGAGGCCCGGGCGCTCGCCCTGGAGCTGGCCGGCCGGCCCGGGCTGCGGGTGATCAGCTCGCTGGCCGGCCGGGTCAGCCGCCCGGCGCTTCCGGCCGGCGAGGTGCGGGTGGGCGGGTTCGGCGGGGCGGACGGCCTGGCCGCGTGGGCCAGCGCCGAGGGCGTGGCCGCGGTCGTGGACGCGACGCACCCGTTCGCGCAGACGATCAGCGCGAACGCGGCGCAGGCCTGCGCTCGGACCGGCCTGCCGCTGCTGCGGCTGGCCCGCCCGGCGTGGACCGCGCGCCCGGGCGATGACTGGCGCCCGGCCCGGTCGCTGGAGGAGGCGGCGGGGTTGCTGCGTGGCGGCGGGCTGGGGGCGCGGGTGTTCCTGACCACCGGCCGCCAGGGGCTGAGCGTGTTCGCGCCGATCGAGGAACTGTGGTTCCTGATCCGCTGCGTCGATCCGCCGTCCGGCCCGATGCCCGCCCGCCGCGAGGTTTTGCTGGCCCGCGGGCCCTACGCGCGCGACGCCGAGCGGGCGCTCATGCGGCGCTTCGGCGTCGATGTCCTGGTGACCAAGAACAGCGGCGGGCCGCTGACCGAGGGCAAGCTCGACGCGGCGCGCGATCTGGGCCTGCCGGTGGTCATGGTGGCCCGTCCGGTCCCGGCGCCGGGGGTGGCGTCGGTGGCCGACGTCGGCGGCGCGGCCGGCTGGGTGCTGGCTCAGGCTGCCCGTCCGGGCCCGGCTCCGGCGGGTAGTGGCGCGGGGTGAAGACCGCGGACCGGGCGTTGCGGGTGAACGTCCGGGTGGTGCTGGACCCGATGATCAGCAGCGTGCTCATGTCGACGTCGGCCGGGTCGAGTTCGGCCAGCGTGGTGATGGTCAGCCGCTCGCCGGGCCGGCCGACGGCGCGGCCGACCACGACCGGGGTGGCGGGCGTTCGGTGCCGCAGCAGCAGGTCCCTGACCGCGTCGACCTGCCAGGTGCGGGTGCGGGAGGCCGGGTTGTACAGGGCCAGGACCAGGTCGGCCGCGGCCGCCTTGTCCACCCGGTCGGCGATGACCGGCCACGGCTTGAGCCGGTCGGACAGGCTGATCACGCAGTAGTCGTGCCCGAGCGGGGCCCCGGCCCTGGCCGCCACCGCCTGGGCGGCGGTGACGCCGGGCAGCACCTCGATCTCCACGTCGGCCCAGCGCTCCGGATCGGCCGCGGCCTGCTCCAGCACCGCGGAGGCCATCGCGAACACGCCGGGATCGCCCGAGGAGATCACGGCCACCCGGCCGCCCTTGGCCGCTAGGTCGAGCGCCAGCGCGGCCCGGTCGGCCTCGACCGTGTTGCCCGAGGCGTGCCGGTGCTGCCCGGGCCGGCCGGGCACCCGGGCCAGGTAGGGCCGGTAGCCGACCAGGTCGGTGGCGGCGGCGATGGCCCCGGCCGCCTCCGGCGTGAGCCAGGCCGGGTCGCCGGGCCCGAGCCCGACCACCGTCACCTTCGGCGGCGCATCGGGCCTGGTGCCTCGGCCCGGAACCAGGGCCAGCGACATGTACGGCACGGTGGCCGGGTCGACCCCGGCCAGCGGGGCGACGCGCTGCGCGCCGGTGCCGGCCCGCTCGGCGTAGTGGGCCCGCTCCAGCAGGCCGGTCTCGTCCAGCGCGGCGCGCACCTTGTCGAAGGTCCGGCCGAGCTTGAGTATCGCGACCGCGTCGTCGCCCGCGGCGGCCAGCCGGGCGCGCAGCACGTCGTCGGGCAGCGTGCCGGCCAGCACGGTGAGCGATTCGTCGTGCTGGACCAGCGGCTCGCCGACCGCGGCCGCCGCCGCTGACACCGAGGACACGCCGGGCACGATCTGCGCCGTGAATCTGTCCCGCAGCCGGATGTGCAGGTGCTGGTAGGACCCGTAGAAGCCGGGATCGCCCTCGCACAGGACCACGACGGTCCGGCCCTGCTCCAGGTGGCCCGCCAGGCGCGCGGCCGCCTTGGCGTAGAAGTCGGCCAGCGCGCCCGCGTAGCCGCCGGGGTGGTCGGTGCCCTCGGTGGTGACCGGGTAGCGCAGCACCTCCTCGGCCTGCCCCGGCCGCAGGTACGGGGCCGCGGCCGCGCGGGCCACGCTGTTCCCGTGCCGCGCGCAGTGGTAGGCGACCACGTCGGCCTCGCCGATCAGGCGCGCGGCGCGCACCGTGACCAGGTCGGGGTCGCCGGGGCCGACCCCGACGCCGAACAGGCGGCCCGGTCCGGGCGTCGTCGCGGTCACTCGGCCCGGCTCGCCAGCGCGTTCACGGCGGCGGACGCGATCGCCGATCCGCCCCGCCGGCCGTGCACCACGAGGAACTCCAGCCCGAGCGGGCCTTCCGCCAGGGCCGCCTTCGACTCGGCCGCGCCGACGAAGCCGACCGGGACGCCGATGACCGCGGCCGGCCGGGGCGCTCCGGCCGCCACCATCTCCAGCAGGTGGAACAGGGCAGTGGGCGCGTTGCCGACGGCGACCAGGGCCCCGTCGAGGCGGTCGCGCCAGAGTTCCACGGCGGCCGCGGTCCTGGTCGTGCCGAGCGTCTCGGCCAGCCCGGCCACCCGCGGGTCGCGCAGCGTGCACCGCACCTCGTTGGCGGCCGGCAGCCGGGACCGGGTGACGCCCGCGGCCACCATCGACGCGTCGCAGAGCACCGGGGCGCCCGCCGCCAGCGCGGCCTCGGCGGCCTGCGCGAACCCGGGCGACCAGGCCAGGTCGTCGACCAGGTCGGTCATGCCGCAGGCGTGGATCATGCGCACGGCCGCGCGCTCCAGGTCCGGCGGGACGCGCGAGAGGTCGGCCTCGCGCCGGATGATGGCGAACGAGGCGCGGTAGATCGCCGCCCCGTCGCGCTCGTAGCCGGTGGTCGTGCTCATGCGGGCCTCCCGAGCTCGTACCGCCCGGCGGCGGTCGCGATCATCGCGGCGGCGTCGGCGGGCAGGCCGCACCGGCGGTCGCAGCCCGCCCAGTGCACCGCGTCCAGTCCGGGCACCGGCGCGGCCGCGGCGCGCACGTCGGCCAGCGACCGGGAGCAGGTCATCCCGGCGCACGCGGTGACGGTCGCGAGCGGGTGGTCGTCGCCGGTCAGCAGGCCCGCCGTCGCCAGCCGGCCCAGTGCGTCGGGCCCGGGCCCGGGCAGCGGGAGCACGATCCGTCCCGCAGCGCTCAGCCGGGCGACGTCGCCCCGGCGCACCAGCCCGGCGAGCAGGCGCAGCTGCGGCGCGGTCAGCCGCCCGAGCGGCGCCGCGACGACGACCACCACCACCACCGCCGCCGCCGCGTCCGTCAGCGGGCCGAGGGGCAGCCTGGTCTCGATGTCGGGCACCGGCTCGCCCAGCGCGCCGCCGGCCGCCGCGGCCACCGCGACCCCGCCGTCCGGCAGCCCGCGCACCCGCGTCCGGCCCGGCGTCCCCGGATCAGCGCGGCCGCGCTGGTCGAGAAACGCCCGTGCGGCGGCGACCGCGCTCGCGATCATCTCGGCGGCCGTTCCGCGCCGCCCGGTCCGGCGGCCGGCCACGATCAGCTCGGCCCCGCCGGGCTCGAAGCGCAGGCCGACGTCGCTGCGGCCAAGCCCGGCCCGGCCGGTGCCGTCGTCGATGGCGAACAGGAACCGCCCCGGCAGCGCGGCCAGCACGGGATCGGCCAGGATCGCGCGGTCCAGGGCCCGCACCGGGCCGCGCAGGTCACGGTTCCCGTCCAGCCCGTCCAGCCCGTCCAGCCCGGCCAGCGGGCTCGCGGTGATGTTGCGCGCCCGGTCGTGGGCCGGGGACGGCATCAGGCCGGCCGCGGCCGCGCGCTCGGCCAGGGCGCCGGCCGTCTCCGCGGCGATCCCGCGCAGCTGCACGTTGCCCCGCGCGGTCAGGTCGACGCACCCGTCGCCGAACCGGCCGGCCAGCGCGGCCAGCGCCCGCAGCCGGGCGGCGCCGGCGTAGCCGCCGGGCAGGCGGATCCGGGCCACCAGCCCGTCGCGGGCCTGGTGCAGATCGAGGAGGCCCGGGCAGGCATCCGCGGCCGTGCCTGCGCCCGCGGCCACGAATGGCGCACGAGAAACGCGGTGAGTGGTCCGGACCGGCACGGCACCGCAGCATACCGCTGGGCCGGGATCGGGCTGGTGAGTCCCGGCGACGCAAGGTGATCGCGGATACCGGCTCCCGGGACTGCTAGCGAGACGTTGCGATGCCGAGGGAGTCAGCGCCCGCGAATTTGGGGGCGCCCTTCTCGTAGAAAACGTCGAGTTCTTCGATGGTGAAGCCCGCCGTCCTCAGCAGGTCGACGATGGGCCGGGTGAAGTGGCATCCGCCAACCATCCGCTGCTCCAGCGGATCGAGTCGCGTTTGCCAGCGGCGGACCCGTTCATCGGGGGCCAGCCCGTGCTCGAGGAAGTGCAGGGTCGCCCCGGGCTTCAGTACCCGCCGTACCTCGGCGAGGGCGGCGGTGACGTCTGGGATCGTGCACAGCGTCCACGTGGACAGGGCGGCGTCAAAGCAGTCATCGGCAAAAGGCAGCGACTGGCCGTCCAGCCCGGACCGCTCCACCGGGACCGCCGTTGCCCGGAGGCGCTTCGCGGCCAGCTTCCAGCCGAGATCGGAGGGCTCGACCGCGGCAACCCGGGTGACGGCCGCCGGGTAGAAGGGAACGTTCAGTCCCGAGCCGAAGCCGATCTCGATCACGTCGCCGGCCAGACCCCCGCAGACCCGTTGTCGCAGTGGCTCGACCGTCTTCGTGCCGCACGCGGCGTTGAGGATCCGCGGGAGGACTCGCTCGCCATAAAAACCCATGGCTGCCTCCCTGCCAGCCACGATAGGCGTGCGGTGGTTCGTGCTCGTCGGCGGACCCCGGCCGGAGAGCCCAGCGCGGCCAGTTCTAGCCGCCGCGCTGGGCCGTGATCCGCCCGGTGATTGCGGTTACGGGCCGGTGATCAGACCGGTGAAGTTGGGGGTTCCGATTCCGGTGGCCTCGTCGAAGTTGCGGGTCACCGGGTAGAACCCGTTGTTGTTGCTGACCTGGTGGAAACCGGTGATGTCGTGGAAGTCAGCGGCGTTCGTCCTCGGGTTGTCGAAGAGCGCATACAGAAGGTAGTTGGCGTTCCCGGCTCGGTGACCGTGGAAGGCATCCCGGTCGGTGAACAGGGCCGCCAGCAGCGGCGCGGAGAGGCTGGTACCGCCGATGTGGAACCACCCGGGCGCACCAGGGGTCTTGGTGAGCCCGAGGCAGCCGCTCTCATAGTCGGTGCCGGTCGGGTTGGGCGAGACGTAGGTCGACCCGGTGCAGTACTCCGCGTAACCGGTGAGGGGATCCGCGTTGGCCGAGATATCCGGCTCCTCGCGGCACGGCTGGCCCGCCGCCGCGAGCGAGCAGTTGCTCGGGCCGGAGACGGTGTACGCGTTGATGACTCCGGGTCCTCGCTGGTAGTTCGGCATCGGCCAGAAGATGCTGTGACCACCACCGCCTGCGCCGTAGTTGCCGCAGTTCAGGATGCCGGTCGAGGTGGCCGACGACGAGTTGTTCCCGCTGCAGACGTCGAGCGTGTTCCATACCGCCTCGGTCCCGCGGGGGTAGCTCGGGTGAGCGTTGTCACCCGGGTCGAAGGACGTGAACGACGTGCCGCCGGCGCTGGTCACCCACGGCTGGCTGGCCGGGTCGAGTGACTCGAGCGGAGCGAAGTCGCTGAACGTGCCGTCCCTGATGCACTCGAACGCACCGGTGTCACCCGACGACGAGAACATGCTCTGGCCCTGCGCGGCCATCTGCTCGAAGAGGGTGTTCTCGGCCTCGGCGTAGGCCAGGCCGGCGTCCGGCTCGCAGAT
>Ga0335075_10009268_pt1 | contig 15035 bp, 10 predicted proteins | sample Lox_Sample_24_FD_206723 | JGI IMG/M metagenome (GOLD analysis project Ga0335075, IMG submission 206723) | Soil microbial communities from Loxahatchee National Wildlife Refuge, Florida, United States - Lox_Sample_2.4 | ecosystem: Environmental > Terrestrial > Soil > Wetlands | place: USA...
AAACTAGGCTTGCCCTCTCCATTCATGCTAACTTTTCCGGACAACCAGAGAGTATATCGATGGTTATGCCGTCTTGTTTGTGAAGGATGTTGCTCAACACCAGCTAGAATGTATTCTTTGTCTCCTAAAGTAAAGAAAGAACCGCACTCAAAGTTACGACCGTATTGCAGACTTGAGCCTGGAGCAATCGGTCGGTCCGCTTGGCCTTTTAGTAGAGCGGAGAGCGGCTTCCACGCGAGTAAATCCTGCGACTCATAAAGAAACAACTGAGGCCCGCTTCTTTTATCACCAGATGATAATAGCATGTATTTAGTGTTCAAATTCGTGCCTCTCAATTTGGAGAGTGTTCTCCATTCAGAGATGAATGGGTCCCGCCAACCCGTTGTGAAAGATCGCAGCGGAGCGTCAGTCAATAAAGGGTTATGCTGGTATCGATGCCATGATCTACCAAAGTCTGTTGAGACAGCGACGGACTGAGACTCTCCATAGACATAAGGTATCGACCAGTGCGGGTAAGGCACTGTGGAGATACTGGTATAAAATAGGTATAGTACCCTTCTACCATCCACCAGCGTTGACGCAATAGAGCCCGAAAAAACGCCACATGAGTCGTAGTTGGTGTCCGAGCCCTTCGTCAATGCAGGCACACAATCTTGCCAAGTGACAAGGTCATTCGATATTGCCATACCCCATGCCGAATTTCCCCCCTCGGTTGTGCCCGGATTCCATTGGTAGCACAAGATGTATTCTTTTGTCTCTGGAATGAACACAGCGCCGCACGGGTCATTCGACCAGCTATGAGGAGAGATAAAGTGAGAGGTCGGACGGTATTTTTCGAAGGCTGGCATTGTTGGGAGATGTGGCTGGAAAGGTTAGACCTCAACGTTGTAAGATAATTTGAGTGTTCGAGATGGAAGAAGCAAGAAAAGCACGCACGGTTGATGCCAGCACAGAAGATGTACCGAGAAGGAAGGTCTATTAGTTAATCAAGGCTCCTCTAGAACGTGGTCTTATAGAGCTAGGAAACAAGTACCTAAAACTATGCGTTTGTACTGGATGCTGGACCATCAGTGGGCCTGTGCCTTTTAGCTGTTTGCAATATCACAAGACCTGTATTGTGGTTGAAATCCGCTGAAAACAACGAATCAAACAAATTCCTACCTGGAGTCGAACAATGAGACTATTATCTATGGTAAACACTTAATCTCTGATTCACCGAAAGTAAACCCGATGAAAAGAAGAACCGAAGAGTAGAGCCGGCTAATGTACGAACACGAGTGCAACGGAACAGCATGTTGTGCTCGATAAGCGCACCAAAGATATAGTTCTTTTTGATTTCTCAAGAAATTCTCAGTGAGAAAACATTGGCCCGTCTTACGGAGGTAGCGTGGTGAACACTGTCTAATATGAGATTGGTAATCATCGGGAAACACTAGCTGCAGCGCGGGACTGCACAGGACTTATGACAGGTTTCGCAATGACGTCTATTTAATTTTCCAAAATCGTCTTTAGTCGTATCTCGTACCAAAGAATGCACTAACAACTCGATATTCAAGCTTAGCGGAGACAAGGGAACGTCAACACGATAACACTATATTTTACCCTGATACGAGATATGATTATTTTAGAGTTATTGTCATCATAAATAATCTCAGACTTGATATTGACACAGAATATGGTATCTTAAAGATAACAAAATACAAAAGTAAGAAGGTAATAATGTTCCTTGGCACTGTACCTTCACCCATCCGAGACCTTGTCTTCCGAGACCCTTAGAAGAAACCGCTAGTGTAAAGTAATGTTGTGTAATATGTTGATTGAGAATAGAAATCGTCAATGACAGATGCCTCTTGGTTATTTGTATAAATCATTGGCCGGCCTAAATACTCCTTTGTGCGTGACGTAGCTCAGTTGTCAGATCCACTTCATGACGCTGCTGACCCACTATCACGGTTATCAACAGAGTGATGAATTGGACATAGAAGCCATGGCTTGCCCAACTCGGAATAGTTGGCTGTAGATAATCTTCCCATGCTGACGGGAGCAATTCACGTCCTGCCGAATGAACGTGAATTCAGTCGGCCTAATACAATGGTGGTGGAGGAATCCCAGCCATATCGCCAAATGACTCGTCCGACATGCTTCCCAACCACGCCATGCTGGCTTCTGAGAGTGTTCCGAAGTCAAACATGCCCGTCCCGTCATAAGTAGTCATATCAAGGCTATCAAGTGCTGATAACGGTTCCATGCTTTCCACATAAGAATCCTCCTCTTCTTCCAAGTTTATAATTTTGCTGTTATTAGGCTCGAGCGTCCCTCTCAGCCCAACGTGCAGACATTCATCAACTTTGGACGCAAGCATTGGTGTATACTTAGCAGATCCCCCGAGCACAGTCGAGAGGATTCTCAGCATTTCCATCAGGTAATCTCTCGGCCCAACTTCCATACTCGTTACGGATGCTTGCGGAGATACTGGATAGAGCTGTAGGACGTCCGCTAAAGAACAACCAATATCGAAAATCTTTTCCAGCTACAGTCGTTTATTAGTAAACATTGAAGAATCGCTTTCAGCGGGAACACTTACAATTCCAACTCCATGAGGCTCAAATGCCTCCCTTTTTAGGGACCTATTGACCAGAACCACATCCCTAGCAATAGATACCGGATAATGAAAGCTCATACTTTCATTGCTACTCGAGCTACTTAATAAACCCTTCGTGACACAGAGTTGCCAGACCATAGTTTTTAGCCATTGCCGAGAAATGAGTAAATCGGCTTGCTGAACTTCATTCCGCTTGGAAACTTCGGGGATTGATTGATCTAGAACTTCTTGCAAGCCTTTGAGTTGACTCGATGACACCGGAGAAACATCGGAAAACGGGAATGCCGGTGTCTTGCTCGACACATTCCAAAGACGAACAAAGTCATCATCGAAGTGCTGGAACAGTGATACTAAATCTAGAAATCCTGATAGTACAGGTGCATCAGGGTCGTCGGGGGAGATCGTAGGAAGGGTGATTGTGCGCTGTAGAGTGAGCGGGCGATGCCTCTGTAACGCGTATGCTCTGATGATAGTCAGTTAAATTGGGACAAGCATTCTTTGATCTATGCTACCTTTCAGTGATGAAGAATAGCCAGAATGTTCGACGACTATAGACAGCTTCTACTTCATCCTCCATGACTGAATAGGTGTCTTCTTCATGCAATCTGAGCATCTGTAGCATTGTCATAGCCTCCCTAAGGTAGAACCATGCCGAGTTATGCCGATCAAGATTGAATAACGCCGCAAAGAGAAAGAAATTTGTTTGGGCATCTTTCAGCATTGGCTTCTCGATATAGTTCGGATTAGCCGCCTTAGCACGTTTTGCTTCGTTGATAAAGAAATCTGGCGTGTGAGGAAGATCACTCGCGCTCGAGTGGACAGACGATGCTGATTGCTGATCGGGTTGTACTTGAGAGGCAATGGCTGCACACAATGAAGTAACCAACCCGTATACCTCCGGTGAAGTATGAAAGTACGTTAGAGAATCTTGTAGTCGATCTCGGTCCAGAATTGGGAAAACAGCTTTAAATCATTAGTAATGTGTCTAAAGTACGTGATATATGCAACGAACGGTATTTGTGGGCAAAGAAATTATTGAGATGCTTCTGGACCACTTCCATTGATAGAAATGGTGATGGTTCAAATCCTCGGTTTAGAAGGTCATCAGGAAACGCGTTATCTCGAACCGGCGGTACGAGCAGAGGTGACATCGCAGGTTGGATGTCTGGCAAACTTGTGTCTGATTTCACACTCTGCTCTTGATTCATTCTCATCTTCAAAACGGCTCTTGGGGTCCTGGTAGACGGGCCTTTGGGCCCCTTCTTTTTGGGAATGAGAAGATAAGTGCATGGTAACGAAGTTGCTTGACAATTGTTGCAGGGCGAGGCGCCATTGCATCTGATCTTCCGTGCGTGACAGCAGTCACAAGCTTGCTTGATCTTGGGCGGCTTTTTGGGTGCCGCTGCCGTCGTCGTAGAGGTCGCAGTTCTCGAAACCATTGTGATGGAGAGTGACGATACTCTGCATGCCAATGGTTGAGGCAAGACTCAGGTATTGGATCCAAAAAAGCGGATCTTCCCCGCACTGGATCAGAGTTAATCCGTTCTGGTGGAGGAAACTAAGAAAAATCTGGGGTGGGCTCATCACGTGCTTTAAATAATTCAAAGCAAATATGTATGTTGTAGAGGCGTAAGGAAATTAATATAGGAGAAATCTAGTAACTGATTGTCAAGCATATATGAAATCATAATATTGATGCACATAAGGCCCTACTATTATATATTTTGTTTTGTAGGTATTTGTTATTGCCTTACTCATCTGCCAATAAGTCGTCACAACTCAGAGATACTTTAGCCTAAGGCCTTAAATGAACCTCGTTATACTATGAACTTGATTAATAGTCATATGCACTCCAGGTAGCAAGATTCTCATACCTGGCTCAGTAAGGAAAACTCTTATCTTAGGGGTTCGGCTTCACTGAGGCAGCTAACCCACTTGATGATCACGCTCAGCAGTATCACTCAGAGATTGAATCATAGGCAATTATAGGTCGATATTTTCAACACTGTCTATGGCAGCATGCTTGGGTTAAGATCTCATTAATGACAGCTAATATGATTTGTGTGTCGCTTTGCTTTGATAAGGCTACTATCTATTACACGAGAAGAGTTCAAGGCTGGGCTATGTAGGCTGAAGCGCAGATGTAGCTAGGCTTTCAAGCGTCGTAAAGCGACCACTTTGAGGACTGCTTCCACTTTCTTATCTGAGCTCTAACGATTCGCCTCGGATATCAAGACGCTTTGGCCCTGCATCAGAATTTGTAAACAAGTGAATGAGAATAGAACACGAAAATCCCCCGGGGACCACAGGTGTTTCGGATAGAGTAGCTAGATCAAGATCTCGGAGAATAGCCATTCACAACATTCTAAATTTAAAATCAAAAAAATACGCCTTTCTTGTGTTCCATATTTCCTAGCGGTTGTATTCCGGAATGGCATGAACATACAAATAGAGTCTTCGAGAGGATTAGCGTCGTTATTGTTATTGTTGTACTACTACCATCTTGTGGCCGGAGGTAACTGATCGAGGTCTAAGAAGATCTACCAATTGAGTCAACTTTTATTGTACACTTAATGAGTATAATACATTGTCTAAGAATGTAACCTTAGAATTGACTGCGACTTGCTGAAGCTACCAAGCAGTAATATCTTCTACTTCCGCTTCTCCAAAAGTGCTACTTTTTGTTATCACACCTACACCATCTTCGACTACTATGTCTTCATCTCCGGGCTCGCTCATGATGTCAGGCAAGACCTCCCTTAAGAACTCCAGTATATGCTTATTCACTTGCTCAAACTGAAGCAGGAATGCATCGTGACCTTCAGGACTGTCAATCTTTCTCAACCTCGCATTCGGTATCGAAGCAGCCAGCTCTTCTTGCTCAGCAAACGTAAATAGTCCGTCGCTTTCGATTCCTAACACCAATGTGGGTTGCTTGATATGTGACAGAGCTTCAGCAACAGGATTTGCTGAGTTTTGTGGTGCTCGATATCTGGACACATCATGGGTATCAAGTTTTCGAGTTATAGCAATATAGCAGTTGCTGTCGAAGCGTTTTACGAATTTCTCCCCTTGATATCGAAGGTATGATTGAGCAGAAAAGTATGTAGAGGCATGCTTTCTGCCACTGACGCTTGTAAGAGTACCCGGAGGAGCCGATTCCGTTGCGCCGTGAAATTGGGGATCAGTATAGTCAGGATAGATAGATCCATTCGTGATAGAGTGATTCAAAGGATCAGTGTTATCGTTCAACTTGGACGTGCTACCAGAGTGCGAGATTGGTGATCTCGTTGTTTTGTGGCCGTCGTTATGGATTGCCCAATGTGCTTCCGACGGTGTAGGCGGTCTATTGTTCCCATTAATGCTTTGTTTTCTTGATGCATCAGGTGTGTTCCTGCCAAATCTTGCTTCAAAGGAGTTCCGGCTCCGGTATGTCAGTAACGCAGCCATGCGTGCCGCACCGAGGCCTGTAGAAGGTGGGTTAAGAAAGGAGTAGTATCCGTCATCGTACTTCGGGTCGGCATATATACTCTGGCGTTGGGCTTCACCCCAACTGATACCCCATGCACTATGTCGACTGGATGTTGCAATTGGAACAATTGCTCGGACATAGTCTTTCCCAAAATATGCCCATTCCAGGACCAACATTCCTCCCATTGACCCTCCAATAACTACAGCAATTTGTCTTATTCCGAGGTCATCCAATAGGAGTTTGTGGAAGCTTCAACAGCGTCAATACCAGTTTCGCGCTCAAGTCATACTCTTTTGGTACTTACTTAACATCATCACGAATCGTAGTAAGGGGGAACTCTGGCCCATATCTGTCTTTGCTCGGATCACCATCTTTGCATGTTACAGGGCTTGCACTTCCATAAGGACTGCCCAGGCTGTTCATGCATATCACAAAAAATCTTGAGATGTCGAAAGCCCGTCCAGGTCCACCGAGCAATGGACCCCACCAATCACTAACATCTGCACTACCAGTCAAGGCATGGCATATCACCATGGCATTATCGCGGTTTTTGGAGAGCTTTCCTCTTGTGCTGTAGGCTAAGGGTACATTATGTAACGTAACGCCAGACTCGAGTGTGAAGGAAGGTATTATTGCAATTGTCTGATCGGGAATGAAGGTAGCGAACGGGTTCTCGGGCTGCTTTCGCGTTCTTTCTTGGACGTATTCAGTAGCTGTTCTTCAAAACTATATCTGCTCGTGAATGGACTGACCATATCTCATTGTGCGATGGTGGCTTGTGCCATTGGCACCAGGCGACTCCATTTTTGTAAAAACATGAATCTATAAAACCTCGAACCATCTGCAGCGTTTAAAATGGGAAAATGCACTCAACGGATGACTCTTTATAGTTAGAAGATGACGTGCTCACACGGGAATTAAAACTGCCTTATTTGCGAGGCTGTCAGCCTTCTCTCCGCATTGGGTTTAGTCGAGACTTACGATTCGCGAAAGTGAATTGGACGAGGCAGAGTCATTCTTGAGCATTTCATTGTTCTACGATGGGACTGTGACACCTTGCAACACACGGGTGAAGAGCAACTATTACTGGAGTTGTCGACACCTCCCAAAATTCGCTTGACGTGGTCTATAGTCTTTCTTTCACATGGACGTGCGGCTACGAGGGCTTTTCTCAGTTCTAAGCTATTGCTCATGAGCAGGAGTCAGGTGCGATTTCTGGTGAACTGCGGTGCAGATGGCACCGGCAAAGCGGAAGAGGAACGACAGAGCCTCAGTCGATTCTGGCGAGAATAGACCGTCTCCTCATCGTCCTAATAATACTACACTAGGCCAGCACGATCGAGAAATAGATATGCGCAACGGCGGAGGTGGACGACGGTCTAGTCGAGGTGGCAGAGGTGGAGGCAGAGCACCTAGAAATGAGAGAAGGAACTCATCTGAGAATCCTAATAAGGCCCTATTACCTCAACGAACAACGCCTGGACCCATGTCCCCTCCCGCTCCTAAACCTTCAAGTTCAATACAAATGCAACCTCAAGCAACGACAACACCGAGTCCAGCTCCAATCGAGGATACGCCGCCTCCAGAACCAAGAAGAGAACCCTCACCCTATGATTATTCCCACCTCACAAATGATCGTGTGACTTCATGGGCGGCGACTGGCCGACAGGACGTTGTTGCGGCCGGTTTGCAAGCATTGGATGATTTAGATATTTTGGACTTATCTTCAATCTTTCAGGAGCTGGTGCGCGCTGCACTTGACAGGAGAATAGATGCCATTGATGCTGGTATTTGTGTGAAGGAGATTTTGGCGACTCCTGGAGATGACAGTTCTGAAAAAATCGACGGTTCGACACTTTTCCTTGACTCTGTGTCAATCATAGCAGACATCGAACCGTACGATCCAGCTTTGCAAAGACTGTTAACAGCAAGCGGTGTTTCACCAGCTTTGATGCGACAGACACTTGATGCTCCGCTACTTCAGAACCTAGGACTGACAAGAAACACATTCATCAAATCTGGCATCCGTCAGGTTACCAATATCCTCTATCGGCAAGCAAATCACAATCTCCTTCGGGAAGAGACCGAAGGCTATTCGAAGCTTGTAACGGAACTGTTTACAACGAGTGGGAGTGAGCCTCCTACAAGCGAGGTTGTAGAGGACACATTTGAGAGGGTTAAGGGTTTAATTGGAACTTTTGATCTCGATGTTGGAAGAGTGCTTGATGTCACGCTTGATGTTTTTGCAGCTGTTCTCATCAAGCAGTTCCGATTCTTTATCAAGTTCTTAAGAGTGAGCTCATGGTGGCCTCGTGATGCTAGTCCTTATGGCTCCTCTGCCTCTGGTTATGATTCTGGGGGTCTCCCAAACTGGGCACTTCCTGGTTCAAGTGGCTGGACAACAACACCTGAAGATGAGGAGGCCAACATTGAGCTACGGGAAGAACGCGACAGAGCTTTCTGGGATAGAGTTCGGGAGATTGGGTTAGATGCTTTCTTCGAGTTAGGGGGCCGGCATGCTGTTGACGAAGAGACAAAGAAATCTATCTTGGCTGGAAGGGCAGCAACTGATACGCGTCTGGACGGTGACCTTCAGTGGATCGAGGCTACTGGCACTGTACCCCCTTCTGGAAATCGGGTAGCCGCTCAGTTACTCGGATTCAAGTTAAGATTTTATGCATCCGAGGCTCGCGAAAAGGATGACGTCCTGCCGGCTAATCTGATGTATTTGGCATCACTATTAATCAAGATTGGGTTCATATCACTCAGAGACTTATACCCACATCTATGGCCCCTTGACGAAGACATGCCGAACGTCAGGGATGCACGACTAAAAGAAATTGCAGAGAAGGAGAAACTCAGTCGACCTGGTGCAGCTAAAAATGCCCTTATGAGTGCTGGCGCCCTTGTGGATGACACCGTACCTACTGGTGGCAGAAGCAGAGAAACAGCTGCGGCAAAATCAGATCCTGGTGCTGTTGCTGTTCCTGCAGAGACCGAAGAGAAATCAAAGGAAACGCTGCCGGAACCTAACGACCAGAAAGTGCAGTTGCTCACGAACCTGCTGACCATCGGAGCATTGCCCGAGTCTCTGTTCATGCTTGGTCGTTTCCCATGGCTTCCAGAGGCATATCCTGAAATATATGATCTCTTACACCGCATCCTACATCACTCGATCAATAAGGTGTATGAAACTTCTCAAGTTGCGGGCATTCCCGCGAACGACTATCCTGGCAAGAAAATTGCGGATGTAGACCAGGGCAGTGCTCCAAAAGGTCAAGTTCGTCGTACCGAAATAACTCCACGTAAACCTCTTCGATGGCCGTTCCCGGACAAAAGCGACACGAATGAGGGTATCGTCTACAGATTCTATTGGGACGAGTGGGCAGATAATGTACCTGTCTGTCAGAGCGTCGATGACGTCTTCATGTTATGCAGCACGCTTCTCAACTTCTCGGGTGTCAATATAGGCAGAGATGCTTCTTTGCTCTCGAAATTTGCCACCATCGGCACCAAAAGCCTATCACAGGATCACTCAGAGACTAATCTGGCGCGATGGCAAGACCTGCTAAAGAGGCTTCTGGTTCCCGCGCTGAGTCTTACAAAATCAAACACGAGTGTAGTCAATGAGATCTATGACATGTTGCGCTACTATTCTACTCCTGTCAGGTTCTCCATTTACGCAGAGTGGTTTGAAGGTGCTACGTCGAGGCAGCCTAGCTTGGTAACCGCTTTTACGCGCGCAAGACTAGAGACAATAAGTACCATGAAGCGCATCAGTACCACAAATCTGACCCTTATGGCGCGGACGCTCGCCAAGACTGCATACGCAAACCCCGGGATCGCGTTCAAGGTTGCTCTAGGACAGATACAGTCATACAGCAATCTAACCGAGGTCGTTGTGGAGTGTGCCAAATATTTCACAGATCTTGGTTATGACGTGCTAATATGGTCACTTATGAGTTCACTAGGGGACAAGAACAGAAGCCACACACGGGATGACTCGGCGCTACTGACAAGTAGATGGCTAATTGCGCTCTCGAAGTTTGCTGGGAAGGTATTCAAGCGATATTCGATTATGAATCCTACCCCAGTTCTTCAATATGTCAACGACCAACTCTATCGCGGTAATTCTACGGATTTGATCATCCTTGAAGAGCTCATCGCGCAAATGTCGGGCGTCGTTTCAGATACGGATTTCACCGATTCCCAGCTCTTAGGGATGAGTAGAGGTGAACTCCTTAAACGCCAAACGCTCATTAGATTGAAGGATAGGCGCTTTGAGTCTACGAAGACAGCTAAAAACCTTATGCGCTCCTTGATAGATACTAAACTGGCTGGTGAGCTCCTCATCTCCATCGCTCAGCATAGACAGTCAGCGATTTATGTTGTTTCCGACGAGGACGCACATATAAAATACCTGGCCACAATGGTCGATGAAACACAGCGCATCTTGGTTCAGTACCTTGACCTCCTTCGAAGTAACCTCTCCGTTGAGCAGTTCGATGCTTTGGTCCCTAATACCGCGGAACTTATGGCAGAATTTGGTCTGGAACCTCCGCTTGCGTTTCTAATTGGTCGGGCCAGCTATGCCCACCGAATGGCAGTTTTGCAGGCTCCATCTATCAAAGACAACGTAAAAGATCTGACTGTGCCAAATGGAACGAGCACACAGGTGGATAGCGAGGGTGATGTATCTATGAAGCTCGGCGGGACCCTCTCAGCGGAAGATGCTATTGAAGGAGCGGGTTTGGACTCAAAAGGAGATGGTCAAATCCACGACCAGTTTGCCGAAAACATTGCTGCAGTATCACCACCATCTTCGGCAGACTCGTGGCGGGAAGCCCTGAAGCCACTGATTGAAGCTGTACAAACTGTGCTTCCAGAACATACATGGCGTCTACTGAATCCCGAGTTTTATGTCATATTCTGGCAACTCTCTCTAGGAGACATAGCCGGTTCAATAGAGCCTTACGGGGTGGAACAAGCACGTCTGGTTAGTGAAATGAAAGGACTTATGAACGATAGAACAGATATGTCTCGTCTTGGGATGGCGAAGAAAGAAGAGACCAGAAGGATCCTCGAGAAAACGAACGACGATTTGTTAAAGGAGTCGAAGGGGCAGATGCTCAAGTACAAGAAACTCAAAGCACGCTTGAATAAAGAGAAATCCGAGTGGTTCAGTAACGTATATGGGACTGATGATGGGCTTGCGGATGCTCTTCTAGAAACATGCTTCTTACCGCGCCTTCTACTTTCGCCAAGCGACGCAGATTACTGCTTCACGTTTATCAAATTCCTGCACAAGGAAAACTTTCCAAATTTCCCAACACTGGCTATATATACGCACCTCTTTCATACCAATCGTCTGCGATCTATTATCTTTGCCTGCACTATTCGCGAAGCCGAGAATTTCGGTCGATTCCTTAAGCAAATCCTTGGTGATCTTGCAGAGTGGCATGCTAGTAAGACCGTATACGAGACTGAGGCCCTTGGAAAGTCTCGTGACGGATCAGGATTTGCTGTGAAGATTAATAAAGATGGGAAGCAGTTGATTACTCTGCTTGAGTATGAAGAGTTTCGTAGACAGTTATACAGATTTCATAAGAGTCTTTGCAAAGCTCTCCATGATTGCCTTTCTGGGATGGAATGGATGCACATTCGGAATGCTATCACCGTTCTTAAGGGAGTCATTGAGTACTTTCCAGCTGTTGAATTCCTTGGAAATTCACTGAAAAGAGATTTGGAAAACATCGCGCAACGGGAACAAAATTCGCGGGAGGATCTTTCACTCCTGGCGAACGCCTTGATGCCCGAATTGGTGAAACGACAGTCGAAATGGGTTATCGTACAAGCCTTCTCAACTGGAACCAATCTTGTAAGTTTATCATCTTACGACTCTGGTATGAGAGCGTTACTAACTAGATACAGGTGAACACTGGAGAGCAGCAGAACGGCGTCAAGTCTGGAGCAATGGTGGCAAAAACAACAGAAGCAGCGACGATGCCAAAGTCTGCTTTAAAGCCTACTGCACCGGAATTTAAGCCACTGTCTCGTGTGATGTACGGTCTCTCATTTCCCGAACTTTGCTTAAGCTAACAATAACGCAGTTCCAACGGCGCGTCTACCCCGAAGCCGGTGACGAGCAATGAAGTGGAGGATGGTGAGGTCGATGATGCGAAGACACTAACGACGGCACAATCAGTAGACAATACCCACAATGCCAAGCAGTCGGTCTCCAATGCAACATCTTCGAACATTGCCTTGACAACTGCAACTAGCAGTGCTCAGGACATGTCTCTTCCACTTTCTACCGAGCCAGCCGCTCGAGAAGGTACTCCAAAGCTTAACGCTAATAAAACATCGCAACTAGCACCATCTGCTCGTTCAGAAGTTGGGAGGAACTCCTCGACGACTTCTGTGCCTGAGAAGCCGCATCTTGGTTTGCCAAGTCGGCCAGATGTTCCTTTCCCGAGTCACATACCGCCTGATCGTCACTTGCCTTCAAGACAAGGTGATAGAAGGGACCTTCATCAAAGCCGTGCCGATCGCCCTAGCGACGTTATGCGGGACAGAGGGCGTGAACCCTTAAATTTCGAACGACGAGCTCCTGAACTCCTTCCGCGAGATATAGGCCGCCCTGGAGACAGATCGACTGCTGCTGAACGTGATCGAGACCGTCATGACTCTAAGCGACGTGGTATAGAGTCATTTCGGGACATCCGCGATGGGCGGGATTCGCGTGATCACCGTGACCGTGGACCTCCGGACAATTCGAGATTGCATGACTTAGATGGAAGACTCTCGCGTAATGATGACATGCAGCCACTGAGATCGACGACAGCAGAATCTACTGCAGGCGCCGCTGTGAATCCTGATCCGCCTATCAACCCGGCCAGAGCTGCTCAGATATTTGGGACAACTGAACCGCCAAGATCGGAGCCTACTAGGGCGAGTAGAGATGAGCATAGGGACAGACCATCTTCTAGACCGCACTCTCCTCGAAGGGATAGGTTTCACGGTCCAGACAGAGATCATACTGAAGCCAGGCGAAATGACCGGCCTCCAAGCGGACGTCCTCCGCCATATGTCCAAGAGTATACGCGTGGGCGACATGATGAATCTCAGCCAAGCATGGCCGGGTCACGAGGCGATTGGACAGGTGAGAGAGGCTCTTTTGATAGATCCCGAGATGCATCCGCTTTCCAACCCACTCCGCCACTAGCTCGTTCACTTGATCCGGATCATGGGAGGTTGAACCAGTCTTCCAGATCACAAGCAGACCCTAATTTTGGTCGATTAAATCCAGCACCAGCCTCCCAAATTCCATCGGGACCCTCTCGTGACCGAGGCAATAGAAACCCCGTTGCTGGAAATCGGATGGTGAGTGCGCCTCAATCGCGCTTTGATCCAAGACCATCGCCACAAGAATCAGCTCTCCCTCCTACCCCGGATAAGCAACCGCCAACCGGTCCGGCAGCGAGCCGAGCTCCACGTCGTACTGGGTCCGGAATATATGAACCGCCAGCATCTGCTCCGCTATCTACCCCAACAACACCAGCAGCTTCATCTCCGACAGCTGGAGTACACCCAGAGCGGTTGAGACACATTGAACCAAATACTCCACAACAGGCCGGGCCTAATATTGCGGCACAAGTCACACAGCAGCCAGCTGCCGCACCTAGTACAACCATACCAACAGGCGTCCATCCATCTCGATTGCAGGTTTTCCAGGAGGATCAATCTCAGACCCGACAGGGACCGCCTCCTATTCAAACTTCCAACATAAACTCTCCGGCTCCAAGACCAGCGTCACCGCTCACAGCTGGGCTCCCCTCGGGTCCGAAAAGCCTTCAGTCTTCTTCCAACAATACCATGTCACCCAACGGCATCACGCCGCCAACTGGGCCTGCGTCAGCTAATGACCGCAATTCAAGGAACACCATACGCCAGATCCAGAACACTATCAACCAAGCCGGACACCGAGGAGCCCCTGAACGTATGTTGGAACGTGGAACGAATATCCGTGGCCGAAGTAACAGAAACAGTCTTGCAGGCCCAGTGTCTGATATTCCCCAATCACCCGTGCCATTAACTCCGGTCGGCCTACCAGCTAATCGAGATGGAGCTGTAAGCGGTACTAGTGATCGTGGTAGAGACCTCATCAATCCCGATCGCCCTGGGGACCTTTTCCCCTCCCGTGCCCTGAATGGGGCTGACAATGAGCGAGATCGTGAACGAGAGCGAGTAGACAGCCGATCTGCAGTTGGTGCACGACGCGAAGGTGCTCGATCTGGGCGACATAGCAGGCGCGCCTCGAGATCACGCAGTCCGGTCAGGGACGCTGAAAGGGAGCGGGAAAGAGATCGAGCTCGTGAACGTGTAGCTGGCCCAATAGACGACACTGGTAGAGGCGAATACCGCGATCGTGGTGGCAGAGGTGGAGTTGGAGGTGGAGATGGCAGAGATGTTCGACACGGCGAGCGAGACATGCGAAGGAGAGATGGAGAGAAAAGGGGAGACGGACGTGATTTGCTGGCTCAACCCAGAAATGAACTTGAATGGGGTGGTGGAGGAGCTGGAGCTGGAGCTGGAGGTAGCGGCGGCGGCGGCGGTCCTGGACCAGGAGGCCCACGTCGAGATATGAGATCATCGGGCGATGCTCGTCGTGATACTCGTAGTGACGGCAGCGGGAGGAAAAGACGAGGCGAAGAAGGCGGAATGGGTTCGGACGTCAGAGGCCACGACAAGAGACCTCGACGTTAGAAAACTCTACATACGGGAAGATACCGAATCATTCAACTCAGACTCCGCTCACAAACAATGAAACAACACATCCAACAATTCAGAAGAAACCCTAGTTTCATAAACGCATAGCCAACTGTAGCAAAGCATAGCGGGTAACATACATGGCGTTGGGTATTGGCTGATAAATCACTTCACTTTTTCAGAGACCTTTAA
>Ga0335075_10009269_pt1 | contig 15032 bp, 8 predicted proteins | sample Lox_Sample_24_FD_206723 | JGI IMG/M metagenome (GOLD analysis project Ga0335075, IMG submission 206723) | Soil microbial communities from Loxahatchee National Wildlife Refuge, Florida, United States - Lox_Sample_2.4 | ecosystem: Environmental > Terrestrial > Soil > Wetlands | place: USA: Florida...
TGTGCGTGATCTCCGACAGCGGATTGGTCTGGTCCATGAACTGCGAGAGCTGCGAGGAGCCGAAGAACTCGCGGATGGCCGCCATCACCGGCTTGGCGTTGATCAGGTCGTGCGGCATGGCCGTGTTGAGCTCCTGATACACGCTCATCTTTTCCTTGATGGCGCGCTCCATGCGCACCAGGCCGATGCGGAACTGGTTCTCCATCAGCTCGCCCACGGCGCGCACGCGGCGGTTGCCCAGGTGGTCGATGTCGTCCACGATGCCAATGTTCTTGCGCAGCTTGAGCAGGTAGCGGATGGTCGCGTAGAAGTCCTCGGCCGTCAGCGTACGGTGATCGAGCGGCGTGGCGTCCTGGTTCTCGTAGAGCTTGATGTTGAACTTGAGGCGGCCGACGCGCGAGAAGTCATACTTGCGCGGGTCGAAGAACATCCCCTCGAAGAGCGCGGTGGCCGTGTCCAGCGTGGGCGGATCGCCCGGGCGCAGCTTGCGGTAGATTTCAATCAGCGCCTCTTCGGGCTTGTGCACCGAGTCGCGCTTCAGCGTGTTGGTGATGATGTTGCCCACGTCGTCGCGCTCGGGGAAGAAGACCTCGAAGCTGGTGGCTCCGCTGGCCATCACCTTGTGCAGGCGGTCGGCGGTCATCTCCACGTTGGCCTCGACGATCACTTCGCCGGTATTGAGATCGACAACGTCGGCAGCCGTGATGGCGCCATCCAGCTCGGCCGATTCCACTTCAATCTTGTTGATCGCCGCGGCGCGGATGGCCTTCATCGTGTGTGGGGTGATCTTGCGGCCCGAGTGCGCGATCTCTTCGCCGTTGTGGACGACCGCATGCGCGGGCTTCGAGCCCACCAGGTGCGTGTTCGACTTGGGGTCTTCGGGCACGGACCAGAAAAGCTTCCCGTCCGCGATCTGAATGCGGTCGACCGTGTAGAAGGTCTTGAGAATCTCCTCGTCCGAGCGCAGTCCCAGCGCGCGCAGGAAGATGGTGCCCAGGAACTTGCGCTTGCGGTCGATGCGCACATAGAGCGTGTTCTTCTGGTCGTACTCGAACTCCACCCACGAGCCGCGGTAGGGAATGATCTTGCCCAGGAAGTAGGTGCGGTTCTGCGCCGTCTCAAAGAAGACGCCCGGCGAGCGGTGAAGCTGCGAGACGATGACGCGCTCGGTTCCGTTGACGATGAAGGTGCCGTTGGGCGTCATCAGGGGAATGTCGCCGAAGAAGACCTCCTGCTCCTTGATGTCGCGGATGGTCTTGTTGCCGGTCTCGGCGTCTTTGTCGTAGATAGTGAGGCGCACCGTCACCTTGAGCGGCGCCGAGAAGGTCATGCCCCGCTCTTCGCACTCCTGCTGGTCGTACTTCAGCTGCAGGCCCACCGGGTCACCGCACTTGTTGCAGAAGTCAGGCGTGTTCTTGTTGTAGGTGCCGCACTTCTGGCAGAGCACGTCGCCGGGCAGAAAGGGGTCCGTGATCACCATGGCGCCGCAATGCGCGCAGGCCGTGCGCAGGTGGTGAAGGCCCTTGAGGTGGCCGCACTTGCACTCCCAGTTGCCGATCGAGTAATCCACAAAATCGAGCTGCGAGATGCCGCGAAAGTCCGAAATCGGAAACACCGAGACGAAGACCGACTGCAGCCCCGAATCGTCGCGCTCGTTGGGGAGTTTGTCCATTTGAAGGAAACGCTCATAGGAACGGCGTTGCACTTCAATCAGGTTGGGAATCTGGGTTGCGGTGGGAATCTTTGAAAAATCGAGCCTGCTGCGAATCGCGCGCTTCTCGTTGGACATGTTCACTCCTGAGGCTCGTTTTTCCGGGTCCGTGCGGCTCCGGACCGGCGCCCGAGTCTCTGCGGCGCCGGTTAATTTCCTCTAACTGATCGAAATACCTGACTGGCCAACCTCCCGACTCCAGTCACCACCCGCTAGTGCACGGCGCGCCCGGCTGCGGGTTCGCCGCTAGCGCGTCCGGAATGCCCGGCCAGGTAAATTCGATGAAAACCGCGTCAAAAGACACGTTCGAGGCATTGCCGCGTATCCAGCAGTTGAGCTAGACTGCGCACAATCGGGGTTGGGCGAGCCGAACTGCAAGCCCGCAAACGGGGTTGCCGCGGCTTGGATATGGAGTTGCGCACGCGGGGAGAAATGGTCATAAGAAACCGGTTTTCCCACGCGCGAGACACGAACAGCCCGTAAGGACGCAACGCCTCACGAGCCTGGCTCATCGCCTGTGCCCCCATCCGAATTCTCTGTTCCCGCCCTTCGCCGATCCCAATGCTCGCTTCTGCCGCCCGCTCGCCAATCGCTCAAACCTGCCGCAAGAAAGCCAGCCTGGCTTCCGGCTCGCCCGCGGCAAATCGTTGACCCCAAAAGCACTTAAGCTGCAATGCGATGTCCGCTTGGCCGAGGCTTCTCTTCCACCCCGCCCCGCGGACGATTTGCTGTCCGTTCAAGAATCAAAAAGCGCGCCGCCCGGCCTGGCACAATCCCTCGCTTACGGGGAGATGCCGCCAACACGCGCAACTTCTATCATAGCGCGCGCCGGCCGGGCATGCAAGCTTACTTGATTTCGACCGTCGCTACGCCCTCGAACTTCTTCTTGATAGCCTCGGCCTCATCCTTGGTGGCGTTCTCCTTGATTGCCTTGGGCGCGCCGTCCACCAGGTCCTTGGCTTCCTTCAGGCCCAGCGACGTAACCTCGCGTACCGCCTTGATCGTATTGATCTTGTTGGCGCCCGCGTCCTTCAGGATCACCTGGAACTCGGTCTTCTCCTCGACCGCCGGAGCCGCCGCACCCGCGCCCGCGCCAGCCACCACCACCGGAGCCGCGGCCGCCGCCGAAACCCCAAGCCGCTCCTCCAGCTTCTTTACCAGAGCCGCCGCTTCCAGCAGGCTCAACGAAACAATCTGCTCTTCCAACTGTGCTAGATCTGCCATGTTCTTCTCCAAACCTCGTAAATTGACTTTTCCCGGCCGCCAAAGCAAAATGCGAAAGTTTCCGGTGCGCCAGACATGCGCCCTTTCGATTTACTTCCCAGCCAAACCCCTAAAAACAGTTGTCAGTGATCAGTTCTCAGTGATCAGCGGCGCCTGACCAGCGCGACGCTCTCTCTGATAACTGGCAACTGAATACTGACGGCTGCGCGGCTACGCCGCGCCCGCGAACTTCTCTTTCTCTACGCCTTGTCCCAGCACCACGGCCAGATCGCGGCCCGTGGCGTTGAGTACCGTCGCCAGCCTTTGCGCGGGCGCATTGATCAGGAACAGCAGCTTCGCGAAGATCTCTTCCTTGCCCGGCATCGTCGCCAGGGCCTTCACGCCGTCCGCGTTCAGCAGGCTGCCGTCCACAATGCCGAGCTTGAATTCGAATTCGGCGTTCTCACCTGCCCACTTGGCGAAGACCTTGGCCAGCGCCACCGGGTCGCCCGCGGTGAACGCCACCGAGTTCACCCCCTTCAGACCCTTCAGCGCAGCCTCAACCTGCGACCCGGAACCCGAGATCGCCGCCAGCTTGTTCTTCACCACGCGATACTTGCCGCCCGCCTCCCGGATCACCTTGCGCAACTCGTAGTCCTTCGCCACCGTCAGCTTGGAAAACGTGCCGATGATCGCCGTAGTCGAGGTCTTCAGCTCGCCCGCGAGCAGTTCAATCTTCTCCGCCTTTTTTGCCCTTGAAATCGCCATTGTGTGCTCCGCACAGTGAACAGTGAACAGTGGACAGTTGAAAACCATCCTCGATCAATAGTTCCCGTCTTAAATCTCTCTCAAACCCTTGCAGACCAGGACCGAAACCGAACGCGCGGTCACTGTTCACTGATCACTGTCCACTGCCGTTTAGTGTTTCCCCGCCGCCTCGGCCACCGCCGCATCCAGCGGAACGCCCGGTCCCATCGTCGAGCTCAGCGTCACGCTCTTGATGTACTTGCCTTTAGCCGCCGAAGGCTTGGCGCGCACGATCGACGTGATCACAGTCGTCGCATTCTCCACCAGCTTCTCCGGCGCAAAGCTCAGCTTGCCCACCGGCACATGCACCAAGCTGGTCTTGTCGGCCCGGAACTCCACCTTGCCGGCCTTGATCTCCTTCACCGCCGCAGCCACATCTATGGTCACAGTGCCGGTCTTGGGGTTGGGCATCAGGCCCTTGGGGCCGAGCACCTTGCCCAGCCGCCCTACCACCTTCATCATGTCCGGCGTGGCGATCAGCGCGTCGAAGGCGGTCCAGTTCTCCTTCTGAATCTTCTCCACCATCTCCTCGCCGCCCACAAAATCCGCACCCGCTTCGGTGGCCTCTTTCTGACGTTCGCCTGTGGCGATGACAGCCACCGTCTTCGACTTGCCCAGCCCGTGCGGCAGGATCACCGTGCCGCGGACCATCTGGTCGGCGTGGCGAGTATCGACGCCGAGCCGCAGCGTCAGATCGACGGTCTCGTCGAACTTGGCGTACTTGACCTGCTTCAGGAGCCCGACGGCCTCGGGCAGCGGATACGCCGGCTTGCTGACAGCGGCGCGCGCCTTCGCAATATTCTTGCTGGCTTTTGCCATGCTTCCCCCGTCTCCCACCGCCTTTGCCAGCCCGCCGGAGCGGGATCCATTGGCCTGTCCGGGCACCGATGCAAAACGCCGCCCGTCGGCAAGGACCAAAAACCGTGGTGCAATTGACCGCCCAGGGACCTCCCTGGACACATTGAATCATCATATCGAAGCAATTCTGGATTTGCAAATCTCAGTCCAAGTCCCGGGCGGCAGGGCCACAGCCGATAACGCCGGCAGAGCGCGAGAAGCAGCCGGCGATTCCGGCAATCTGGCAGACGAACGCTGTATTCAATACACTTGTCCGCCTTTTCTGCCACACTCAGCGCCTCACGAACGCAGTCGAGGGCCGCTGCTGCGAGTTCCGCTCCCCTTCCGTAGTCGCTCTCTCTAAAAGGGCGGCAACCTTGCGCGGTCTTTCCCTGAGTTCCTGCTCGGTATTCAATGCCACTCATTCCTTCATAGAGAAAATGAAGGCGCGCAGCCGTCTGAATCAGATGGAACCGCGCAAGTCGAAAGAGACCTAACGGCGATTTCACTCCTCGCTATCGAGAGTTTCGAGAGATACCGGGAGTCGCAGATGGCCCCCTGCGACTTCATCGCACTTCAAAACGGCAGCCCCCCATCAGCTTCGCTGTCCCCGGGCACAGTTGCTAAAGGTGGAGCGAGCGGCCGAAATCGAACCCATGCACTGCCAGGCAGGAGCCATGGCGCCCTACCGCTGGGTGACGCCCGCTCAAGAAGTGCGATTCAGACTTCCCGCAAGGACCACTAACGCCCTCACGGCACACTCTTCCCGGCGGTAGGACAGGATCTCCGAAGCATGAATGACCGGCGCCGCGGTGGCATTCGTATCGGTCTTGGTTACATTGCCTTATCCGGCTCTGCCAGAATCAGCAACCAGTGCTGTACCAGCCTCCAACAGGGACTAAGGGTGTGGTTGCAAATCAGTCTCGGCTGCTCTCCTCCCATGGGCTTGGCTCCGCAGCATTACGAACCCGCTGATCGCTGAACGGAGGGAGCCCCCACGCCAATCAACGTCACCGGCCCTTCTGCTTTTGCCGGAGTGCGAAGCGCCTTCAGCTCGGCTCGAACCTCTTTGTACCTGCTTCAAGGGCGAACGATTTCACGCAGCCGCTCAGGCTGCCGGCGGCACTCGAGCTGAAATCCGGATCCCGTTCGCGGTCAATAGCGCTTTCGGCGGCTCAATGGCCGAAATCCAATACGAGGCTGATGCCGTTTGGCTCATCTGAACTTCTCGACCGGCGGTACGGAGTTTGTTATTGTTGTTAACGATGTCCCTTCAGAGACTAGCATTCCGGTGAGGTAATGGCTTGCAGCTGGATAAAAACAATTTGAATCCGCAGGTAAGAAGCGGCTTTATCTGGAGGGTATCCTTCATCGCCGGGCTGGGGGGCATCCTATACGGTTACGACATGGGAATCATAGCCGCAGCCCTTATTTTTGTGCGCGGCACGTTCAACCTGTCGACCAATATGCAGGAACTGCTCGTGAGTATTGTGCTCGTTGGAGCCATGCTTGGAGCTATCTATGGCGGAGCCATCGCCGACCGTATCGGAAGAAGAGGCACGCTCCTATGGGGCAGCGCAGTCTTCATTTCCGGCTCAATCCTCGCCCCGCTTTCGCCCAACGTCGGCACCCTGATCGTCGCTCGCATGCTGCTTGGCATTGCCATCGGATTCACCTCAGTCACCGCACCGGTATATGTCTCGGAGCTATCGCCGCCGCAGTCACGCGGCAGGCTGATCGGGCTTTACCAATTTGCCCTCACTCTGGGCATCGCCCTCGCCGATCTTGTCGGCTACTGGCTCGCCGGGCAGCATGCCTGGAGAATGATGTTCGGCATCGGAGCAGTCCCCGCAATCACCTTCCTGCTCATGATCCTCACGCTTCCCGAAAGCCCACGTTGGCTATTCTCGAAAAATCGCGCGGCAGATGCCAAGCGCGTACTTGATTCGTATACCGATGAAGCAGGCGCGCTGCTCTTGCTCGATGACATCCGCAACGGCCTGGCAACGCCGATGGAAACCCGCTGGAGCACTCTCTGGAGCCCTGCAGTGCGCGGCTCACTGATCATTGCCGTTGGCTTTACCATTCTTCAGCAGGTGACCGGAATCAACACCATCATCTATTATGGCCCGCAGATCTTCACTATGGCCGGTATCACCTCGAACAGCCATGCCATCTTCGCTACTCTGTTGGTCGCTGTTACAAATGTTCTTGCTACGGTGATCGCTCTGGTTTTAGTGGACCGCATCGGCCGCAAGCCGCTTCTTTATGCCGGTGTCGGCGGCATGACCGTTTCCCTCTTTACCCTTGCTGTAGCGTTCCACTTTCAAGCGGCCCTGGGAGCATCCCTGGGCGTACTCGCTACCGTGTGCTTGATGCTCTATATCACATGCTTCGCGGCCAGTATGGGGCCAATCGCATGGATCCTGGTCGCCGAAGTCTTTCCGTTGCGGCTGCGGGGCCGAGGAGTTGCGGCGGCAACCCTGGGCTCTGGCATTTCAAACTTTATTGTTTCTCTTACATTCCTCTCTCTTATTAAGGTTGCCGGCAACTCGTCCACCTTTGGCATCTATGGCGTGTTTTGCATTCTCACGCTGCTGTTTACGCGGTTCATCATCCCTGAGACCAAGGGGCGTGAACTGGAAAGCATCAGCACTGCAATGAGCGCAACCGTATAACCAGTGCGATGGAACGCGCGCAAAAACCGCAATCTCCGAGGACAATCTCTAAGATGGTGCAACAGTCCTACCCCGGCATACTTGGACAAGAACCACGTGCGCAGCATGACACCGGCTATGTTGTCGGCGTAGACATTGGCGCCACCAACCTGCGCGTGGCGCTTGCAGACGCCTCCGGCGCCATCGTTGCCAGGCAGTCAGCGTCAACCGCTGGTACGCGCGGCCCCCAAATGGTCGTAGACCTGATTCGGCAGGCCATCGGTCGGCTTCTTGAAGAGAAGAGCCTGTCGCGCAACGATCTGCGCGCGGTCGCTGCCGGCGCTCCCGGCGTTACGGACGTAAATGCCGGAGTCGTCATAGCCACATCGTATCTGCTCGGCTGGCGCGACATTCCATTACGGTCAATGCTTGAATCCACTCTCGGAATTCCCGCAGCGATTGATAACGATGTAAATCTCGCCGCGTTGGGCGAATCTTCCGCGGGCATTGCGCAAGGGGCAAAGGATTTCGTGTTTATTGCTGTGGGTACCGGCATCGGCGCCGGAATCATCCTGAATGGCACGCCATTTCGCGGCACGGATTGGACGGCCGGCGAGATTGGCTACATGCTTGTTCCCGGAACCCAGGAGGAACCGGCCGGACCGGGAGAGCCCGGAGCACTCGAAAGCCTCGCAGGCGGTGAAGGTATCCGGAACCAGTGGCTGCGCGCCTGGGGCCCGGAAAAGACTCGCCTACCCAAAGAACTGACGGCAACTCAGATCTTTGACCACGCTATGCAGGAAGACGGCGATCCATTGGCCCTCGCAATTCTGCAGCAGTCTGCGCGGCTCCTTGCTTATGCCCTGTATAACGTGTCGCTTGTCTTCAGCTGCCCGCTCTTTGTCGTCGGGGGAACCGTGGGCCTGCACCCGGCTCTCAGTAATGCGGTTCAGGCAGCCCTTCGACAGCGCCAAGATCGCGCTCACTGCCAGGTCTGCTGCAGCATTTTGGGAGCGGACGCTCAACTATATGGAGCAATACGCGCGGCACTCGACATCGCAGTTGCAAACGAGAGCGAAGCGGGCCTCGAGGTAACATCAACAATTGATCATCGCCCCAATAAAGCAATTCATAGGCGTTAATCCATGCGATTTGCAGCATTGACAAGTGGAGGCAAAAAGGGGCTGGCAGTTGGCGGTGCGGATGGAATCTTCCGCAGATTCTGCGACGGCGACTCAGAACATCCGGGCTCACTGGACTCTCTCATCGGTAAAGACTCTGAAGCTCCCGATGCCGCTGCAGCGGTCGTCAAGAACGGCCCCGCTATCGACCTTAAGCAGAATTGGCTTCTTCCTCCGATTCAGACTCCGGGCAAGATCATTTCCGTCGGCCTCAACTATGTCGAGAACTGGCTTGAGAGCGGCTTTACCCCGCCCGGCTTTCCAGCTATCTCCGCTCGCTTCATCTTCAGCCGCATCGGAGCAGGCTCACCATCATTTGACCCAAAACCTCCAAGCGGCTGGACTGCGAAGGCGGAATGGTTGCAGTCATCGGCACTGGTGGATGCCATATTGCTGAAGCAGACGGGCTCAAGGGTATCATCGGATACTCCATCATCAACGATGCTTCCATACGCTACTTTCAGATGAAGTCTCCGCAACGGAAAGCGGGAAAGAACTTGGACGGCGCCGGCGCATTCGGCCCTGGCTCCCCACCGCCGGCCACTTGCCTTTGGGCGGCCCAGGCCTGCACCTTCAAACCCGCTCTATCGGCGCCGTGGTTCAGGATGCCTCGACCGGCGACATGGTCTTCAGCGCCGCAAGGCTGCTCGTTATTCTGAGCGAAGCCATGACGCTGCCGCCCGGCGACATCATTGTCAGCGGCACACCAGCCGGTGTCGGCTCTGCCCGCAAACCACCGCTCGAAATGAAGTACGGCAACGTCTGCGAAATTGAAATTGAAGGAACTAGGGTGCTGCGCCACATCGTCAAGGATGAGCAGGCACCACGAAACCCGGATGCTTCAACTGAAGCTCAGCGTCAACACGGGAGCAAGAATGACCGGGAGCGGAGCCGCTTCCAGCGCCCAGACCGAAGACACGCAGCTGCGGCGAAATACCCTGTATGCGGTCGATCCCTTGTTCGTCATCGTAAAGCTGCCGCTCTGTCCGGCTCACGTCGGCTCCCTGGCCTTACCGGAACCGGCGCACGCGCAGCGTGTGCCGCCCCGACCGGTAGAATCCCACCACGTACACCGTCGCGCGGCTCTTCGTCGAGAAGATCAGTTGCCGGATGCGCAGCAGCGGACTGCCGCGCGTGATCGCGAGAATATCCGCCAGGCGCAGGTCTGCATCCGTCGCGTCGATCTCCTCATCCGAGTACGCCAGCCCCACACCGAACTCTCGTTCCATCACGCCGAACAACGAAAGCCGCTCCAGCGGCGCGTTTACCAGGTTCGGAAACTCATCGGCCGACCAGTAGCAGGTCTCCAGCGCCACCGGCTCATCGCCAGCCAGCCGGACACGCTCCACCTTGCCCAGCCGGGCGGTCGGCGCCATGCCCAGCCGCGCCGCAATCTCGTGCTCCCGCGTCACAATCCCGCACGTGATCACCCGCGAATTGGCCGTCAGCCCCAGGCTCGCCATCTGCTCCGTGTAGCCCAGCAGCTTGTTGAACTGAACCCGCGGCGGGGCCACGAAGGTCCCCACTCCGTGCCGCCGCTCCACGATCCCGTCCCGCGCCAGCTCGCTCAGCGCGTGGCGCGCCGTCATCAGGCTCACCTTGTGCAGCCGCGCCAGCTCGCGCTCCGAGGGCACGGGATTGCCCGGTTTCAGTTGTCCTGAGTCGATCCGCCGCCGGATGGCGTTCTGAATCTGCCTGTAGATAGGTTCCTCGTTGCGGTTCCGCATCGTCCGTCCTCTTTGCTGCGAATACTGGGAGCGATCTCATCAGACGAACTGCGTCTCTGGCTCTTTCCCGGCGCCAGGTACCGGTGCTTGAAGCCGCCCTGGCCGAATGGAAGGACATGTACTGCTCCCCAGTCTTCCTGAATACGGTAGCAGAGCATCTGCTATAGGGCGGCGCTTCGGCAGGGAACTGATCGCTATATAGCGCACACCGTACCATTGAATCCGGGCAATGTAAACACCCGCCGTTCCTGCAGGCAATGGCGGTCCGGCGGCGCCGCTCCGAAAACCTGCCCCGGATCCTCTGCCGTGCCGATACTGTTCACGTCTGCAACCGTACCCCCGGACCTCTACGGCCTCTGTCGCCGCCTTCGCCACAGAGGACTCCACCGTCCCGCTGCATTGGGACCTGGTCGTCTGCTTGGGTATTGTTCTATAGGATAGTGCACGTGCTATATAGCGCCACCATGCAAAGGTTAAAAAAAACAGTTGCCTTTTTTTAAGATTCGTCATAGGCTAGGTGCCAGATTTCTGATACTCATTTCCCCGCTCCCTATCAGAAATGCTCTCTATGAGGTGCTCTCTTTCAGAAGTAGAGCTGTCCCGACGGCGGACGGGCCTAGAGCATTGCTCAGGTTTGTAGTCTATCGGCTCGGCCACGTTTCTAAGGAATTGTCCCGCATTCATTCACCAGGTCGAGTGTAAGGTATGGAAACACCAGAAAGAGGTGGAGGGCCAAAGCCAAATCTTACGAACCTTTCAAAAGTAAGCCGCTCGCCTTGTTTAGATAGCTACGGCGAGTCAGGATGACGCTGGCGTTGGAAGGACCGGCAGAGATAGATCGCTGCCTCAAAGAATTAATGAGTCGCTAAAGCACTTGCGCAGTTCAAATCTTTTCTTGGAGGACGTTGAGATGGGTAAGAGAGCACTTCTGTTATTAGGTTCCCTGTTGGCTGTTGTGACGGCTCTGGCCCCTTCGGCATGGAGTCAGGAGGTGACCGCCACGCTCGTGGGTACGATCACCGACCAAAGCGGCGCGGCTGTTTCCGGGGCTACGGTCAAAGCAACTTCAGTGGATCGCGGTACCAGTTATAGTGCTCTGTCCAACGATGCCGGTCTCTACCGCATCGCGGCGCTGCCGGCGGACAATTACACTCTCACGGTTGAGAAGGCAGGCTTTGCCACCACCTCCCACGCCGCATTTGTGCTTACCGTCAACCAGGTTGCACGTATCGACCTGGCGCTCAAGGTTGGGCAGGTAACTGAATCGGTGGAAGTGACCGGCGCGCCGCCGGTTCTCGAAAAGGACTCCACGCAGGTCAGCACGGTTATAAACGCTGCGACCAACGACAACCTTCCGCTCGCCTCGCGCAATTATGTCCAGCTCACGCTCCTTGCCCCGGGCGCCGTCACAACCGATCCCAGCAGCTTCAACAACGGCAACAACACCGCCGGTTATGGCGGCCGTCCGCTGATCAACGGCAACCGCGAGCAGGCGAACAACTTCCTGCTGGACGGCATGGACAATAACCAGGTCTCAGACAACCTGCTGGGTTACACGCCGGCGCCGGACGCCATTCAGGAGTTCAACCTGATCACGAGCAACGCGCCGGCCGAGTTCGGCAATTTTGAGGGCGGCATCATCAACGCCACCATCAAATCGGGGACCAATCAGTTCCACGGCGACGTATGGGAATATCTCCGCAACAATGTCCTGAATGCGAACAGCTGGTCCAATAACCTGACGGCGCTGCCGATCAGCCAGATTCGCTGGAACATGTTTGGCTTTACCGCCGGCGGACCGATCCTCAAGAACAAGCTTTTCTTCTTCGCGGATTATCAGGGACAGCGGTTCGATATACCGAGCTCACAGGGGCAAATTACAGTCTTCACCGCGGCTGAACGTACTGGCGACTTCGGGGCACTTTGCAGTGCGGGCTTTAATGGTTCAGGAGTCTGCCAAGGCGCCGGTCAGCTGTACAACCCCTGTGCATCCTTCACCGCGCCGTGCACTCCTTCGTCTACCCCGGCCTCGCCGCGCAATCCCTTCCCGTACAACAAGATTCCTGCTGCCATGATCAGCCCTGTGGCGTCGAACCTGTTCTCTTCCAGTCTCTACCCCGCCGCTGCAAACACTAACGTGCAGGATAATGCCGTCAACACCTCGGTCTCCGCTGAGAATGTGGACCAGGGCGACTTGAAGATCGACTATACGGTCGACTCAAAGGACAACATCTCCTACCGCTTCACCCGGGCGTATCAGAACAACCCCTCCAACAACTCGTTCGCATTGTTGTCGAATAGTTATGCCACGACGCCGATTTACAACACGGTAGGCGACTGGACCAGAACGTTATCGAACAACTTGCTGAATAACGTTCGCTTCGGCTGGAGCCACATTACCCTCAACTCCGGCAATAGCTGGGCTTCGGGCGTAGGCGATCTGGGCAACACGTTGGGAATCGGAAATGGCAACCCTGCGAACGTGCCCGGTCTGCTGGCCCTCAACTTTTCCAACTCCGCCCTCAACAACCTGGGCGCGGCGGAGTCGACCCAGAGTTTTGACGACCACGTCTGGCAGGCTGAAGATTCGTTGAGCTGGACGCGTGGGCGGCATAGTTTCAAGTTCGGCGGCCAATACTGGCGCGAAATCATCAAGACGTTCTATGCCGGCAACAACGGTGAGCTGGGGTATCTGGATTTCAACGGACAGTTTACGGCCGTCAACTCCGCTTCGGCCGGGAACGGAACGGGCGACGGAGGCGCGGACTTTGTGCTCGGTCTCCCGCAGGCGTACGGCCGCGGCGTCAGCACGGGGGCTACATGGCAGCAGTACGAGAATGTCATCGGTATCTACGCCGAAGACACATGGCGCGCCACCGACAACCTCACCTTGAACCTTGGCCTGCGCTACGACGCGCACACGCCCTGGGTCGAAAGCAACAACGAACAGGCCAATTACAATATCAACACCGGACAAATCCAGCTCGCCGGCCAGGATGGCGCCAGCCGCGCACTCTATAACGGCTTCTACGGCGGGAGGGACTTCCAGCCGCGCATCGGATTTGCGTGGACACCCTCAAAGCTGGATAACCACACGGTAGTACGGGGTGCGTTCACGGTTTCCTCTTACCTTGAGGGAACGGGCACAAACCTCCGCCTGACTCTTAACCCGCCCTTCACTCCGGCAGAAATCGCTGCAACTTACAACGACACTGCCCTGCCTTTCACGGATTCAAGCGAGGGCATTGTAGGCACCGGGTCGAACCTGTCATGCGACGCACCGGCTTATGCCTGCTATGCCCAGGCATATCTGCGGATATGGGACCCCAACGTGCAGCCGGCCCTCGCGTATCAATGGAGTCTCATCATTCAGCAGCAAATTGCCAGCGGAACAACCTTCCAGGTTGGATATGTGGGGCAAAAAGGTACGCATCTGATGGTGCCGTTCGACTATGGCCAAAGGGTGCTGGGAGCCGGCGGCACCACAGCGAACAGCCCTTATTTTGCCAAGAACTTGACACTCTATAGCGTGCTGGGCAACCCGGCTCTGACAGACAGTAATGGAAACCTGCTGTCAACGGATAACAATGGAATCAACGAAGGGGCGACTATCTCGGGCACGAAATCAAACGGCAATATGGAGTACAACTCCCTGCAGGCCATCCTGCAGAAGGAAATGTCCCGCGGGCTTCAGGGACAGGTCTCCTATACGTACTCCAAGTGCATGTCTGACAGCACCGGATATTACGGAGCATGGAATAATGCCTTGAGCGCTTCGGCTTACTGGCAGAATGTCTATGACCAGAGAGCGGAGTGGGCGCCTTGCTACTACGACGCCACGCATGTACTGTCCGCGTACGCCGTTTACCAACTGCCCTTTGGACGCGGCAAGCAATTTGCCAACGGTGTAAACAAGCCTGTCGATGAAGTCATTGGCGGCTGGGCGGTGAGCCCCATCGTGTCCTTCCGTACCGGCTGGCCCCTGCCGATTGAGGGAGTGTCCGACAACTCTGGCACGTTCGGCCGTGGCGCTCGGGCGAACTGCAGTTCACTGCCTTCCATCGAAAATACTGCAATCCCAGGGATAGGGACCCAGTGGTTCACCAATAACGGCAATTTCACGCAACCGGCAGTTGGCACATTCGGAGACTGTTCACCGCAGCTCTCAGGTCTCCGGTCGCCGCGCTACACTGATCTCGATGCGAGTGTGCACAAGGATTTCCTGATAACGGAACGGTTCCACGTGCAATTCCGCACCGACTTCATTAATGCCTTCAATCACGTTCAATACAATGCTCCGAACATGTCGCTCGGTTCAACGATGGGGCAGATTACCGGCGCTCAACCACCGAGGAATATTCAGCTGGCCCTAAAAGTCTACTATTGACGAATCAAACAACCGGAAGCCGCCGCTACAGGCGTAGATTGCGCCTGTAGCGGCGATTTGCTATTTTATACTGAAGCATCTTTGCCAAGCAGATTGCGCGAAAATGGGCAGCTACTGGATCAAATCATCCGTCGTTCTCCTCCTGTCAGTTGCCGCGCTTTCTGGAATCAGTTCCCGCGCTCAGCACACCAGGCCGGCTTTACCGGCAACTCGTATTCCGCCTCAACAAGCCATCACTCTGGCCCAGCAGGGCCACTGTCGAGAGTCGATTTCTGCGCTTGAGCAGGCTATGACGGCTCAGTCTCCCGCGGGAACTCGGAAGCTCGCGGGCGTACTCGGAATTCGCTGCTCTCTTGCCGTAGATGATCGACCAGCAACCCTGGATTTCATCCGCTTGCTCAGCCGTGATTTTGGTCAAGATCCCGATGTGCTGTATGTCATCGTCCATGCCTACTCCGACTTGTCGACGCGCACGGCCCTGGATCTCGCTCGATCTGCGCCGCAATCTACGGCTGCTCACAA
>Ga0335075_10009271_pt1 | contig 15030 bp, 13 predicted proteins | sample Lox_Sample_24_FD_206723 | JGI IMG/M metagenome (GOLD analysis project Ga0335075, IMG submission 206723) | Soil microbial communities from Loxahatchee National Wildlife Refuge, Florida, United States - Lox_Sample_2.4 | ecosystem: Environmental > Terrestrial > Soil > Wetlands | place: USA...
CTTCGTTCATCGCGGTTGAGGGCGGCGTCGGTCTCGAGAATTCGCTGAGCCCGCTGCGCATTTGGCGCGCCGCCGGCGTTCGGCTGATGACGCTGTGCCACAACGAAAGCCTGGACTGGGTCGATTCCGCCACCGACAAGCCGCGCAACGGCGGTCTCAACGCCTTCGGGCGCGCGGTCGTCGGCGAGCTCAACCGGCTCGGGATCGTGATCGATCTCGCCCATACGTCGCATGACGCGATGCGCCGGGTGCTTGACGTCACCGAAGCGCCGGTGGCGCTCTCGCATTCCAACGCCTATTCGCTGTGCGATCATCCGCGCAACACGCCCGACGACGTTCTTAAGCGCCTCAAGGGCAACGGCGGCCTGGTGATGGCGACGTTCGTCCCTGGCTTCGTGTCGCAGGCGCTGCGCGATTGGCTGCGCCGTTCGCGCGACTCGCATGACAAGGCGCCGCTCGCGGCCGATCCCAAGGCCCAGTTGGCGGAGCTCGAGGCCAAGCACGGCTCGGCGCCGAAAGCGCGCCTCGAGCAGGTCGCCGACCACGTCGTGCGCCTGGTCGAGACCGCGGGCCTCGATCACGTCGGCGTCGGGTCCGACTATTTCGGCGGGGCTTCGCCGATCGGGCTCGAAGACGTGAGCCGCTTCCCGCACCTGTTCGCGGAGCTGGTGCGCCGAGGCTTCTCCGAGCGCGACCTCGAGAAGATGTCGTCGAAGAACATGCTGCGCGTGCTGCGCCGGGTCGAAGCGATCGGCGCCAAGCTGCGGAGGACCCGGCCGCCGGCGATCGGCCGGCTCGAAGACTATCGTGATGCGTGAGCGGCGGAGCCGATGGCGCTCATGGACGCAAGCTTGACGCCCTCGCAGGTCGACGTCGGCCGGATGGGCGAGCATGCGCGTGAGGCGAGCGAGTTCCTTAAGGCGTTGGCGCATGAGGCGCGGCTCATGATCCTGTGCGATCTCTTGCACGGCGAGAAGTCGGTCGGCGACCTTGAGGCGCTGCTGTCGCGCCGGCAGGCGTCGGTGTCGCAGCAATTGGCGCGCTTGAGACTCGAGGGTCTGGTTTCGGCGCGCCGGGATGGGCGGACGATTTATTACAGCATCGCGAGCGACAAGGCGCGGTCGATCATCGCCGCGCTCTATGCTTCGTTCTGCACGCCTGAGCGCGCGTAGCAGGAAAGGACGCGCTCCCGGCCTTACGCCTCAGGTTCTCGCATACGAGAAGGTATATCGCGCCGGGCGTGGAGCGCTCGCCACACGTCAATGTGGTGGTCGCGCTCCCGGTAAAAGACAAGGTCGGGAAACCCCCTCATCGCCACACTGCGCAGTCCGGGAAGGGCGAGTTCCTGCGCGTAGCGAGGCGATCCGAGGGCGGGATGCGCGGCGACCGTCCGATAAGTCGACTGAAGCGCGTCGATGAAACCGAGCGCGACGTCGAGCCCCGCCTCGCGGACATAATAGTCGACGGCCGCTTCGACATCCCGGTGGGCCAGCTCGCGGAGGAGGACCGTCTTCCGGCTCACTTCCCTGTTGCTTGTCGCACCCGGTCCCTGAGGCCGTTGAAATAGGCGTCGTCAGCAGCCGTCATCGCCGGCGACTCGGCGCCCTCGAGCATGAGATCGCGCAGGCGTTGCCGATCCTGGTCGACACGGATCAGCTCCCGAAGATACTCGCTGCTGGTCGCGTATCCGCGTCTTGCGACCTGCTCGTCGACGAAGGATTTCAGCGAATCCGGAATCGGGATGTTCATCGTGCCCATGTCCGTCAAGTAGGTTGCTTGGTAAAATTTGGCAAGCCTGGACGCCTCTTGCCGAGGCAAGCGCAACCTTCGGGTCGCGGGCGAAAACGAATTCCACCTCAGCCCGCCCTGCGCAGGCCGCTCGCGACCGCGCCGGCCAGCGTGAAAGCCGCAGCGCCCCAGAGCGCAATCTCGGTCGCGTGCTGAGGTGCGCGCCCCAGCGCGACCGCTGCGAGCGCCGTTCCGAACGACTGGCCGATCAGCCGCCCCGAGGATTGCAGACCGGAGGCGCCGCCGCTTCGATCGCGCGGCGCGCTGCCGATGATGACCCGGTTGTTCGGCGACTGGAAAAACCCAAAGCCGAGCCCGCAGATCGCGAGCCGCCATACAAGCGAGACCGGGTGCGAATCGGCGATCCCAAGCGCGACCAGGACGAGCCCGCTGCACATGACCAGAAGGCCGATGCTGCCGAGGACGCCGGGGATGAAGCGATCGGCCAGCCGTCCGGCGATCGGCGCGATCAACGCGGTCGCGACCGGCCACGGGGTCATGAGCAGTCCGGTGGTTGTCGCCGAATGGCCGAGCCTGTCCTCGAAATAGAACGGCAGCGACACGATCGCCAAAGCCTGCGCCCCGAACGACGAGATCGAGGTCATGAGCGAGAGCGCGAATACCGGCCGGCGCAGAAGGTCGACCGGCAGGAGCGGCGCGGGCAGCTTCAGCTGCCGCTTGACGAGCGCCGCGCCGATCGCCGCGCCGGCGGCGATTTCAATCAGCGGCAGCGAGAGGCTTCCGCCCTGGCCGATGCGGTTGACGCCGGCGATGACGAGCCCGAACGTGAGCGCGTTGAGAATGACGCTCTGAACATCGAGACGCCCGGGCGCGCGCGGCGTCGCCGGCAGCGTCCGCGCCGCCATGACGAGCGCGAGCGCGCCGATCGGCACGTTGATGAGAAACAGCCAATGCCAGGAGGCGACGGACAGGATGGCCGCCGCGACGCTCGGGCTTCCGGCCGAGCACATGGCGACCACCACCGCCATGTTGCCGACCCCCTGGCCTAGCCGCGAGTGCGGATAGATGAACCGGATGAGCGCGATATTGACGCTCATGATCCCCGCCGCGCCCAAGCCCTGAACGAGGCGCGCGAAGGTGAGAACGGCGAATGTCGGCGCCAAGGCGCAGGAGAGCGAGGCCAGGGTGAAGAGCGCGAGCCCCCACCAATAGACGCGCCGGTAGCCCAACATGTCGCCGAGCGCGGCCAGCGGCAGAAGCGAGACGGTCACCGCGAGCTGGAAGGCGTTGACGATCCAGATCGCGCTCTCCGGCTGAACCGCGAAGTCGCGCGCCATGGTCGGCAGCGCCACGGTGACGATGGTCCCGTCGAGCACCGCCATCGCGATCGCCATCGCCAGGGTCGAGAACGCGAGCAGCCGCTGCGGATTGGCGAGGCCGTCGGGAAGCTCGGCAGGGTGAGGCGCGATGGTTGACTCTGGGCGGTTCAAGGCGGCCTCGCGTTCCTGCGGGTGCGGCTTGGCCTCAAGCCGCCGTCCCCCAGAGATCGTAGGCGTCGGCGCGATCGATCCTGACTGTTACGACGTCGCCCGCGCGCAAGGTCCGGCGCGTCGCAATGTGCACGGCGCCATCGATTTGAGGCGCGTCGCCCTTGCTGCGGCCTTTGGCCTCGCGCGCCCCGCCCTGGTCGACGATGACCTCGAGGCGCCGGCCGACCTTGAGAGCGAGCTTCTTCGCACTGATCGCCTGCGCGCGCTGCATAAAGCGCCTCAAGCGGCTCGCCTTGATCTCGTCCGGCACGGGCGCAAGCCCGAGATCGTTGGCTCTCGCGCCCTTGACCGGCTCGTACTGGAAGGCGCCGACGCGGTCGAGCCGAGCTTCGTCCAGCCAGTCGATGAGGAAGCGAAAGTCCTCCTCCGTTTCGCCGGGGAAGCCGACGATGAAGGTCGAGCGGATAGTGAGATCCGGACAGATGGCGCGCCAGGCGCGGATACGCTCGAGCGTCTTCTCCTGCGCGGCCGGCCGGCGCATCGCCTTCAGGACCGCGGGCGAAGCATGCTGGAACGGCACGTCGATATAGGGCAGCACATTGCCGCCGTTCATGAGCGCAATCGCCTCGTCGACATGCGGGTAGGGGTAGACATATTGCAGGCGGACCCAGGCGCCGAGCGAGCCAAGTTCGCGCACGATGTCGAGGAAGCCCGCGGCCACTTGCCGGTCGCGCCACGGGCTTGTCGCATATTTGAGGTCGCGTCCATAGGCGCTCGTGTCCTGGGCGATGACGATCAGCTCCTTGACGCCGGCTCTGACGAGCCGCTCGGCCTCGCGCATGACCTCGCCAGCGGAGCGCGAGACGAGCCGCCCGCGCAAGGTGGGAATGATGCAGAACGTGCAGCGATTGTCGCAGCCTTCGGCGATCTTGAGATAGGCGTAGTGGCGCGGCGTGAGACGCACGCCCTCGCCCGGAATGAGATCGACGAACTTGTCGCGCCTCGCGGGCGCCGCGGCGCGCGCCGCCTCCATCACGCTCTCGAAGTCTTGCGGGCCGGTGATCGCGGCTACATTGGGAAAGGCGTCGCGGATCGCCTCCGGCTCGGCCCCCATGCAGCCGGTCACGATCACGCGGCCATTCTCGTTCATGGCCTCGCCGATCGCCGCGAGCGATTCGGCCTTCGCGCTGTCGAGAAAGCCGCAGGTGTTGACGATGACCGCGTCGGCGCCGTTATGGCTGCGCGCAAGCTCGTAGCCTTCGGCGCGCAGACGGGTGAGAATCCGTTCGCTGTCGACGAGCGCTTTCGGACAGCCGAGCGAAACGAAGGAGATGCGCGGCGCTTTTCCCCCCTCTCCCCCCGGGAGAGGGGTCGGGGGTGAAGGTTGAACAATGTCGGTCACGCGCGGCAATTGCCACGGGGCGAAGGCGGGAGCAAGGACTCCCTGGCCTTCGTGGGAGAGAAGAGCGGGCCAGTCGCTGGCCGCGGTGACGAACACACGCGCATTTGATCGGCTCTCTCCATGAGCACGCTTGAGGACATCGAAAAGGCCGTCATCGAATGGCCCCTCGATCAGCTGGCCAAGTTTCGGGCCTGGTTCGAGGAGTTCGACGCGGCGCGCTTCGACGAGAGGATCGAGCGGCACGCCAAAGCAGGAGGACTTGACGGGCTCGCTGAAGAGGCGCTCGCGGATTTTCGCGCCGGCCGTGCGCGGGAGTTGTGAGGCGTCTCGCAGTCCGGCGCCTATCGGCTCCTCCATGCAGAGGCCAATTCCGCCATTGCTGCTTATTGCTGTCTCGCCCAATCCTCGATTTGCAACCCGGCGACCCGCGAGAACTCGCGGGTGTTGTTCGTGACCAGCACGCAATCGGCCGCGATGGCGTGCCCGGCGATCATCGCGTCATTGCCGCCGATCGGCGTTCCTTTGGCGCTCAAATCCCTTCTGACGCGCATGGCTTTCTCCGCGGCGACGCGGTCCCAAGGCAGAATGGCGGAGAGGCGAGCGACGAAGGCCTCGACGAGTCTCGCGTGATGCGGCGAAGCCTTCCTGCCGATCGCGCCCAGCAGCATCTCATAGTAGGTAATGACGGAAATCGCGACGCCATTCTGCAGCTCGACAGCCTGTTGCAGACGAGCGAGCACGGCGGGCGGCCGCTCGCGCATGATGAAGGAGCAGATGTTGGTGTCGAGCATGTAAATCGCGCTCATCGGTCCGACTTGCCCACTTCAAGCGAGAAGCGTCCTTCCTCGATCAGATCGGGACGCTCGCCTAAGAAATCTGCATCCGCTCGCGGTTCGTCCAGAAAAGAGCTCCAGCTCGGCCGGACGGGACGGAGCAGAATGGTGTCGCCCTGTTTTTCTATGGTGAGTTCCGTCACTCCCTCGAACTCGAATTCCTTGGGCAGGCGGATCGCCTGGTTCCGATTGTTGCGGAAGATCGATACGGTGCGCATGAGCGTCTCCTGACGCCTTCCATATAGCATATGTCAGGCATATGCTTAAGCGTTTTGACGCGGGCCGCCCAACCGGGCTTTCCGCTGCTGCTCTCACAGCTTCATTTCCGGGCCGAGCGGCACGATGCCGGTCGGATTGATGCGCAGGTGGCTCGCGTAATAGTGATGCTTGATGTGGAAGAAATCGACCGTCTCGGCGATTCCGGGCCAGCGGTAAAGCTCGCTCAAGTAGCGGCTTAAGGCCGGGTAGTCGCGGATCTCCCGCAAATTGCATTTGAAGTGGCCGAAATAGACGGGGTCGAAGCGGATGAGGGTGGTGAACAGGCGCCAGTCGGCTTCCGTCAGCCGGTCGCCGCATAGAAAGCACTGGCCTTTAAGCCGCGCCTCGAGCCAGCCGAGCGTCTCGAACAAAGCCCGGAACGCCTCTTCATAAGCCTCCTGCGTGGTCGCGAAACCGGCGCGATAGACGCCGTTGTTGACGGTCGCGTAGATGCGCGCGTTGACCTCGTCGATCTCCGGCCGAAGGCCGCTCGGATAATAGTCGCCCTCCGCGGCGCCGATTCCATCGAAGGCGCTATTGAACATGCGGATGATCTCGGACGATTCGTTGTTGACGATCGTGCTCGTCTCGCGGTCCCAGAGGACCGGCACGGTGACGCGGCCGCTATAGTCCCCGCGCGCCTTGAGATAGAACTCACGCAGCTCCTTCGCGCCGAAGATCGGGTCGGGAATGACGCCTTCGCCGGGATCGAAGGTCCAGCCGCGCTCGGCGAGCAGCCAGTTGACGACCGAGAGCGAGATCATGCTCTCGAGCCCCTTGAGCCGGCGGAAGATGAGGGTGCGGTGCGCCCAGGGGCAGGCGAGCGAGACGATGAGATGATAGCGCCCCGGCTCCGCCTTGAAGCCGCCGACGCCGCTGGGTCCCGGTTCGCCGCTCGCGGTCACCCAGTTGCGGAACGGCGCGTCGGGCCGCACGAAATGGCCGCTTCTGTCCTTAGGGAAGTCCGCGTCCGCGCGCCAGGTCCCCTTGAAGAAATCGCCCATGTTTTGTCCTCCTAATTGGCGCGCGCCACCTGCGTGGCGGAGAAGGACTGGCTGACCGGCATCAGCTCCAGCCGGTTGATGTTGAGATGGGGGGGCTGTTCGGCCACCCACAGGATCGCGTGCGCGATGTCTTCGCCGGTCATCGGCTTCGCGCCGCGATAGACAGCTTCCGCCACCGCACGGTCGCCGCTGTTGCGCACCAGCGAGAACTCGGTCTCAACCATACCCGGTTCGATCGAGGTCACGCGCACCCCCGTCCCGTGCAGATCGCTGCGTAAGCCCAGCGAGAACTGGGTGACGAATGCTTTCGTCCCGCCATAGACGTTGCCGCCCGGATAGGGGTAGCTCGCGGCGACCGACGAGACATTGATGATCGCGCCGCGCCTGGCGATCAGCCCGGGCAGCAGCTTGTGGGTGAGCGACGCGAGCGCCGTCACATTGGTGTCGATCATCGTCTTCCACTGGGCGAGATCGGCCGTTTGCGCGGGGTTCCGCCCAAGCGCGAGTCCGGCGTTGTTGACGAGAAGGTCGACGCCGCGAAACGCCTCGGGCAGCGCGGCCAGCGCGTGATCGCGCGCCGCCTCGTCGCGGACGTCGAAGGCCGCGGGATGCACCTTGTCGGCGCCGAGCGCGGCGACCAGGGCTTTAAGCCGCTCGGCCCGCCGGCCGGTCGCGATCACCCGCCACCCCGCGGCCGCGAACGCGCGCGCCGCGGCTTCGCCGATGCCGGCGGTCGCGCCGGTGATGAGAGCCGTCTTGCTCATGCCGTCCTCTTTGAATTGCTCGCCAAGCGCGCCGCGCCGCGTCCGCGCCGACTGGTTAGCACGTAGGAAGCGCTCGGACGAACGGCGAGGCTCGAGCCTCGCCCGTTGCGGGCGGAGCCCTGCCGCCAGGCCCGGGCCGGACGGGGCGGGGAGCGCAGGCTTGCGACACAACCTGCGCAACCTGGCGCAGTGAAGCAAAAGGCAATAAACGGCAATAAAAGGAAGTAAAATCGCTTCCTTTTATTTCCCTTTATTTCCCTTTATTTCCACGAATCGGGACTTTTCAATGAGTTACGGCCAAAGGAAATAGAAAAATTTTCGTCCCCCCTCCCGGCTCCCGCTCCGGTTGTGCGCGAAGGCCGCGGACCGCATCTATCCTCCTCTCCCTGCCGCCCCTCTCGCCGGCGGCGCCCGCGTCGGCTCGATTTCCGGCCTATGGAAGTGGTGTAACACGCGATTCTGATTTTGTCAAGCAGATTTCTTCACGAAACGGGGAATCCGAACACCCGTGTCGCCGGCCGACCGCTCCAACAGGCTAACGATCAACTCACCACAAAGATCACCAAGGACACGAAGCCGGATTCTTCGTGGCCCTTCCTGTCCTTCGTGGTGAATCTTCGGCCGCGATGCGCCACGCCATCCGGTCAAACATGCCTAGACTCGCCCCGAGACGGGGATCAGCGCGCCGGTCACCGCCTTGGCTTCGTCCGAGGCCAGGAACAGGATGACCGCGGCGAGGTCGGCGGGCGCGACCCAGCGGGAAAAGTCCGCCTTCGGCATGTCGCGTCGGTTCGCGGCCGTGTCGATGGTGGAGGGCAGCACCGCGTTGACCGTCACGCCCTTGAGCTTGAGTTCGTCGGCCAGGCTTTCGGTCAGCCGATGCACCGCGGATTTGCTGGCCGCATAGGGGCCGAAACCGGACGCGGCGTGCAGCGCGGACTGAGCGCCGACATTGACGATGCGGCCCGCGCCGCTTTCCAGCAAATAGGGCAGGGCGGCCTTGCAGGCGTTGAGCGCGGTCTTCAGGTTGAGCGCGAACATCCGGTCCCAGCTGTCGAGCTTGCCGTCGGCGATCGTGTCCCACTGGAAACCGCCGGCGATGTTGAGGAGCGCGTCGAGCCGGCCGAATTTCGCCTTGACGGACGCCATCGCCTTGTCCGCCGCGGCGAGCGACGTCAGATCGACGCCGCCGACAAGGAGGGCGTTCGCGCCGAGCCGCTCGGCTAAGCCCGCGGGCGCGGTGTCCGCATGATCGATGAGGGCGACCGACGCGCCCCGCCTCGCCGCCGTCTCGGCCACGACGCTGCCCAAGGCGCCGAAGGCGCCGGTGACGACAATCGTCTTGCCTTGCATTCCGATCTCCTCCGCTAAGAGACGGGGCGAACGGCAAAAAGACTAGCGACGACGCCGGGAATCATCAATCGGCGATGCCGACGAAATCCAGGTCAGCGGGCCTCGGCTCATTGTCATTCCCGGCAGACCGGAGGTCTGACCGGGAATCCAGCCATCCCGACAAGCGGCCGACGGCGCGCTGGATTCCCGATCGGCCGCGGTGCGGCCGTCGGGAATGACAACCGGAATCGATCAGGCAGATTCGGTATGAGGCCAGGGGAAGGCCGCTTCGATGAAAGCCAGAGCCTCCGCTTCCTCCGGCCAAAAGACGAGCCTGCCGCGCGGCCTCCCGGGCGAATTCCGGCCGTGTGGGATCAGGGACCCACACGCGCAACAGTTTCATGCCATTGCCAGTCTGGGCGCGTCGGTAGCGCTGGAACTTGCTGAGGCTGCGGGAAGCGGGCCTATCTGCGCCTAATTTCTGCATCATGTTGCCGGTTGGCTTGGAGGAACAGCGCAAAAAGACAGTCAGCCCGGCTCTCCAAGGTCGAGGCGTTAATGAGCGGCAGACGATGCGAAGATCTTCCTGGCCCAAGCCGAGATTTTGTTACATGAACCTTCTACCGGTATATCAAATCCTGCATAATTCTCAGCTAACGGAGGATCTTCAATCTGGGCGTAGCCTATGACCTTAGCGTTTTTCATGTCATACACCCCAATTATGGAAACGTAGCGCTTAGCTAAGAAATATCCCGCATCCGTATACCTCCCGAGACCGCCGCGTTTCACAACATATTCCCTCTCTTCTACCATTTTATGGACTACAATTAGTAATGTCCCTATTTTATGGATAGCATTTACATCAAGAAATGGAAGACTACCGGGCCACACAACGTCGCAAACCGACTTTCCTACATCGACGATCGCATATGGTTGGGCGAGCCGTGATGTGGAAAATTGTTCCTCATTCAGCCCGTGATTAGAAAAGGATTGCAGTTTCATATCCGCTAGGACCGTATCGGTTATTGGCTCAAGCGCCCTCTTCAGCTCGACCTCGCTCGCGTCTCGCGCGTCGAGGCTTGCAAAGTATAAGTGAACGATGAGCAAAAAGCCGATGAGCCACACCCCGCACATTACAGCGAAGAAGGCAAGGCGCTCCCAGTATCCCATTCGGGACAGCCAAGCGTTCAACCTGGCGCCCATGACCATCTGCCTATTCCCAAGCCGGGCCGAGGGTGGTTGAGTTCCCCGAACGTCCGCAGAGGGTCGCTTCCGGCCGCTTGACCATCTCCCAAAGCCCCTCGCATTCGGTCTGAATCGCGGGGTGCGAATCATGACCCGCCGATTTTAGGTCAAAACCATCAACCGACTGGCTCTGACCCCTAAGCCGCCTGCTCCGCCGGCGCCTTGACGGCCTTGAGCTCGCTCAGCGCGGCGGCTCGCGTTTTCGCCGCCTCAGCGGCGCTCGCCTCTTTCACGTGTCCGTAGCCGCGGATCGCCTCGTAGGATTCGACCACGCGAATCGCGCTCGCATGGGACGCGGGGGTCAGGCGCTGGGTGAGGTCGGCGGCGTCGGCTTCGAATTCGGCGACCAGGCGGCGCTCGAGCTTGCGCTCCTCGCTATGACGGAACGGATCGAGCCATGTGCCGCGCAATCCCTTGAGCCGCGCCATGAGGCGGAAGGCGGTCATCGCCCACGGGCCGGCCTCGCCTTTTTTGACGCGCCCGCTCGCCGGGTCGAGGCGGGCGAACGGCCAGGCGCCGATATGGAAATGCAGCTTGTAGTCGCCGTCGAACTCGCGCGCGAGCGCCTCGCGGAACTCGGGCGCCGCGAACAGACGCGCGACCTCCCACTCGTCCTTGGCGGCGAGCAGCTTGGCATAGGCGCGCGCGACCGCCGCGGCCAGCGCCTCGCCAAGGCCGGCGTTTCGCTCCGCTACGCGGACGCGCTCGACGAGATCGCGATAGCGCGCCGCATAAGCCGCGTCACGATAGCCGGTCAGATGCGCGACGCGGCGAGCGATGAGCGCGTCGAGCGGCGGCGGCGCGTCGGGCGCCTCGTCATAGCCGACCAGCGTCTCGACGCTCGCCGGATCATGCGCCGCGCGCCGGCCCCATTCGAAGGCCTGCTTGTTGAGTTCGATCGCGACGCCGTTGAGCTCGATCGCGCGTTCGATCGCCTCGCGGCGGATGGGGACGAGGCCTTTCTGCCAGGCCGCGCCGAGCATGAACATGTTGGAGGCGATCGGATCGCCCATCAGCGCACTCGCCAGGCGCTGCGCGTCGAGGATGAGGGCCTTGTCGCCGAGCGCGTTCTTGAGCCGTTCGATCATGAAGTCGGAATCGACGCTCCAGTCGGGATTGCGGGCGAAATCGGCGGTGGGCGTCAGATCGGCGGAGATCACCGCGCCGGTCTTGCCTTTGCTGAGCTTGGAAAGCGATTCGTCGCCCGCGGCGACGATGAGGTCGCAGCCGATCAGCGCGTCGGCTTCGCCCGCGGCGATGCGGGTCGCGTGCAATGCGCCGGGTTCATGGGCGATGCGCACATGCGCGGTGACCGCGCCGTATTTCTGGCTAAGCCCCGTGAGGTCGAGATTGGAGCTGAAGAGCCCGTCGAGATAGCCGGCGATGGCGATCGTCTGGCTGACGGTGACGACGCCGGAGCCGCCGATGCCCGCGACCAGCACGCTGAACCGCTCGCCGATTTTCGGCAGCACCGGCTCGGGGACGGGCGGCAGGAAGCCGCTCAACGGCGCGGTCGCCTCGGGCTTGCGCAACCGGCCGCCATGAACAGTGACGAAGCTCGGGCAGAAGCCTTCGACGCAGGAGAAATCCTTATTGCAGCTCGATTGATTGATGCGCCGCTTGCGCCCGAATTCCGTTTCGAGCGGCTCGATCGCCATGCAGTTGGAGACCCGTCCGCAATCGCCGCAGCCTTCGCAGACTTGCGCGTTGATGAACGCGCGCTTGGCCGGGTCGGCCCATTTGCCGCGCTTGCGCAGGCGCCGCCGCTCGGTCGCGCAGGGCTGGTCGTACAGGATGACCGAGACGCCCTTGTATTCGCGGAATTCGCGCTGAATCGCGTCCATCGCGTCGCGGTGGCGAAGCGCGACGCCCGGCGGCAGGGCGACGCCGGCGTAGCGCTCGGGGTCGTCGGCGACGAGCGCCATTTTCTTGACGCCTTCGGCGGCGAGCTCGGCCAGAATCTGGAGCGGCGTCATGGCGCCCTCGATCGGCTGGCCGCCGGTCATCGAGACGAAGCCGTTGAACAGGATCTTGTAGGTGATCGGGGCGCCGGCGGCGATCGCCTGACGGATCGCGAGCGAGCCGGAATGGGCGTAGGTGCCGTCGCCGATGTTGGCGAACACGTGGGTCTCGCGGGTGAACGGCTGTTGGCCGAGCCACATCGTTCCTTCGCCGCCCATGTGCGAGGCGGTCGCGGTCTGCTGCGGATTGACCAGCGTCGCCATCCAGTGGCAGCCGATGCCGGCGAGCGCCCGGCTGCCCTCGGGCACGGGGGTAGAACGGTTGTGCGGGCATCCGGCGCAGAAGCCGGGGCTGCGCATCGGCGCTGGACGATTGCTGAGCGCGGCGCCTGGCGCATCGGGGGCGCTCAAGCCGCAGTTCGGGTCGTGCTCTGAAACGGCTTTGACCAGAACGCCGGCGACGAGTTCGGGCGTGATCTCACCGAAATTGGGAATGGCCTGCGCGCCAGGCGAAGGGTCGAACACCAGGCGGTCGAAATATTTGCCCACGATCCGCGGCGCGCGCGGTTCCCCATAGAGGATCGAGCGAATCTGGTCCTCGAGAAGCGGGCGCTTCTCCTCGATCACGACAATGAGGTCGAGGCCGCGGGCGAAGTCGCGCACGATCATAGGGTCGAGCGGCCACACCATGCCGACTTTGAGCAGGCGAAGGCCCAGCGCGGCGCCGTTGTCGGCGAGGCCGAGATTGCCGAGCGCCTGCAGGAGGTCCTGCCAGGCCTTGCCGGCGGCGACCACGCCGATCCTCGCGTCCTCGCCGTCGCCGATGATGCGGTTCAGGCCGTTGGCGCGCGCGTAAGCGAGCGCGGCGGGGAGCTTGTGCTGATAGAGCCGCTCCTCCTGGGCGACCGGCGCGTCGATCGTGCGCGGGCCAAGGCCTCCAGGCGGGTTGGTCGGCCGCTCGGGGATGACGATCTCGGGCCGGTCGGGCCCGACATAGACCGTGCTTCCGCCTTCGGCGACGTCGGTGACCACCTTCATGCCGACCCAGCAGCCGGAGAATCGCGACATCGCGATGCCATGCAGGCCGAAATCGAGCAATTCCTGGGTGTTGGACGGATAGAGGACCGGCATGCCGACAGCCATGAACAAGGTGTCGGAGAAATTGACCGCGGTCGAGGATTTCGCGCCGTGGTCGTCGCCGGCGAGCGCGAGCGCGCCGCCTTTCGGGGAAGCGCCGGTGAAGTTGGCGTGGCGCAGCGCGTCGCCCGAGCGATCGACGCCGGGCCCCTTGCCGTACCAGACGCCGAACACGCCATCGACCGTCGCGCCGGGAAAGTTGATGAGTTGCTGGGCGCCCCAGATCGCGGTCGCGGCGAGGTCCTCGTTGAGGCCGGGGCGGAAGACGATGTTGTGCTGCTTGAGTTCGGCCGCCGCGCGCCACAATTCGATGTCATAGCGCCCGAGCGGCGAGCCGCGATAGCCGGAAATATAGCCGCCGGTGTTGAGGCCGGCCGCGGCATCGCGCAGCCGCTGCTGAATCGGCAGGCGCACCAGCGCCTGCATGCCGGTGAGATAGACCCAGCCTTCGGACGCAGTGTAGCGGGAGTCGAGAGTCGCCTCCGGCCTGGCGAGGGCGACGGTCATGAAAGCAATCCTCCTTGGCTTGAGCCGTGCCGGCTACGCGCCGCTCCCCGGCCTGCCACGGGAGCGGGCAAGATAGCCCGGGAACGCATCGTCGAACAGACGAAAGTAGCGCCGAATGACGCGCATGTCGAACGCGCTCGGCTCGCGGTCGACGAGAAACCGCATCGCGGCCTCGACGCAAGCGCAGGGCTCGGCGCCGAGCTTCGCTTGAGCGCTTGGCTTCGCCGGCCTCAATCGTGACGCGGCGCCGGCTCTCGCCGCGCGCATCGCGCACGACGACGTCGAGCGTCAGCGTCTCGGCCGCGGCGGGCGTGACGGATATTGCGATGTCGCTCAGCGATCGATATGGAGCAGGTTCTCTCCCGCCGACTGCGATATTTATCGCTAAGGATTCCGCATTCTCACAGCCATTTCGCATCCTAGCCGCCGCTGCTCCTTTTGGAACAACATTCTCTCTCGCAGGTTCATAGACGGCGCTCCCGAAGCGCTATGCGATTAAGGAAATTGAATGAAAATCCGGCCACACGGAGAACACGCTCTCGCCCAGAATCTTGCTTACCTGCGGCGAGAAGCGTGAGGAGATGTGGGTGGATGGATTGAGCGCCTCGCCCGATATGGGCGCGACGACAAGTGATTTCGGGGCGCTGACTGCGGGGCCGTCCGCTCTCTTTCTCGACGTTGACGGCACCATTCTCGATTTGGCTGAGCGTCCGGACGAGGTCGTCACGCCGCCCGGCCTCGTCACGACGCTTGAGAAGACCGAACGCAAGCTCGCCGGCGCGCTTGCCCTCATCAGCGGCCGTCCGATCAGGGAGCTCGATCGCCTGTTCGAGCCGCTGCGGTTGCGTGCAAGCGGGGTCCACGGCGCTGAAATGCGAGCAGACCCCGGCGGCTCTCTCACTTCCGCGCTCGGGGCGACCGAGTTGCCGCGCTCGCTGTTGTCCGAGCTGACGCGAGCGGTCGCCGCGTTTCCGGGCGCGTTCGTCGAAGACAAGCGCTTCAGTTTCGCCATTCACTACCGCCTCGCGCCCGGTGCGGAACCGCCTCTGCGCGAAGCCGTCATGCGAATCGTCGATTCGGCGAAGATCGCGGTCGAGATCATGAACGCGCACTGCGCCATCGAGCTGAAAGCCCGCGGCTGCGACAAGGGCGGCGCGATCGCCGCGTTTCTTTCCATGCCCGCATTCCGCGGTCGGACGCCGATTTTCGTCGGCGATGACGCGACCGACGAAAGCGGTTTCGCGGTCGTCGCCGCACGCGGAGGCTATGCCTTTTCCGTAGGCCGCCCTCGGCCGGGCGCGACCGCGACGTTCGCGCAGCCGAGCGCGGTCCGAGACTGGCTCGCGAA
>Ga0335075_10009272_pt1 | contig 15028 bp, 13 predicted proteins | sample Lox_Sample_24_FD_206723 | JGI IMG/M metagenome (GOLD analysis project Ga0335075, IMG submission 206723) | Soil microbial communities from Loxahatchee National Wildlife Refuge, Florida, United States - Lox_Sample_2.4 | ecosystem: Environmental > Terrestrial > Soil > Wetlands | place: USA...
CTCCCGGCTGCTTTTTGTTTATCCGTGGCTAATGGCGGTCGTAATGGGATGCGTACCGTGAGCACACCGATAAATAGCGCCAAGAATAACACGCGATATCGGCACTGGCTGGCATGGCCAGTGCATGGTCGCGGCAGGAGGATCTTATTATGACAATAGCAGGCAGGAAAAACTCGTACACGAAACGCGCCCCGGGCGGTCGCGGTGGCCGCCCTCGCCGCGGCGCTGGCGGCCTGCTCGTCCGCCGGCTCAGCCTCCTCGGCCGGCTCCAGTTCGGCGGCCGCGACGTCGGCCGCCGCCCAAGCGAGCGGCACCCCCTACGTCATCGGCACCGACTCCACTGACACCTCCCAGGTATTCGCCCTGCCGGAGCCGCCGACGGCCTTGTCGCCTGGGCGAATTACACGAATAAGCACGGCGGAATTCTCGGGCACCCGGTTAAAATTGAACGGTGCGACGACCAGGGCACCCCGAAGGGGAATTCGACCTGCGCCCGGCAGCTCATCAACGACAGCAGCGTCCTGGCCGTGGCGGGCAGTGAGAGCGCAGAACTCGGCGAAGCCGGGCAGCCGCTATTCGCCGCCGCCGGGCTGCCCTTCGTGTGCGCGACACCGAATTCACCGCAGGAGATACAGCCAAGCTCGTCCTTCTGCATCAGCGGCGGCGCCGTCGGCGCGTACACGGCACTCGTCCGCTACCTGACGGGGACGAAGGCGATCAAGTCGATCGCCGGCCCCTACATCGACATCACCGCCGGCAAGGAGACCACCGACTACTGGGCGGGCGTCGCGCAGGGCGCGGGCGCTACCGTGTCGCAGATCCCGGTCGCGCCCACCGCCACCGACTACACTGCCACGATCGCTCAAGTCCAGGCCGCTCGCGCGCAGGCCGTGCTGGTGGGGCTGGCTCCCGACCAGACCGCGCGGTTCATCCAGACCGCCTCCCAGAACGAGGTAACCGCCCCGGTGGGCACGCCGGGCGCCGCCCTGACCGCCCCGGTCGTGCAGGCGGCCGGCAGCCTCCCGGGCGGCCTCTACTACACCGCGGACACACCTCCGATCGCCGACACGGGTAACCCCGTGGTCGCCGCCTACCTCGGCGAAATGAAAGCCGAGGGGCAGACGGCAGAGATCGGGGACACGTCGGCCAACTCCTGGATGAGCGGCGTCGTCCTCCAGACGGCGATCGAGCAGCTGGGCGCGGCCAACGTCAGCCGGGCGGACCTGCTGAACCTGCTGGAGCACGGCGCGGTCAAGACGCTGAGCCTGGCAGGCGCTCCGGCGGGCTTCCCGCGGCTGGCGAACCAGGACGTCGCGATCGCCTTGCAGAAGGGCGCCTCGGTTAGCTACGTCGCACAGCGCGAGCGCGGGCTGTAGCGCCCCGGCGCGCGGCGGGCCAGGCCCGCCCGCCCAGGACACCGCAAAAAAGCTGCCCGGGTCCTACGGACCCGGGCAGCCTGCTGCGTGCGCTAGGTGTCTAGCGGTCGCGGTCCTTGTCCAGGTGCAGCGCGCGGATGGCGTTGCCCCGGGACACCTTGTAGATCTCCTCGCGGCTCAGGTCGGCGAACATCTCCTTCGCCAGGACCTCCGTGTGCGGCCACGTGGAGTCTGTGTGCGGGTAGTCGACCTCGAAGATGGCATTGTCCACGCCGACCTCGTGCAGGTTCTTGATGCCGTGGAAGTCGCGGAAGAAGCAGCCGAAGACCTGGCGGTAGTAGTAGAAGGACGGCGGCTCGGGCATCGCCGCCGCCATGATGCCGTTCCAGCCCCGGTGCTCGCTGTAGACGGTGTCCGCCCGCTCGAGCTGGTAGGGCATCCAGCCGACCTGGCTTTCCGCATAGGCCAGGTGCAGCTCCGGCCACCGGGGGAGGATCCCGGAGAACAGGTACTCCATCAGCGAGGAGATCGCGTTGCTCGACGAAAGGCTGATGCCCACCGCCGGCGGCGCGTCGGGGGAGACCGTCTCCATCTTCGACGACGACCCGATGTGCATCGCGATGGTCGTCTTGGTCTCGGCGCAGGCCTGGAAGAACGGGTCCCAGTGCCCGGAGTGGATGCTCGGGTAGCCCAGGACCCACGGGTTCTCGCTGAAGGTGACGGCGTGGAACCCGCGGGCGGCGTTGCGCCGGACCTCGGCGGCGGCGAGTTCCCCGTCCCACAGCGGCACGACCTGGAGCGGGATAAGCCGCTCCGGGTTCGTCGCGCACCACTCCTCGATCATCCAGTCGTTGTACGCCTTGATGCACGCCAGGCCGAGCTCACGGTCCTTGGTCTCGCTGAACTCCTGCCCGCAGAAGCGGATCATCTGCGGGAAGCACAGCGACGCCTCGACGTGGTTGATGTCCATGTCCTCGAGCCGGGCGACGGGATCGAAGCAGCCCCGGCGCATCTCTTCGAAGCTGATCGGGTTGAGGTCCATCTCCTCACGCTCAAGCCCGGCGGAGGCGATGTTGCGCCGGATGGGCTTGACCACCTGGTCGAAGACCCACACGTCGGTCAGCGAACCATTGTCGTCCTTCTCGGTGACGAAGGTGCCGCCCACGTAGCGGGTCCTGCCCACCGGGCGCTGTTCGTAGTGCGGCGCCTTTTCCTTGAACTTCGCTGGCAGTCGGCTTGTCCACACATGCGGCGGCTCGATGACGTGGTCATCGACGCTGATGAACCAAGGCAGCTCGCCGTCGCCCCTCGTGCTGGCTCCGCGGTCGCTCATGCCAGACCTCCTTCCGGTGCGCTGTTCGGGCACCATGACTCGAAGCCAGCCTGCCGCCCGCGCCATTACCACCCGCGTTATCCGCGCGGGCGGTGACGCCGGGCGTAACGCGCCTGCCGGTGGGATCGGGGCAGACCCAGCCGACCGGCAGCAGGAGGAAAGGCCATGCGCAGACTTGACGTCGAGTTCGCCAGCGAGGGGACTACCGTCCGCGGCTGGCTGTACCAGCCGGACGGCGACGGCCCGTTCCCGGCGGTGGCACTCGCTGGCGGGTGGTGCTACGTACGCGAGCTCGTCATGCCTTACTACGCCCAGGCGTTCACGGCGACCGGGCTGGCCGCCCTCGTCTTCGACTACCGCAACTTCGGCGTCTCGGACGGTGAGCCCCGCCAGCACCTCGACCCGTGGGCTCAGATCCGCGACTACCGCGCCGCCCTGAGCTTCCTGGAGCGGCGTGACGACATCGACGCTGACCGGCTGGGCGTGTGGGGCATCTCATACTCCGGCGGGCACGCGCTCATCCTGGGCGCCACCGACCCCCGGGTGAAGTGCCTCGTGAGCCAGATCCCCGTCATCGACGGGTATGAGAACATGCGGCGCGCCCACGGGTCCATCGCCTACCGGCGGCTGTGGCAGACGATCCTCGATGACCGCGCGCTGCGCTACGACGAGCCGGGAAAGCGCCTCTACATCCCGCATGCCACCGCCGAGCCCGCCCAGGACCTGGGCACCTGGCCGTTCCCCGAGACCTATCACACGTTCAAGGCGCTCCAGGAGACTGAGGCGCCCCTGTACCAGAATCGCAGCACCGTGGAAAGCGTGGACCTACTGCTCGAGTACGACGCCATCCCGTTCGCCCGGCGCATCTACCACACGCCGTCACTGGTGATCGTCGCCGAGGGAGACGACATCACGCTGTGGGACCTGGAGATCGGTGCCTACCACGCGATCCCGGCCACTGACAAGAGGCTGGTCACCCTCGCCCATACGACCCACATGACCCTCTACAGCGACCAGGACAAGCTGAACGCGGCCGCCGCGCACGCGACGGACTGGTTCGCCACCCACCTCCTGCCATGACCGCCGTCTGGCGGTGACCGCCGCTGCGGCCGCCCCGGCTCCCTTGCGCGAGCCGAGGCGGCCATCGGGTCAGCCCGTCCGGCCCCCGTCGACGACCAGGCTGGCGCCGGTGGTGAACGACGACCGGTCCGAGCACAGCCACACGGCGGCCTCGGCCAGTTCCTCTGCCGCGCCGATCCGGCCCAGCGCGATCCGCTCCGCGATGCTGGCGGTCAGCGGCCTTGTCCCGAGTGACTCGCGGAGCATCGGGGTGTCGGTGAGGCCGGGGCACAGCGCGTTGACTCGAACCCCGCGGCGGCCGGCTTCCTTCGCCGCGACCTTCGAGAGGGCGAGGACCGCTGCCTTCGACGTCACGTAGGCCCCGAGACCCGGGTGGACACCGAATACGGACGCCGACCCGATGTTCACGATGGAGCCGGACCCTTGCCGGTACATCTGGCGCAACTGTGCCCGCATGCACCGGAACAGGCCGCGGACGTTGACGCTCATCACGACGTCGAACTCCTCGTCCGTGCAGGCGTCCAGCCAATGCTCGCCGCCTTCGACCCCGGCGGCGTTGACGGCGCAGTCGAGCCGCCCGAACCGGCCGACGGCCGCGGCGGTGACCTCGTCCGGCCCGTCTTGGGTCGTCACGTCGGCGGTCACTGCCGCCGCCGGGCAGCCCAGCTCCCCGACGGCCGCCGCGGCGGCGGCGACCGCTGCGGCGTCGCGGTCGGCGAGGAGGACGCCGGCCGCACCAGACCGCGCGGCGAGCAGGGCGGTCGCCAACCCGATCCCGGAGGCACCGCCGGTGACGGCGAGGATCTTCCCGTTCATAGCCCCATGCTCGCCCCGCCTCATTATCACCGTCGTTATGCGGCCCGCGGGCAGGTGACGGGGCAGGTAACGGCGGCCGGGCGACAGTGAGCGGCATGAGTGAAGAACCGGATTACGATGTCGTCGTCATCGGGGCGGGCGGCGCCGGTCTGGCCGCCGCGGTCACCGCCGCCGAGGACGGGGTCAGTGTGCTGGTCATCGAGGCCGCTGACCAGCCCGGCGGCTCCACCGCGCTCGCCGGCGGCAGCTTCATGGCCGCCGGCACCGACGTGCAGGCCGCGCTCGGTTACCCGGGGGACACGGCCGACGCGTTCTACGACTACTACTTGACGTTCAACCGGTGGGATGTCGAGCCCGCCGTCGTCCGGGGATTCTGCGATGCGGCGTTGCCCACCTTCCAGTGGCTGCAGGGCCTAGGCGTCCGCTACCTGCCCGAGGGGCTCTACCGGGCCGGACGCGAGCCCGCCCCGCGCTCCCACCGGCCGGTCGGCGGCGGCCAGGCGTACGTCGACGCCCTGTACCGGCGGGCCCGCTCCCTGGGCGTGGACTTCGCGTTCGGCCAGCGGGCCGACCAACTCGGCCTCGGCCCCGAGGGCGGCGCCCACCGGGTCCGCGCCGGCGGCGAAGAGGTGACCGGTGGCGCGGTGATCCTGGCCACGGGCGGATTCGGCGCCAATCCCGGCTTCCTGCGGCAGTACTTCCCCGACGCCGACCCCGAGCGGACCTGGTCCCCGGCGGCCGCGACAGCCCGGGGCGACGGCCTTGCCCTCGCGCTGAGCGCCGGCGCTGACGCCGCCGGGGTGAACCACGGCGACCTGCTTTTCACCTCCGGCCTCGTGCAGGAGATCGAGCCGTACCCGCCGGCCTGGCTGGTGATTGTCGGCCGGGACGGCCGGCGGTTCGTGGACGAGAGCGGGCCCTACGGGGTGGTCACCCCGCTCGCCCTGAAGCATTCCCCAGCCTGGGTCATCCTCGACGACCAGATGGTGCGGTCGGCGAAAGCGGATCCGCACAGCGCTTGGGGGAGCGGCACCTGGACCGCCGACACGCTGCTCCCCGCAGCCGCGGACGGCCGAGTGCCCGCAGCCGGCACCGTCGGCGACCTCGCCGCCGCCATCGGCGTGCCGGGCGGGGTCCTGGAAGGCACGGTGCGGCGCTACAACGAGTCCTGCTCGGCCGGGCACGACACCGAGTTCGGGAAGGCCAGCGGACTAGTCCCCCTGGAGACCCCGCCGTATTACGCCGCCCGGCTCTGGCCCGCCGTCGTCGCGCTCACCGGCTACGGGCCCCGCATCGACGCCCAGGCCCGCGTGCTCAGCGCGAACGACGGCGACCCGATTCCCGGCTTGTACGCGGCCGGGGAGGTCACCGGCAACGTGATCGGCCCGCAGTACGTGGGCGGCGGCAACGCGATCGGCAGCGCGCTGATCTTCGGCCGGATCGCCGGGCGCTCCGCCGCATCGGCCCGTACAGCGGTTGCGGCGGGTGCGGCCCAGTGAGCCGGGCCAGGAAGTGCGCTATCGCGGGTATCGGCAACACCGCCTACACCCGGGGGACGGACAAGTCGACACTTGAGCTGCACTTGGAGGCGTCGCTCGCCGCGCTGGCCGACGCCGGGCTGACGCCCGCCGACGTGGACGGCGTCCTGCCGAGCGCGCCGGCAGGCCGCAGCGCGGATGAGTTCATCCTCAACCTCGGCCTGAAGAACGTCTCTTTCGCCCCGAGTGCGCACATGGGCGGCGCCAGCCTGCTGTCGTCCATGCAGAGCGCATGCCTGGCCGTCGAGACGGGCGTCGCGTCTTGCGTCCTCGTCCCGGCCGGCCGGCGCGGGTACTCGGGGGAGCGTATCTCGACCGGGCACGGCGTCGTGGAGAACGTCCAGGCGACCGTGCGGGAGTTCGAGCAGCCCTACGGCAACATGGGGGCCGCGCAGTGGTTTGCCCAGGCCGCCATGCGGCACATGCACCAGTACGGCACCACCAGCGAGCAGTTCGGGCACATCGCCGTCTCCTGCCGTGCCAACGCCAACCTCAACCCGCAGGCGCTGATGCACGGCAAGCCGATGACCCTGGCCGACCACCAGGCGTCCCGGATGATCACGAGCCCGTTCCGACTGCTGGACTGCTCCCTTGAGTCCGACGGCGCCGGCGCCCTGGTGATCACCAGCGCCGAGCGGGCCCGGTCCCTCGGCAAGGGCCAAGCCCTGATCGCCGGCATCGGCGAGTCGCACGCGAACGTCCCCACCTCGGTCACCCAGAAACCGGACGTGACGATCGTGGAGAGCCTTCAGGTGGCCGCGGCGCGGGCATTCGCGATGTCAGGCACCACCGTCGCCGACGCGGACACCGTCCTCATCCACGAGGGCTTCACCTGGTACGTCATCGCCGCGCTTGAGGCCATCGGGGTCGTCAAGCCCGGCGAGGGCGGGCCGTTCGTCGCCGACGGCAACATCCGCCTCGACGGCCCGCTGCCCGTCAACCCGCACGGCGGCGCCCTGTCCGAGGGACACGTCTCGGGGATCAACCACGTGATCGAGGGCGTCCGCCAGCTGCGCCGCACGGTCGAGCCCGCCCGTCAGGTCCGCGACTGCGCCAACGTCGTTGCGGTCAACGAGGGCAACTTCTTCGAGGGCACCGTCCTCGTCCTGGAGAAAGGGGAATAATGACCGAGCGCCCGATGCCTCCGCCCAACCCGCTCACCACCGGGTTCTGGGATGCTGCCCGCCGCCGCGAGCTGGTGATCCAGCAATGCGAATGCGGCCGGTACCGGCACTACCCGCAGCTGCGCTGCCCCGAGTGCCTGAGCGCGACGTGGACCTGGGCCAGGGTCAGCGGCCGGGGGACGATCTACACGTACACGGTCACCCACCGGCCGTTCCATCCCGCCTGGGCCGACAAGGCCCCCTACGCCGTGGCGACGGTGGAACTGGAAGAGGGCGTCCGCATGGTCACCGACCTGCCCCCCGAGGACACCGCGGACGTCCGCATCGGGCTGCCTGTCGAGGTGTTCTTCGACGACCAGGGACCGATCACGCTGCCGCGGTTCCGCCTCGTCCGGTGACGAGAGATCAGGAGGACACCATGAAGCGGGATGTCGTACGGGAGTACTACGAGGCCGTCCACGGTCACGACTGGGCGCAGCTGGCGTCGACCTTGGCTGAGGGCGTGGTGCGGATGGGCATCCGCTCGGACTTCGACGACGACACCGTGGTCGGCCGGGAGCCGTACGTGCGGTTCGTCGCGGAGATCATCGGCACCTTCGAGTACCACACGATGGAGATCATCGGCATCTTCTACTCGCCGGACGCCCGGTTCGCCTGCGCGCAGACCGTAGAGACGCTGCAGCAGCTGGGCGGGGAGCGGGTGCGGCTGCACTGCCTCAAGTGGCACGAGCTGGACGGCGACGGGCTGATCGTCAAGATCGACCAGTACCGGAAAGGCTCCCCTGAGCCGACGCCCGCGTCGCTCACGGTGGGCGCTATCCAGGGCGGCCAGGGCGCGTAACCCGCCGGACCACGGTCCCGGTCACTGGATCAGGCACCCGCCGTCGACGACGAAAACGTGCCCGTTCACGTACGCGGCGGCCGGCGAGCACAGGTAAACGATCGCCGCCGCCACGTCCGACTCGGTGCCCCAGCGTCCGGCCGGGATGCCGGCCCGAATCCGCGGCTCGCGCACCGGGTCGTCGCGCAGCGGCCCGGTGCTGCGGGTGTCGATGTACCCTCGGCACACCGCGTTGACTTCCACCGCTGGGCCGCCCGCTCGCTGGCCATCGCCCGGGTGAGACCGGTCAGCCCGCTCTTGGCGGCGGCGTAGGCGGCTACCCGGCTGCCGCCCGTGACCGCGCTGGAGCATCCGGGTGCCGAACTCCTGGCCCAGCACGAACGCGGCGTCGAGGTCGGTGGCGAAGACCTGCCGCCAGTCCGCGAGCGCGAGCTCAGCGGCGGCCCGCCGCTTGTTCACCCGCCGCGCGCGGCCACCCGGCGGGCCTCGCCCGGATCGGCCAGCGCGAGCGCGGTGGCGCGGCCGATGCCACGGCGGGCGCCCGTCACCACGGCGGTGAGCCCATCATCGGCAGCGGTCCCGGCGGCCTGTATGCCGCCATCCTGCTCCGGCGGGCACTGCCGTCCGCCACCGTGCGGCCGCTGGAGCGGCATCCGGCCGAGCAGGAGACGCTTCGGTGTCGCGTCCCATGAGGCGACGCTGCGGAAGCTGGCCGAAGCCGATCCCGTCTCGCGGGCCGGTCTTGAGGAACTGCTGCGGCCCCGGGATGACGTGGCCTTCCACGTGCGGGGCAGGAGTTCCGCGTCTCCGACCATGCTTTCGCGGGCTGCTCCAGGCACCGCCTGGCGGGTCAACCCGGCTGCTGGACGATAGCGACGCCTCGCACCAGCACATGCGCGCGGGCCAGGTCGCCGTCGGTCCTTAAGTCCAAGCGGTCCGGGACTTCCGGCGGCGTCAGGTCAGCCGGATGAGCGCGTCCAGGCCGATTACACCGTCCGGGCGGACGAGCAGCGGGTTGATGTCGAGTTCGGCGACCTCGCCATCTGCGGCTAGGGCTCCGAGCTTGAGGATCGTCTCAACGAGCGCGGCCCGGTCGACCGGAGGCTGCCCCCGCCACCCGTCGAGCAGCGGCGCGATTCGCAAGGACGACAACATGCGGTTGACCGTTGCCTCGGTGAGCGGCAGGACAGCCCGTGATACGTCACGGATAGCCTCGGCGGTGACGCCGCCAGCGCCGACCACGATGACCGGTCCGAATACCTCATCGGTACTCAGTCCCAGCAGCATCTCGATCCCGCCTGACTCATGCCTGGCCACAAGCAGCCCCGCGGCGCCCTTACCCAGGATCTCCGACGCGGCGGCGCCAACCTCATGGTCGGTGCGCAGGCCGGTCTTGACCAGACCGCCCTCGCTCTTGTGCGCGACGCCCGTGCCCTTGACGACCACCGGGTGACCGATGTACCTGGCCGCCGCGACCGCCGAGTCAGCCGAGTCGGCCGGTTGGTGCCGCGCGAAGCGGAACCCGCGTTGCTCCAGCCAGTCCGTCGCTTCCTCCTCCCGCAGCAGCCGGCCCGCCCCGGGCGAGGATCGCGGGAGGTCGGCCCGCACTGTGCCGCCGCGCACGAGCTTCGCCACTTCGCGCAGCTCGGGACTGCGCGCAGGGTGGTTGATCAGGGCGCGCGCGGCGTTCAGCGCATTGCGGATGTTGCGGAAGACAGGCAGCCCGGCCTGCCACAGCCGGTGGTAGCCCGCACCGTACTCGTAAGGGCCGAGCCAAATCGGGAGGATGGGCTTGGTGGCGGTGGGCGCGACCGCGACCAGCGTGTCGATCACAGCCTCGGTCAGCTTCGCGCTCGACGCCGGCACCGGGCAGAGCATGAGCCCAACCGCCGGGTCCTCCAGGCACAGCTGCCAGATCTTCGGCCCGGCCCCGGTGAACATGGCAGGCCCCCCGTTGTCGACGGGGTTGTCGACGCGGTAGTCGCTGGGCACGATGTCCCGCAGGGCCGCCTGCGTTTCCTCCGACAGCCGCGGGATGCGCAGGCCTGCCATCGCGGCCAGGTCGGCGACATGGGCGGCGGAGCCGCCCGAGGCGCTGCAGATGACGATGCCGTCCGCGGTCGGCACTGTGGAGCGGGCCAGCGCCGCACCGACCTCGGCCAGCTCGTCCATCTCGGTGACCCGGCTGATGCCGAATTGCGTGAAGAAGGCGTCCCAGACCTCATCCGATCCGGTCAGGTGGCCCGTGTGGGATTGCGCCATGGACGAGCCCGTCGCGCTGCGGCCGACCTTGACCACGGCGATCGGGGTGCCGGTCTCGATCGCGGTCGCCGCCATGCTGCGCAGGCTGTCGCCGGACCGGGCGCCCTCCAGGTAGGCCAGGATGGCCGCTGTCTCCTCGTCGCGGGCGAACAACTCCGCGAAGTCGGTGAACTCCAGGTCTGGCTCATTGCCGGTGGGAGCCCAGTAGCTGATCCCCACGCCCACGTTCACGAGCTCGACCACCGAGCGTCCCTGGTTGCCGCTGTGGGTGATCACGGCGACTTTCTGGCCGGGCTGCTCCGCTAGCGGCGCCCACGCGTTCATGTTCGTGTTGGGCCCGATGAGCCGTGCTCCGATCCCGTGGACCGCCTCCACCAGCTGGACCTCGCGCTCGTAGCCGTCCGGTGTCCGCAGCTCGGAGAAGCCGCTGGCGAACACCATCACGAACTTGGCCCGCACGCCGGCCTCGGCGGCCTCCCGCAGGACTTCGGTCGGCTTGCCGGTGAAGATGCACAGGACGTCCACCGGCTCGGGCAGCGCCGCCACGTCTGGCAGGGTGTCGATGCCGTAGACCTGGGGCAGCTTCGGGTTGATGGGGTAGAAGCGAGCACCGACCCGTCGGGCGAGCTGGAGGGCCTGGTCGGTAAAGCCGGCGAGACCCGCGCGCGTATCGTGCGCGCCGACGATTGCCATGCTCTTCGGCCGGTAAAACAGCGACAGGTCTGCGACCTCGGGAATCTCTGGCATCTCTCCCACTTCCACGCCGGTGCGTTCGGTCCGGGCTGGCGACCAGGAGAGTGTCCCGTCCACGTCGTTATGACCGCCGTTACGGTGGCGACGATAACGACGCCGGTAACTGCCAGGAGACCATAGTCAGGGCAGTGATGACGGGCACCGCTTCGGTAGCGGCGGGAGAAGCGGGAAAGGGTGGCGAAGGCGGATATGGATCACTACTCCTTCCTGCGCTGGAAGGTCGAGGGCCGCATCGCGACCGTGTGGCTGTCCCGGCCGCCGGTCAACGCTGTCAGCCAGCAGATGTACCGGGAGATCACGGCGCTGTTCAGCGACCCCGGGCAGTTCGCCGGGGTAAGGGCCATCGTCCTGACCGGTGCGGGAAGGCACTTTTGCGCGGGCAACGACGTCGGGGAATTCGCCTCACTGAGGCCGGACAACGCCGACGAGCGGATGGCCGAGGTACGGGCCGCGTTCTTCGCCATCCAGGACTGCCCGGTCCCTGTCGTGGCGGCGGTGCACGGCGCCGCGCTCGGCACGGGCCTGGCGATCGCTGCGTCCTGCGACTTCATCGTTGCCGCCGAGGACGCCCGGTTCGGGACCCCGGAGGTGAGCGTCGGCGTGATGGGTGGTGCCCGTCACCTCGCGCGCCTGCTGCCGCAACCCTCGGTCCGCTGGATGTACTTCACGGCCGAACCGATCCGGGGCGACCAGCTTGCCCGGCTGGGCGGGGCGATCGCCACGGCACCGGCCGCCGAGGTGCTCGATGTCGCCTACCAGCATGCGCGCCTGATCGCCCGGCACAGCCGCCCCATCCTGACCATGGCCAAGCGCTCAATGAACGCCATCGAGTCGATGGACCTGCAGGCCGGGTACGTGTTCGAGCAGTCGCTCACCCGTGAGATCTCCGGGCACCCCGACTCAATCGAAGCCGTCCGCGCCACGGTTGAGCGGCGCCCTCCGGCCTACCTCGCGGATGAGCCCTCACCGTCAGCGCGGCCGGAAGCGGAAGCATGACTACCGCGCGCGGGTCAGGGCCAGGGCCGGCGCACGAGACAGAGCCGAGCGTCGGCGAGTTCCGCCGCCAGGCGAGGTCCTGGCTGGCGGGTGCCGGCATTCCGTGCCTTCCCGCCGGCTACGCCGGCCGCCCCGCGCTACTGCGCCGCTGGCACCGCACGCTCTATGCCGCCGGATGGATCGGCATCCAGTGGCCGCGCGACGTGGGGGGCCGCGGCCTGAGCGTCCATCACCAGATCGCCTTCAACGAGGAACTCGCCCGTGCCAGGGCGCCACAGCCCGCCGGCGCCATCGGCCTGGAGATCGTCGGTCCGACGATACTGAAGTACGGCACGCTGGCCCAGCGTGCCCGCTTCATCCAGCCCCTCCTGGCCGGCGAAGAGGTGTGGTGCCAGGGCTTTTCCGAGCCGGGCGCGGGCTCTGACCTGGCGTCCCTGCACACCAGCGGCGTTCGGGACGGCGATGACCTGGTAATCACCGGTCAGAAGATCTGGACCAGCTGGGCCACCGACACCGACTGGTGCGCCCTGCTCGTCCGGACCGACCCGGCCGCAGCCCGGCCCCACCGGGGGATCAGCTATGTCCTTGTCGACATGCACGCACCCGGAGTCACGGTCAAGCCCATCGTGATGCTGAACGGCGACGCGGAGTTCAACGAGCTGTTCTTCGACGCGGTACGAGTGCCGGCGGCCAACGTGCTCGGCGAGCTCCACGGCGGCTGGGCTCTGGCGATGGACACCCTTGGCTGGGAGCGCGCCGGGTATTCGATCCGCCGCCAGATCGAGAACGAGGTGGCCTTCGACGAACTGCTCGACCAGATGCGCGCGGAGCTCACGGGCCAGCCGCCGCGACCGGACCTCGCCACCGAGACCGGCTCCGTGTACGCACAGCTGCGTGCCTTCAGGGCCCTCACCAGGTGCGCCGCCCAGCGGCTCGCAGACGGTGACGTGCCCTCGCCGCTGGACTCGGTGGACAAGCTCTGGCTTACGCAGACCGAGCAGGCGGTGACGCGGCTGGCTTTCGACCTACTGGGAGCGGCTCGCGTCGCACCAGCTGACGACGAGGGACGACAGCGCGTCAAGCGATTCCTGTACGGCCGAGCGGCGTCCGTATACGGAGGCTCGTCGCAGATCCAGCGCACCATCGTGGCCGAGCGGCTGCTCGGCCTGCCCAGGGGACGGTAACCATGGCCACCGCGCTCGTGCAGGAGCTCAAGTCCGCAGCGGACGAGATTGTCCAGCGCGAGCTGGCCACGCCGAGCGTCCGGTCAGCCGCCCGAGGCGGCGGGTGGTCGAGGGACCTGTGGGCAGCGACGGCGGCCGCCGGATGGGCGGACGTCCTGCTCGGGGAGGAGCACGGCGGGCTGGGGCTCGGCCTCGATGCCGCGGCCGGGCTATTCTCCGTCATCGGCCGCCACCTGGTGCCAGGGCCGTACGCGGACCTGATCGTCGCGCTGCCGCTGCTCTACGGTCACGCGCCAGCAGCCGTCCAGTCACACCTCGACGCGGCCAGGGCAGGCGCGGAGATCGTCGTGCTCGCCGACCCTGCCGCTACTCGTTCGGCTGATGACGCTGATGATACCCTGGAGCTCACTGGCGGCTCACTCACCGGATCAGTAGGTCTCGTCCGGCACGCGGCTGTCGCCGACGGCTTCCTTGTGCCCGTGCAGGATCCGGCTGCCGGCGCCATGCTGGCCTACGTTGGCGCGTCCGATCCTCAGGTGACCTTGCGCCCCCGGGAATCGTTCGATTCCACATCTCCGGTCGCCGACGTGTCCTTCGACCGCGTCGCTGTTGCCCCGCATCACCTGGTGTCGGCCACGGGCCAGCTCGCGGTGAGCGGCCTCCGCGCGCGGCTGCGTCTGATGATCGCTGTTGAGCTCGCCGGGCTCGCGCGGCACCTGCTTAGTGCCTCGGTCAGCTATGTGAAGCTGCGGGAGCAGTTCGGGAAACCGATCGGCTCCTTCCAGGCAGTCCAGCAGATCCTCGCCGAGATGGCGGTCCAGCTCCTGGGCGCCGAAGCGCTCACGGCGGAGCTCGCCCAAAGCGGAGAGACCGGTCTGATCGAGGCGGTCATGGCAAAGGGACTCACGTCAGAGATCGCCCGCACGATCGGGGAGGCGGCGCTGCAGGTCCACGGCGGCGTTGCCTTCACCGAGGAGTTCGAGGACAACCGCTGGTACCTGCACATCCTGACGCTGCACGGACTTTACGGTGACCATGGCGACTGCTACCGCGTCACCGGGAACGCCTTGCTCATCCACGAGTAGACCTAGTCGGCAGTGGACCGAGGTTCAGCACGAGATCCTTACCGTCTGCCTGGAAGAAGGCGTTTCCGGTCGTTTGGCTGTGCTAGTGAGCCCCCGGCCGTTCCTGCACCGTCTTAATGAGTCCGGCGTGACCAAGATCATGACCGCGGGCAGCGCCGATGACGCGCGCGGCGCGAACGTGCGCGTGCAGGCGGCAGCGCTTATTCGGCTGCGCGCAAGGTGCCCAGCCGACCGCAAGGCACAGCAGCGGGCCAACTCCCGCCCGCCGCAAGCTATCCCTGAGAGTTACCCGACGTAGCGACAGAGCGAGATCCCCACAAATACCCACAACCGCGGGGCGGCCACGCCGTCCGGATGCTTCCGCCATCATGCCTTCATGCAGGTCAGACGCAATCAAGAAGGCGCCCCGACCGCGACTCGAACGCGGGACCTACCGCTTAGGAGGCGGTCGCTCTATCCACTGAGCTATCAGGGCCTACAGGCCACCCATCCTACCCCGTGATCCAGGCCGGTCGCGGCCGTGGCGAGGCTATCGACGCCCGGGCGCCAGCCACGCCCGGGGCGTCGGGGGCGGTTGTTTCGCGCCTGTCTGCGGAGGGCAACGCATGATGAAGGCGCTAGGCTCCACCCACCACCGGGC
>Ga0335075_10009273_pt1 | contig 15027 bp, 16 predicted proteins | sample Lox_Sample_24_FD_206723 | JGI IMG/M metagenome (GOLD analysis project Ga0335075, IMG submission 206723) | Soil microbial communities from Loxahatchee National Wildlife Refuge, Florida, United States - Lox_Sample_2.4 | ecosystem: Environmental > Terrestrial > Soil > Wetlands | place: USA...
CTCTGTTGAGGGACGAACGCCGTATCGAGTGGGACCGCGGAAGCCCCCGAACTCTTTCTCCAACAGGAGGCAACCGTGCAAAACCCCTTCTCGATCGGCTCGAAGGTTTACCTGCGTCCTCTCGACCTTGCGGACGCCCCCACACTGACCGCGTGGCTGAACGATCCGGAAGTGACGCGGTATCTTCTCCTTCACCGCCCGCTGATGCTGCTCGCCGAGGAGGCGTTTCTTCGCAAGCTGAGCGAAAGCGAGCGCGACATCGTCCTTGGCATCGTGGCGCGCGAACCGGAGCAGTTCATCGGCGTGACCGGCTTGCACCAGCTGGACGCCCGCAACCGGCACGTCCAATTCGGCATCACCGTAGGCGAAAAGAGCGCCTGGGGCAAAGGCTACGGCACGGAAGCGACGCGCCTGATGGTGCGCTACGCTTTCGACACGCTGAACCTGAATCGCGTGTGCCTGCACGTTCACGAGTACAACGAACGTGCCGTGCATGTGTATCAGAAAGTCGGCTTCCGCATGGAGGGCCGGCTGCGCCAGGAAACATTCCGCGACGGCCGATATTGGGACACGTTCGTGATGGCCGTGCTGCGCGAGGAGTGGGGAACGGCGGATCACGAGTGAGGCGGCTGACTAGCGCTTGATCCAGGGGATCTCACGGTCTGGCACCCTATGATTCTTCGCTTCGAGTTCCGAAAAAGTTGGACGTAACTGCTTGGTACAGCCCTATATGCGTGAACTGTCCCCACTTTCCCTGCGTTCCAAGAAACCGCGAATCCGTTTGATGAGGAAGGCTCTGCTCTTCCTGTGAATTTGGCATTCCCAGATCACGAGGACTCCCCACCCTAGAACGCGAAGTTCGCCAATAACCCGCTTATCGCGCTTTTGAGTCGCCTCGAACTTAATCAGCCATAGATCGTTGTTCGCAAGCGGCATGGAGCGGCCTCGACTGCACCCGTGCCGGTGCCAGAAACACCCGTGAACAAAGATCACCTTTCGACGCCCTGGAAAAACGAGATCAGGTCGCCCTGGTAGGCCAGCACGGTGGAGCCGAAATCGATAACCGAGCGAATGGACAAGCCGTCTCAAGGTGACTTCGGGGCGAGTGTGGCGGCCACGGACCCCTCGCAGCCGGTCGCTGTCACACGCTCGTGACGGTCCCCACTTGCCTTGCCTTTGACGAGTTGATTGCATACCGCTACCCTATCTGAATGTCTCGCACACCGTCGGGCAAGCACCGTTCCGTACCGAACCTGACTAAAACAGGCTTGCCCGCCGAGGCTCTGGACCAGGCCGTAACTTTCGTTTACGACACGCTCGATGCCATCGACGAGGCGCTTCTCAAGCGAGGGTCGGAACGGCTGGCTGAAATGGTCGAGCTTGCGAACCTATCATCGATGATTGGGAACCTTTTACGAACGGGCATCGCAAAAGCCTCGAACGGCGTCTACAAAGCTAACCGTCCCCACAAACATCCCGACCTGCTTCATTCGACCGATCCCTCGCTCAACGTCGAGATCAAGATCGCGTTGGAAGACAATCAGCCCAAAGGACACCTTGCAAAACCGGGCTGGCACCTCACCTACCATTACGTTCTCTGCTCGCCTGATGGCAGTTTTCGGCGCGGAGTGGAAAACCGGGGCTGCGTGCCCTGGATATGGCTGCTTCGATTCGGTTATCTCGAGTCATCACACTTCAACCTCAGCAACACCGAAAGCGACTCCGGCAAGACCGCCGTTGTCAACGCCAAAGGAATGAAGCAACTTGAACCCGTCTTTTTCGATCCAAATCTGTGTGCGCTTCCTCTCACGAACCGGGCCAGGAAGGCGCGAGCAATCTTTGAGGTCTTCGAGCTACTCTATGAGCCTCGCGAGTGAGTTCCCGATAATTCGACCAAACAGCGGAGGGACGGCGTTGCCGATTTGCTTCACGATCTGCGCCCGCGTGCCCATGAACTCGAATGCGTCCGGAAATCCTTGCAACCGGGCCCCCTCTCGTGGTGTTAAGGCGCGGTCTTGGGTTGGATGGATGCACTTGTTGGACGCTGGGTGGACGAAGTTCACGGTGAGGGTAACGCTTGGCAGATCTGGCTCCAGCCGGCTGTAACAGCTGCTAAAGCCGCTTGAAACGAGTCCCTTTGGCAAGGACGATATGTTGTATCCTGCATGCTTGATGATCTCCAGCATTTTCCGAGAGTGCCGGGTTGCCTCGTGAAGAGTTAAGACCTTGCAGTCTCCACGCAACTGGCGTTCATAATCAGTCGGCTCTACGTCGTCGCGGTAATCCGTTGCGGACTCGCCAGATGCCAGCGCCGGAAGATCGTGAATGGCGCCCATGACCGTGTTTGCGGGCTTGAGATCATCGCAGAAAAGCGGGGAAACTTCACACTTCTGACCGAAGCGCCCCGCCATGCTTTTCGCTCCCTTCAGGTAGTGCGTCGGCTCAGGCCACTCAAACGTGACGCCTTCTTTGGTCCCGACCAAGATGAACCGTTCGCGGCGCTGAGGAAGGCCATACAAAGCGGCATTCAAAACTCGCCATGAGATCGAGTAGCCGACGTTCTCAAAAACCGAGAGAACGCCCTTGAGCGATCGGCCTCGTTGATTCGTAAGCAATCCAACCACGTTTTCCATCACGAAGCACCGGGGCCGCAGCGCGTCCACAAACAGGGCGAAGTACTCAAACAGGTTATTGCGAGGATCGCGTTCCGTAAGAGTCCGAAACGGGCGAATCGACGAGAAGCCTTGACACGGTGGTCCACCGATCACCACTTCCGGTTTCGGGCAGCCTGTACAGAGCTCATCGATGCTAATCGACTTGATGTCGCAGCAGATGGCCTTCGCGGCCGCGTGGTTCACCGCAAACGTCGCGATCCGGTCGGGAAGTAAATCAATGCCGCAGACGACCTGATAATTCCCGGTCTGCTCGAATCCGTAGGAAAAGCCGCCAGTGCCGCAAAACAAATCGAGAATCGGAACAAGTCCCGTCTTCGGCTGCTTTCTGGCTACACGAACGAACGTCTCTTCGGGCCGCGCAGTAAGGTAACCTTCGCCCGGCGTCGCCATTTGCTGAAGTTGCCGATGAGCCTGGCGCAGATCGCCTTCGGTCACTCCCAAGACGACGGCAACGCGCTCGACGAACCCGTTGCCGGGCAAGTCAAGACCCCGCTCTGCCTTGCGGAGGTCCGTTTCGTCCACCCCAGCCCGCTGCGCAAGTTCACCAAATGACAGTCCCGCAGCCAGTCGGAGGGAGCGAATGTCCTGGCTCCCGCGGGAACCAGCCTTCATTAAGCCATGCTTTTCCATGATTGCCACCTTGGGATAGTTTAATCGAAAGCCCAGCTTTTGCCAGGTAGCCAGCGTCACACGGCGTTGGGCGCCGTGTAGGCGCGGACAAAACTATATCGCAGCGATATAGTTTTGTCAAGGCCCATTTCCGGAAAAACGAAAAAAGGCGGTGAATTGACGTCGCTGCCTGCCTGCGATACGATTTTCCAATGGCAAGCGATCTTCTTACGACTAAGCAGGCTGCTGCTGAACTTGACGTGTCTCCGCAAAGAGTGCGCGTCTTGATTCGGTCGGGGCGTCTTAAGGCGAAGATGATCGGTGAAGGGAACCGCGCTACATATCTGATTGCGCCTGCGGATCTTGAAGCAGTTCGTCATCGGAAGGTCGGACGCCCACACAAACGAACCGGCCCGACGGTGGCTAGATGCTCGTCAAAAGGTAAGCGGAACGCCAGAAAAAAAGGCAAGGCACATTCGGAAGCTAACTAGCCTTAACCGTATCATTGCCAAGTATTTGCAAGACCATCCGCTGAAGGAGAAAAAAGGGCAGCGTACATTTGCGATCAATAGGAGCGTAAATATACGCTGCCCCTTCCTATTTTGTTGCTCCGCCCGGATGTTTTCCTCTTGGCCTCGATGGAACCGCTCATTCGTCGGCTGTCTTCCCTGCTCGTCCGTTAGGTCCCGCCCTCCGAATGGTCCTGGAAATAGCGTAGTCGCATGAGGAGATCGTAGGCGCGGTGATAGCGCCGCCACGGGTTTTTCCGCAGGCAGCGCAGGCAGCACGCCTCCAGCTGTGGCGTCACTTTCGCGTTGAGGCGGGAGGGCGGGATGGGATCCTGAGACCGCACTTGCTCCAGCACCTCTTGGGCGCTGGCCCCGCCAAACGGCGGCCGGCCGGTCAGCAATTCGTACAAGATCATGCCCAAGCCGTAGATGTCCGTGTAGGGGCGAAGCTCCGCATCCGCATCTCGCACCAATTCGGGGGCCAAGTAGCCAAGGGCGGCAGGCTCGACATTGTCCGCGAGTTGCGGGCGCTGGAACGGGACGCCGCTGAGGTGGAAATCGGCGACGCGCGGGATGCTGTTGGCCGCGAGCAGGACGTTGGCCGGCTTCAGGTTGCCGTGGACGACCCCTTGGCGGTGGAGATAGCTGACGACCTCGGTTAACTGCTCGACCAGCCGGAGCGCCTGGGGAATGGTGTGGGGTTGGCCGGAGAGCTTGGCAGCCAAGCTGCCGTGCGGGACATGCTCCAAGGTCAAGCAAGGGGCGCTGTCCCACCATCCGGCTTGGCGGATAGGGACGATGTGCGGGTGCGCCAGACCGGCGTACATGTCGGCGGCGCGGCGGAGCCAGGCTTCCCATTCTTCCCGCGTGCAGACGCCCTCCCGGTAGACCTTCAAGGCGACGGCTTGCTTCAAGGGGCCTTCGAGAGCGTGATAGACGGTGCTGCGAGGACCGTGGCCGATCGCGGCGACGATTTGATAGCCGTTCCGCTCGGCCAGGCGATCCAGCCGCTCCCGGTCGCTCAAGGGCAAGGCGGCCACGGGGCGGCCTTTGAGAAAGCGGCCCAAGTCGTCGGCCAACTCGCCGGCGCTGGCGTAGCGCCGTTCCGCTTTCTTTTCCAGACATTTGAGACAAACCGTCTCCAAATCGCGCGGAACATCCGGCTGCAAGCGCGCCGGCGGCTTCGGCTCTTCGTGGAGCACTTGTTGGACAAGCTGGTTCCAGGAGTCGGCCTGGAACGGCGGCCGGCCGGTGAGCAGCTCGTAAAGGATCGCTCCCAGGGCGTACACGTCCGCCGCGAGACCGATCGCGCCGGCCCGGCCCTCTGCCTGCTCAGGAGCCATGTAGTTGGCGGTGCCCAGTACCGAACCTTCGCGCGTCAAGGCGGTGCTGTCGCTATCGAGACGCTTGGCAAGGCCGAAGTCGGTGATCTTCGGAACAAAGGAGGAAATGGGGGCCGATCCCTCTGCTCGGGATTCATTCTTCTGGAGCAGGATGTTAGCCGGCTTCAGGTCGCGGTGGACGACCTTTTGCTCGTGGGCGTGCTGCACGGCCAGAGCTACGATACGGAGCAGTTCGGCCGCCTGTGCAGCGGGCAGCGGCTGTCCGGCGAGGTGCTTGTCCAGGCTGCCGCCTTCGACAAGCTCCATGGCGAAGTAGGGCCGGCCGGCGTGCTCGCCGATCTCGTAGATTGCCACGACATTGGGATGCTTCATGCGCGCCGCTGCCTCCGCTTCGATGCGGAAGCGCGCCCGTTCCTCCGGGCTGGCCAAGGCACTGTCGCGGAGCAGCTTGAGCGCGACCAGCCGCTTCAAACTCACCTGCCGGGCCTTGTAGACGACGCCCATGCCGCCTCGGCCCAGCTCGTCGAAAATCTCGTAACCGGGGATCGTGGGCCGATCCGCCGCAATAACTTCCCCAGGCGCCGGCCAGTAGCCGGTAGGAGGATTTGCGCTCATCGGATGTTCTCCTTCCCCTGGCCGATGTGGGACGCCGGCAACTGGTTCGTGTCGAATTCACATCCCGAATTTACGCCCTGCATGACGCGCTTGCAAGGTCAGCAGCTTGCGATTTCAAGCTCGCCCTCATCGATCTGGACGCGCGGCCTCAGCGCCGCTTCGAGCCTGAAAGGCTCGTTCTGTTAGCCCAGGCCGCAGGCCTGGGAAAACTAGCGTGCAGCCATAATGTACCATTGGTTTCGCCGGTAATCGGAGTCATCCGACGAACGGCCCTTTCAGGGCCGTTGCGTGGGGGTATCTTGCGGTTCCCGGTTGCTGGTTCTGGTTCCCAGGCCTACGGCCTGGGCTGATGGAACCGGCCTTTCAGGCCGGTTGCTGGTTCTGGTTCCCAGGCCTACGGCCTGGGCTGATGGAACCGGCCTTTCAGGCCGGTTGCTGGTTTCCCGGCCTGAATGGGTTCCCAGGCCGTCGGCTGGGTGCGTTGGCCTGGGTATCTGGGTGTTGCGCCGGAGATAATCTACATGCCGCAATCCTTGGCGAAGGTGTATCTACACATCGTATTTTCAACGAAGAATCGAGAACCGATCGTGGCCGACGACTGGCGGGACGAGCTGTTCCGTGTCTTGAGTGGGACCGCCAATAACCTCGGCTGTCAGTCGTTGCTCGCCGGTGGGGTGGCCGATCACGTGCATATGTTGGTTGCTTTGGCGCGGACGATCACCATCGCGGATGCGGTCGGCAAGATCAAATCGACATCTTCTTTGTGGATAAACCAGACGCGCGGCCTGCCTTCGCCGTTTCATTGGCAAAACGGCTATGGCGCGTTTTCCGTGAGCCAGTCGAATGTCGAGACGGTTCGGGAATACATTCGCAGGCAGCCGGAGCATCACGCGCGGCAATCGTTCCAGGACGAATTCCGCGAATGGCTGCGGCGCTACGAAATCGGATGGGATGAACGGTACGTCTGGGATTGAATCAGACCTCCAAATGCCCCCAGAGACCCCCCAACGTCCCCCAACGTCCCCCAGGCCAACGGCCTGGGGGACGTTGGGGGGTCTAGAAAAACTTGCCTTTTTTGCGCGCTTCGCCCATTTTTTTGCGTGCATTGGCAGCGGCATTGCTTTGCAGCGTCCTCAAGGCTCCCTGAATGTCCGCGGCGATACCTTGACATTCCTGGCAGACCGCTACACCGTGCGCGGATAGAACCTGCCGGTCTTTGAGCAAGTATTCCAGCTGTTCCGGCACTCTATCCATCTCAGGAAAAGGAACCTCAGGTTGCATGTGATCCTTGAAGAGCTCCTCCAGTTTCTTCCTTTCGGGTGTGCCCATTGCCCAAGTGGCACGATGGATAAACTCTTTCACCTTCGGCAGGGCGTAATGAACGCGGCTTTTGGCCTTGTTCCATTGAGCCACATCCGCGTTCAGGGCATGGACTTTTTCATCCGCCGTCAACATCTTCCTCGACGCGGTTTCCATTTCTGTCCGAAGGCTTTCCATCCTTTGGCGCAAACCATCTACGGTCGCTTCCAAGCCCAATATGGCATTCCAACGCGCTTCGAGATCCTGCCACTTTGCCAAGGGGATCTCCGGCTCACCGCTGTCCTTGGGGGGCACAGCTTGGGGAGGCGGTTTCAGACTGATGTAAATAGTCAGGTGGGGAACGTCTTGCGGGGGCGGCGGGAGGGGGTGTCGAAGTTCGGGATCAGTTCCGTTCGTGCCGGAATGGGAGATGCCTCCGTGGTGCCAGGATTCCACTTCGTCCGTCGCTAGGGCCACGGCTTTCAGAAGGTTTTCCGGCGTCAATAGTTGATCCATGCCAGGAATGTGAAAGCTCTGCTGGGGGATACGAAAGGTAAGAGCGAAAGGCTCGCCCTCGGGTTTGAACCAGACCTCCGCGAATTTCTCCCCCCTGTACATTAAGGCTGCCCATTGTTTCGAGGGAGGCTGATCAGAAAAGTTCATTCCGCACCCCCCTGAGAACCAACCACTGTTGTACCTCTGACTTCTCATTGTAACGCCGACCCAGGAAGGGGAACAGCGCCGTCCGCAATAGCCTGCTGGTTGGCGAATACGCCGAAGACGCGAAATCGGACTTGACAATCGCCTGCGGCGGGTTAGACTTTACGACACAGAAATACTTTGTAATACAAAGTAATTTCTTAACCCAGTCCAGAAGCAGAGGAGCTTATGACACCCAGCCGGTTCGCCATCGTCCAGCAAGCCCGACGCCGCCTGAGCCGGCACGGAGCATTAGCGCTTGGGGCCATGTTGATGCCTGCCGTGTTGTTCCCTCTCGGCCTGTTACTGCTGCGCCGCGACGCCCGCTTCGCCTGGCTAGGCGATGTTCGTGCTTACCCGTGGGAGCTGTGGGCGATCGCCGCGTGCGGGACCGCGGCCACGCTTGGCGGCGTCCTGGACTGGCGGTTCCACCGCTGTGGCGAAACGGTGGTAGGTCGGCGCGAGCACTGCACTCATCTGCTGGCGCTGGCAGGGGGCGGAGTGCCGCTCTTCGCTCTGATGGCGGCCGCCTCGATCAGCCCGCGGCCGGCGCGGTTCCTGGTTCCTGTGTTGGTGGTTCTCATCTATACGGTGGTGATGATCTGCTATGATGAATTCGTCTTCCATCGCCGCTGCGGCCGGTACGAGACCTTCACACACCGGCTGCTCACCTGCGGCAACGGCCTGGCCTTCCTGGCCTGGGCCCACTGGTGCTTCGTCCGAGAAGCCGGCCTCCCCTGATACGGCCCGCGGGCCTGTGCGTGTCCGCGACCTGCTGATGCGGGCGGCCGAGTGGTACGACGCCCCCGGCAGCCCTCTGCGCGCGGCCGCCGCCGGCGCGGCCGTGGGCGGGTTCGCCTCCGGAGCCCAGTGGATGCGGTTGGCCCTGGAAACCCTGCGTGGCCGGTCGTGCCCTCCATCGGCGTTCAACTACCAGCGGCTCGGACTGATCAAGTACGGACTAGCGAGCGCGGTCGCGCTGCTGTGGGCCGTCGCCGCTTGCGCCTGGCATGTCCCGTGGCTCGTACCGCTGGCGGCCGTCGCCTTTTATGCCATCGAGGCCCAGATGGTCTTTCTCTTTCCTCTGGCGCTGGACGGAAGTTCCCGTCCCTTCGGCGCCGCCCGGCGCTGGACGCGCCGCGCCGGCGGAACCCTCGCCGTCATGCGGGTGGTGGTGCCGCTGGCTTGCACCATGCTCTTCGGCGGCCTGGCCGGCCGCGGCTTCCTGCGCTGTTGGTGCCTCGGTTGCCTGGCTGTCTGCCTCTGGTACGAGGATCTTCGCAACGACCCGCCGTCGGATGGCGGCTCCTGGTTTCCCCTCGAATTGGGCGCGTCCGGCCCGCTGCTCATCCGGCGGGAGGGCATCCACCTGGGGCTGGTCCTTCCGCTGCGCGTGCTTTATGCAAGCGACTTGCACCTGGGCAGGCGGTGGACGCGGGCCGTTCCTGGGCAGCTAGTGCGGGCCGTGACAGAGGCGGCGCCGGACCTGATCCTGCTGGGCGGCGACCTGGCAGACAACAGCCAGGGGCTGCCCGCGCTGCGGGAATGCGTCCGGAACCTGGTGAGAGCCGCGCCCGTTCACGCCGTTCCCGGCAACCACGACGAGCGCGCCGGCCTGGCCGAGGTCCGCGCCGCGGTCGAGGCGGGCGGTGGCCACTGGCTACCGGATCGCCCGATCGAAGGCCCGATGCGGATCGACGGCAGGATCGTTCCGGCGGCGCACGCCGGGCGGCGGTTGTTGTGTACCCACCACCCTGGCGACTTCCCCGCGGCAGTTGCGGCAGGGTACGGGCTGGTACTAGCCGGACACCTGCACGGTGGGCAGTGCGTGCTGGCGACGCGCCGGGGGCGGCTCTACCCCGCCGCCTGGCTCTACCGATGGCACGGACTGCGCTTCGCCGAGGGAGGGGCTGTATTGCTCGTCAGCCGCGGCGCTGGCGACACGTTGCCCGTCCGTTTCAACTGTCCGCGCGAAGTGATCCTATGCACGATTACTTGAATGGGGACGAACGGTGGAAACGTTGCGCCGTGCAGCACCTCAGCGCGAGTGATGCCGCAGACGGCCGCCTGATGAGTCTGGAACAGGCCGAGAACCTTGGGGTCGGGCTTCTTGAGATAAGCGATGACGACGTTGGCATCGACGAGGATCATGGCAGGTGGTCGGCCGCATGTTGGAGGTCCATCTGATCTTGCTCTCTTTGGGCGTCGAAATCGTAATCCGTGATCTCTCGGGCCAGGCGATCGAAGATCGTCCAATCGCCGCTGCCCGGTCGAATGCTGGGAAAAGCTTCTTCGGACAGCACGATGATTTCGACGGTCTGTCCCAAGAGGGACCGAAGCTCCGGCAGATTCAAAGTGTCCGAATCCAACTTCTTGCGAATGCGAATCGCGTGCATGAGGCCGCCCTCAAAGGTTTTCTCCATTATATCGCAGCGCCAGTCTCTTGCAGCGCCAGCTTCGGCCGCCGCGTGTGCCAATCGGTGGCGCGCTCGAACATGCGGGCGATGCGCAGCAGTTTCTCTTCCTCGAACGGCGCCGCGAGGATTTGCAGGCCGATCGGCAGTCCCGCTTTCGTGAAACCGCACGGAATGCTGATGCCGGGCAGGCCGGCGAGATTGGCGCTGATAGTGTAAATGTCGCCCAGGTACATCGCCAACGGATCGGTGACGCGCTCGCCGATTTTGTAGGCCGGCGTAGGTGCGGTTGGACTGACGATGGCATCGCAGCGCGTGAATGCCTGGGCGAAATCGTCGTGGATCAACCGCCGCACCTTGAGCGCTTTGAGATAATAGGCATCCTTATAACCGCTGGAAAGGGCGTAGGTGCCGAGCATGATGCGGCGTTTGACCTCGGCGCCGAAACCCTCGCCGCGCGAACGACTGTACATATCAATGAGATCTTTGTGTTCGGTCGAGCGATGGCCGAAGTGAACGCCGTCGTAGCGAGCCAGGTTGCTCGATGCCTCAGCGGTGGCCACGAGATAATATGTGGCGATGGCGTATTTGCTGTGCGGCAGCGAGACTTCTTCGATCTTGGCACCGAGCCCCTCGTACACCTTGAGCGCCTCGCGCACGCTCTGCTCCACCTCGGCGTCGAGTCCCTCGTCGAAATGCTCGCGGGCAATGCCGAGGACCAGCGGCTGGACGGGCTGCTCGACGGTTTGCCGGCAGGCGGGAACGGGGCGATCGACGCTGGTGCTGTCGCATGGGTCGTGTCCGGCGATAGTGTCGAGGAGCAGGGCGGCGCCGGTCACGTCATGGCTGAACGGGCCGATTTGATCGAGCGAGCTGGCGAAGGCGACGAGCCCGAAGCGCGACACTCGGCCATAGGAAGGCTTCAAGCCGACGATGCCGCACAGAGCCGCCGGTTGACGGATGGAGCCGCCGGTGTCGGAGCCGAGCGCCAGCGGCACTTCGCCGGCCGCGACCGCCGCCGCTGAGCCGCCGCTGGACCCGCCGGGGATGCGATCCAGATCCCACGGATTGCGCGTGATCTGAAAGGCGCTGTTCTCCGTGGACGAACCCATAGCGAACTCATCCATGTTGGTGCGGCCAATCAACACGGCGTCAGCCTGGCGCAGCCGGCTGATGACGTGGGCATCGTAGGGCGGTCGATAGTTTTGGAGCATCTTGCTGCCACACGTCGCCGGTTGGCCGCGCACGCAGAGAAGGTCTTTGATCGCCACCGGCACTCCGGCCAAGGGGCCGAGCGGCTCGCCGCGCTTGCGCCGCTCATCGACGCTCCGCGCCTGCTCCAGTGCGGCGGACTCATCGACGTGGAGAAAGGCGCGGACCTGCGGATCGCGCTGGCGAATAGCTTGCAGAAAATCGCGGGTCAGCGTCTCGGCGGAGATTTCGCGGCGCGCGAGGAGACCGGACAATTCGGCGGCAGTGCGTTCAAGCATGGCGGGGAATCCCTACAAGCCGGGAGCGCAAGCGATCGGAGAACTCTTCCGGTCGCTTGCGCTCCCGGCTTGTATTGATCTTATTCGAGTACGGCCGGCACGCTGTAAAAGTCGCTGCGGCGCTGAGGCGCATTGGCGAGCGCTTGGTCAGTCGGCAACGACGGCGCCGCCTCGTCAGCGCGAAAGACGTTGTGAATCGACAGCGCATGCGCCATCGGCTCGACGCCCGCGGTGTTGACCTGTTTCAGCTGATCGACGTAAGAAACGATAGCGCTCAGCTGGCGCGTCATCGTCTCCAGCTCCGATTCGGTCAGCTGGAGGCGCGCCAGGTGCGCCACCCACTGAACTTCCTGGGCCGTCAGCGACATGGCCACCTCACCAGCGTTTACAGGTTGGTCGGCATCTGGAAGGGCCGGCGTCGCTGGGGTCGCTGGACGCGGCCGCTGCGGATGCATTGCACACACACACGCATGCGTTTGACCGAGCCGCCGACCTGGCACTGGATGCTTTGCAAATTGGGATTAAAGGATCGGCGGCTGATGCCGGTGACTTTACGGCCGACGCCGCCCAGGTACTTGGCCTTGCCGCGACGGGCGTAGTGATTGCCCAACGCCGGCTTCTTGCCGCACACTTCGCATTGCATACCCATGATCGTTTTCTCCCGCGCTCTCCGCCCGTTTTGTGGAAAATGCTAGTATACTGTAGCAGCGGCGACTGACAAGACGCAGGAGGCGCGGGCGAGGCCGAGAGGCGCTCCACATGGGAATGAGGTTATGAGTTTTCGATTAAAACGAATTTTTCGGAGAAAGTGCTTGACAACGGGAGTGTCAGTCCTCACAATACATCCTAACGCAGTAGTTGTTTCTTCAAACTCTCTGGAAGCGACAACTTCTGCCACGGTAGGCGGTACGAAGTACCTGTACGCCGGAGTCAGGTAACACAAATTAAACCTATCCGGCATTTCAAAACTGGAGTTTGGCATGACCTCCATTTCGCGCCTTGCACAGATCGGTTATGTCTTCGGAGCGTCTCTCAGTCTCTCCCTGCTGTTGTGGCCGACATGGTCGCGGGGGCAGTTTGGCGTCTCGTCGGGGTACCGCGCCACTCCTGCTTTGCCGACCATCGCCATCCCCACCATTAGCGGCAGCGGTAGCGCCAGCGGCGGCGGTAGCAGCGGCGGCGCCATTGGTATCGCCGGCGGCAGCGCGGGTGGCTCCGCTAGCGGCAGCTTCAGCACATCCATCATGTACATTAACCTCGGCAACTTCTTTCCCAACAACGGCCAAATCGTTGGCATGCCTGCTCCCACCTTTACACCGCCGCTCAGTAACCTGTTCACCGACTCCACTGGCTCTCCGCTGGGTCTTATAACGGGCATGATGATGGGCGGCGGCATGGGCATAGGCGGCGTGGGCATGGCAATGGGCGGCGGCGCGGGCATGGGCGGCGGTATGGGCATGGGCGGCATGGGCATGGGCGGCGGCATGGGCATGGGCGGCGGCATGGGCATGGGCGGCGGCATGGGTGGATTCGCCGGCAAGGGCATGGGCGGATTCAACGGCAAGAAACCCCTCTAAGCTAGCAGACGAAACGAACGAGCCGGAAGCGTAAGCGACGGACATTCCATCGCTTACGCTTCCGGCTCATTTGCTATCGACTCTCTTATCTTACATTCCGGACGATTCCGGCGGCGCCGTTGGTTTGTCCGTTGATCCCACATCAATAAACACATCGAGTTGTTGGCCGACGTAGACCGGCTTCCCCTCCGGCTTCAACGCGTAAATCACTTGCATCACGCGCGTATCGACGCGCTCGGTGTTGTCGCCGGTCAGCGATCGTTTGGGAATGACATAGGGATCGACGCGGATGAAGGTGAGTGGATACTTCTTTTCCGGAGCGCCGCGCAAGCTGGCGACGGCCGGAGCGCCTTCCTGGAAACGCGGAATGTCGTGTTCATCGATGTCCACGCGGATATTAACGTGGTCCGTGATCGTTCCCAGCACGACCTGGGCTTGGTTCGAGACGGGCGCGACAAACTCGCCGGGCCGCACGTTCACCTGAAGCACCACGCCGTCCACCGGAGCGCGGACGATGGCGCGGTCGATGTCGGTTTTGTCTTGCTGCACTTGGGCCTCGGCCAGCTTGACGGCGGCGCGGGCGATGGCCTTGTCCGGCTCCCAGCTTCCGGCTCGTGTCAAGGCGAGGTCGGCCTTCGCTTGCTCCAGTTGCCGCTGCGCCATGCGCAGGTTCAGACGATGCTGCCGATATTGTTCGTCGGTGGTGGCGCCGGAGGCGATCAACTTGGCATCGCGTTCGGTCAGGTCGCGCTGAATCTCCACGGCAGCTTCGGAGACATCCACCTTGGCCTTGGTGACGGCCAATTCTTCCTGCCGCGGCATCTTCTCCAGCTTGTCCAGCTGCGCCCGCGCCGACGCCAGGTTGGCCTCGTGGTAAGCGAGCAGGGCCGTGAGCTGCCGATCATCGACGCGGAAAAGCGGGTCGCCCTTTTTGACGAACTGCCCAATCAGCGCCTCCCAGGGCATCAGGTTGGAGCGGGCCGGCAGTCCTAATTCCTCCGGCGCCCACACCTTGAGCACCAAGCCGGGCATGGCCGAGCCGACGGCGATGTTTTGGCTGCGCGCCTCGACGATGCCGGCGCCGGCGACGGTGCGGGCAAACGGCGTCCGCGCCGGCTCCACCGGCGGCGGCGGCTTGGGCGGCTTCTGCTGCGCCTGCACCACATGATAAATGGCGAACACCAACATGCCCACCGCGAACAGCGGCAGCGCCCAATTGCCCAATTGCTTTCTCATGGAGACCTCCAGTTTAGCGACGCGACGAGCCTGAAGCGTAAGCGAAGAGCAATCCTTCGCTTACGCTTCAGGCTCGGAGGACGCTTTGCGTTTCCACTTTGTCAATTACCCCGTCGCTCATATGCACAATGCGATCGCCGAAACGGAAGACGCGGTTATCGTGCGTGACCACGATGACGGCTCGATCCGGCTGTACGGCCACACGCTTTAGCAGTTCCATCACAATCTGGCCGGAGTGGGCGTCCAGGGCGGCGGTCGGCTCGTCGCAGACCAGCAATTTCGGCTCGTGCACCAGCGCCCGCGCGATGGCGACGCGCTGCTGCTGGCCGCCGGACAGCTGCGAGGGCAGCGAATTGATTTTGTCCGCCATGCCCACCGCTTTGAGGATAGCGCTGGCTTTGGCGACGGCCTCGCTCCGCTTTCGGCCGGCGATGATGAGCGGCACCGCCGCGTTCTCCGCCGCCGTCAGCGCCGGCAACAAGTTGTACTGCTGAAAGACGAAGCCGATGTATTGGCCGCGGAACCGCACCAGCTGCCGCCCGCGCAGACGACGCAGATCCT